>Ga0207874_1000158_pt1 | contig 102832 bp, 100 predicted proteins | sample HigsolmetaAR201D_FD_184833 | JGI IMG/M metagenome (GOLD analysis project Ga0207874, IMG submission 184833) | Ionic liquid and high solid enriched microbial communities from the Joint BioEnergy Institute, USA - AR20-1-D (SPAdes) (version 2) ...
TAGGATTCCTACGTAAGGGCTAATCGCGTTATCCGAGTCTAGCGCTACGGCGTTGATCTCGAAGTCGGGACCTCGCTTATCGACTAGGGAGGAGCCGCACAAAGGGTCGCACTTCCCGCAGAAGCACCCGGCCGGACGTCGCTCACCGTCGGTCGTCGTGTTGATTTGCGTGCCTTCGCTTCCCAGCGCGCCGTATGCTGGCCGACGACCTTTGATCAGGGCAAGAGCGTGACGAGCTGAGCGCTTAAGCGCTTCGTAAGTCAACATTGTACGCCGCCGAGACCGCGAGTAGGAGCCCCGCGCGACGGGTGGTAACGGCGCGTGCCCGCGACGGCCGACAGCCCCTCAAGAAAGCGCTGCTAGCGCCACGTGCTCGAGGGCGTAGAGTAGCCGCCACCATCCCCTCTCGAGGAGCTCGCCATGAATACGCACGCCATCCTCATGAGCGCCGTTGCTGGATTGTCGTTGACCGGCCTGGCGATCTCTCAGGACAATGACGACTATGAATTTCACGCCTTCTTGAGCGGAGCGCAGGAAGTGACGCCGCCGGATGCGCCTGCCACTCCGTCTTTGGGCGTTGCGACGGATACGCTGGGACTGGTGCGCGTCGAATTCGCTCGAGACCTTTCCGCGTTCAACTTCGTCCTGAACGTCAGGAACGGTAGAGCGGTGACTCAGGCCCACCTACATTGCGGCCGCCCAGGCGAGAATGGGCCAATCATTGTGTTTTTATCTGCGCCTAACGAGAACGGTCAGGATGTCGACGGCCAGTTGGCGCGAGGAACGCGCGCCAACGAGCACATCGAGGCGAGCGCCGCGGAGTGCGAAGCATTGATTGGGCAACCTGTTCGCAACATCGCATCGCTCGCTTTGGCCGCATACAAGGGGCTCATCTACGCAAACGTGCATACCGTCAACAATCCAGCCGGCGAGATACGAGGTCAGCTCATCCACGACGGCGATGACCTAGATGACGATGACGACGACCTTTTTCAGTAGCGACGCCTTATAGCTCGATGTCGGTCATCACTGTGCGAGCGTAGGACGAACCGCGGTGGATGCGTCCTACGCTCGATGCTCACTCGATCACTGCTCGTCATCGCGACGCACGTAGCGCTCCCGCTCCGCGTTCCAATCCCGCTCGGCGTTCCGCTCAGCGCGTGCGGCGATCTCAGATGCAGCTTGGGGGCTTGCCAAAGTTGCGACAACACGCCGACGTCCCACCATTGAGCCTGCCAGCGCTGCGAGTAACGAGACGAGCATGGCAGCGAACGTGATCCACGCTGCCTTGGTTGCGCCTTCCTGAGCACTTGCTGCCAATGCGGGTAGTTGTTGACGTGCGCGCTCCATCAGCTGCGACGTTCCTTGACGAATCGCAGCCGCGGCCTGCTCGGGATTGTCACGTGCTGCTTCGACCTGGCGCGCAACTTCGCTCAGCTGGCTGCGAATCTCTTGCTCAGACAATCCGGTCGCAGCGGCAATGGTGCGAGCGGTGTTGGGATCGTTCAGGCGACTCAACATTTGCTCCACATCGCCGCTGGATAAGTCCATCTCGCCAAGCGTAGCGCCCACTGTTTGGCCAATTCCGCTGAAGAGCCCCGACATGCCGCTCGCCAATAGACGCACGCCGCTGCTGGCGAGCCACAGAATGACGAGGAAGCTCAGTACCCAAACCAGCGCGCCTTCGAAGGCCCCAGCGGCCTTGTCGAACACCATTCCGAGCCGGGTTGCCGCCATACCGCCAACGAATAGCGCGATCAGCAGCGATAGTCCGCTCCAAATGGCGGCGCCGGTGCCGAATGTGCCCGCATCCGTCTGTCCTGGGGCGACGGCGGATATTCCTATCGCCACGCCCAGCGTCGTGAGGAACAACAATGTGCCCATGGCCGTAAGCACACCAGCCCAGATTCCACCCCAGGAAATTCTGAAACCTGATAACGCAGGGCCGACATCGTAATGCTCGTGAACTACTGTAGCCATGACCGGTCTCCGGGGGAGTGCGCTCAATGAGCGATGGGAGGAACGCGTTTCTTCTCAACGCGGCGCCAGCGGAGGCCAAGGGTCTGTGTGCCGGAGGCTGGCTAACCATACAACGCTACGTGTCGGGCTCTGGTTCGGACGTTGTTGGCGTTGCGTGCGGCGGTTGGGGCTGGAGCTGAGCGCGGGCATTACCGCAGGGCCTGCGACTAGCGGGCGTCGGGAAAATTTCCTGAACCCGCCGGGAATTTTTCCCTGGACATTGGCGGCGGCGGACCACTAGCTTGGTCAGATTGCAACTTCCTGGTTCATTCGAGCTTAGGTGACTGATGCGCTACCACATCACACTACTTGCTCTGGGCGCCTTCTTCATTGCTGCATGCGGGGAGCGTAGCGGCGAGGTGTCGGAAACCTCGGCATCTACCTCCGCATCGCCTGCGCCGACTGCTGCACCGCAGACGAGGTCATCGGTACCTTACCGCGTATACGTCACGAACGAGCGCTCCGGCGACATGACGGTGATCGACGGCCTTACGCACGAGGTCATCGCCACCGTGCCGCTCGGTAAGCGTCCGCGCGGTATTCAAGTGAGCCCCGATCGAACCCAGCTCTTCATCGCGTTGAGTGGCTCGCCAATCGCGGGACCCGGCGTAGACGAGAGCAGTTTGCCTCCGCCCGATCCCGCTGCCGACGGTATCGGCGTGGTCGATATCGCAAGCTTGAAGCTCCTGCGAATTATTCGCGGCGTGTCCGATCCCGAGCAGCTCGTCGTCAGCCGTGACGGCAAGCGACTGTACATCGCGAGCGAAGACACCGGCACCGCAGTGGTCGTCGATGTCGAGACGGGACAGACCGTAGCGACGCAAGAAGTCGGTGGTGAGCCGGAAGGTGTCGGTATCAGCCCGGACGGACGCTTCGTCTATGTGACCTCGGAGGAAGAGCATAAAGTCTCGGTCATCAGCACAGACACGAATGAAGTGATCGCGCAATTTGAGGTGGGTCAGCGTCCCCGGCAAGCTGTGTTCTCTTCTGACGGCTCGCGTGCTTACGTGACAGCAGAGCTCGATGGAACCGTCTCCGTGGTCGATGCACGAGAGCACAAGGTCATCCATACCATTCGGTTGACGGGCGAGCTGATCCGTCCCATGGAGGTCGATTTGTCTCCGGATGACCGGCTCATCTATGTCACGACCGGTCGCGGGCGCAAGCTCATTGAGATAGACAACACTACTTATGAGCCTCTGAGAGAGGTGACCGTCGGCGCACGCCCCTGGGGTCTTGCAGTGAGCCCTGACGGGACGCTGCTCTACACTGCCAACGGCCCTTCCAACGACGTGAGCGTCGTGGATGCCGAATCGTTCACGGTCGTGGCCACGATACCCGTCGGCGACTCGCCGTGGGGTGTGATTGCGGTAGAAGAGTGAGATTGCGGTGGGAGAGTGAGAGCGTAGGCCGTCCGGGTTGCTGGCGCTGGGCTCTGGCTAGAACGGCGCCCTCGTGGTGCGCCCCTGTTGATGAGTCGCAACGCTTGCTCGTTCGCGAAGCGTGGAGGGAGATCCAGCGAGGGAGGAAGGCGCGCGAATGTGCGCGTTCTAGCTCCAGCCTCCAGCCCCTCAGCCCCTGGATGCCCCGGTGCGTTCCAACGCTCGCCGGTCCCATCCGCCCAGGTTCGCAGCGGCTTCGTATGTGCTCTGTAAGAAATCGAGCAGCATCGATTCGGGCGAGGCCGCTGCGCGGACTTCGTCGTAAGGCAGAACGAACTCTCGCAGTATCTCGTCGTAATGAGCGATGCTGGGGGACACACTCGCGCGCGCGAAGCCCATTGGCTCCGGATAGGCGTACGAGTAGAAGATGGCCCGAGGATACTGTTCGCCGCCGGCCCAGAAGCCGGCGCTGCTGACCTCGTGTGAATAGGCTTCGCGCGTGATCCAGTCCGGCAGGTTTGGAATGCCGCCCGGGTGCACTGGAGCCTCGCGGCCGGAAAATCGCGTCACAGCCAGATCCGCGCTGCCCCAAAAATAGTGAACCGGACTGCTTTTGCCGAGGAAATTGGAACGGAAATACTCCAGGACGCGCCCGGCCTGCGCGAGGATGCGCCAGTACCGATGAGCAAATTCTGGATCGTACGTGCCATGCGCTTCGTCGACGTCGAGCGGAATCGCGTCTGCGATCTCGTTTGGCATCGTGGTGATCTGCACCGGTAAGCCGAGCTGCTCGAGCGTGCTGATGACGTGGTGATAGAACGCTTTGGTGGTTTGCGATACCAAGGGAAGGATCGCGACGCGACCGTCATCAGTGCGGACGATCAGCCGATGATCGATGAAATCGAACTCGATCTGGAAAGACGTGCCTTGATGCCACATCGGCGGCGTGCTGAGACCACGTGCCGTGGTGTGCAAGGTGACGTGCCAGGAGTGATTCAACCACGGTGTCAGCGTAAGGCGGATTTTTCCGACGATCTGTAGCCACAGGTGCAAGGTTGCGGCTGTCTCACGCCAGTCTTCGTACGGAAGTGGCGGCCACGTTGTCTTGCCGATAGTCTGTGCCATCGCTCTGCTCCGTGAACGTGATGCGTCAAGGATCGCAGAACGAGCAGCGATGGCGATTGGCATTGTCCGCACGCCCCCTACCTCCCCCGCATAGCGGGGGAGGTAGGGAGGGGGCCAAGCGCCCAGTGCCCAGCTGCGCTGAACACATTACACTAACGCGATGACAGTACGCGTTCTCACTGGCATTACGCCGTCCGGCACACCGCATCTTGGCAACTACGTCGGTGCGATCAGACCTGCGATCGCAGCAAGCCGCGATCCTGAAACCGAGAGCTTCTATTTCCTCGCGGACTACCATGCCCTCATCAAAGTTCAGGATCCGACGCGCGTGCAACGCTCGACTCTGGAGATCGCCGCGACATGGCTTGCATGCGGGTTGGATCCCGAGCGCGTATGGTTCTACCGACAAAGCGATATTCCGGAGATACCGGAGCTCACCTGGATCCTTGCCTGCGTAGCCAGCAAGGGTCTGCTCAACCGCGCACACGCGTACAAAGCCGCTCAAGATCGTAATCGCGAAGCGGGGGAGGACGAGGACGCCGGCATCACTGCCGGCCTCTTCATGTATCCCGTGTTGATGGCGGCAGACATCTTGTTGTTCAAAGCCGATCGGGTGCCAGTCGGACGCGATCAAGTGCAGCACCTCGAAATGGCGCGCGACATCGCGCAGCGCTTCAATCATCTTTACGGACCGCACTTCGTTCTGCCGCAAGAAGTAATCGACGAGCGGGTCGCGACGCTACCGGGCCTCGACGGTCGCAAGATGAGCAAGAGCTACGACAACACGATCCCGCTGTTCGCTCCTCCCGCACAGTTGCGTCGCTTGATCATGTCCATCGTGACTGATTCGCGCCCGCCAGGCGAACCGAAGCCGACCGAAGGCTCGGGTGTGTTCGAGATCTATCGCGCCTTTGCCACACCGGAGGAGACTGAGGTGATGCGCCGCGCCTTCGCGGAAGGCATCGCCTGGGGCGACGCGAAGCAAGCGCTGTTCGAGCGGGTCGAGGAGGAGATCGGGCCTTTGCGCGAACGGTACGAGGCACTCATCGCGCAGCCGCACCTGATCGAAGAACAATTGCGCGAAGGTGCACGTCGTGTGCGCGAGAAGTATGCGACTCCGTTCCTGCGCGAGCTGCGCGAAGCAGTCGGGTTACGCGCTCTCGATAAGACGGTGGTCGCTGTCCGCCAACCTTCCAAGCCCAAAGGGTCGCGTCCGATGTTCAAGCAGTATCGCGAAGCGGACGGGCGCTTCTATTTCAAGCTGGTAGAGGGAGATCGCACGCTGCTCGTGAGTAAAGGCTTCGACTCGCCGCGCGAAGCCGGCGAACGCATCGCGGCGCTCAAGCGTGACGGCTTTTCCGCTGCCGATACCACTGTCGCGCTGAGCGAAGGTGTCGAGATCGAGACTGTGCATCAGGCACTCGCGAGACTGCGCGAAGAATAGGCCCCGCGCGAATGGGTTGCTCAGATCGAGGGCTGCTGGATGCTGGGCGCCGGAAAGAAACATACCCTCCCCCGCCATGCGGGGGAGGGGTATGGAGGGGCCTATATTCGTGGCTGCACCCGATCGCGATGCGCTGCTGGATGCGGTTCACCGTGCGGCTGCGTGACGCCGAAGACATGCACAAGGTGTCCACCGAGCCAGCCCGACGCGATGAGGGCGGCGACCGCGACGATCGAGATACCGCGCGGTAACGCGCCCAAAGGTTCGTCGCCGGTTCGCAGCCAGAAGTTGATCGCCTGTAGCACCACGATCGCGAGATTCAAGACCATGTGATAGAGCGCAACACGCTGAGCTCGAGAGTCGTGTAGCCCCAGCAGATCGATCAAACCTGGCACTGCAGCGAGCAGAGCGCCGACGATGCCGCCGCCGAGGGTAAAGTAGGCGGTGGTCGCCCAGGATTGCTCTCCGGTGAGGATGTAACCGAAGTCGCAGACCAAGGAGAAGACCCACAGCCCAATCGGCAATGTCACGAGCATGGGGTGGATCGGGTGTCCGGCAATGCTTGCACGTGTACTCATGACAGCCTCCTCAAATTCACCGCCGCTTTCAGCCTGAGACCTTCTTCTGCCCCGCAACCCTGACGAATTTCGGCGGGAGTAGGTTCCCTATGGGTTTGGGTGCGGGCTGAACCGATGACGAGGCAACCGAATGACGCAGCGCACAGGGCGCGCGTTGGTCATGTTATAGGCACGGGGCTCGGGCTCTGGCTGGAGGGGCACGAGCCGCGAATGTGCGCTACATCTATCGCCTACAGCCTACAGCCTGTGAAGAGCGGGCTCTAGGCACTGGGCTCCGGCGGGAGGCGCACGAGATGCGCTTTTTCTAGCGCCACCCTCAGTATCCAACCATCTCTTTCGTCAAGTCGACAGACGCGTCCGAACGAGGAGCGAGCGTGAAGAAGAACGTTGCGCCCTTGCCTATATCCGATTCCGCCCAGATCTCGCCGCCATGTTTGTGGATGATGCGCTGAGCCGTGGTGAGACCGACGCCGGTGCCTGGAAACTGGGCTTGCGAGTGCAGGCGCTCGAACGGCCTGAACAGACGACCTACATGCCGCATGTCGAAGCCGGCGCCATTGTCTCTTACGAAGTACACAGGAGTCGCACCATGCTGGATTCCTACTTCGATGGTTGGATTAGGTTGCTTGCTGGAATACTTCCAGGTGTTCGACAGTAAGTTGTCCAGGACGATGCGCAGCAGTCGCGGATCACCGAATGCGCGTATCCCGGGTGCGATTTTGACCTTGACCCGTCGCGCAGGGCTCGATCTTTGCAGCGACTTGATTGCCTCGCGTGCCATCTTGCTCAAGTCGACGTTCTCGCATTGCAGCTCGCTGCGGCTCACCTGAGACAGCTTCAAGAGGTCGTCGATCAAGCTGTTCATACGTTCGGCAGCCTCGACGATGTGCGATATGAAGCGTTGTAGTCTTGGATGTGCACGCAGGTCACGGTCTGCGTTCATCAATTGCGCGAACCCCAGGATGGTCGCCAGCGGCGCACGCAGGTCGTGCGACACGGAGTACGAGAAGGCCTCGAGCTCCTGGTTGGCGATCTGTAGCTGGTTGGTTCTCTCGAGCACGCGCCGCTCGAGGTCGTTGCGGATCTCGATGTTCTCAATGGCGACAGATGTGCTGTCGGCGAGTGCTTGGAGGAGATGCAGCTCTTCTTCCGTCGCCGTGTGCGGTTCGGCCCGGTAGCTGCCGATCGCTCCGATGGGGGCCACGGTGCGAATCGGCGCCATGACCATGCTCTTCACGAAGGTGGAGCGATATACGTCGTGCGGAATGCGCGCATCGGCGTAGACGTCCGGGACGACGACCGGTTCACGGTGAGTCATCACCCAACCCGCTGATGCAGGCATTCATTGAGAATTTCCTGCCCTTCCATAGCGGTGCAATGGCGTCCTCGTCGATGTAGTGGCATCGGTCGTGCTCGCGCAGTACGAACGTTGCCCCATCTGCTTCGGCCAACTCCCTGGCCGCACGCCGCACGATGTCGCAGACCTCCGGCAGATCGCGTGCGAGTGACAACGCTTGTATTGCGCTTACCAAGCGATGAGAGCCTCGCAACTTTGTTCTCCTAGGCTGACTCCTCCCTCACGTACCGACTCGCGTTGCGTCGAGCCGCGACATCAGTCGCAGCACTCGAGGCGAGCTTCGGTACAAATCAGCTATTAGCGTTGAAAGGCTACCATCTTGCCGCGTACTCAGCCCAGGTCATGCTGCTCTCGTGCCTGAAGCTGCTCGCGCTGAATGGACGATGATGTCCTTCGCAATGATTCGATAGTACGCCCTACGTAGCATAATCTACGCTTTACTGCCCAGCGCACGAATTCCCCCGCGGCATTCCATGCTCGCGAAAGCGACAGGCAAACGTTTCGCGCGAGATTTCTTGACGGGGCGCGGCATTGACAGCGCCATGCACGCTATGAGTATGATCGGCCATTCGTGTTCCGAGCATCGTATGGTCGAATGGCACACATCGAACTGCCGCGTGCTCTCGAAGAGTACTTCGCCTTTGCGGAGCTAGAGCCTACGCCTAGAGGTCGCCGCTTTTCGATCACGTTGCCGTATTTCAGCGATGGGCGAATTCATCGTCTGCAGTGGTGGTATCACGTGACCCCGGCACAAGAGCAGATGTACGACGGTAACGGTCTCGCCGTGTTTCGCCAGAGAGCCATCGAACGTTTTCGTCGTCACATCGAGCGCTGGCTCGTGAACACGGGCCAGTACCTTCACGGCGAAGATCCGATCCCGCAAGTGACCGTGCGGCCGCCTCATTCCCTGATCGAATCGGCCGAGAACGAACTCGAGTCACCAGCCAGCCATGCGGCCGCGAGCGCCTGAGGCCGCGAGCCAGGATGTCAGCAGCCAAAGCGGACCGTGCCGGCGCACTGATGGCATAGACGCGCATCCCGTGCTGCCTCTTGTTCCCGACATCTAGCTGGTGGCCGTCCTTCGCGGCGCTGGCTCGTTTGCTGGCCGCCTGCCGGTGACGGGCGGTTCCGCTATCTCGCCTTCCAGCACGGATCGATAAGCGAACCCTGCAACCAACGCACCCGCAATCGGGGCGACCCAGAAGAGCCATAACTGCGCGAGCGCCCAATCGCCGACGAAGATTGCTGGTGCCGTGCTGCGGGCTGGGTTGACGGACGTGTTCGTGACGGGAATCGTGATCAGGTGGATGAGAGTGAGCGCCAGCCCGATTGCAATGCCCGCAAAGCCGACCGGTGCGCGTTGGTGAGTTGCACCGAGTATGACGACGAGAAACATGAATGTCATGACGAGCTCGCAGAGAAGCGCTGAGCCGAGGGAATAACCGCCCGGTGAATGTGCTCCGTACCCGTTGGCAGCAAATCCAGCCGCCACATCGAATTCCGCTTGGCCGCTCGCAATCACGTATAGAATCGCCGTTGCCGCGATGCCACCGGCAAGCTGCGCTGCGATGTATGACGCAATGTGTCTTGCCGGAAAGCGACCGCCCGCCCACAAGCCCATCGTGACGGCGGGGTTGAAATGCCCGCCTGAGATCGGCCCCAGCGCATAAACGGCCGTGAGCACCGTCAACCCAAAGGCCAGCGATACACCCGCGAAGCCTATTCCGAGCTCCGGAAAGGCTGCGGCAAGCACCGCACTGCCGCACCCGCCAAGCACGAGCCAGAACGTCCCGAGAAACTCAGCGGCAAGCTTTGCAAGCATGACACCCTCCAGATCGACCCGGCGCCGATGAGATCTCATTGTGAAGCGGCGCGCCCCGGTGAGCATCGTTGGTTGCCGAATCAACCAGGAGGGAATTGGGAACAGGAAAGGAGGAAGGGGAAGAGGAATCGTGTCCCGGAGCCAAGGATTGGCTGCGTTTGTCGCATTGGTTTGAAGCTCCGCTCTCGGCGGATACGTATTTCAGCGATCGTTCGCTGCCCTTCTCGAGGGCGATCAGCCTTCCTAGGTAAGCAGGCGTGGGTATCCCATCGGAGATGGGGATCTCAGCAGGGAAGCGCTGATATCAGATCGAGAACGTTCACTCGAAGGCGTTCAGGGTCGAGCTCATCGAAACACATTGACTTGCGCAAAGCGGATCACTGCGAAATGTGCATCTGTATCTGGAGCGCGTCGCAGCTCCGTGCAATTGCCAGCTTTCGTCGACCAGGTGCCAGGCATCCAAGTTGAGACAACGTGCTTGGGCACTGCGCGACAAACAAGGGTTCGGCGTGTTGCTGTCGCCCTCATCAGGGAAGCTCGGTGACGATCGTATGAGGCATTCCCCGTGTCGGCGAATGCCATCATCGAGTCAAATCGACTGTCGTCATGTGTCGACTTTTTGGCATTGAGCGGACACTTGTTTATTACTCCAGATCGCGCAGCACACGTGGGAGATGAGCTCTTTCATTGCACGTGACGACGACGAGCGACTCTTCTTTCACTAAGAGCGCTGGCTGCAAGTCGTTCCTCGCGCGTCGGCGAGGAACTATCGATGGCGTTCAAAGCACGAGCCGCACGCACGCAGGTAGTTGGCGTTAGACGGCGAGAACAATGCTTTGTCCGAACGTGGGGATCGATCGGCCCTGGAGATTAACGATGCTTTCTCGACAGATGATCGTGGCGGTTGCAGCTCTCGCGGCAGCCTGGTTCTTCGTGCCCGAGCCCGCTGCTGCACAGAGTACGGCGACGTGGACGACGTGTGCGCGGGAAGGGCAATTCTGCTCGTTCAGCGGTACACGCATCGTCCGCTATGGAGCCAACAACACTTGGGTGGTGCGTGAGCTGCAGGCCTCCAATGGAGGCGTTCGCTGCTCGAACGCAGTGTTCGGAGATCCCCTGCCGGGCGTATGGAAGACGTGTCAGCTGCAGAACGTCCCACGGCAGACTACGACATGGGTCTTCTGCGCCAACGAGGGCTCGCGATGCAACTTTACTGGTACACGTCGCATACGCTACGGCGCGGGTGACCGTTGGGTGACGCGTGAGCTGAGGGCGACGAATGGCGGCGTAGCGTGTTCCAACAGAGTGTTCGGGGATCCTGCGCCCGGTGTGTGGAAGCGTTGTGAGATCGCTTCGACGAGCGGCGGCGGAGGCAGCAGTGATGGAACGGCACAGCGACCCCCGACGATCAGCGGCACGCCTGCGACATCGGTGGCGGTTGGAGAGATGTATCGCTTTCAACCGACTGCCAGCGATCCGAATGGCGACAGGCTCACCTTTTCGATCACGAATCGTCCGAGTTGGGCGAGCTTCGATACGTCCACAGGTCTCTTGACGGGTCAGCCGACACTGGCGCATGTAGGGACGTATTCGAACATCGTCATCTCAGTGAGCGACGGCACATCGAGGGTGCAGCTACCGCCGTTCTCGATCAGCGTCGTGCAAAGCTCGAGCGGCACGGCGACTTTGTCGTGGACGCCGCCGACGAGGAACACGGACGGCACGCCACTTACGAATCTGGCTGGCTATCGCATCTACTATGGCACGAGCGCGAACGCCCTGACGCGTCAGATACAGGTTGCCAATCCCGGTCTCTCGACGTATGTCATCTCGGACCTGAGCCGAGGAACGTGGTACTTCGCTGTGCGCGCGTACAACACCGCGGGCGTCGAAAGTGATTCCTCGAACGTCGTGAGCAAGACGATTCGGTAGCGACGGTCGTTGTTCAGGTTGCGAGTGCTGGGGCTAGAGTCGCGTGGGTGCGCGCGCTCTAGCTCCAGCCCCAGTCTCCAGCCTTTATTCCTTATCCCCGTCTTTCCGTCCGTCGTCCCGCACGATCTCGCCTTCGATGATCTCTCCCTCGATGATGTTGTCGCCGAACACGGCACGCGACATGTCGGCGCGCATCTGACGGCGCAAATCCCGGGTCTTCCACCAGAGGTAAGCGCCTACAAGCAACATGCCCGTCACGACGACAGCGAGCACGAGGACGGACAATGCGATGGCGCCGACTACTGCAACCAAGGCGGCCGAGGCGGCTAACAGCTTACCGACGGTACTTTGTACGACGGCCCATCTCGTTCGTATGTCGCGGTAGCCAAGTCGTCTCGGTTCGTGGTCGTGGAACATGCAGAAGGGGGGGAGATCGGGAATGGGTGAAGAATAAGGATAGCAGACGGGAAGCGCAGAAGGGCTTCCCGCTGCTTCACGGCCGGTCTTGGAGCACCCTGCGCGTGATGCGGTCGTGGATCACCGCGTCGCGAGGCGCTTCGATATTCAAAGTGATCACTGCTTGGGTGTGCCCGCACTTCACGCAGGTGCTGGAAGATATCGCCTCAATGCTGAGAGATGTCACGAAGTAGCTGTCGCGCTGGCAGTGACTACAGGTCCATCGTATTGCACGTTGCACATCCGCTTCACTCATCATTCGAGCTCACCGCAGTCCTCTTAGGTCGTGCTGAGATATATCACGACTCGCGATCAGACGACCGCATGTCTGCTCTGCACAACGCTTCGTTATGAAGGATGCACTTTGCCGCGTAGCGAACGCAACGCGGTGAAGCGCGGATTTCATACGGGTGACTGCATAGCTGCAGCGTGCGGAGAGAGTTTTTGCGGCGGCGGCTTTCAGCGCGGCTGCTCTTCTAGGGAATGAGCACAGCGCGAAATCGTGCCTTGCCGCTCATCATGTGGGCATATGCTTCGGCTGCCTTGGTGAGCGGGAACGTCTCGATCATCGGGCGTATCTCGGCTAACGCGCTGAAACGTAGCGTGTCCTCCGAATCGGCGGCCGTGCCTGACGGCCAACCGACGATAGAGCGTCGTCCGCCGATGAGTGCGAGGGGCGAAACTTCGATGGGATCAGGGCTTGCACCGACAACAACGAGCTTACCGCCAATAGCGAGACCGCCGACAGCCGCACTCATCGTCTTGGCGTTAGTGACTGTTGCCAGAATCACCTTGGCGCCGCCGAGCTGTGCCAGTGCTTCGGCTGCGTTCTGAGCGGTGCTATCTATGTAGACATGCGCACCAAGCTTCTTTGCGAAAGCTTCTTTTTCCGTTCCGCGAGCGATGGCAACCGTCTTAAAGCCCATCTTCGCTGCGAACTGCACCGCAAGGTGACCGAGTCCGCCGACTCCGAGTATTGCGACAAGATCCCCCGCGCGGGCGCCGCTATGACGCAGGGCATTGTACGTAGTGATACCTGCGCAAAGCAGGGGTGCAGCTTCTTCCGCTACAAGTGTCTCCGGTATCGCAGCGAGCGCCTCGAAGGGCGCGATCATGTACTCGGCGTAACCGCCGTCATAAGACAGGCCGGCGACGCGCCCACGTACGCACGTAAGGAAATCGCCGCGGCGGCACGAAGCACAGTGACCACAATGACCGCCGTACCAACCGACCCCGACACGCGTGCCCGGCTGCCATTCGGGCACGTCTTCTCCTAGGGCGTCGATGACGCCGACCACCTCATGACCGGGCACGCGCGGGTACTCGATACCTGGTCGCGCACCCGTTACCGTGAACATATCGCTGTGGCAGATTCCGCAAGCCTGCACTTTGATGCGTACATGGCCCCGCGGCGGTTCCGGAATGTCGCGTTCGACGATTTCGAGCTCAGCATTGGGGCGGGCGACTTGGACAACTCTCATGCGCGCCATAGCGAAGCCTCGTGCGTAGCAGCATCGGCTCGAGCCGTGAGCTGAATGGTCGCCAAGAGAGTGACGCCTTTGTGTCTAGCTTGCCAGCCCGAAGAATACGGATGGGTAGAGGCTGTGGGCGTAGGCTGTAGGGATGCGCGGCGCTGCGGGCGAAATCCCGAGCCCCGCGCCCAAGCCCCGAGCCCGCTCCTTACTCACTCTTTCCGCTGCCGTGCGAGCTTCTGCACGACCTCAAGAGATTGAGTGACGTTCTCGAACGGAGAGACTCCGCCCACGGTAGCGGCGATCGTGCCGTCTTGCGCCACGATGAAAGTTGTTCGTTCGATGAAGCCGTGGTTGATCTCATCGCCGCGCGAGTCCTTCATGCCCTCGCGAGGAGCGTGAATCTTCAAATCGTACAAGCGCGCGATCTTGCCATCCGCATCGGAGGCCACAGCGATCTTACCGGCGCAGTACTCGGGGTCGGCAGAGAAGGCTTGCAACCGCTCGATGCTATCCATCGACACGCCGATAATGGAAGCGCCAGCGGCCGCGAACTTGTCGTAGTTCTTGGCGAAGGTATGCGCCTGCAGACTGCAACCCTTGGTGTACGCGGCGGGATAGAAGTAGACGACCACCGGCCCCTTCGCGAGCGCCGATCGGAGCGAATATTGGAATACTTCACCATCGAGCGCTGCCGGCGCCTCGAAGTCCGGGGCCTTGTCACCTGCTGTCAACGCTCCTGCAGCGGGAAGCGACATCATCAAAGCGAGCAGACCGATCAAACGTGTCATACGAAACTCCTGCTTGAGCAAGTCACTGAAGAACATCCGCCACCGCGCGGTCGGCTCGGTGACCCAGCTCCTAAGACCGGGTCAGGCGATCAAATATTACGCTGATGGGCTGGAGGCCGAAGACCGGAGGGTGGGAGGATGTAAGGGGTGAGTCGTTGCTTGCACCCCTACTGCCCTACAGCTTACAGCTCGCGACCGTGCGGGCTCTGGGCTCGGGTGCCCGCATGCGTGCTCCAGCCCACAGCCTTGAGCCGCTCATCACTCCGCAGGAGGGTGCGTGTGCAGAAAGGCTTCCACTCGCCGCAAGAAGTCGATCGCGTCCTCCGGGTTCTCGAAGCCGTGGCCTTCGTCGTAGATGAGGAACTCATGATGCCTTGTTGGCCCGGTTCAGGGCAGTGTGCAGGTTCTTTGATTGCGCAGGAGGCACGTTCTCGTCGCGGCCGCCGTGTGCAATGACCACCCGCGCAGGGTCAGCTGCCCCGGCCTAGACAGAGCTCGGAAGGCGCCAATGCTACAACTCTGGCGCAATGTCGCCGCGACGAGCATCATGCACACCTTCGCGCCAGCTCGGCGCATCCCTAATCGATCCGCGGAGTGAAGGAGATCATGACCGACCGGACTTTCGCGTCCAATGAAGAAGCGTTCGAATTCGCCTGCGAGCATCTCGACTGCTCGCTCGAGGACGGCAGACCCGTGCTCGCGATCGTCCTTGCCGTGCAGGGACGCATGTGCAGCGTCAAGATCGCGAATCGAGAAGACAAGAGAATTCCGACTGGCACCATTACAGAGCTGCTCGCACGTGCGGATCTGAAGCACGTGTGTTTCAGTGCGATGCTGGACAACAAGGTACCCGCGTTAAAGCCTGGCGATTTGGTGCTGTACACGGCGCTGCCCGAGCTTGCGGCTGAGGGCAAGTTCACGGTAGCGGGCACGGTTGTCGCGAAAGTGGCGCCGTGCTACACGAGCAAGGGCACATGGCAGCCTTGGTCGCCCGAGCCTGCACTCAAGCCGGCGGAGGTAACGGACGGTCCGGTAAGAGCCGCGTCGGAGCACGCAGCGGAGGCTGCAGACTCTACGCAATAGGAGCTGCAATTGAGGTGTGCGCGGCACACCTCCCTTATTCCCCATTCCAATGCACCGCCGCCTGCCGATCATTCTGGGTCGGCGCGCTCGATGATCAGGTTGGGCGGCGCCTTCCTGATGCGCCACTTACCCTGCTGCTCGAGCACATCGAGCGCCTCGCGCAGCGAGATCGTGCCCATCGCATGCCAAGCAACCGAGACAGTTGCTGCGCCATCCGCTGGATCATGTGTCACTGCGAACGCTCGATCGTTCGGACGCTGCGTGCGAATGGTTTCGTTGAAATAGGCGACCAGCTCATGCAGCGGCACCTCGTGGAAGCTCGCGGATTCCAGACGTACGCGTTCCAAGTTGCTCTCGAGCGTTTCGAGCGCGGCCCGCTCGGCGGGTGGTAGCTCGTTGCGTAGCGTTCTCCACAATTGCGACAGGATCCGAGTCGCGCATGTATGGGGATGCATGTACTCGGGATCGCAGTCGTAGGCGAGTCTGAAATTACGTCGATTCAACCCGAATTCACTACGCACTGCCGCCCCGAGCTCGCGCTCGAGCTTCCAGAGTTCGTCGTAGCTCATATAGCCAATCTCTCGCTTGCGCTCCGCGTCGAGTCGTGCGCTCAGGACAGCAACGGCTTCGGCCACGCGGGTCGGCCAGGACCGTGGATAGACGAAGTATGCACAGGCGATCGCAAGCAATGCGCAGCTGACCCATGTCAGCATTCCGGCTCCCCGGCCCGAGACCTTGGGGCGCTCGCGAAAAGGCAACGCTTCGTGCTCCGCGGCGATCGTGCGCGCGGCGCTCAGTCCTGCGACCAGCGCGAGAACCTGGGTCATGGCAAACAGCACGTACGCGAGGATCTGGGGTAGCTCCAGCCAGATCGCGCCCGCAAGCGCGACGAGCGCGGCGACGTAGCAGGCGATCAGCCGCTTGAGCGTGCGGCGTCCTGCCAAGGCTTTGCCGCTCGCGGCCGGTGTCGGACGTGTCGGGCTTTTCATTTGGCGTACTGGACTTGAAGCGGGCTCTCGCTGCGGACGCGCGATTGTAGCCAGTCTTCAGGCAGCGGCGTGCGATCTGGGGCCTTGACGCAGGGGGGGGCGAGAGGAGGCGGGCAGGTCAAGCGGGCGGCGCGTGGCTTCACATGATCCACTGACGGCCACGGATATTCTGTAGCTGCCAGGGACTGTCGACGTCGAGATGCTCCGGAAAGAGTTCGCCGCGGCCCTGTAGCGGTGTCCATTCCGTGAATTCGCCAGTCATCTTTCCGAGGTAAGGACTTGCCACTTGCAGGCATTCCTCGAAGTCCAGCTGATCGGGCTCGAGCAATCCCAACCGGGGATGGCGAATCGCGTAAGTAACGGCGGCAAGCGCGCCCGCCACGACTTGCATGATCGTCGCGTTGGTATAGTCCACATGGCGCCGCGCATCCTCGATCGACAGCTGCGAGCCGTACCAATATGCGTTCTTCGCATGTCCGGCCAACAACACGCCGAGCTCGTCCATGCCCGAGACGATGTCCTTGTTCAAGTGTCGACTGGAGCCCTGCTTGTGCCAGCCGCGTCCCTCGAGCTCGAGCGCGGAAAGCATCGCGTCATCGCATGGATGATAGACGAACATCACGCTCGGACGATATACAAAGCGCTCTTCATCGCGAATCGATAGATAATCCGCGATCGAGAACACTTCGTCGTGCGTGATGAGCATGCCTTGAAAGCCGCCGATGGAGGGTGTCCAACTACGCGCAAAGGTGCCGCATCCGGGGCGCGGGAAGTAGAACGTCCCGGACCCAGGGCGATGCTGACGTGCACGGCGCGGCAATTGTTTCTCGTGCGTGCCGAGAGACAGCTCCACGGGTTGCATCAGCTCGAAGATGAAGCCGTCGATCGACCACGTGTTGATGAACTCTCCGTTGCGTTTCGGATGAGCGCTCGCCTGAGTGTCGCGCTCAGCGATCTGAATCACGGCAACGTTGAGATCCCTGGCAAGCTGTGCCCACTCCTCGCGTCGCTGCGGTCGAGCATTCTCGTTGCGCAGTGTCCGATTGAGATCGAGCAAAGCCTGCTTCACGAAGTGCGATACGAGACCCGGATTGGCGCCATGATCGACGATGGCGGTCGGTGCGTCTGGACCGAGCTTTTTCGCAAGCTCCAAGGCCTCTTCGCGAATCAGATAATTCGTGCGCTTGCGTATATCGAGCATCGGGTTGTCGTAGACCCCGGGCCAAGGCTCGATGGAGGTGTCCACGTACAGCGCGCTGCGGTCGGCACAAAACCGAATCAAGTCGAGGCTCGATACATCCACCGAAAGATTCAGAACGAGATCGCCCGCGTCGACATACTGGGAGAGAACGCGTCGATAGTTGAGCGGTTTGAGGTGCGCGTGCAGGAAACGAGCGCCGCAGCTTTCGGCGATGCCGCGGCCTTGCTCATCGGCGGACAGGACGATCAGACGGTTCTCGCCATGTAACAGGACGTGTCGGCGTAGAACAGGGAGCATCGACCGCCCGACGCCGCCGCAGCCGATCATCACGATGCGTCCAGGAAAATCAATCATTATGAGCTCGTGATCACGATGCGGCATGCGTCGATTGTAGCTTGAATGACGCACTCAGGCGAATTCGTGCATTGCGCGCAATGTGCGACTGAACGAACGACGTGGAACGATCAACGCATCTTGCGTGCGCTGGGCAGTGTTTGCACCTCCAGCCAGGTCAGATACCTCAGCGCCTCTTCTCGATTGGCGCCACACATTTCCGCGCTCGGCTGCAGCGAGGTGCATACTGCGGGACGATTCGGTTGGCCGAAGAGTCTACAGCGCTCTCGCTCATCGAGGTGTACGCAACGCACGCCCGCGGGCTTGCCGTTTGGCATCCCTGGGATGGGACTCGAGATAGATGGCGCCGTACAGCAGGCGCCGCAACGCTGGCGGCAGATCATGACCGTAGGGTGGTGCAATTCGCCGGGAAAAGCCAGTGGCACCAATGCGCATACCCAGCCGCTGAACCTGCCCTCCCCACCCCCTGCTTGATGCGAGACCGGACCTGATATTATCGAATGGACGTTGACATCGCCTTGAGAGACAAACCTTGGAGCTACCATGAAGAAGCTACTACTTGCCATCGTCTTGGGATCGTACGGTGTGGCAGCTGTGGCCGCCGATACATATACGGTGGATACCCTTCACACCCACGTGACCTTCACTTTTCAACACCTCGGGCTGTCTTCTTTCGATGGCAAAATCCCGTCGAGCGGCGGCAAAATCGTCCTGGATCGTGCCAACAAGAGCGGCAGCGTAGAGGTGGAGTTCGACGTCAAAGCCGTGGCGACTGCCGTGCCGAAGTTCGATGAGCACCTGCGCGCCGAAGACTTCTTCGAGGTTGCCAAGTATCCGACGGCGACATTCAAGTCCACCAAGGTCACCTTCGACGGGGACAAGCCCGCCACCATCGAAGGCAATCTCACCATCAAGAACATTACCAAGCCGGTGACACTCAAGGTCACGTCGTTCTCCTGTGTCGACAAGCATCCGATGGCAAACGTGCCGGCATGCGGTGCGAACGCGACCGCCACGATCAAGCGTTCGGACTTCGGTATGACGTACGCGTTGCCTGCCGTGCCCGACGAAATCGTTCTCAGCGTCGAAGTCGAAGCCTTGCGCGAGTAAGCAAAACCAGCGGCGCTGACCGCTGGTCAGCGCCGCTTCGCTGCGATGAGGGCAGAAACGCGGCGCGCTCGTCGTTCCGTCTGCTCCCGCCTCCGGGTCCCCGCCTCCAACCGCGCCACACCTCGCCTACCGCGCTCGCCGACAGCCTTCACACTGCGTCGCACTGCACATAGGAACCCACGTGCGCATGCGGCGTTGACCATGAGTCGAAGTGCCGAATCGGAGAGACGCCATGAACGCTGCCGCGAGTCGCCTTGCGCCGAGCATCACCACATTGATCCGGATGGATCACTCTCATGTCTTGGCGATTGCGCATCGCTATCGAGTGGACGCGTCCGAGAGCAAGAAGCGCGCGCTCGTCACGAATACTTGCATCGCCAAGCAAGTGCATGCGCAGCTCGAGGAGGAGATCTTCTACCCGAGAATGCGCGACGTGCTGCCTGGAGATGAAGCGCTGCAACGAAGCGACGGCGAACATCAGCAGATGAAAGACCTCATCAACGAGCTGCGCGAGCGGTGCGCGGGCAGCGAACCGCTAGACCAGTCCTTCGATGAAAAGTTCATGACGCTGATGCGCATCTTTCTGCATCACATCGCTGAGGAAGAAACATACATCCTGCCGGCTGCCGAGCGTTTGCTGGGGACAGAATTGAGTCAACTCGGCGCGCAGATGACACGTAGAAGAATAGAGCTGATGAAGCCGTACGCGGGCGAGATGGCCAAGAGCGCGGCACGTTCTTTCCCGGTCGGCACTGCGACGGGTGCTGCGCTCCTCACAGCCGGTGCCGTTGCTCTCGGAGCCATGCTGTTCTCGCGCAATCGCAACGGTCGTGGATTCGGCGGCCTTCAGCGGATCGGAAGTCGCAGGCACTAGCAAGAGCTCCACGTCCGGAAGACACCCAGCGCTTGGACGGGCCGCGCACCGGTCGCTCAGAGCCGACTGCGGAAACGATGCGCTCTGAGCCAGCGCTTGGTGACGGTCTTGTCAGCGAGAATTTCGAGCAGTTGCTCCTGTCGTGTGATTTCGGCGCGCATGGCGCGTGCCCGGTGTCGCAAGACCTGGGAGAGGTTGTCCGCTGTAAGCTCGAGAAGTGGTGAGAGACCGAACTCTGCTCGAAAGTGCTCCTCAAGCGCATCGCTAGCGTCATTCAGCGCCGTGAGCTGTTCCGAAAGAAGCTTGTTGTATTGTTTGAGGCGCGCGACGTTCAGCCTTGCGATACGCTCCGGGTCGCTACGTTCGAGCCGCATCTGCACCTCGAATAGCGTCATGAGATCGTTGGCTGCATAGGCATGATTGATCTCTTGCATGAGGAGATTCTTCTGCTCGCGCCGTGCCGCATCGCTCTCGCGATCCGGATGCACGAGGCTCGCAAGCTTGCGGTACAACTCACGTAGCGCTTGTCTGGCGAGCTTGGCGCTGTCCTCCTTGCGCTGATTGGGGGCTGTCTTCCGTGTATGTCTTTCGGCTCGTCGCTGCTCGTCGGCACCCGCCCGGTCGGCGAGATTCTCGTACATGCGCTGTGCCAAATCGTCTTCGTTGCGGATGTCGTTCGCCGCGCCCAGGTCGAAGCCCATTGCCTGCGCCTGTTCCTTGAGCAGGTCGAGTTCCTGCTGCTTGCGGCGGTCGTAGGTGACCTCATGGTACTTGTCGTAGATGTGCTTGACTTCTTCGTCATGCGTACCGGTTTCGAGCAGTGCTGTGGTCGTTGCGCGTAGCATGTCCACGAGGATGCTTTGCTCCGCGCGCGACCAGCCGCGCTGGTCGAGCAGGCGGTCGAGCGCAAAAACGGTGTCACGGCAGGTGGCGCGTAAGCGCTGGCGCAGCGGAGAGAGTATTGCAGCGTGATCGCGCCGAAAGCCCGCATAGAGACTTTCGCGTCCTGCTTGCGCTGCGCGGGCGCGCTCGATCTGCTCGAGCAAGAAGGCGAAGCGCTCCTGGTCGAAAGTGGGACGCTTCGCTCGCGCTCGCGGGTGAACCAGTAGGGGATATCGAGCAGGCATATAAGTGGGCGAGGGCGGCAAAATGCAATTGTCGATGACCCGAACTTTCGGCTCAAGGTCACCGGGACCAGACTTGGGGTGATCCGCGCCGCGGCCTGCAGTCTCGTCACGCCGTCCGTTCGCGCTCACGCGGCCTGCGGCCGGCGATGGTGACTTGCGACGCGCGAGGCGTAGAATGCGTGCGCCCGGTCGCGTAGGCCGGACCTTGCGTGCGGCTGCAGAAATTGTGAGTTTCTTGGCGGGACATACACGTTTGCCGCGCCGCCGGGGTAGAGTTATTCGTACCGCTCTATCCGTGCGCTTGCACTCCAGGACGTCAGGAAAGACGCATGTACTCATCGCTACCCCTCGTCAAGATCAGCGTATTGCTGTCCTTCGTCGTGTCCACGATCTACGTGCACTTTCGTGGACGTGTGCGCCATTCCATCGTGCGACAGCTGACGGACCACTCGACGATCATGGCGCCGTTCAATGCGCTCATGTACCTTTTTTCGGCGGTACCGACCCGGCAGCCGTACATAGACGTGAATCGTTTTCCGGAGCTTGCGGTCCTGCAGCAGAACTGGGAAACGATCCGGGACGAGGCATTGCGGCTGTTCGACGAAGGCTACATCCGTGCCGCATCGACTTATAACGATCTCGGCTTCAACTCGTTCTTCCGACGGGGTTGGAAGCGCTTTTATCTGAAGTGGTATGGTGAGTTCCTACCGTCGGCGCGATCACTGTGTCCAAAGACGACGGCGCTCCTGGAGCAGCTCGAGATCGTCAATGCGGCAATGTTTACGTTGCTGCCGCCGGGCTCGCGTCTAGGCAAACATCGCGATCCGTTTGCCGGCTCGCTGCGTTATCACCTGGGGCTGTCTACGCCCAACTCCGAGCGCTGCGCGATTGTGGTTGACGGCGAGGCGTACTATTGGCGCGATGGCGAAGCTGTCATGTTCGACGAGACCTTCATCCACTACGCGTACAACGAGACGGACAAGCCGCGCCTCATCTTGTTCTGCGATATCGACCGGCCACTGCGTAACCCGATCGGGCGGTTCATCAATCGCTACATCGGCAAGCCGCTTGCGCGCGCGGCAGCGACCCAGAACCTGCCGGGCGAAAAGGTCGGCATCCTCAACAAGCTGTTCGGCTACGTCTACCAGATCCGGATTCTCGGCAAGAAGATCCGCCAGCGCAGCGAAGTGGCGTATCAGCTCGCGAAGTGGGGGCTCGTCGCTGGAATTCTCGCTGCGATTTTCCTGACTTGAGGCGTTGCAATGGAATCATCGGGGCGTCCGAGGGCTGCTGCGATTCGCGCGGCTGTAGTCCTCGGCAGCACGTAGCACCCGCAGCACGTTCCCGCCCCAGATCTTGGCGAGATCCTGATCAGAGTAACCGGCGGCAAGCAGTGCTTCAGTAATCTTGGGCAGGTCTGCTACGTCGCTCATGCCGGCTACGCCTCCGCCGCCATCCCAATCCGCGCCGATGCCCACGTGGTCGGGACCGACCACCTCGAGTGCGTGCAGCAGATGACGCAAGAAATCGTCGAACGTGGCGTGACCGATACCGTACTTTCTATCCAAGGCACGGCGCTTACGGGCAAACTCAGCCGCCTCCTGCGTCGACAGTGTGGCGAGTGGGCCATAACGCGCGCGTAGCTTGGCGACTTCCTGCGCATACTCAGGGTTCTGTTCGGTTGCCGCAACGTACATCGAGTTGATCTGAATGACGCCACCCGCAGCCGCGAGCTTGCGTAAGCGTGTATCGTCCACGTTACGAGGGTGATCGTGGATGGCCCGGCAGCTCGAGTGCGACAGCACGATGGGTGTGCGGGAAAGCTCGATCAGTTGATCGAGCACGTCATCCGAGGCGTGTGAGGCATCGAGAACGATGCCGAGGCGATTTGCTTCCGCCACGAGTTGCTTACCGAGCGGGCTCAAGCCGTGCCACTGCGGTCCGTTCGGATCGGTGGCTGAGTCGGCAAGATCGTTGTTCGCGAAATGCACGGGGCCGATCATACGTACGCCGAGCCGATAGAAGGTCTCGAGCAGCGTCAGGTCCTTACCAAGCGGATAGCCGTTCTCAATGCTGATGAACACGACGCGCTTACCCGCGCGCACGATGCGTTCTGCGTCGTCGGCGCTGAGTGCCAGCCCAAAGCGATCCGCATGGCGCGCCACCATCTCGCGGATACGCGTCAACGTAAGCAGCGCATGATCGCGCGCGCGTGCGAAACCTTCTGCCGTGCGAGGTCCCTGAGGCGTGTAGATCACCCAGAACCCACCATCGAGCCCGCCTTCCACCATGCGTGGATAATCGACCTGAGAAAGGTCGGTCTCGTAGTCGTGCCGATCGAGAATGCTCCAGCCGGGACGCCCCAAATGGATGGGCGTATCAAGATGCGTGTCGAGGACGAGAAGACGCTCATGTATCGCATGTGTGGCGCCACGGGGAGCGTCGGCGTCGACAGCTCGGCAGAGGGCGAGCGCGAGCAGCAATAAGCAGGTCTTCTTCATTTTGAACGTGTGCAGGCATCCTGCAGGGCACGTAGACTAGCTCGCCGTCTGGTCGATGGCGAGCAACGCAGAACATCGGGCCGATATTGATCACGGCAAGTGAGCGCTGGTCGCTCTGGCAGTGCTGCACAAGCAAGAGGGCGCGTTAAGTCATCCCATCGACACAAAGCTAGCGCACTGAGAAAACGAATCGTGAACGTGATCGATCTAGCGCTCGCGGGTCTGGCGGCGATCGCTGCAGGGGTGTTCAACGCGCTTGCCGGTGGCGGCACGCTCATCAGCTTCCCGGTGCTCGTGGCGCTTGGTGTGCCACCGATTGCGGCGAACGTCACGAATGCGGTGGCACTGTGCCCAGGCTATTTCGGCGCCACGCTCGCGCAGCTGAGAAATCTAAAGGGACAGAAGGCGCGGGCGCTCGTGCTCGTTCCGGCTGCCGCCGCCGGCGGCCTCATTGGTGCGTTCGTTCTCGTCCATACACAGGAAAGGACGTTCACTGCATTGATCCCATGGATGTTGACGACCGCATCCGTTTTGCTCGCCGTTCAAGAGCCGGTGCGTGCGCTGGTGTTACGCCGCGCCGCTGCGCAGGGGCGGCAGCGCGCCAACGCAATGGCGCTGATCGCAGTGGTTGTGGCGTCGATATACGGCGGATTCTTCAGCGCGGGCATGAGTGTGCTTCTCGTTGCAGTGCTCGGCCTCACCACCGCCGATACCTTCGGTCGCCTCAATGCGCTCAAGCAGGTGCTCGCATCCGTCGTGAACGTGGCAGCGGTGCTATTCTTCCTCTGGTCCGGACACATCGTCTGGGCCTTCGCAGGAGTGATGGCGATCGGGGCGCTGCTCGGCGGGGCATTGGGTGGAAGGCTTGCCCTGTGGATGAAGCCGGCCGCATTGAGGTGGGCCATCGTTGCGATCGGCTTCGGCATCGCGATTGTTTACTGGGTGCAGGATTGATTCCTTTACTGACGTTCCTTGTCGCCGCTGGCATCGTCGCATCAGTGCATTCTCACCGTGCTTGTGCGAGCACTGTGTCGACGACGGAGGGCAGGTACTCGCCTGCGCGACCTTGGAGGAATCGAGCCGCCGGCCGGCCACGTGCCACCGCGGAGAAGGTGCTTTCGTCGCGGTTCAAGATCAAGAGTGGGATGCCCCGCTCGAGCGCACGATGCACGACCATGGATGGCAGATTGGTCGAGCCGGAGGTGCCGACCACGATAGCGAGTGCCGCACGTTCGATTGCCGCGAGCGTGCTGTGAAATCGAAAGCGCTCTTCGTCGTAGCTTTCGTCGAACCATAGAACATGCGGTCTGGCGGGGGTGCCATCCGGGCACACGAGCAGCGCGCGCTCCCGTTCTCCGATCGGCTTGCCGCGCTCCCAGCGCTCGCCGATCTCGGGCGGGATGGGAAAAATCCGCGTGTCCCGATCGTCGACCGAGCGCATGAAGTCGATGTTTCCGTGGATTTGGTACGTCCGCTCGAGAGTGTTGCCGGCGCGTAGGTGCAGGCCGTCTACGTTCTGGGTGACGAGCACGAAACGCTCTGCTTCGCCGCGCGCAGCAAGCTCTTGCTCGAGCCGCGCCAGCGCAAGATGCGCAGCGTTCGGCGCAGCAGCGCGACACACACCACGCCGATACAGATACCATCCCCAGATGTGCTCCGGCATCCGCGCGAAGGCTGCGCGCGTGGCCAGCTCTTGGGGGAAGTAATTGCGCGAGCCGATGCGCCAATATCCTTCCTCGCCGCGGAACGTTGGTATGCCGCTCTCGGCGGAGATACCGGCGCCCGTAAGCACCAAGATGGGACCCTTTCCGTCCCAAGCGGACGACAACCAGTCGAGAGCAATGGCGAGGCTGTTCGAGGTCATTCTAGACTGTAGGCAGTAGGCTGTAGGGCGGAGCGGCTTAGCTACGGCCTACAGTCTACAGCCTCCGACCCACATGTCGGTTCTCGCTGTCGTCGCACGTCCTTGAGGAAGACAGCGGATTTCTTCGTCAACCCTGGAGCAACCCTATGGCAACCAATACGGTTCGACTGCATCGTGTCCTTCGCGCTCCTGCTGAGCGCGTCTACAGGGCATTCCTCGACGGCGACGCCATGGCCAAGTGGCTCCCGCCCAACGGCTTCACCTGCAAGGTGCACCACTTGGACGCGAGGGTCGGAGGCACCTACAAGATGTCCTTCACCAACTTCTCCAATGGACAGACTCACTCGTTCGGTGGAACGTACATCGAGCTCGTGCCCAACGAGCGCATTCGCTACACGGATAGCTTCGACGACCCGAGCTTGCAAGGCGAGATGCAGGCCACGATCAGCTTCAAACCGGTCTCCTGCGGGACGGAGCTGACGATCGTGCAGGAAGGCTTGCCAGACGTGATACCGGTGGAGCAGTGCTATCTTGGCTGGCAGGAATCGCTGGCGCAGCTGGCAAAGCTGGTCGAGGCCGAAATACCTGCCGCGTAGCATTGCTCATCGGCAGCGGAACGTATACGCGTCAGGGTACCGCTGGCATGAAGGTCTGCAGCGGGAGCGCTTCTGGGGCTTCCTGCCGCAGTCCTCTCCCGAAGCCTCTTGGCCAGGCATGGCATGCGACGGCTTTCCCTAACGTCTGACCAACGTGCTTTTCCCGAATAGGGATTCAACAAGGTCGACGGCCAGCTTCGCGGTTCGATTGTGCACGTCCATGGCAGGGTTGAGCTCCATGATGTCGAGTGAAGCCAGCAGGCCAGTGTCCGCGATCATCTCCATGCAGAGCTGCGCTTCGCGGTACGTGGGGCCGCCGGGCACGGTCGTGCCCACGCCCGGCGCAATCTCGGGATCGAGGAAGTCGACATCGAAGCTCACGTGCAAGTGGGTGTTCGCATCGAGCCCATCGAGCGCAACCTGCATCGTATGGCGCACGCCGTGCTCGTCGATGTAGCGCATGTCGAACACTTCGAGCTGCTGCTCGTGCACGAAACGCTTCTCGCCCGCATCGACGCTGCGCACGCCGATCTCGCGAATCCAGCTCGGCTGTAGAGCAGGGACGTGCCCGCCGATCGCGGTGAGCTCCTCGGGGCCGAACCCGCACAGACACGCCACCGGCATGCCATGAATGTTGCCCGTTGGCGATAGGTCGCTCGTGTTGAAATCCGCGTGAGCATCGAGCCAGAGGACACGCAACCTCTTACCGGTGTCGCGGCAATGGCGCGCAACCGCGCTGATGGAACCGATGCTCAGAGAGTGATCACCCCCGAGCAGAATGGGCACGCGGTTGGCGGCAAGCTCGGCGTACACCGCATCGTGCACGCGGCGATTCCATTCCACCACCTCGGCGAAATGACGATATCCACCAACGCGGGGTCGCTCGGGATTCGGCGGTCCGCTGAGATTGCCGCGATCGATCACGTCGAGACCTCGTGCAACCAGCGCCGCGTGCAGGCCAGCGACACGCAGCGCCTCGGGACCCATCGATGCGCCACGATGCCGTGCGCCGACATCCGTCGGCGCGCCGATGAGTGTCACTGGCCGTGCGATGTGCGTGTTCATACGCGAGCAGCGCTTCGTCCGCGCGCCTGCGCGGAGCAACCGGTTAGCGTAGAGACCAGATCAGCGAACAAATCCTTGGGGTCGCGCACGCTGGGCACAAGGTCGAGCGCGGTGCGCGTGCCGCCGACCTCGCGGTGCAGCCGCTCGAGGTAACGCAACGAGGAGAAGTCCTCGATGGCGAAGCCCACGGAATCGAAGATCGTGACTTCCTGACCAGTCGCGCGAACGCTGACCTTGCGCTTGACGACATCGGCGAACTCGATCACGGGAAACGTGGGCTCGAGCTGCTGGACTTCGCCTTCGATGCGCGACTGCGGCTCGAACTCGACCACTACCCGTGCATCGCTGCGCATCAGGATGTCACGATGCAGCTCGGTCTTGCCCGGGCAATCGCCGCCGACTGCGTTGACGTGCATTCCAGGCTCGATCATCTCGGGCGTGAGCACTGCCGCCTTGCGCTTGGCTGCGGTCGCCGTCGTGACGATGTCAGCCCCGCGCACGGCTTCGGCTGTCGAGGTACAGCGCACGATCTCCAGGCCGGGTAAGGACAACGCGCTCAGGTTGCGAACCAACTTGTCGGTCGCGTGCGGATCGGTGTCGAACAGGCGCAGCTCGCGTACGCCAAGAATGTGGTGGAAGGCGATGGCTTGGAACTCGCTTTGCGCCCCGTTGCCCACCAGCGCCATGACGCGGCTGTCGGGTCGCGCCAGCCACTGCGCTGCGAGGGCCGACATGGCTGCTGTGCGCAGCGCGGTCGTAAAAGTGAGCTCGGCTATCAGACGCGGGTAGCCGGTGTCGACCTCGGCGAGTACGCCGAAAGCCGTCACAGTGAGCAGGCCTTGCGCCGTGTTCTTGGGATGACCGTTCACATACTTAAATGAGTACTCGTTGCCGTCGCTGATGGGCATGAGCTCGATCACGCCGACTGGGGAATGGACTGCGTGACGAGGCGACTTGTCGAAATCGTCCCAGCGACGGAAGTCCGCCTCGATCTCTCGTGCGAGCTCTGCGATGAAGCGCCCGATTCCGACGTGCGCGACCAGTTCCTTGATCCTTTCGGTACCGATGTACTGAACCATGGGACATCCCACATAACGCTCAGACCGCTGTAGTGTTTGTCCTGGTGCGGTCAATAAAAAGGGAGCGAACTGCTGGTTTTTTGTAGAAAGATGAGCAAATCGCCAGGTCGAGCTGCCAAAATGCTCAGGCGCTCGCCTCAGCGCTCGACTCCCCTCGTACTAGTCGACAGGAGGGATCGAAATGGATGACCTGGACCGACGGCTCATCGCGCTGCTGCGCGATGACGCGCGCAGCTCGATCGCATCGCTCGCCAAGAAGCTGCGCGTCTCGCGCGGCACGGTTCAGAACCGGCTCACCCGCCTGGAGCGGGAGGGCGTCATCGTCGGCTACACGGTCAGACTCAGACCGCAGGCCGATTCGCAGGGAATTCGTGCCGTGATGACGATTGCCGTCGAAGGCAATCGCACGCAATCTGTGCTGCGCGCGTTGCGCGGCGATCCAGCCGTCGTGACGCTGCACACGACGAACGGTCGTTGGGACTTCGTCGCGGAGCTGCGCGCTGAGAACCTACAGGAGTTCGATCGCATCATCTCGCGCATCAGTCTGCTCGAGGGTGTCTCGAAGACGGAGACGAATCTGTTGCTGACGACGTATAAGGACTAGGGCTGTGGGTTTGGGCTCGGGCGGAACGTGTGATCACACAGCTTGCATTCCCTATTCCCTCTTTCCTCTTCCCTGTCTAGGTAGGAGCTACGCTGGGCTCTGGGCTCCGGGCGCTGGGTCGGAGCGTGTATGGGCGCAGCAGCTCCAGGCGCCAGTCTCAGTCTGAGAACTTCGTGGTTGAGAGGGAGCCATCGTTTTACATAGTCTTGCGCGTCGTGTTTACTGTCTCGCAAGCTGGTTCGAGCCCATTCATGTTCATGCGTTGGCTGATTTGTACCTTCGTATGTTCGCTTCTTGCGTTAGCACAGCTCGACACAGCGTACGCGGACGCGGATACGGCATTCGTGCGTCCCGCCGAGCTCGAGCCAGACATCGCGTTCTGGCGGCGCGTCTATACGGAGGTGACCACGAACGGAGGCTTCATTCACGACGCCTCCAATCTCGCCGTTGTCTACGAGGTATTGCAGTTTCCGGCTGACCTAGCATCGCGCGAGCGGGCACGCCGCATTGAAGACGCAAAGCAGAAATATGTGCACATTCTGGAGCGCTTGGCACAGGGAGCGGAAAACCTGACCGCCGAGGAACAACGCGTGAAAGCGCTGTGGCCGAAGAACACGCACCGCTCACGATTCGCACAGGCGGCGCAGGAGGTGCGCTTTCAGCTGGGACAGGCGGATCGCTTCCGTGAAGGTCTCATCCGTTCGGGTGCCTGGCGGGACTACATTGCCGCCACTTTCGAGCGCATGGGATTGCCTCGCGAGCTCGCCGCGCTTCCGCACGTGGAGTCCTCATTCAATCCGTATGCTTATTCGAAGGTCGGCGCTGCAGGCATGTGGCAATTCATGCGCAGCACAGGGCGTCGTTTCCTGCGCATCGACGGAGTGGTCGACGAGCGGCTGGATCCGTATCGCTCGACGGAGGCTGCAGCGCGCTTTCTGGAGCAGAACTACCTCGTGCTCGGCACCTGGCCGCTCGCCCTCACGGCGTACAACCATGGGCCCGGCGGTATGCGTCGCGCCAAAGAGCAGCTCGGCACGACCGATATCGTAAAAATCGTGCGCCAGTACAAGAGCCGCACGTTCGGGTTCGCCTCCCGCAACTTCTACGTGGCTTTTCTCGCTGCCTTGGAAATCGACCGGAATCCGGAGAAATTTTTCGGACCGCTCAAGCTCGATCCGCCCGATAACAGCCGCGTGATCAAACTGACGAGCTACGTGCCGTCCGCAGCCGTCATCAGCGCGCTCGGCGTCGAGCGCGACGAGCTGCGCCGGCTGAACCCGGCCCTGTTACCGCCTGTGTGGAACGGCTCGCGTTACATTCCACGGGGCTTCGAGTTGCGTGTGCCCGCGCACATCGACCCGGTGGCGGCACTCGCGAAGCTCGAACACTGGGGCACGGATGCACAGCTCGCCGATACCCACCACCGCGTGCGCAGCGGCGAGACACTGTCGACGATCGCTGCGCGCTACGGTGTCAGCGTGCGTGCGTTGGCTGATCTGAACGGGTTGTCCCATCCGTATCTCATTCGTGCGGGACAGCTCCTCGTATTGCCGACCAAGGCTGGTGCTGCACCGGCTGCGGCTGTGGCGCGCGCCGACACGCAGACGGCAACGCGTCGCGCAGCGCCGTCGACGGGTGTGGTGACCGGCGCCGGGACATATGTCGTTCGCCGCGGCGATACGCTGTCGAAGATCGCGGCGCGGTATGGGTTGAGCGAAGAGAAGCTCATGGAGCTCAACAACATTCGCAATCGACATTTCATCTATGAAGGCCAGATACTCGCGCTGGCCGACGCGGCGCGGGCGGCACCACCGCTCGAGGCGGAGGTCACGGTGGACAACGTCGTGGCGCCGTCCCCGTCGACGCCCGTCATCGCCGCTGCCGAAGCTGCGGAGCCGACGACGGAGCGCGAGGCCGAAGAGATCGGACCGTCGCTCGTGCCCGGCACGCTATCGGCGGCCTCAGCCGATCCGAACGATTACTCCGTGCACGAAGATGGCACGATCCTCGTGCAAGCTGCCGAGACGCTTGGCCACTACGCCGAGTGGCTGGGATTGCGCGCAAGTCACTTGCGGCAGCTGAATCGGATGTCGTACGCAACGCCGCTGGTGATCGGGCGGCCGATCAAGCTGGACTTTTCCAAGGTGCCTCGCGAGCAGTTCGAAGCCAAACGCCTGGAGTATCACCGCCAGCTGCAGGAAGCGTTTTTCGCGCGCTATCGCATCAAGGGCAACGAGGTGCATGTCATCCGACGTGGCGAGTCGGTATGGGTGCTCGCTCAACAGCGCTACAACATTCCGATCTGGCTTCTGCGCCAATACAATCCGGACATCGATCTCGGCGCCGTGCGGCCCGGGACGAAGCTCGTGATTCCGCTGCTCGAACCCGTGGTCGCGGAGCCCGCCGCATGAAGCGAGCCTTCGCCCTATGTGCCATCGGGCTATGCCTGGTGGCGTGCGCGACCGTCAGGAGCTATGAAGGCGGGCCGCGACCCGCTGACGAGGTCGCGAGGATCAGCGGCGACTTCCACTTCACGGCGGGCGTACCGGTGAGCGTCATACTGCGCAAGGTTGACGACTATCCGCTGCGATTTGGGGAGCGCACGGTGGAGGTGCTGCCCGGTAAGCATCGGCTGCTGGTCGATTGTCGGATCGCGGAAACCTCGAGCACGACACGGCTCAGTGTCGACGTCGAGGTGTACGCTGGCGAGCGGTATCGTCTGGTTGCGGAGACGGGCCCCGGGCTGAAGGAGTGCACGTCGGTCTCCTTGGAGCCGATCGACTGAGCAGGCGTGCCGATGCGCGCGCCGACAGAAGAGCATGTGGCCGCTGCGTTATAATTTGAAAAAACATTTCATGACCATATCGCGCCGATTCGCCTTAGCTCTCGTTGTCATGACCGCCGCCGTGTGCGCGTGGGCGGATGGTGCACTGTCGGACGTGCCGTTTCTCACCTCGACGCCGGAAGCAGCGCTGCCGATGGCAGACAGCGTCTTGGTGCGTAAGTCGGAACGCAAGCTGTATCTGCTGCGTCAAGGTGAGGTATTGCGGACGTACAAGATTGCGCTCGGCTTACGTCCCGACGGCCACAAGCAGTTCGAGGGCGACTTCCGAACGCCGGAAGGGAAATATCGCCTTACGCGGCGCAACGCGAACAGCGAGTATTTCCTGTCGATTCTGATCGACTATCCGAATGCCCAGGACGTAGAGCGGGCACGGCGGCTGGGTCGCAATCCGGGCGGTGCGATCATGATCCACGGTGAGCCGAACCTGCCGCGCAAGCCACGCGACTACTACGCCAACGTCGATTGGACGGAAGGATGTATCGCCGTATCGAACGCCGATATGGTGGAAATCTGGCTGATGACGCGCCCTAACACACCCATCGAGATCGCTCCGTGAGCAGCGAACACACTTCTGCGTCGGTCACACAATTCGACGGCGATGGCGACGAGCTCGTCGACGCGCACGTCTCGCCGCTCGGCAGCCTCGAGAACCTTTCCCAGCGGGAAGTGCAACAGTTGCTGCAATCCGGGCGGGGTGGCATGTACGACCTGTTCCGGCGCTGCGCTCTGGCGGTGCTGGCCTCGGGGCTCGAATCCGATGATGTGCGCGCGATCTTCGATCGCTTCAAGGACTTCGAGATTCGCTTCGGCCGTCAGGCGTGGGGTATCAAGCTCGAGCTGAGGAATGCGCCGCCGAGCGCGTTCGTGGACGGGCAGATGATTCGCGGCATCAAGGAGCACTTGTTCGCCGCGCTGCGCGATATCGTGTACATCCACGATGCTATCCTCGGCACGCACCGGTTCGATCTCAATGATCCGGCCAGCATCACCAATGCCGTCTACCACATCCTGAGGAACGCGCGCATTCTGGATTACAAGGGCCGGCCGAATCTCGTGGTCTGCTGGGGCGGGCATTCCATCAGCTCTACCGAGTACGACTACAGCAAGCGCGTCGGCTATGAGCTCGGCCTGCGCGGGCTCAACATCTGCACCGGCTGCGGGCCAGGCGCAATGAAGGGGCCAATGAAGGGAGCGACGATCGGTCATGCGAAGCAGCGGATCCGCGACGGACGCTACATCGGCATCACCGAGCCGGGCATCATCGCTGCGGAGCCGCCGAACGCGATCGTCAATCAGCTCGTGATCATGCCGGACATCGAGAAGCGCCTCGAGGCGTTCGTCCGCTGCGCGCATGCGATCGTAGTCTTTCCGGGCGGTGTCGGGACGGCGGAGGAGATTCTGTACTTGCTCGGCATTCTGCTCGATCCGGAGAACGCCGAGATTCCCTTGCCCGTCATCTTCACCGGGCCGCCCAGCGCAGCCGACTACTTCGGGCAAATCGATCGCTTCATCGCGGCCACGCTCGGCGATACGGCTCGGCGCCGCTACAAGGTCGTGATCGGCGATCCTGCCCAAGCGGCACGAGAGGTCGTGCGCGGCGTGGAAGCCGTGCGCGAATTTCGTCGTGCGCAGAGCGACTCGTACAATTTCAATTGGCTGCTGAAGATTCCTGCGGAGTTCCAACGTCCGTTCGAGCCGACGCACGAAGCGATGGCGAAGCTCGAGCTGCGGCGCGGTCTCGATCCGCACCTGATGGCCGCGAATCTGCGGCGCGCCTTTTCCGGCATTGTCGCAGGTAACGTCAAGGAGCAGGGGATCCAAGCCATCGAGCGGCATGGTCCGTTCGAGCTGCGCGGCGACAAGTCGATCATGAGCCTGCTCGATGAGCTCCTGACCTCGTTCGTGAAGCAGCGACGCATGAAGCTTGCCGGCGAATACCGGCCCTGCTATCGGCTTGTCGCATGAGCAAGCTCGTGCTCAAGTACCGGTTCACGTTGCCGGATTCATCCGAGCGTGCATTCACGTTGGAGATGGATCGGGACACCGCGGAGCTGACGGCCCCAGCGGATACCGATCTGCCCGCCTGGACCGAGCTCGGATTCAATCAGTGCAGCGGCTGTCCGTTGGAGCTTGCCCACACCAAGCACTGTCCTGCTGCGGTCCATCTGTCCGGTGTGATAGACGGTTTTCAGGATCTCGTCTCGTACGACACCGTGCGTGTCACGGTCGAGAGCGAGGAGCGTTGCGTGACGGCCACGCTATCCGCACAGCAGGCGCTCGCCTCGCTGATGGGCCTGATCATGGCGTCGAGTGGGTGCCCGAGAACCGCTGTATTTCGGCCGATGGCGCGCTTTCACTTGCCGTTCTCGAGCGAAGCAGAAACGGCTTATCGGGTCGCAGCGATGTATCTGCTTGCGCAGCACTTCGCTGCGCGCGACGGCGGGCCTTCCGATTTCAAGCTCGAGCATCTGGAACGCGTCTATCGCGGAGTGCACGCCGTGAATCGTGGGGTGGCGCAGCGGCTGCGCGCCGCAACCCGCCAAGACGCGATCGTAAATGCCATCGTGCTGCTCGACGTCTATGGCAGCCTGGTGCCGGCAGCCATTCACGACATCCTGGCCGAGATCCGCCCGGCCTTCGAGGCGTTACTGAAAGCTGATTGAGAACCTGGAGACTGGGGGCTGCGGGCCGAGCACGCTTGGCGAGCGTCCAGAGCCGAGTTGCCGCAATTGCGATGATCGTCGCATTCTGGCGACGATCGTTCCTGCGTGTGACCCAGTTCCTCACGCAACGGTGGGTGGGTCGATACGGTGCGCGCAAAGGAGAGCACGTATATGTCAGAGCAGAAGCCCGACGAACTCACTGCGACTGGACGTCACCGCGCGTGGATCGGTGAGGCAAACGCAAAGATCGTACGCACCGGCGGATCCCGCGATCCGCAACGCAATTGGCTGGATCGCGCTCATCCGGTCAACTCCCGTCACGCAGCGATCACGCGCTCCTTGTACAGCTGGACGAATTACAAGAACTGGACCGACAAGGTTCGCCATTGCTGGGACAAGGAGAAAGACAAGAAGTAAGCCCGGGCTCTCGAGCCAGTCGACGCCGGCAAGAGCCTCGCGGCAAGCACGTCGCTGGCGCGCCAGGGCGCGGCGCGAGCTGGCCGCCGCACTTTCGGGTCGCTCCAGCCTCAGGCTGCCAGCCCAAGCTGCGGGTCGTTCACGACCCGGTTCACGAATCACCACAGCGACGTGGCGGTAAGCGCCGGCGACCCGGGCGGAATCTCAACCCCACGGCGCTGCATGAGCCAATTGACGATCGGCTGCCACTGCTCCAGGTCTTCTCTTACGAGGTACGGCTTCATCTCGAAGAGCCCGACTCCCGCTTCTGCAGCTTTGATATAGTTTTGCGAGTCGCGTAGCGTCGAGATGACCGGGATGCGCAGCGTCTCAAGGAAGCGCATCAGCGACCGGTAGACGAGGGTGTTCTTCTTCACCCGGTTCGCGATCACGGCGATGCGCTGCTCGTCGCGACGAATCTTTGCAATTAGTAATAGGTCGGAAATGCACTTTGCCGCCGCGTGAATGTCGATGTCCGATGGCAGAACGGGCACGAGCACTGCAGTGGCATTGCGGGTGATTTCCGGCAGCCGTTGCGGATCGAGCGCCGCGGCGGTATCCACGATGAGCCGTTCCGTATCGAGCGGCAAACGCATTGCGAAACTACGTGTGACTCGCGGGTTACGCTCGTAGCCGGCGATACCGTGGATCGCAATCTGATCCTTCGTGCGTTTACTCAGCCAGCGCATGCTCGAGCCCTGCGCGTCCAGGTCCATCAGGGTCGGCTTGAGACCAGCGACGGCGAAATAGCTGGCCAAGTTGGTCGCGATCGTGGTTTTGCCTGAACCGCCTTTCGGATTCAGCACTACGATCTTTTGCATGTGGACGCTGCAATCGATTTGACGAAAAACGCTTAAAGACAGCGTACGCACCGCCCTTCTGCGGTGCAAGGTCGAGAGTGTGAGCAGTCTCACTCGCGACGATTACGAGGCGCTGTGAGTCGGCTCACACCGGATGTACCTGAGTACACGTACATTCGTACCAGACGAGATCGAGGTGAGCTGAGATGGAGTTCTTGCTGCAATGGGCCGATGACTTGGATGATGCCATTCACGCTCTGCGCCATCTGGCGCCGAGGATCATCGGTTTGTTGGTGGCCGTCTTGTTGTTCGTCGCCACCGGGTTCGCGTTTGTCCGCTTCCCTGCCGTCGGTCTGACGATCGTCGGCGTTGTTCTTTCCGCTTCCTTGATCGACGCACTTCGCTACCGGATGCAAGCGCGAGGTGTGTGGCTTCGTGGGAACAGGGAATGGGGCGGCGCGAATAGGGAATAGGTGCGCGCGCAGCGCATGCGCTTATGGGCTCGAGGCTTGGGGCAGCTGCTGCGCGCGAATACCCCGCCTCTAGCCAGAGCCCAGCACTCAGCGCCCAGCAGCCCTGAACGAGCCGAGGGCACACCTGCTTCAGGTAAGAGAGGTGGTAGGCTCTAGGTGGTGCGGAACTAGCTTCCCGCCTCCAGCCTACGGCCCATTCGAGACCGTCTTGAACTCAACTCGTGCCGCCCCAATAAGCGCCGGCCAGCAGCACCCCCCCTTCTTTTTTCCAACTTCGGAGGCCGACACAACGATGAGCGAGGCGACCGCGCCGCAAACAATGGGGTTCCAGGCGGAGGTGAATCAGCTGCTCAAGCTGATGATCCATTCGCTGTATAGCCACAAAGAGATCTTCCTGCGCGAGCTCATCTCCAATGCGTCGGATGCCTGCGACAAGCTGCGCTTCGAGGCGTTGGGAAAGCCCGAGCTGCTAGAGGGTGGCGGCGAGCTTGCCATTACGATCGACATCGACCCGAAGGCTCGTACGATCACCGTCGCGGACAACGGCATTGGCATGACGCGCCAAGAGGCCATCGAGCACCTGGGCACGATCGCCAAGTCGGGTACGGCGGAGTTCCTCTCGAAGCTCACTGGCGACCAAAAGAAGGACGCACAGCTCATCGGCCAGTTCGGGGTCGGTTTCTACTCGTCGTTCATCGTGGCCGATCGAGTCGAGGTGTTCTCCCGCAAGGCGGGAGAACCCGCGAGCGCGGGCGTCCTCTGGAGCTCCCGCGGCGAGGGCGAGTTCACGGTGGAGACCGTCGAGTTGCCGGAGCGCGGCACGAAGATCGTGCTGCACCTGAAGGAGGGGGAGCAGGAGTTCACCGACGCCTACCGCATCCGTGCGCTCGTACGCAAGTACTCCGATCACATCGCCTTCCCGGTACGTATGCGCAAGCCGGAGAAGGACGCCGAGTACGAGACTGTCAACCACGCACAGGCCTTGTGGACTCGGCCGCGCACCGAGGTGAAGGACGAGGAGTACAGGGAGTTCTACCGCCACATCTCTCACGACTTCGCGGATCCGCTCACTTGGTCGCACGGCAAAGTCGAGGGCACCAAGGAATACACGTATCTTCTGTACATACCCTCGCGAGCGCCGTTCGATCTGTACCACCGCGAAGGGGCGCGCGGGCTCAAGCTCTACGTACGCCGCGTCTTCATCATGGACGACGCCGAGCAGTTCCTACCGCTCTATTTGCGCTTCATCAAGGGCATCGTCGATTCCGCGGACCTGCCGCTCAACGTGTCGCGCGAGATGCTGCAGCAAGATCCGGCGATCGACTCGATGCGCTCGGGACTGACGCGTCGCGCGCTCGATATGCTGGCAAAGCTGGCTAAGGAAGACCCCGAGAAATACGCGACCTTCTGGAAGGAATTCGGCCTGGTGCTCAAAGAGGGTCCGGCGGAGGATTACGCGAACAAGGAGCGTATTGCGAAGCTGCTGCGCTTTGCCAGCACGCACACGGACCAAGAAGAGCAGAACGTCTCGCTCGATGACTACATCGCCCGCATGAAACCCGGTCAGAACGCGATCTACTACGTGATCGCCGATTCGTTCGCGGCGGCCAAGTCGAGCCCGCATCTGGAGATGCTGCGCAAGAAGGGTATCGAAGTGTTGCTGCTGTCCGATCGGGTGGACGAATGGCTGATGAGCCACTTGCGCGAGTATGACGGTAAGCCGTTGCAAAATGTCGCCCGCGGCGAGCTCGATCTGAGCGGGGTGCAATCCGAAGAGGAGAAGAAAACCCAGGAGTCGCTCTCCAAGGAGCATGCACAGCTCGTCGAGCGCATTAAGAAGGTGCTCGGCGATCGGGTAAGCGACGTGCGCACGACGGTGCGGTTGTCTGAATCGCCAGCTTGCCTCGTGCTCGGGCAGTACGATCTTGGGGTGCAAATGCGTCGTATTCTGGAGGCGGCAGGTCAAAAGGCGCCGACCGCAAAGCCTGTTCTGGAGATCAATCCGGGGCATCCGCTCATGCAACGCATGAACGCAACCAACGACGATGCCACTTTCGCCGATCTCACCCTGCTCGTATTCGAGCAAGCGATGCTGGCAGAGGGCGAGCAGCTACCCGAGCCAGCCGCGTTCGTGAAGAGGTTGAATCGGCTGTTGCTTGCGTAGGCGCGGTCTGGGCGCTGGGCTCTGGCCGCAAGTCCGCCGTCCCCTGCCTTCAGCCCCCAGCCGCCGCCTCAGCTGGCCGGCTCTTCGATCGCGAGTAGCTCGATATCGAAGACCAAGGTGGAGTTCGGCGGTATCACGCCTCCCATTGCGCGATTGCCATAGGCAAGCTCGGGAGGAATGATGAGGCGGCGTTGGCTGCCGACGCGCATCCCTTGCACGCCTTCTTCCCATCCGTCGATGACCTTGCCTTCGCCGATCGTGAAGCGAAAAGGCTGCCCGCGATCGCGCGAGCTATCGAATTTCTTGCCTTTGAATTCCGGTGCTGTCGGGTCGTACAGCCAACCTGTGTAGTGCACGACGGCGACTTGTCCCGCAGTGATGCCTTCGCCGGGTGCGACGCGTAAGTCGATGCGCTGGAGCTCGGTGACTTGCGCAGGAGCGGCGGCAGATTGCGGCTCGGCCGGCCGCTCGTTCGAGCAGCCGGCAAGCGACACTAAAGCGGCGGCTACCAGCGCGGCAGAGGCTCTGGTGGCAGCCTGGATCATCACTTCACTCCCGGATTGATCGCGTACGTGCCGGTGATGCGCGCCTCTGCCAGCACGTGGGGACGCATTGCTTCGAGTGCCTGCGGCGCAGTGAAGTCATCAGGTAGCTCGAGACGCTCGACATCGAGCGCATACACCGTGAAGTGATAACGATGGACGCGCATGTCGTTCCACGGTGGGCACGGACCGTCGTAGCCGCGATAGGTGCCGGCCATGTCCGGATCCTGCGCGAACCAATTGGTGTAATCGTTGATGCCTTGGCGCGATCCCTCCGGCCCTTTGGGGTTCTTCTTGCCACCGGCGACAACGCCGTCGGAGCAAGCACCGGCGGCGATCTCGGTGACCGACGCGGGAATGTCGATCATGACCCAATGATAGAAGTTGGTGCGCGGCAGGCTGGCGGGCACCACTCGCCCTTCTTTGTTGACGTCATCCGGCTTGCTGGGCGCGTCGGGGTCGACGCAGATGATCGCAAAGGAGCGTGTTCCGCTGGGCGCACCGGTCCACTTCAGATGCGGATTGTGATTTTGCGCCAGCCGAACGTGCAGCACCGGATCATGGGCGCCGAACGCGAACTGCTCGGGAATCGGTTGATCGTTGAGAAAGCTCGAGGATGTAAGCTGCATGGCGATCTCTTTGCTCTCGCAAGAAGGAGGAGTGTGCCATCCAAAGCCGCGCGAGCGCTACGCGGTTCCCGCGGCGCGCTCACGCGATCATGTGAGTTCAGGCGGTCTGCGCACCGCGCGGGTGCGTCATGCTATCGAGCACGCGCTGAAAGGTGTCCAGTGCCCAGTCGAGCTCGGCCTTCTCGATGACGAGCGGCGGTGCAAAACGGATGACCGTCCCGCGCGTATCCTTCGTCAGGATGCCTGCTTCGACGAGGCGTTCCGCTACGTCCCGCGCGCGCAGGAGTCTAGGGTCGAACTCGACGCCGCACCATAGTCCCTTGCCGCGGACTTCGCGAATCGCTGGGTGGACGATACGACGCAGGCCATCGAGCAAGTATGCGCCGAGCTCGGCGCTGCGCTCGATGAGTCGTTCGTTCTCGAGCACCTCGAGTGCCGCCAGACCGACAGCGGCGGCAAGCGGGTTGCCGCCGAACGTGCTGCCGTGGTCCCCTGGCGTGAACACACTCATCAGCTCGCGACTGGCGAGGAACAAAGAGACGGGTAACAGGCCCCCGCCGAGTGCCTTGCCCAGCACCACGCCGTCGGGGCGCACGCCTTCGTGGTCGCAGGCAAGCATACGGCCGGTGCGTCCCAATCCGGTTTGCACTTCGTCCGCGATGAGCAGCACGCGGTGCGCGCGGCAGATCTCCGCGCAGCGAGCCAAGTAGCCGGCAGGTGGGATACGAATGCCCGCTTCGCCTTGCATCGGCTCGACGATGAACGCAGCGGTATTGGGCGTGATCGCACGTTCGAGGGCCTCGGCATCGCCAAATGGCACGATGCGCACCCCGGGCATGAAGGGGCCAAAACCGTCGCGGTACTGCGGCTCCGTGGAGAGGGCGACGGCGCCGAGCGTGCGGCCGTGGAAGTTACCTTCGCACGCGATGATCTCGCATTTGTCTTCTGCAACGCCTTTGATGCGATAGGCCCACTTACGCGCGGCTTTCAGCGCGGTTTCGACCGCTTCGGCGCCGGTGTTCATCGGCAGCGCCTGATCCATTCCTGTCATGGCGCATGCGCGCGCCAAGAACGGCGTCAGCCGGTCCGTATCGAATGCGCGGGAAACGATCGCGAGACGGTGCGCTTGCTCGATGAGCGCCGCGACGAGCACAGGATGGGTGTGCCCATGGCTCACCGCGGAGTACGCGCTCATCATGTCCAGGTAGCGCTTGCCCTCCTTGTCCCAGACATAGACGCCGCGGCCACGTACCAAGGTGACAGGTAGCGGGTCGTAGTTGCGGGCGCACACATCGTCGAGACGCGCGCCACTGCTCATCTGCTCGTCGCTCATCGTACTGCCTGATTGACCAGCTCCGTCACATCGAGCGCAGCGGAGCCATCGTGCGGACGATGGTATCCGGGCCGCGTGTGTCGCGCCACTTTGCCGCCGGCGTATGCATGGTCAGCCGCACGCGACTATCGACGTCGACGCACTTCCGCTACGCTCTTACACATGAGCCGAATCACCACCGAGACCTCGTTCATCCCAGGCCCAGCCGGACCGCTGGAGGCATTGATCAATGCCGTCGAGAACGGCGGCACCACGGAAGTTGCAGTGGTGTGCCATCCGCATCCCTTACACGGTGGCACCATGACCAACAAGGTTGCCCACATGCTGGCGAAGTCCTTCAATGTGGTGGGCATCACGGCGATCCGTTTCAACTTCCGGGGAGTGGGCCGCAGCGCCGGCACTTACGCCGACGGTATTGGCGAAACGGACGATGCGCTCGCCGTCATCGAATGGGCGCGGCAGCGTTGGCCGGACGCGGCCGTGTCGCTTGCAGGCTTCTCCTTCGGCGGTGCTGTCGCGATTCGTGCCGCATCGCTCAGTGATCCTGCGCGGCTGATCACCGCAGCGCCGGCCGTCGATCGCGTGCACGTTCCGCTGGCGCAGTTGCCGCGTTGCCCTTGGCTCGTGATCCAAGGCGACGAGGACGAGATCGTTGCAGCGGACGTGGTGCAGAGCTGGATTCAGAAGCTGCCAATCGTTCCGGAGCTGGCGCTGCTGCGCGGTGTCGGTCATTTCTTTCATGGCCGCCTGAACGAGCTGCAAGACACCGTGACCGCGTGGCTCGCTCGTCACCCTGTCGCCGTTGCTGAGCAGGATCGTCATCTATGATTGTCTCGCTCAAGAAGCTCTTCGGTCGCGAACCGCCCGTCGCCGGGTTGCTCGAGACGCGCGAGCCGCTCGAGCTTGCAACGGCGGCCTTGCTGCTTGAGCTCGCACGGTCGGATTTTTCGGAGGCGCCTGAGGAGGTCGAGGCCATCCGGCATCTGCTCGCACGTCGGTTCGGACTGAGCGGGGAGAAACTCGACGATCTGATTGAAAAGGCACAACGACGGGCCGACAGTGCAGTGTCTCTGCACGAATTCACGCACCGCCTGAATCGAGAGCTTTCCGAGGAAGACAAGCTCTCAATCGTGGAGATGCTCTGGCAGGTCAGTCATGCAGACGGTCGCATCGACAAGCACGAGGAGCACCTCGTGAGGCGCATCGCCGGATTGCTGCACGTCTCGGATCGAGATCGGGTCAGATTGAAGCTGAAGGTCGTTGAGGGGGAATGAGGTGCGGCACGTAAAACGGCAAACGCACTCCTATGTGCCGCGCTGATGACTCGAAAGAAGAGCGTCGTCGGACACGCCCTCCGATAGGGAGCGCGGGCAGCCAAGAGGCCCGGAGCGCGCATCGTGTGTCGCGCTCCGGCGCGAGCTCTTAGTTGACCATTTCCTTGAGGCCCTTCAGCGGAGCGATGCGCACCTTCTTGGTGGCAGGCTTCGCCTTGAAGATCATCTTCTCACCCGTGAAGGGGTTGATGCCCTCGCGGGCCTTGGTGGCGGGCTTCTTCACGACCTTCATCTTGAGCAGGCCGGGCAGGGTGAACAGGCCCGAGCTTCTCAAGCTCTTGCGGACGACGACGCTCAGGGAATCGAATACCTGGGCTACTTGTTTCTTGGGAAGTCCTGTGTCTTTGGAGATTTGTGCAAGGATCTCCGATTTGGTCGGCGCTGCATTTTTCTTTGCCATTTGCGATCTCCTGAGATGAATAACGAATCGCGCCGTCTAGTGCCGAGCGGTCGCGTATGCAAGTCGCGCGGGAAAATAGCACAAGATTCGGCGCGGATTAAGCAGTCGAAGCGTTTTTTCCCTATTTTTTAAGGCTCAGAGGGCACTCAAGGTTTCCGTCGAAGTCCCGTCGCACCGCTTGGGTCAGCTCGCGTGGAACTCCCGCTTGAGTTTGACTTGAATCGGGGTTGTCTCGCCGCTTGGCGTGACGGTGATATCGAAGACCAGGATCTCCGTCCCGCTGATCGTGACTTCGCCGATATAGTAGATCGCATCGCCTTCCGAGACACGGCGCATCTGCAGGTTCTTGAGCTGGCCGTTGAGGTTGTAGGCGTCGACCGCGACTTCCCCCTCGACCGGCTTGCGCGGCGCGTTCGGCGCCTCCTTCTTCAGAATGGTTACGTTCAGCATCACGCGGTTCTTGCTGCGTTGAATGCCGTATGCGCGGGCGATCTCCGGGGTCAGCTGGTCGGTGCGAACCGCGTTGAAGTGCACTTCATAATCGCCTTGTTCCTTGAAAGTCTGCTCGAGGGGAACGGCCTGGGGAAAGCCCGGTTGCTGCCCCCCATTGCCACAACCGCTCATCGCGATAGCGCCGAGCAGCGTCATGAGCCATCCACATATTCTTGTTCTCATGAGGAGCCCTCCTTCGGAACCGACGTCCGTCACACTATAGACGAAGACTTCGGACAGATACCGTCAGTAGGTTCCTCAGCCTGACAGTTATGTGATGAGGATGACGAGCGCTTGCAGACCGATGATCACGAACAGGGCGGAGAGGTCGATGCCGCCGATCGGCGGAATCACACGGCGCACCGGGCGAAGGAGCGGTTCACACAAGCTCGCGAGCAGCATGGCGCCGGGGCTGTACGCACCGGGGGCGATCCAGCTGAGCAGCACATAGAGGAAGATCGCGAACGTATAGAACTGCAGGATCGTGAGTACCAGGCTCATGAGCGCCACGTGCACGAACTGCCCAAGCGTGACAACGAACGGATACGCACCGAGGAGCCACAACACTCCCGTCGCCGCGAACTGCACCAGCAACAGGGCCACAATCGAAGCGGTGTCAATCTGGCCGATCGGGGGGAGCACGCGGCGCAACGGCAGGACGAGCGGGTTGGTCAAGCGCAGGACTGCCTGTGAGAACTGATTGCGCCAGTCCGCGCGCACGAGCGGCAATAACACACGCAGCAAGAACACGATGACCAGCAGGACCTGCAGCAGCGTCCGAACGATGAAAATCAGTGCGTCCATATGGGCGATGTTGATCCCGTCGAAGGTCAGATCTTGCCAAGCTCCCGGGCCAATTCGGCCGACCGCTTTGCGGCTGCGGCCAGCGCGCCCGCAAAGATCGATCTGATACCATTGCTCTCCAAGTGCCTGAGGGCAGCCTCGGTCGTGCCACCCTTCGATGTGACTTGCTCGCGCAACGTTGCAGGAGGCTCGGATGCTTCCCGGGCCATGCGGCCGGAGCCGTAGGCAGTTTCAATCGCAAGCTTGCGGCTGATGTCACGCGGCAGACCCATTGCGACGCCGGCGTCTTCCATCATCTCGATGAGCAGGAAGAAGTAGGCAGGACCGCTGCCGGACAGTGCCGTGACTGCGTCCATCTGTCGCTCGTCGGTGAGCCAGATCGTTTCGCCAACCGCGCCGAGAATTTCGGCCGCGAGGCGGCGGTGCTCCGTCGGGACACCCGGCGTGGCGAACAGCCCCGTCATGCCACATCCTTGCAGCGCTGGCCGGTTCGGCATGCAGCGAACGACGGGCACGCCTGCCCAGCGTTCGATGTCGCTCGCGAGAATGCCGGCAGCGACAGACAACAGCAGGGGGCGCGTTGAACGCAACGTCGCGCTCAGCTCCACCACTACGGCGCGCAGGTCTTGAGGCTTCACCGCAAGCACCACGACCCCCGCGTTGCTGGCCGCCTCGAGATTGGAAGCGGCTGTGCGTACGCCGTAGGCGGCACGCAGCGTCTCGAGCTGCTGGGGCACCGGATCGGAGACGATGACATCCGCTGCAGGTCGTCCACGCGCGATCAGCCCTCCGATCAAGCTTCGCGCCATGTTGCCGCCGCCGATGAATGCGATCTGAGAAGACATGGTGTTTGAAGTCTACAAGTAACGTGGGGTGAGTGGCACGCGGTTCAGGGTCGGGGCTGGAGACTGGAGGCGGGAGCGCCTACAGCCTAGAGCGTGGCCCGAAGATCGCCGTGCCGATTCTGACCCAGGTGGCGCCAGCCGCGATGGCGGCCTCGAAATCGTCAGACATGCCCATCGACAAGGTGTCGAGCTCGAAGCCTTGCGCGATGAGCTCGCGTTGGTAGCGAGCGAGCTCCTCGAAGCGTGCGCGTTGGGTCTCGAAATCGGATGATGGCGGCGGGATGCACATCAGACCGCGCAACGCAAGCTTCGGCAGCTCTCGAATGCGCTGCGCGAGCGGCAACAGCTCGCTGGGCGCAACGCCCCCTTTGCCGGGCTCTTCGACGAGCCGCACTTGGATACAGACGTTGAGCGGCAGCGCGTAGTGGGGGCGCTGATCATTCAGACGCACGGCGATGCGTTCCCGATCGACCGTGTGTACCCAATCGAAATGCTGGGCGACCGGACGTGTCTTGTTCGATTGCAGCTGGCCAGTGAAATGCCAGGTGAGCTCGAGGTCCGAAAGCGCTGCGATCTTCGGTAACGCTTCTTGCAGATAGTTCTCGCCAAAGTCGCGCTGTCCCAATTCGGCCAGGGCGCGAATCGCTTCGTGCGGTTGCGACTTGCTGATCGCCAACAGGCGCACTGAATCCGGCGGTCGTCCGTGTTTCGATGCCGCGGATGCGATGCGTGTCCAGGTTTCCTGAAGCCGACTTCGGAGAAGATCAGTATCCATCGCTCTGGGGTTTGGCACGGTTGCGTCTCACGCGACGAGCCTACGACCCGAGGCATGCGCGGCGCGCGGGTACGCAAACGAAGCGGAACTGCGGACTAGTTAACATATTGGGGCCGCTATCGCTCCGCTATACTCGGTGGAGCTGTTCCATCTCGCGAAAGCGGTCGCACGCGCGAGTCGCGTCGCGCGGATGCGTCGAACGAATGCGTCCCCGCACCGGCCGCGAGACGAATAGCCCGAGGAAGAAGGCATGCCCGTCGATATCGCTCAGCTATTGGCTTTCGCCGTAAAGAATAACGCTTCGGATCTGCACTTGTCCGCCGGCGTACCGCCGATGATTCGCGTCGACGGCGACATGAAGCGGATCAATATGCCTCCGCTGACGCACAAGGAAGTGCACAGCATGGTGTACGACATCATGAACGACAAGCAGCGGAAGGCTTACGAGGAATACTACGAGACCGACTTCTCGTTCGAGATTCCCAAGCTTGCGCGCTTTCGCGTCAATGCCTTCAACCAGAGCCGCGGTGCGGCAGCGGTCTTTCGGACCATTCCATCGGTCATCATGTCGTTGGATGACCTGAACGCACCGAAGATCTTCAAGGACCTCGCAATGCAGCCGCGCGGGCTCGTGCTCGTGACGGGCCCGACCGGCTCCGGCAAGTCCACCACGCTGGCAGCGATGGTGGATTACATCAACGAGAACAAGCCCAATCACATCATCACGATCGAGGACCCGATCGAGTTCGTGCACGAGAGCAAGCGCTCGCTCGTGAACCAGCGTGAGGTACACCGCGATACGCTCGGTTTCAGCGAGGCGCTGCGCTCTGCGTTGCGTGAAGATCCGGACGTCGTGCTCGTCGGTGAGATGCGCGATCTCGAGACGATTCGGCTGGCGCTCACGGCGGCGGAAACCGGGCACTTGGTATTTGGAACGCTGCATACGAGCTCGGCGGCGAAGACGATCGATCGTATCGTCGATGTCTTCCCCGCCGCCGAGAAAGAAATGGTGCGTACGATGCTGTCCGAATCGCTGCGCGCGGTGATCTCGCAAACCCTTTTGAAACGAATCGGAGGCGGCCGTGTTGCAGCGCACGAGATCATGATCGGCACTCCGGCGATTCGTAACTTGATTCGCGAGGGCAAGATCGCCCAAATGTACTCGGCGATTCAAACCGGTCAGAAGGACGGGATGCAGACGCTCGATCAATGTTTGGCCGAGCTGCTGCAGAAGGGGATCGTCACCAAAGAAGAGGCACGCTTCAAAGCGCAAAACAAAGATGCGTTCTGAACCGTGCGCAGAAGGCAGGTTGTAGACCGCAGGCGCAAGGCTGTAGGGAATCAAGTATGTCATCAGATGCAGCGGACAGCGCACAGCCTCGCAGCGACTGTTAGGCCGGGAGCGAGACATGGAACGCGAACAAGCTATCAAGCTCATGCAGGACCTCCTCAGGCGGCTCGTGGAGCGCAAAGGGTCCGACCTGTTCATCACCGCGGGCTTCCCGCCTGCAATCAAAGTCGATGGCGAAATCCGTCCGCAGTCCGAACGTGCGTTGACGCCCGAGCAGAGCGCGGTGCTCGTGCGTTCCATCATGAACGACAAGCAGACGCGCGAGTTCGACGCGACGAAGGAATGCAATTTCGCGATTGCCCCCGTTGGCATCGGCCGTTTCCGTGTGAGCGCCTTCGTGCAGCAAGGGCTGGTCGGCTGCGTGGTGCGGACGATCAATTCGAAGATCCCGACACTGGAGGAGATGCAGCTGCCGCCGATTCTCAAAGACATTGTGATGTCGAAGCGCGGCCTCGTGATCGTGGTCGGCGGCACGGGCTCGGGTAAGTCGACGACGCTCGCCGCGATGCTCGACTATCGCAACGAGAACACGCGCGGGCACATCATCACGATCGAGGATCCGGTCGAATACGTGCACACCCACAAGGGATGTGTGGTCACACATCGCGAGGTAGGTGTCGATACCGACAGCTGGCACACCGCGCTCAAGAACACGCTGCGGCAGGCGCCCGATGTCATCTTGATCGGCGAGATACGCGACCGCGAAACGATGGAGTACGGGATTCAGTTCGCCGAAACGGGACACCTGGTGCTTGCAACGTTGCACGCGAACAGCGCCAACCAGGCACTCGATCGCATCATCAACTTCTTCCCTGAGGAACGTCGCGAGCAGCTCCTCATGGACCTGTCGCTCAATATCCGCGCGTTGATCTCGCAGCGGTTGATCCCGCGCGAATCCGGCGTCGGTCGTGTCGCGGCCATGGAGATCATGCTCAATTCGCCGCTGATCGCCGATTTGATCTTCAAGGGCGAAGTGGCGGCGATCAAGGAAGTCATGGCCAAGTCGAACAGGCTCGGCATGAAGACGTTCGATCAGTCGCTCTTCGAGCTCTATGAGGCTGGCATCATCTCGTACGAGGAAGCGTTGCGAAATGCGGACTCGAAGAACGAAGTGCGTCTGCGCATCAAGCTCGAGAGCAAGCGCGGCATGAAGACCCCGGACGAAGCAGACAGCGGCCTACGCATCATGGAGGACGAACCGGAAGGTTTCATCGCAAGACGTTGATGCGGGAACTGGTGCTCATGGATGAACCATGTGCGGTTGTGCTCTCTTTCAGCTTCGATTAGCGGTTACTGGATGCTATGACCTCCGAAGGCGATGCAGTCGATAACGCAATGAATGCGGCGCGAGACGACCGTCCGGTCGTGCTCAACACCAAGCCGTTGTTCAAGCTGATGGTCGACAAGCGAGCGTCGGACCTGTTCTTCACGTCCTACGCTCCCATCAAGATCAAGATCGAAGGTCAGATCTATCCGGTCAACAAGCAGGTGCTGACGCCGGAAGTCGTGCGTCAGGCTGCGTACGGTCTCATGACTCAGGAGCAGATCGAGGCCTTCAACGAGGAGCTCGAGATCGACTTCGCGATCTCAGAGCCGGGGCTCGGCCGTTTCCGCGTCAACGTCTTTCATCAGCGCGGCAATCCGGCAATGGTGTTGCGTTACATCACCGCCGATATGCCCCGGCTCGAGGATCTCGGTTTGCCGGAGATCCTGAAGGATCTGGTAATGCTGAAGCGCGGCCTGATTCTCATGGTCGGCGCGACCGGCTCCGGCAAGTCGACGACTCTGGCCGCCATGATCAACTATCGCAACGAGAACTCTTCGGATCACATCATCACCATCGAGGATCCGATTGAGTTCTTGCATACGAACAAGAAGTCGATCATCAACCAACGCGAAGTGGGGCTCGACACGAAGTCCTACGCGCGTGCTTTGCGCAGCGCAATGCGCGCGGCGCCCGATGTGTTGCTTATCGGCGAGATCCGCGATCGCGAGACCATGGAGTCGGCGATCATGCTTGCTGGCACCGGGCATCTCGTGCTCGCCACCCTGCACGCGAACAACGCGGCCGAGACGCTCGATCGCATCATCAACATGTTCCCGCGCGAGCAGCATGCGCAGATCTTCCTGGATCTGTCGCAATATCTGCGCGCGATCATCGCGCAGCGTCTGGTGCCGGGTAAGAACAAGCGTCGCGTCGCGGCTGTCGAGCTCTTGATCAACACCCCGCACATGCAAGAGCTCATCAAGAAGGGTGACGTCATCGGCGCGAAGGAGGCGCTGCGAACGAGCACCGAGAAGGGCATGCAGCACTTCGATACCGCGCTCTACGAGCTCTATCGTGCCGGCCGGATCACGCTGGAAGATGCGCTCGCGTACGCAGACTCGCGGACGAACCTGGAGGCGAAGATCAACTTCGGCTGAGCGTTCAGTGGGCTCTGGGCGCTGGGGCTGGGCTCCGGCCAGAAAGAGTGCTGCATTGACTTCGCGGCACTTACCTCGCCTGCAGCAACTTCCACAGTGTGAGCTCGAAAACTCAGGCGGGATCTCTTCGTGTCTGCTGTTTGCCCAGAGCCCGAAACCCAGCGCCCAGAGCCAGCGTCAAACCTCAAACACCGCCGCGGCATCGAACACCGGGCCGTCGACGCACACCCGCTTCATGGCCGGACCTTGCGGCGTTATAACGCGTACTGCGCAGCCGGCGCAGCCGCCGACAGCACATGCCATGAATTCCTCCAGCGAGACCTGGCAAGGCACGTCAAAGCGTCGTGCCACAGCGGCGGTTGCTGCGAGCATGGGCGTCGGACCACACGCGAAGATCTCAACCTGCGCGAGCTCGGATTCGGCAAGTGTCGCGAGCCAATGCGCGGCGAGGTCGGTGACGTAGCCCTCGTAGCAGCCCGGGAAACCGGCGAAGGAAGCGAGACGGCTCGGAATGCCCCATTCGTCGAGCAGCGGCATGCATGCGATGGTGCCGTCCGGCATACCCGGCACTAGGATCGTCGACGGCCGCGCGCGAAAAGGAAACGGAACTTCCGAGCCCATGAGCACGAGCGGTTGCCATCTTGCATCCGTACGTTCGCGCAAGCTTTCGGCGAGGAAGATCATGGGCGGGATGCCGACCCCGCCGCCGATCAAGAGTGTGCGCGGACGAGACGGATGTGGCACGAAGCCGTTGCCGATCGGTCCCAGGCAACTGATGCGCTCGCCAACGCGGCGTTTCGAGAGCTGCTCGAGGCCCAGACCGACGATCTTGTAAAGCACCTCGATCGTCTCGTCTTGTGGACTCGCGCGCATGATCGACAGCGGTCGACGCATGGGCAGTAGCGGATCGCACGTGAGATGCACGAACGAGCCAGGGACTGCGTGGCGCGCACACTTGGGTGCCTTGAGGCGCAGCACGAACTGATTCGCTTCGAAGCGCTCGTGCGCGACGACTTCGGCGTCTTCGAGAAAAATCGTGGCGCGGTGAGTCATGGATGGTCTGGGGGCTGGGGGACCGGGGGCTGGGGCTGGAAAAGTTGCGACAACGGGCACTGGAGCGTTCCGGCTCCAGCCTCCGGACTCCAGTCTATAGTCTCCTTCTCGCTTGCACGTTCCTGACCATCGTCGCCAGCACTGCCATGCGCACGGCGACGCCGTTGGTCACTTGTCGCTGGATGACGGATTGGGGTCCGTCGGCGACCTCGCTGGAGATTTCCACGTCCCGGTTCATCGGGCCTGGATGCATCACGATCGCATCGGGTTTCGCTTTGCGCATGCGCGCGGCGGTGATGCCGAACTCGTGGTGATACGTGCGCTCGTCGGGGAACAGCGCACGTTTCATGCGCTCGCGTTGGATGCGCAGCGTCATCACGACGTCCACGCCTTCAATCGCTTCGTCGAGGCTCGTGTAGCGGCTTGCGCCGGGAAATTCATCGGCTGCGGGCATCAAGTCATCGGGCGCAGCGATGCGCACTTCGCGAGCACCAAGCGTCGTGAACACCTGCCAGGCGGAGCGTGCGACGCGCGAGTGCGCGATGTCGCCTGCGATCAGAATGCGCAAGTCTGAGAAATCACCTTTGACTTGGCGCACGGTGAGCGCATCGAGCAAGCCTTGAGTCGGATGCGACAGATGCGCCTCACCTGCGTTCAGGATGCAGACGTGCGGTGCGACGTGCTGAGCGACGAAAGCGGGCAGCCCCGGCTCGGCATCGCGCATCACCAGGATGTCGGCATGCATCGCTTGCAGCGTGTAAATCGTATCCAGCACGGTCTCGCCTTTGGCGCGCGAGGAGGTCTGCATGTCGAGATTGACGACGTCCGCGCCGAGCCGCCGTGCGGCGATCTCGAAGGAAACGCGCGTGCGTGTGCTGGGCTCGAAGAACAGGTTCGCGACGGTGCGTCCGGCCAGACTCTGGTCGCGCGCAGGCAGCTCGCCGGGCGGACGAACGTAGAACTCAGCGAGATCGAGCAACCCGGTGATCTCGTCTCGCGTCAGTCCCTCCAGGGTGATCAGATGTTGCAGCCGACCTTCCGAGTCGCGCTGAATCGTGGCGCCGGGGCTTGTCATGTCGGCGGGCAGACAAAAGTGTACAAACTAATACTCCTCAGACCGGCTGCGCAGCGTCCGGCGCGTCGAACCAACGTTCGAGCACGATGCGTGCCGCATTCATGTCGATGTCCTCTCGGGTGGTGCGGCGGCGCTTGAGCCCTTGGGCGCGCGCATCACGCAGCTGCGCAGTCGCTTCGTGCGAGCTCAGTCGCTCGTCGACGAGCGCCACAGGAAGGGCGTATCGATCCTTCAACTCGCGCGCGAATCGGCGGGTGGCCTTTGTCAACGCCGTCGGCGTGCCGTCCATATTATAAGGGACGCCGACTACGAGCTGAGCGGGTTGATACTCGGCGACCAGCCGATCGATATCCTGCCAGGGAACGCCCTTGGCGCACTTGAGCGTAACGAGCGCACGCGCCGTGCGTGTCAACGTATCGCCGCTCGCAACGCCGATGCGGTGCGTGCCGTAATCGAACGCGAGGAGAATCTGCGGTGCCCTGACGGACGCACCGGGCATTATGCGTGGCCCACGTGCGGGCTCATCGTGGCCAGGTCGATGCCGAGCAGGCGTCCCGCAGCACGCCAACGCTGCTCGTACGGCACCTCGAAGAGGATCCGCTCGTCGCACGGTGCCGTCAGCCAGGCATTCTGGGCGATTTCGCTTTCCAGCTGACCAGGTCCCCAGCCTGCGTAGCCGAGCGCGACGATGGCGGTATCCGGCCCCGTGCCTCTCGCCATAGCACTGAGAATGTCCGGCGAGGTCGTGATTTGAATGCGGGAGGAGACTTGCTTCGTGTGTTCCCAGCGGCCTCCGACCGGATGCACGACGAACCCGCGATCGACTTGAACCGGCCCGCCCTGGAGGACCGGTTGCTGCGTGTTGACGCCTTCGGCAGTGGGCATGTTCAGCTGATCGAAGACGTCTCCCAGCCGCATCTGCAAAGGCCGGTTGATGATGATCCCGAGCGCGCCATCCTCATTGTGCTCCCAGATGAACGTGACGGTGTGCGCGAAGTTCGGATCCGTCAACGTCGGCATCGCGATCAGGAACTGATTCGTCAAATACTCAGAACTCGCCATGTCTCTAAGTATCCGGTTCGAACGTTAGAGGCTCAAGAGTAGGCCGGAAGCTGGAGGCTGGAGCTGCAACAGGAACCACGCGCGTTTGCCTACAGCCTAGAGCCTATCCTGGCCAAGCCCGTCGAGGAACTGCCATTCATACGCAAAGCGCAATTCCCGATAGTGCTTGCGCAGCTCGGGCGGAAACGGATCGAAGGGAGCAGCCAGTCTCAGGATTGACAGCGCCGCCTGATCGATCTCCGGTCGGCCGCTCGAGCGTCGGATGACGGCTTCACTCAAGGTGCCATCGGCGCGCACGGCCACTTCCAGGACAGGATTGCCTGTCTCGCCGCGATGACGGATCGCCTTGGGAAAGTTGAGCGTGCCGAGCCGCTCGACCTTACGCCGCCACGCATCGAGATAGGGCGCGAGCGTCGACTTGCGCGTATCCGGCACGATCTCGACGGTACCGTCCACCTTGCGGCCGCGGATGCGCAGTGCGCTGTCCGTCGCGTGCGTCGCGATCGGTGTCGGGTAGGTTTGGGCGAGCGCGAGCGGTGCCTGAGCTTCGCGTGCAGGGCGTTCCTCACCGCTACGGTAGTCAACCTCGCTGATGGTGCTACGACTGCTCACCACTTCCTGGAATCGCTGCCCCTCGACCGCTTCCCGATACTCCGTGCTGTTCGCGTCGGGAATGCCTTGCTGCTGCGCGGCCAACATAGACGTCGCAGGGTTGGCCGGCCGGACGCGCTCGTCAGTCGTGCCGCTGCCTTCTTGGTCGCGTTGTGCCAGATATTGCGCGTCCAGATTCTCCGCAGCACGCGTGTCGTTGCCACTTGCGAGCAGCACCTCCAATGTAGGGACCTGCGGCTTGTCCTTGCCCGGCACGGCAAACGTCACGCCGAGAATCACGATCCCGTGAAAGAGCGCCGCGAGAAACAGCGTCGTAGTGAACCGATCGTTCGTTGACGCCGCGCCCTCGGTGCGGTCGAGCGCAAGCGGCGACGAGGTTGAATCGGTCATTGCAGGGCGACTCGCGGATGATCACGAAAGATTGATCAGGACAGATCGCGACGCTGGCTCGATTCTGCCATGACATGTGTGTGCGTGCGATGCGGTAGCTGCCAGGTACGACAACGCACGACAACCCTCATCTGCCATTAGCTCTTGGTCTGCGAAGCCAAGCGTCTTTCTATGGCGTCCATTAACAGCCCGGCGATCTCGGTGCCGTATTGTTTGTCGAGCTCGCGCACGCCGGTCGGGCTGGTCACGTTGATCTCGGTGACATAGCCACCGATGACATCCAGGCCGACGAACAACATGCCTCGTTCGCGCAGCGTGGGGCCGATTTGCCCCACGAGCCAACGGTCGCGCTCGGTGAGCTCGCGTCCCACACCGCGCGCACCGGCTGCGAGGTTGCCGCGATTGTCCTCCGCGGAGGGAATGCGCGCGAGCCCATAAGGCGCTGGCTCGCCGTCGATCACGAGTATCCGCGTATCGCCGCTCGTGACGATGTCCGGAATGTACTTCTGCACGATGGCATAGCGCGTGCCGTACTCGCTCAATGTCTCGAACACCACGCCGGCATTCTTGTCGCCACGATCAATCACGAAGATCGAGCGCCCGCCCATCCCGTAGAGCGGTTTGCACACGATGCGCAAGTGCTCGCGCAAGAACGCGAACATGTCGTCTATGTTGCGCGTGATCAGGGTCGGCGCGCAGCACTGCGGGAACCAGGCTGTGAACACCTTCTCATTCATGTCACGCAGACCCTGTGGCCGGTTCACGACGAGCGCTCCTTGCTCTTCTGCACGCTCGAGAATGTAGGTCGTATAGATGTATTCCATGTCGAACGGCGGGTCCTTGCGCATCAAGATGACGGGCACGTCGCCGAGCCTCTCGGTGCGTGCCTCACCCAGCTCGAACCAGTCGTGCAGGTCGTCGCGGACCTTGATCTCGCGTAGATATCCGTGTGCAACGCCGTCGCGGAGCCAGAGATCTTTCTGCTCGGCATAGAACAGCTGCCAGCCGCGGCGTTGGGCCGCAAGCATCATTGCAAGTGTGGTGTCCTTGGCGGGCTTGATGCTCGCGATCGGATCCATGACCACGAGAACGCGAATAGGAGACGTCATGACAGGCTCACGGTCGACGGTTGGATAATGAGCTGAGGCCAGCGTGGAGCGGTCACATCGCAGGCGAGTCGGGGCAGACCCAGGCTCGACTCGAGGTGCTGACGCTGGTCGATTCTGGCTTGAGCAGGCTGAGTGTCAACATCCTGAGGCGGTAGGCACTAGGCTGCAGGGCGAGGAGGGAATAGGGAGCGTGCGTCGCGCGGTCTTCCACCCCGCCGCAAGGCCAAGAGAACGTGTGACGAGCTTCAAAGTCTGGGCCCGCGGGCAATGGCGACAGCATAACCAATATGTTAAAAGTTCCGACTATTGCGCAAGTCTCAGATACTGCATCGGGTTTCGCGCGCCGAAGAGCGCTTCGGGGGATGAGCACCACGAATCGTCTCTGGCACAAGGGGGCCCGGAATCGAGCCGATTCGAGAACAGGGTCGTTGCGCAACGAACGTTCGCGATTCAAGAAAGAGGCAGTGCGACTACGCGTCCTCGTGAGGAGAGCCGATGGAGAATGCAGCGACGAACACGACCTCCCGCTTGGCGGGCCTGAAGGTTCTGGTCATCGACGATAGCAAAACCATCCGGCGCACGGCCGAGACACTGTTGTCGAAAGAAGGTTGCGAGGTCTACACCGCCGTCGACGGATTCGATGCGCTATCCAAGATCGCCGATCACCAACCGGACATCGTCTTCGTGGACATCATGATGCCGCGGCTGGACGGCTACCAGACTTGCTCCTTGATCAAGCACAACAAAGTATTCCGTTCGATTCCCGTGATCATGCTCTCGAGCAAGGACGGTCTTTTCGATCGTGCCCGTGGGCGCATCGTGGGATCGGAGCACTACCTCACCAAGCCGTTTACGAAAGAAGAATTGCTCAACGCGATCGAGACCCACGTCGGTTCGCTCGCGCGATAGACATCCATGCCCGGAAACATCGCAGCGACTGGCTCGGAGCAACGTATGGCACTGATCCTGATCGTCGACGACTCGCCGACCGAAGTGCATGTGATGCAGAAGGCGTTGGAGCGGCACGGCTATCGAACCGCCTGTGCCGGTGACGGCGCCGAAGCGATCCGCAAAGCGAAAGAAATGAAGCCGGACCTCATCTTGATGGATGTGGTCATGCCCGGCGTCAATGGCTTCCAGGCCACGCGCAAGCTCGCATCGGATCCGGAGACCAAGTCGATCCCGGTTATCATGGTCACGTCCAAGGATCAGGAATCGGACCGCATCTGGGGTTTGCGCCAGGGAGCCATCGATTATCTGGTGAAACCGGTTTCGGCGGAAAAGCTCATCGAAAAGGCGCAGGCGGCTCTGGCGGGATGACAGCATGAGCGCGCTCGCCGCCCTAAAGCCTCTGCGCGACAGGCCGTTCGAGTTGCTACGCGAGCTCGAGCGGCTCGCGCGCGCGGCGGTCAGCGGCCAAGCACAGGCTGACGCTGCCGCTCGCGAATGGGTAGGAGTAGCCTTTCGGTTGAGCTCGGAGAATTTTTTGGTCGCACGCGAGGAAACGCGTGAGGTGCTCGCTTATCCATCCGTCATCACGCGCGTGCCGGGCGCGAAATCTTGGATTCGCGGGATTGCCAATGTTCGTGGACAGCTGTTGCCGGTGGTGGATTTGCGCGCCTTCTTGGGCGGTGGCGCGACGAGCACCGGACGCAGCACACGCGTGCTGGTGGCGAACCATCGCGACGTGCCGGCTGGCCTGCTCGTGGACGAAGTGCTCGGTTTCCGCCGCTTCAACGATGCGGAGTTCTCAGCAGTGCCGCCGCCCACGATTGTGCGTTGCGACCGTTACCTTGCAGGCGCGTTCCGGCGCGGTTCCGAGAGTTGGCCGGTGTTCAGCCTTCGTACGCTCCTCGAAAGCCCTGAGTTCTTACAGGCGGCCGCTTCGTGACACATCGGGACGACATCGTGATCGAGAACGACACAAGGGTTCCCGGACGGCGCCTGTCGCAACGCCGGTGTACCGATCGAGCGGAAATTGGCCATGGCCGAGACTAAGACATACGGCGTCCGGTTCTTGCCGGTGCTCATGATCGTTGCGTTGATCTGCGTGACGGGTGCCGCGGGTCTGCTGCTGTACGCTCAGCAGGCTGCCGGCTCGAAGGACACCGATCCGCGCGAGCTCAATGAGCTGCTTGCTTTGTCGCAGAAGATGCCGAGTCAAGCACTGCGTGCGCTCGGTGGCGACGTCGCTGCGTTCGACGCGCTGGCTCAGTCGCGCACACGATTCGCTGCCCTTGCCGAGTCCCTGGGCGCGGATGTCCGTTCATTCGCCGGCACAGAAGAGCTACTGAAAAACAGCCAATCGGTGCTGAGTGCGCGCGAGTCGATCGAAGCCGTGCAGAAAGCCGCGGCAGAAGTACGCACGATGGTCCCACAGTTGCTGCAAGGGCTCGGGAATGTCGCGAGCGCGCTGGGCGGCACCACCGTCGAAGGTATGGCTCGTCATCTCGAGCGCTTCGAGCTGACTGGCCTGCGTATCCAACAAGACATGGAAGCGCTGGCGTCCGGACTGGGCGATCCGAGCAGGATCGCGCGACGCCTCGCGGATGGGAACGACTATTTGGGACAAGTCCTCGGCGGGCTGGCGGGTCAAGATGCCGGGCTCGGCTTGCCGAAGGTACCGGCCGGCGAAGCAGAGGCGCAACTCAAGGTCACAAACGCGCTCTACGCCCAGCTCAGCGAGCGCGTGCGCACGGCGATCAGCTCGGCCGATCGAGTGGGCACAGCGCGCGAGGCGAGCGGCGCGCTAGCCACCAACGCGGAGCAGGTCTACGGCAAGTTCATCGCCCGCGTCGGCGGGCCAGGCAGCGGTCCCATCGGCGCGCTCGGCGGCGGGGTGTGGGCGCTGGTGCTGCTCGTAGGCGCCTTGCTGTCGTTGGTGTTGCTGATCGTCGTGCACGCCAAGACCGGCAACATTCGCAAGGCCATCGAGGAACAGGCGCGCAAGAACGAACGCAACCAGGAGGCGATCCTGCGGCTGCTCGATGAGCTCTCGAGTCTGGCCGACGGCGACTTGACCGTGCAGGCCACGGTGACCGAGGACATCACCGGCGCGATCGCCGACTCGATCAACTATGCGATCGAAGCATTGCGCGAGCTCGTTGCCACGATCAGCAACTCGGCCATCACGCTCGATGCCGCGGCCAAGCAGACGCAGGCATCGGCCGGGCATCTTGCCAAGGCGTCCGTCGCGCAATCAAAACAAATTGTGCTCGCCTCCGAATCGATCGCGGCCATGGCTGCTTCGACCGAGGAGGTCTCCGGCAACGCAGAGCGCGCAGCCGACGTGGCGCGCCATTCCGTCGATGTCGCACACAAGGGCAGCGAAGCCGTGCGTCGCACGATCGACGGCATGAATGCCATCCGCGAGACCATTCAAGAGACTTCCAAGCGCATCAAGCGTCTCGGCGAGAGCTCCCAGGAGATCGGCAACATTGTCGAGTTGATCAACGACATCGCGGAGCAGACCAACATCCTCGCGCTCAACGCGTCTATTCAAGCGTCCATGGCTGGCGAGTCGGGGCGCGGCTTTGCGGTTGTCGCCGATGAGGTGCAGCGCCTGGCAGAGCGTGCCGCGAACGCGACCAAGCAGATCGAGGTGCTCGTGCGCACGATTCAAGCGGACACGAACGAAGCGGTCGTATCGATGGAGCGCAGCACCACGGACGTGGTGGGAGGAGCGTTGCTGGCCGAGAACGCCGGTGCGGCCCTCGAAGAGATCGAGCAAGTCTCGAACCAGATTGCCAGCCTGGTGCAGAACATCTCGGCGAGCGCACGACAGCAAGCAACAGCGGCGCAAAGCATTGCACGCAACATGCAGGTGCTGCGCGAGATCAGCACACAGACCGCAGAGAACTCCGCGGCCACCTCGCAATCGGTGGCCAAGCTGGCAGAGCTGTCAGCGCAGCTGCGCAAGTCCGTGGCAGGCTTCCGCCTGCCGGACGCGAGCTCGGGTGGAACTGCATTATTACTGACCGATCCCGTCGAAAAGCGCGCTGTGTCCGCTGGCGTCGCCGAGGAGGACACGGCCTCGAATAAGGTTGGTGGTTTGGTCAGCTGAGCTGAGAGCGCGGCGATGTCGAGACGAGAAGCAGGCCGTGAGAGCGGCGCCCGCACGGAGCTTACGGGCTGGACTCGATCATCTCTGCGTTCGTTTGCAGAAGGCACGGTGAGCGAGAGGCTCGTCGTTGGCCACGCTTCATTCCCTAGGACACGGGCCGTCATCGAGGCTTCTTGACTCATGGCCGAGGTTTCATCCCAGACTCTGCACATCGTTGCGCGGGAGCTCACGAACGAGCTGAACGATGCGCGTGCGGCGCTCGAGCTCTTCGGCGAGCAGCAGGACAACGCGACATTGCTCCGCAAGTGCTATGAGCACTTGCATGCAGTGCATGGCGCGTTGCGAGTCGCAGAGGTCTATGGCGCGGCGTTGCTCGCCGAAGAGATGGCGCAGGTGACGCGCTATTTGATAGACAACTTTGCGGAGAAGCGTCACCTCGCCGAAGGCCTCGATGCGCTGATGCGCTCGATGGTGCAGCTGCCCACTTACCTCGAGCGCGTCTTGAACGGCGGGCGCGACATGGCGCTCGTATTGTTGCCGCTCTTGAACGATCTGCGTGCGGTGCGCGGTCATGCACTGTTGTCCGAAGGCACGTTGCTGCTCCTCAATTTGAGCTCGGACCAGCAAGCGCGACCGGTGCCGGCCGCACATGGCGAACCGGTACTGACCGTGGCGCAGTGGGCGCGCAAGCTGCGGCCGCGCTTTCAGCTGGGTCTGCTCGGGTGGATCAAGGGTGAGCGCATCGAGCAGAACCTCGAAGTGCTCGCGCGAGTTGCGGAGAAGCTCGAGCAAGTCGCTACCACTCAACCGGTGTTCCAGCTCTGGTGGGTCGTGGGCGCCGTGCTCGAGGCGCTGCGCGAAGGTGGTCTCGAAGGGACGGCGTCGGTCAAACGCCTCCTCGGGCAAGCCGATCGCGAGCTCAAGCGCCTCTACGAGAACGGCGAGACACGTTATGCGGAGCAACCGCCGCTCGAGCTGCTCAACAATCTTCTGTATTACGTCGCGCGCGCGAAGACATCCGGTGCGCGCGTCGTGGCGGTACGGGCCTCGTTCCGCCTAGATGAGCTACTGCCGCTCGACGATCAGATCGAGCAAGCGCGCGAAAGCTTGTCGGCGCCGTCCGTCAAGCTCATGAAGACCGTTGCTGCCGCAATAAAGGAAGATCTGGCCCGGGTGAAGGACGCGCTCGACATCTTCGTGCGTCAAGGCGGCACGCAGGTCGAGGAGCTGGCGCCACAGCTCGAGCTCTTGAAGAAGATCGGTGACACCCTCGGCGTGCTCGGCTTGGGTGAGCTGCGCGACAAGGTTCAGGCGGAAGCGACCGACCTGCAGAAGATCGTCACCGAGCGTGTGGCTGCCAATGAGGGTACCTTGCTGCGCATCGCGGCAACCTTGATCAAGGTGGAAGACAGTCTGGACGAGCAGCTCGTCGGCATGATCGTGCCGATGCCGACCGAGAACGGCGAGCCGGCGAAGCTGACCCCGGAAGACATCGAGTTCCGCCAGGTCACCGAAGCGGTGCTGCGCGAGTGCATCGTGAACATGGCGCGCATCAAGGAGGCGATCGCGCTATCAGTCGAAAAGCCGCGCGAGGCGCATACGGTCGATCAGATCCCGCAGCTGGTGCGCGGCATCACGGCCGGCTTGCTGATGCTCGGCAAGACGCGCGCGGTCGAAGTGATGGAAGGTATCGGTCGCGCGCTCGATCAGTTCGTGAGAAGCGACGGCATGACGCTGCCGCAGGATGCGGTCGATCGACTTGCCGACGCGATCGTCGCGGTCGAGTACTACATGGAGACGCTGCAGGCGGGTCGCGCCGATCCCTGGTACATGCTCGACAATGCAGAGGCGTGTCTGCGCTACCTCGCCAACGTGCAGCCCGTGCCGCGCGTCGAAGGCTACGATGCGCTTGCCGACCATGCGCGCACGCTGGTCATCGAGCCACTGTCTCAGACCATTGCCGCGCCGACGGAGCACGAGCGCACAGTCGTACTCGGAGCCCCTGCGAGTCAGAGCCAGACGACGTCCGAGCCTGCGCCTGCCACACAGCCCAGCACACCCCCACCCGTCGTGCAGCCGGCGGATCGGGAGCTCGATCCCGAGCTTCTCGAGCTGTTCATCGAAGAAGCCAAGGAAGAGATCGCAAACCTCAATCGGCTCTTCCCACTGTGGGACGAGAACCCACAGGATCATGATGCGCTCGTCAACGTGCGCCGTTCCTTTCACACCTTGAAAGGCAGCGGCCGCATGGTCGGCGCACAACTGATCGGCGAGTTCGCCTGGTCGATCGAGAACCTGCTCAATCGCGTCATCAACAAGACGCTCGACCGCACGCCGGACATGATGAGCATGTTGCGCGATGCGGTCGCGGCCGTGCCCGAGCTCGTCGAGCAGCTCGAGACGGGTCGTGCGCCGAGCATCGATGTCGCCCGCATCATGGCGACTGCTCATGAGATGGCGGGTGTCTCGCCAACGGCGGCATCCGAGGCATCTGATTCAGCTGCGCGACCACCGGCATCCGCAGCTGCTGCTCCTCAACCGGCTCCAGCGCCTGAGCCTCCGGCGACGCAGAAGGAGACGCGCGCGCCGCCGATGGATCCCGCGCTGTACGAGATCTACTCCAAGGAGACGGCGGAGCATCTGGCCATCATTCGTGAGTTCATCGCGTCGTGCGAGCTGTCATCGCCGCCGTTCCCCGTCACCGATGCGCTACATCGCTCCTGTCATACGTTGAGCGGAGCGGCGAAGACCGCAGGCGTGCGACAGGGCAGCAAGATCGCTGAGCCGCTCAACCAATACGTGCGTAAGCTGTACGACAACGCCATCGGGTTGTCGGAGGACGGCCTTGCCGCGCTGAAGGATGCCGCGACGGCGATTCAGCAGGTCGTCGATCACATTGGCGAGGACACAGGCTTTTTCGTCGATCACGCCCGCATCGTAGAGCGTCTGCACGAGCTCGGGCAGGCGGTCGATAACGAGATCGCACGTCGTGCCGAGCTGAGTGACGCGACTGCCGTCAATCCGACCGTGAGCGAGGATGCCATGCGCGCGCTCGGGGCCGAGGCGACGCGCGAAGTCGAGCGACTGCAACCTTCCTCGCTGCAGGACGAGCTTGCCGCCACGGACGTGTTCGACACGAAGACATTTACGACGGAAGTCAGCGAGGAGGTCATCGAGCTCGAGCCCACCGATCCCGATGCGCTCGACATGCTGAACTGGAGCTTCGAGCACCTTCCGCCTGACAAGACCGATCAGGCGGCAGAGGGCGAGTCCGCGCCTGTGGCTCAGGAAGCACCGACGTTTTCGAGCGCAGAGGTCACCGAAGACATCGAGCTCTCCGGCGAGGCACTCGAGAACGTTGAGCTGACGAGCAACACGCTCGCTCGTTTGGACGATATCGCCGCGCCCGAGGAGATCGTGCTCGAGACGCCAGCGGAGTCGTCGGAGGCAGAAGAGACTGCTGTTGACGAGGAAACCGAGACGACGCGCGTGCCGGTGATCACGCTCGACGACGAGAGCGCCGATGCGGTGCTCGAGCTCGATGCGGCGCAGCTCGCCGAGGACGCTGTGGTCGAGCCGAGCTCGTCGGATACCTTGCGTCGAGCGGAGCTGAGCGTGCCGCCGGCAGAGCTTACGGACGGGACAGAACGCGCCCAGCACGACTCTGCCACGATCGAAGTGCCCGAGCTCAAAGTGCCCGACGATGCGGCGCTCGATTCTCGGCTCGATGGCGATCAACCCGTCGCAACGCTCGAGGTCCACGAGGTACCAGAGATCCAAGAGACGGTCGAGCACCGAGACGCGCTCAAGGAGCCACCCCATGGCGAAAGACAGCCGCAAGGGGCCGTGCCTGACCCGGGTTTCCCGACGCAAGCGGACGCACGTGACACGGGAAGTGTAGCGACGAGCGCCGCACCGCTTGCCTCGGGCAGCTCCGTTGCACAGAGCGCGCCGCCGACAGCACCCGCGATCGACGAGGAAGAGGGCGTCGATGAGGACTTCGACCCAGAGGTCGCGGCAATTTTCACCGAGGAGGCGACGGAGCTGCTGGAAACCGCAGACCGTGCCTTCGCGAGCTGGATTCGCGATCGCGGCAACGCGGCCTTCGCGTTCGAGCTTAAGCGCGCGCTGCATACGCTCAAAGGTGGTGCCCGCATGGCAGGCATTCGCGCGATGGGCGATCTCAGCCACGAGCTCGAGTCCATCATGCAGCTCATCGAGGATGGGCACGTGCCCGCCGAGCAGCCGGTGTTCGATGCATTGCAGGCGAGCTTGGACGAGCTCAATCGGATGCGCGATACGATCAGTCAGGGCGGACGTTGCCGCAGCGCACGCGCCTTGATCAATCGTATCCGCGCGCTTGCGGGGCAACCCGTTAACGACACATCGCTGCCTGCTGGTGTGTCTTCATCGCCGGATCCGGGCGCCGCATCCGCTTCTGCAACGCCCCCCGCGGATGAGCGTGGCAGCGGGCCTGTCTTGAGCGCACAGCCGAACGTCACGTCGACTTCGACCGGACCGGCCGCAGCGGACACCACAGTCGATGTCGAGTTCGACCCTGAGGAGCTGGAGGCTGCGGCGCCAAGCGGCGGTGAACGAATCGACGTCGGTCCGCAGCAGGCAGCGAGCCCGGAAGCGATGCTCGAGATCGCGGCGCGCACGCCTGAGCTGCCGCCGGATCCGGCCCTCGAGGACAGCGCCCAAGCCGCTCCTCCCGTATTGCCGCCCGGACGCGAGCCGCAAGTCCAGGAGCGCCAGGAGTTCGCCCGTGTCGATGCGGAACTGCTCGATACATTGCTCAACAATGCAGGCGAAGTGAGCATCTTCCGCTCACGCCTCGAGCAGCAGATCAGCTCGATCGAGTTCAACCTCGCCGAGCTCGGGCGCACGGTCACGCGCTTGAAAGAGCAGTTGCGCAAGCTCGAGCTCGAGACCGAAGCACAGATTCTCCATCGTCATCACGAGGAGCATCCGGATCGCGCCGATTTCGATCCGCTGGAGCTCGATCGCTATTCCACCATTCAGCAGCTCACACGTGCATTTGCCGAATCGGTGAGCGACGTGGCCAGCATCGAAGGCCTGCTCGAGAACTTGACGCGCGAAGCGCAGAACTTGCTGTTGCAGCAGGGCCGCGTCGTCACCGAGCTGCAGAACGGCTTGATGCGCACACGCATGGTGCCCTTTCAGCGGCACGTGCAGCGTCTAACGCGTCTCGTGCGGCAAGTCGCGAACGAGACGGGCAAGCGCGCCGAGCTGGTCGTGACGGGTGCCTCGGGAGAGCTCGACCGGCAAGTGCTGGAACGTATGCTGCCGCCCTTCGAGCACATGCTGCGCAACTCGGTCGTGCATGGCATCGAGACGCCACAGGAACGCCGTGCAGCCGGGAAGCCCGAGACCGGCACGATCAAGGTGTCCTTGCATCGCGAAGGATCGGAAATGGTCATCGTGCTGGAGGACGATGGGCGGGGCATCGACGTTAAAGCGATACGCGAGCGGGCGATTGCCCGTGGCTTGTTGCCGCCGGATCGCGTGCTGAGCGATGACGAGGCGATCCAGCTTATCCTGGAGCCGGGTTTCAGCACGGCCAGTTCGGTCACGCACCATGCCGGTCGCGGCGTCGGGATGGATGTCGTCGTCACCGAGATCAAGAAGCTCGGCGGCACGCTCTTCATCGAGACGCAGGCGGGGCAGGGCACGAAGTTCACGATTCGTTTGCCGTTCACGCTAGCGATCACCCAGGCGCTGATCGTGCGCACGGGCGATGAGCTCTACGCATTGCCGCTGCCGACGGTGGAGGGTGTCGCGCGCGTGCCGCGCTCGGAAGTCGAAAAACATTTGGCAGAGGAAACGCCGACGTTCACGTATGGCGGGCAGGTGTATCGCTTCCAGCATCTCGGCGCGTTCGTTGGCGGGGGGCCTTCGGTACTGCCGGAGAACGATGTCGCGGTGCCCGTGCTGCTGATTCGCGCCGGCGAGCACTCGACCGCGCTCGTGACCGACGAACTCGTCGGCAGCCGCGAGATGGTTGTGAAGTCGGTCGGGCCGCAGATTGCCGCGATTCGCGGCATCGCCGGGGCGACGATTCTCGGTGATGGCCGGATCGTGATCATCCTCGACATGCTGACGCTGGTGCGCTCGGAGTGGCGTAAGTCCCCGCTTGCCGGTCAGATTGCGAAGGAGGACAAGCGCGTCTTCGCGCTCGTCGTGGACGATTCGATCACCGTCCGCCGAGTGACGCAACGCCTGCTCGAGCGCAACGGCATGCGCGTCATGACGGCAAAGGACGGCGTCGATGCGCTGTCGATCCTGCAAGAGCACGTGCCCGACATCATTCTGCTCGACATCGAGATGCCGCGCATGGACGGTTACGAGCTTGCCAGCCACGTGCGCGCGGACCCACGTCTAGCCGACATACCCATCGTGATGATCACCTCGCGCGTCGGCGAGAAGCATCGCGCCCGCGCGATCGAGATCGGCGTGAACGATTATCTCGGCAAGCCGTATCAAGAGCATCAGCTCCTCGACGCTATCGAGCCGCTGATCGAGGCGAGAAGGAGGAAGGCGGTATGAAGGGGATCGCGTTTCTTGTTCTAACCCGAATCGCTGACCCCGAACCTCGAGCCCAGCCATGAGCGACATGCCCGCCCACGAGCTTTACAGCCTGCTGATTCCGTTGACGCACGAGCGGTTGATCGTGCCTCGCGCCTGCGTGGCCGAGGTGATCACGTGGCAGAAGCCGGAAAAGATGGAAGGGACGCCACCATGGTACTTGGGAACGATTCATTGGAGTGGTCGGCCGGTGCCGGTGATCTCGTTCGAAGCCATATGCGGACAGCCGCTGCCTGTTCCCGGAACGCGTACGCGCATCGTGATCTTCGTCGCGCTCGGCAGCCACATTACCGGCGGGTACTTCGGCATGATCACGCAAGGCTTTCCGCAGCTCGTGCGTGTGAACGCAGATGTCGTGAAGGCCGATCCGAGCCGCAGCTTCCCCGATCGCGGTCCCGTGCTATGCCAGGTGCGCATGCTCAACGAATCGCCGTTGATCCCTGACTTCGATTGTCTGGAGCAGATGATCAGCGAGGAGACCAGGGCTGCTTGACCGCAGCCGGCCTCATTGCAAGTCCCCCCACAATGCTTGTAGCACCGAAAGAGCCACGACGCCGGCAGTTTCGGTGCGGAGCACGCGTGGCCCGAGTCGGACTGGCGTGAAGCCGGCAGCGCGTGCCGCTGCGAGCTCGTCGTCGTCGAGTCCTCCTTCCGGTCCGATGAGAAGCTCGACCTTGGATGAAACGCTCGCAAGCCCTGCGAGGGAGGCGGGTGCCGATGGGCTCAGCACCAGGCGCAGACCTTCCTTGCGCGTGGTCGCGAGATAACTCTTCAGTGTCGTGGGCGCACTGACGGTCGGAACGTGCGTTCGTCCGCATTGCTCGCATGCGGCGATCACGATTCCTCGCCAATGCTCCTGCTTGCGCGCCGCTTGCTTGTCGTCGAGTCGCACGACGCTGCGGGCCGTCAGCACCGGGGCGATCGCAGCAGCGCCGAGCTCCGTCGCTTTCTGCAGCGTCCAATCCATGCGCTCGCCGCGCGAGATGCCTTGCACGAGCGTGATTTTGAGGGGCGACTCCGCCAGCCCGGCGGTACGCTCCATGAGCTTGACTCTGACCGTATCGGCGCTGACGTGCACGATCTCTGCGCGGTACTCTGCGCCATTGCCGTCGAACACGACGAGGGGAGCGCCGGCGCGCATGCGCAAGACACGGGCGACGTGATAGGCACCGGCGGGTGGTAGGTTGGTTTCGATGTTTTCGCTGAGCGGACCCGGACAGTAGATTCGGTTGACACGCATCTGATTGGTGACACTGAGCAAGCCGACGAAGCTGCGTTCCTCATTCTGACGTCTCACCTGCAGCTCGTCACTCTGGCATGATCGCACGATGCACGCTACGCCGCTTCGAATCGACGTGAGCACAGGTTTGGTGCAGGGCGCACGCTACGTGCACTCTCCCAATGCGGATGAACGCCCTCCCGGCATCGAGCCCGAGCTCATCATCGTGCACGGGATCAGCTTGCCGCCTGGACAGTATGGCGGCCCTTGGATCGACCGTTTGTTCACAAATTCGCTGCCGGCCGATGCGCATCCTTACTTCGCAGCGATCGCTTCGCTGCGAGTCTCTGCTCACGCGCTGATTCGTCGCGACGGCGAGCTCGTGCAGTACGTGCCCTTTCATTTACGTGCCTGGCATGCCGGGGTATCGAGCTGGTGCGGGCGGGAGCGCTGCAATGATTATTCCATCGGAATCGAGCTCGAAGGCACCGACGACCAACCCTACGAGCCCGTTCAATACCGCAAGCTCGCCGATCTCATCGTGGCCTTGTGCCGAACGTACGCCGCGCTTCGCCCCAACCGGGTCGTCGGGCACAGCGACGTCGCGCCAGGCAGAAAGACCGATCCCGGGCCAGCGTTCGATTGGGTACGCCTCAGAGCGATGGTGCGGACATACGAGGGCCTGCTTGCATGATTCGCAACGGTCTGCTTCTGCTCGCCCTCGCCGTCTGCGTAGGCGCGCAGGCCCAAATCCCGGACGAGACAAGGGAGCTGCGCATCGTGAGCTTGGCGCCTCACTTGACTGAGCTGGCGTTCGCCGCCGGCGCCGGCGCGTACGTGGTGGCGACTGTCGAGCACAGTGACTATCCGCCTGCTGCACGCCGCATTCCTCGCATCGGAGATGCGTTTCGTGTCGACTTGGAACGAGTGTTGGCGGTGCGTCCACACGTCGTCCTCGCGTGGGAGAGCGGCACGCCGATGCACCTCGTCGAGCAACTGCGCGGGCTGGGATTGAACGTCGAAACGATCTCCACGCAGTCGCTTGCGCACGTGCCCCGGGCGTTGCGTCGCCTCGGAGAGCTTGCCGGGACACGCGCGTCCGCCGAGCGGGCTGCCGCGCAGTTCGAGCATGAGATCGCGCAGTTGCGCGCACTGTACCGCGAGCGAGCGCCAATCTCGGTGTTCTTGGAAGTGAACGCACAGCCTTTGTACACGGTGAATGGCAAGCACATCCTCAGCGAAGTCGCGACGCTCTGCGGCGGCAAGAACGTGTTCGCCGCGCTGCCCGATCTGGCGCCGGCGATCGGAGTTGAAGCAGTGATCGCGGCGAATCCGCAAGCCATCGTCTCCTCGGATGCGAGCATGACGGATGCGGCAGAGAGGTGGAGCCGCTGGCGTATGCTGCGTGCCGTGCAGGCTGGCAATGTGTTCTCGTTGTCCGCCGACGAGCTCAGTCGGGCCACTCCGAGGCTCGCGCAAGGCGCGCGCTCGATGTGCCGCGCACTCGATACAGCGCGAGCTAATCTTGGTCTGGTGCCGCACCCGAAGCGCAAGCCTGAGGCATGACACGCAGCTTGGTCGTTCAACTTTCCTTGGCCGCCTGCATGGCATCGGTCATTGCGGCGGCTTTTTGGTCGGTGCGCCGCACACAGGATGCGGAAGATTACGTGATCGCACGGCGCCGCTTGGAACCATGGCTCGCAGCATTCGGGTACGTGGGCGGCACGACGAGCGCCTGGATGACATTACTCGTCGTTGCCGCTGCATTTGTTTGGGGACGCGCTGCTGTGTGGCTGGCGCTCGGGCTCGTTTGTGGCGCCGCGCTCGGCACGGTGTACGTGGCACCGCGACTTAGGCACCTTGCAGCCGCACAAGGAACCGTGACGCTGACGCAGCTCATCGCTGTTGAGGTGGGCGAGCGCTCACAGCAGGTGTTTGCGCGTGCCGCGGCATTTGTCGGCCTGACCCTGTTGGCGTTTCAGTGCGCGATCGTGCTGCGAGGCGCAGCCGAGCTGCTAGCAGCGGAGGCGGGTATTGCGTCCTGGTGCACGATCGTGTTCGGGGCAGGTTTGCTCGGCGCCTGCGTACTCGCAGGCGGTCTACGTGCCGCGAGTTTCTGCGATGTGATCCAGACCGCCGCCGTGGCCGTGTGTGTGCTGTTGTTGCCCATTCCAGCATTCGTTGCCATCGGCGGATGGGACGCTTTCGCCAGCGGTTTGTCAGTGCTCGGCCCAGAAGTGCACGACTGGTTCACGGGCAAGCGCGGCGTCGTCGCGTTGGCGATCGCGGTCGGCGGTATCGGCGTGGGCTGTGCCATCGTCGGTCAGCCGCATACGATGGCGCGCTTGATCGCGGCTCGAGACGATCGAGCATGGGCAAGATTGCGGTGGATCGTGCCGCTCGCGACGGGCGTGCTCGTGGCTGCTGCACTCCTGGCAGGCTGGAGCGCACGTGTGCTTTACGATGGGTTGGAGCAGCCGCATCTTGCGCTCCATGCGCTTGCAACGAGATTGCTCCCGCCGGCAGTGGCCGCCGTCTTCGTCGTCGCACTGTGCGCTTCGCTACTGCTCAGCATCGCCAGCCCTTTGTTGGCGCTCGCTACTCAGTGCGCGGTGGACTTGCATCGCACCGGGACGGCGCATTCGGCCGGTTGGACGCGCGCGGCGCTCGTGCTTGCAACCGCTGGCATTGTCGCGCTGGCGTTCGTATTGCCGCTTGCCTCTCGCGCACACGTCCTCTTGCCCTTCTTGGCCCTTGGAGCCTCATTCGGTCCGTTGCTGCTCGTGCGTGTCAGCGGCAAACGCGTTCGTCCCGGCTCGGCGCTCGGTGCGATGTGGGCCGGGTATCTACTCACGGTCATCTTTCATCTGCTGCCGGACTCGCCCGGCGATTTCCTCGAGCGAGTGTTGCCTTTCGTGGCTTCACTCGGCATCGCGCTCACGGGCGGCGAGCGGCGCCGCAATCCGGATCGCGCCGATCGCGTGCAGGAAACGCTCCATGATCGGATTCCGATTTAGCCACGCAACCGCCCCTTGCCGGCGGCGGGAATAGGTAGCCCGGAAAGTGCATCAGCTCTTCACACGAGCCGCTAGAATGCGCGCCTTGTTTCTGTCCTCGTTTGAGAATCGTGAGCCCGATGGAGAGAACGATCGAACGCTTGTTGTTTGCCAGCCGTTGGCTGCTCGCACCCGTTTATCTCGGCATGTCGCTCGCGCTCGTGGCGCTCGCCATCAAGTTCTTCATGGAGCTGTATCACTTGTTGTCGCACGTCGTCGAGATGGCGGAAGCCGACCTCGTGCTGCTGCTGCTGGCTTTGGTCGACATGGTGCTCGTCGGCAGCCTCATCATCATGGTGATGTTCTCGGGCTACGAGAACTTCGTCTCGCGCATCGACGTCAAAGAAGGTGACGACACACTCGGCTGGCTAGGTAAGCTGGATGCGAACTCCTTGAAGCTCAAGGTCGCATCATCGATCGTGGCGATCTCGTCCATTCATCTGCTGCGCGCGTTCATGAACGTGCCAGCGCAAGAGAAGCACTCCTTGTTCTGGTACGTCGTCATCCATCTGACGTTCGTCGTTTCCGCCGTAATGATGGGTGTGCTCGACCGTATCTCCGCGTCGACGCACAAGAGCGCGACAGAGTAGCTCATCCCGCCTCGGCGGGCACGAATCGCAGCGACGCCGAGTTCAGGCAGTAGCGCTTATAAGTGGGCGGTGGACCGTCGTCGAACACATGCCCCAAGTGACCGTCGCAGCGCTGACAGCGGATCTCGACGCGGATCATGCCGTGACTTTCATCCAGCAGCTCGGCGATGTGATCGGGGTCGAAAGGTTCGTAAAAGCTCGGCCACCCTGTTCCTGACTCGAACTTTGCTTCAGCCTTGAAGAGCGGCAGGCCACAAAGACGGCACACGTACACGCCTGGTTGCTTGTTGTGCAGCAGGGCACCGCAGAATGGTCGCTCGGTCCCTTGATGCAGGATGACGTGTCGTTCCTCGGGCGTGAGGTCGGCAGCGAGCCGTGCCCGCTCGGCCTCATCGAGCGGGGTCAAGTCGTATCCACTGCGCGATCGCTGCGGTACCGGAGTTCGTCTAAGCCTGCGTTCGTGCATCTGGAGCCCCTGTCTTAGCAGCCTCTTGCAATGCCTGACGCAAGACGCCTTCTTGCTGCAGTCCAGTGAAGCGACGCACCAGCTTGCCTTCGCGGAACAACAGCAGGGTCGGAATGGATGTGATCCCGAAGCGCGCGGCGAGCTGGCTATGGTCGTCGACGTTCACTTTATACACACGATACGCGTCTCCTGCGTCGGATGCGAGCCTTTCGAGAATGGGTAATTGCAGGCGACATGGGCCGCACCAGGGCGCCCAGAAGTCCACGAGGACGGGTCGCTCGCTCTGTTTGATGGCGGCGTCGAAGCCATGGGTGTCGAGCTCGGTTATCACAACAGCTCCTTGCCGGGACCGGCATTGTTGACGATTGAGCAAAATAGACCTCAATGAGGCGAATTCAATCGCCGGCCGCGGCAACAGACTCGTGTCGTGGATTCAACGATCAGGCTGTAGACCGTAGGAGGTAGGCTTTAGGAACGAGTTCCAATGGGTAGCTTCAGGCGGGTATTACCGTCCGCCGTTCGCCGACGGTCGCTCGTGCCGCAGGCGGCTGTGTCGATAGCCGTAAGCGGCGTAAATGGAGTAGCCCAGGATGGTCCACACCACCAGGCGCAGCCACGTTTCGTTCCACAAGGACACGATCAGTGCTAGCGAAATGGCGGCACCGAGCGTGCAGGTGAGAGGCGCGAACGGAGCTCGGAACGGGCGTTCGATATCGGGCCGCTTATAACGCAGCACGAGCACGCCCACGCATACCACGGTGAAGGCAAGCAGGATCCCCACGGAGATGAGCTCCCCGAGGATGTCCAGAGGAAACACACCGGCGATGAGTGCGGCGAGCACGACCGTCCATGCCGTCGCCACGCTTGGTGTGCGGTATTTTGGGTGAATGTGTTTGACGCGCGGCGGCAACAAGCCGTCGTCCGCCATCGCGAGCAGGATTCGCGGCTGACCCAGCAACGACATCAGCACCACGGAGGTCATGCCGATGATCGCACCGAGCTTCACGAAGCCGCCGAGCCATTTGAGCTCGGGGTGCGCATCCAAGGCGACCGCGACTGGATCCGCGACATTGAGCTGTTGATAGGGCACCATGCCGGTCATGACCGCAGCCATGGCGACGTACAGCAGAGCAGAGATCAGCAATGCGCTCAATATGCCAATGGGCAGGTCGCGCTGCGGATCGCGCGTCTCGCGCGCAGTCGTCGCCGCCGCATCGAAGCCGATATACGAAAAGAAAATGATTGCCGCGCCCTGCATCACACCGCTCCAGCCGAACTCGCCGAAGGTGCCGGTGTTCGGTGGGATGTAGGGAGTCCAGTTCGATGTGTCGACATGTGCGAGGCCGGCGAGGATGAACACCACGATCACGCCGACCTTGATGAACACCATGATCGTGTTGACCGTCGACGACTCGCGCACGCCTACGTAACACACCCAGCCGAGGGCGAGCACGATCAACATGGCTGGCACGTTGACGATGGCGCCGGTGCGCGCAAATCGCCAACCCTCTCCTTTCATGAGGGGTGCGTTGGCGAGCGCATCAGGAATCTGGATGCCCCAGTCACCGAGCAGGTTCACGACATAGGCAGACCATCCGACCGCGACCGCCGAGGCCGACATTAGATATTCGAGTGTCAGGTTCCAGCCGATGATCCAGGCGACCGCTTCCCCGAGCGTTGCGTACGAGTAGGTATACGCGCTGCCCGAAACGGGGATCATCGCCGCGAGCTCCGCGTAGCAAATCGCTGCGAGGCCGGAGCCGAGCGCAGCGATCAACAAAGCGAGGGTCAGCGCGGGGCCGGCGTGGTTGGCCGCCACGGTGCCGGTCAGGATGAAAATGCCGGTGCCAATCGTCGAGCCCAGGCCGATCGCCGTCAGCGACCGTGCTGTGAGCACGCGCTTCAGAGGCGGGGCACTGTCGAGGTCGCGCACCAGCGAATCCACGGAGCGGACCGCGAAGAGCCGTTTCGTCAGGGACATGAGACTCGATCATTGTTCGTGTAATGGGGCGGATGCCGAGCCTACCGGTTCGGCGCATGCCGAGTAAACTGCTGTGCTGCGTTGTTTGCTGTGCAGCGCGGCGAGTGGCGCGCTGTATGCCTTATGATTGCCGGGATGGACGAGGAGGTCTTCAGCAGAGCGACGCCGATCGCCAACAGCTATTGGGTTATCCCCGGCCGGCTGCTCGCGGGGGAGCATCCGAGCGGAGTGACGCGCGCGGACACACTCGCACGTCTGGAGTGCTTGCTCGAGGCAGGTATCACGAGCTTTCTCGACCTCACGGAACAGCACGAGTTACCGAGCTACGAGCCCCTGCTGCACGAGATCGCCGCAGCCTCGCCCTTGTACTATCGGCGGCTGCCCATAACCGACCACAGTGTTCCCGAATCGCCGGGCCGCATGACAGAAATCCTGGATTACCTGGATGCGGAGCTGAGCGCTGGGCGCAATGTGTACGTTCATTGTCGTGCGGGCATCGGACGGACGGGGACGACCGTCGCGTGTCATTTGATCCGTAGCGGCCTGGACAACGAGCAAGCGCTGGCGCAGTTGCAACGTTTGTGGCGTCAATGTGCGCGCTCTCGAAGTTGGCCTTCAGTCCCGGAGACGGACGAGCAGATCGAGTTCGTGAAGGGTTGGCGGGATCGGGCTCTGTCGGGCAACGACGCCCCGGCGCTGGCGGCTCGCGTGGAGGGTGCATTCGTCGGGGCCGCAATCGGGGAAGCGCTCGGCCGTATCGCTGCGACGAGCGCGCCATCGCAGAGTCCAGAGGCGATCGCGACGTGTGCGCGCGAGGCTCGCACGCTCGTGCCGGGAGCGGATACCGCCATGACGTGCGCGGTCGCAGAGAGCCTCCTCGCCATCGGTCGCCATGATCCGGCGGACCAGCTCGAGCGCTATCTTGCCTGGAGCCGTTCGCATCCCTCCTTGGTGCCTCCGGAGCTCAAGCGTGCTCTTGCCGTGTGGCAATGGTCGAGGAAGGCACATGCGGGCTCGCACGATCCGAAGAATCTGGATCCGCATACGCTGCCGAGAACGTTAGCGGTCGCGGGCTACTACCACGGCGATGCGTCCACGGCGCTCGAGCTGGCTCGCGAAGTATCGCGCACGACGCTGCAATCTCCGGTGATTCTTGACTTGTGCCAGCTTTGGTGTGGCACGTGGATAGATGCGTTCAACGCCGTGCCGCAGCGCGTGCTCGTGAACTACGGTGGGCCCGCGACGGCGCACGCGCGCAAGCGCGCGCTGAAACCACAAGTTCAGGCGTTGATCGCACGCTCGGTCACGTATACGGAGTATGCGACAGACGCGCTCGCCGCAACACAGCTGGCGATGGAGGCCATGCGCGAAGCGGACACGTTCGAGCAGGCCGTTCTAGGGTGTCTTGCGCGCACGCGCGCGACACCGAGCGCCGGCTCGCTGGTTGGAGCGCTTGCAGGGGCTTGTTTCGGCATCGATGCGATCCCGAGCGAGTGGCGCGCGAAATTGGACGGAGAGATCACATTGCGTGCGCTTGCGCGTAAGCTGGCGTACTGATGTCATGGCAACTTCTCGGCGTCGCAGCTCCTCGGCCAACAAGAACAAGCGCGAGCCCGCATGGGTGCGATTGCCTGACGAAGCGCTGCTCGAAATGCGCTTCTGCGATCTCAAGCTGTCGCTGAGCAATCCGACTTTGCAGCGCGCATGGGACAACGTGTTGCGAGGTCTGCAACGCCGCGGCCTCGTTTTGCGGCCGCACGTGTGGCTGTCGATCGAGTGGTTCTCGCCCGACGGCGTACCGGGCATCGCCATTCCGTTCTATCTCGCTCATCCGCGCCTGATGCGGCTGGAGCGGCGCATGATGGGCGAGGTCGAAGGCGGCAACGCGAACTGGATGACGCGTATCCTGCGCCACGAAGTCGGGCATGCGCTCGACAATGCGTACAGACTGCGTAGGCGTAAGGACTGGCGGGAGACGTTCGGCAAGGCTTCGCTTCCGTACCCGAATGTCTATCGCGTGCGCCCGGCAAGCCGTGACTATGTGCTGCATCTCGGGCATTGGTATGCCCAGAGCCATCCGACAGAGGATTTCGCGGAAACGTTCGCCGTGTGGATGCAGCCGAAGGCGAAATGGCGGCGTGAGTATCAGGGGTGGCCTGCGCTCGCGAAGCTCGAGTACGTCGATCGGCTCATGAGCGAGATCCGCGGTAAGCGCCCACTCGTCAACAATCGAGAGATCGTCGAGCCGATCTCCGAGAATACCTGCACACTGAAAGAGCACTACCGCAGGAAGCGCCATCGCTACCGTTTCGACACACCAAGCGCATACGATGCCTGGCTGAAGCGCACGTTCGGCACGCGGTGCGCCGGCGTGCGTTGCATGCGGGCAAGCACTTTCGTGCGCCAGTATCGCCCGCAGCTGGCGCGAATGTTGATGCGTCGATCACGTTTGCATCCATATCTAGTGCATCACGTGCTACGCACGGTCATCGAGCGCTGCCGCGAGCTCGACTTGGTGGTGGAAGGCCCGAAGCGCGAGGCAAAACGTGCGGCGTTCGGTATTTTGGAACGAATCATGGTAGATATGCTGCGTCGGGACCAGGAACACTACATGTTATGACGTCCATGACGACATGAAACCGTTGCGCGTTCTCGTTCTGATGCACGAGAGCCTCGTGCCGCCGCGTAGCCTGAAAGGCTATACAGAAAAAGAAATAGACGAGTTCAGAACCGAGTACGATGTCATCACAACGCTCCAGAGGGCGGGGCACACGGTGCGCGCGCTTGGCTTGCGGGACAATTTGTCCGACTTGCGTGCCGCGATCATGGAATGGAAGCCCGACATCGCGTTCAATCTCCTCGAGGAGTTCCAGAGTATCGTCACGTACGATCAGCACGTCGTTGCGTTCCTCGAGCTCATGCGACAGCCGTACACTGGCTGTAATCCCCGCGGCATGATGATCTCGCGGGACAAGGCGCTCTCGAAACAGATTCTCTCCTATCATCGTATCCCCACGCCGAGGTTCGCGGTGTTTCGCCGCGGGCGGCGCTTCTGTCTACCGCGCAAGCTCAAGTTTCCGTTGTTCGTGAAGTCCGCCACGGAAGATGCGTCTCTCTGTATATCGCAGGCATCAATCGTCGCGGATGTGGCGCGGCTGAAGGAACGCATTGAGTTCATTCACGAGCAAACGCAGTCGGATGCGCTCGTCGAGGAATACATAGAGGGTCGCGAGCTGTATGTAGGCGTCCTCGGCAACGAACGCTTGCAGACCTTTCCTGTGTGGGAGATCGACTTTGGTACGCTTCCGGAGGTCATGGCCGGCATCGCCACGCGCAAGGTCAAATGGGATCGACGCTACCAGGAAAAGCATGGGATCATGACCGGGCCGGCGGAGGATCTGCCGGAGGGCATGGAGAGCTATCTCGCCAAGCTTTCGAAGCGCATCTATCGCGCGCTCTACTTGAGCGGTTATGCACGCATGGATTTTCGCATGCGCCCGGATGGCAGCGTGTTCGTGCTCGAAGCCAATGCCAATCCGAATATCGCGCGGGTGGAGGATTTCACGGAGTCCGCGCGCGCAGCCGGCATCGAGTATCGTGCCTTGCTCGAACAGATCATGCGCCTCGGGCTGTCGTATCAGGCGCCGTGGACGAGGGTGGAAGCGTAAGTGGATCGGAGGCGGGGGCTGGGGGTAGCGCGCATACGCGCGCTTGTAGCCAGCGCCCAGAGCCCAGCGCCCAACGGCCCGCTATATATCGCAGGCCCCCTCCCAACGCCTCCCCCGCTTCGCGGGGGAGGGATCATCTACTGCAAAACCGTACTGGTGCTGCGAGCCCGTATTCGTAACGGCAGCCCTTTGCGTGCAACAAGTCCTGAAGGCGCCTGCAGGGCGTGGAGTTCGGGCCACGGGCTGCTGGCACTGAGTTCTGGAGAAAGACGTTCCAGCGCGCTAGCTCCAGTCTCCAGCCTCCAGCCAGCGCCCAGCCTACTCGTCTCCTTGCCCTGTCCACCTATCCAGCCACGCCTCGACCTCACGATGCCACTGGATGCTGTTAGCAGGCTTGAGCACCCAATGGTTCTCGTCCGGGAAGATGACGAGTCGACTCGGTATGCCGCGCCGTTGCAGCGCCGTGAACGTCGCAATGCCCTGAGAGTACGGTACGCGATAGTCGCGCAAACCGTGAATCACGAGCATTGGCACGCGCCATTTGCTCACGTGGTTTGCAGGGTTGTACTTCTCGTAGTTCTCCGGGACCTCAAACGGCGTACCGCCATGTTCCCATTCGGTGAACCACAGCTCTTCGGTGGTATAGCCCATGAAGCGACTGTCGAAAATGCCTGCATGGTTCACAAGGCACTTGAACGGCTCCGGCCAGTTGCCCGCAATCCAGTTGATCATGTAACCGCCGAATGAAGCGCCGAGCGCGCAGATGCGCTGGCCGTCGAGCCATGGGAACTTCTCGAGCGCCACGGCAAGTCCTGTCTGCAGGTCTTCGAGCGGCTTGCCGCCCCAATCGCCGCTGATCGAATCCGTGAACGCTTGGCCGTAGCCCGGTGAGCCGTGGAAGTCGATGAAGACGGAGGCGTAACCTGCGCCGGCATACGTTTGTGGATTCCAGCGATAGCTCCAGGCGTTGCCGAACGACACTTGCGGTCCGCCGTGCACGATGAACGCGACGGGATAGCGCCGATTCGGGTCGAAATTCGCTGGCCGCATGACGTAGCCATAGACTGTCTCGCCGTTCGCGCCGACGAAGGTGAACTGCTCGGGCTCACCCAGAGCGAGCTTCGCGAGCCGTTCTGCGTTGAGTTTCGGCAGCTCGCGTATCTGGCCAGTGCGCGGCGACACCGCGTAAAGCTCAGCTGGCGATTTCAACGAGGCGAGCGTGTAGACGATCTCCTTGTCTCCCACGCTGAACGACTCCACACGTCCGGGCCCGGTCAGCATGGTCGGCTTGCCGCTCTTGATATCGATCGACCACAACGGATGTTGGCCGAAGTGATCCGCGGTGGTGTACAAGCTGCGCCCGTCTTTGGAGAACTGGATGGTGCTCACCGAGCGATCCCAATCGTCGGTGAGCGCACGGCGCTCGCCGGTCGTGCGATCGAGGAGCACGATGTGAAAGCGATCCGATTCGAAGCCCGGTCGTTTCGTGGCGCGCCATGCCAGGTACTGCCCATCCGGCGAGTACACCGGCTGCATGTCCCAGGCAGGATTGTCCTGAGTCAAGTTCCTGAGGTCGCTGCCGTCGATGTTGACCTCATAGATGTCGAAGTTCGTGGACCAGGGCTCGGAGGCGCCCTTGATACGTGCGGTGAAAGCCAGCTTGGTGTTGTCTGGGGAGAAGGCGTACTCGCTCGAATCGCCGAACGGCTTGGAAGGCACATCCGCGTCCAGAGAGGCGCTCACCGAGACTGGCTCGCCCGCACGCCCGTTCTCGATGTCGGCGACGAAGAGCTGCGATACGCGCCCGTCTTTCCAGGTATCCCAATGTCGCACGAACAGACGATCGAATGTCATGCCCGTCTGCGGCGATGTCGCCTTCATTTCGAGACGCTCGCTCGAGCACCGCAGGGTCTCGCAGTCCGGATAGACATCGATCGTCAGAGCGATGCGCGTGCCGTTCGGTGCGAGCCGGAAGGAGCCGACGTCGAGCGGTAGATCCGTCACTTGTTGTGCTTCGCCACCACTGCTCGGGATGCGCCAAACTTGCGACGAGCCGCTGCGCGTGGACAGGAAGTAGATGTACTTGCCATCCTGGGACCACTGCGGCGAGTGATCCTGCTCGGGATGTGTGGTGAGACGACGTGGAGGAGAATTCTTGTCCTCCAGGCTGACGATCCACAAATCCTGAAGACCACGGTTCGCTTCCATGTCGGTATCGCGCACCGTGAAGACAACTGTTCGGCCGTCCGGCGACAATGCTGGCCCGGTCACCCGTTGCAGGCGCACGAGGTGCTCGACTGAGAATGGCTCGCGTTGTTGCGCTTGCGCCGGGAGGCACACGAGCAGGATCGCATACAAGGCGGGAAAGACGACACGCACGAACATCGGACGCCAACTCCAAGACGATCTGACGGCTTGAAGTGGGAAGTATATGTTGAGCCGGCGATAACGCATGGGGTAGGGCTGCTGGGCTCTGGACGCTGGGCTCTGGCTGGAGACTGGAGCTAACGCGCACACGCGCGCTGATAGCCAAAGTCCAACAGGCGCTGCCTCATGCCTCGAGCCCAACGGGTACGACATCAGGATTTGTTTTCATCGAAAACTGGCACGTCTTCTTTGTAGACCTACGGAAACGTATTTGCGGCGGGTCCAATGTGCGGGAGACTCGGGGCAGGGGGCTGAAGCTAACGCAGACGTGCGCTGATAGCGAAAGCCCAGCGCCCAGTGCCCAGCATCCTCAGCCCCAGTCTACTACCGTTTCTCTCTAAAGACAGCGAATGCGCTCGTATAGCCGTGTAGATAGGTGTTGCTCTGCACCGGGCCGATTTCGCCGGCGCAGAAGAAGCCCCCGATGGGAATGTCGCTCACCAGTCGTCTGAATGCGTTGCTGTCATGATCGACTTGCCCGTATAGCCCAAAGCCGCGGCCGGCGCAGGAGAACAACAGCGCTCCGGAGTTGCTCGGCACAGGGTGTGAGGCGCGATAAGTGGTCAGCATGCGGTCGAGGTCCAATGCCGACGTGACGGCATCGCGCAAGTGAAATTGCACCACGCTGTTGCATGGCACGCGTTCGTTGATCCAGAGCGCGCCGCTCTGTGGGTCCATGCCGAGAATGCTGCGGATCAAGAAATCGCCGGGCACGTATTGGCTCGCGTCGCTGCGTACTGCCAGGCCGATGAACAAGGAATGAGTGAATAGCTCGCGATCATTCGGCGGGAGACGCTCAAATAGCTCGGTGAGCACATTACGCGGCGATTGACCGTCCAGCTCGCGGATCAAATTATCGTGCGAGCCGGTCACGAACATCGGATCGCCGATCGGTCGGCAACCCTGCGCCACGATCGTGTCGAGCTCAATATTTCCGGTCAGGGCGAGAACCGCACAACCGGAGCGATACACCTGTTCGCCGACGAACAGAGCCGCGCCCCCCGGCTGTCTGGCACCGCTTGCAAGTCCACCGACCTTCGGTGCGAGTGGATACGCGCGGTCGAGCCCGCGCAGGAACGTCTCGGTCTCGAAGCTGAACGGATCCGCGAGAACCAAGAAGGCGGGCTGCTGGCTTGGCGTGAGCCGCAAAGTGTCCTCCCAGACCCGCTGCTCGGCATAGATTGGCGGAATTTGCGAGGCGTCGAAGTGTGCGCCCTTCAGCTTGACGCCCGGGAGCAGAGCCCCTGTCAGGGAAAGCGCTGCTCGATCCTCTATCTCGCGGCCGCCTCCGATCACGCCGCTTGCGCAGCAGCCGAACAACAGCGTGCTTTCGAACTCGCGGCGCACGAGCTCGGGGAGAGCCTCGAAGCGTGGCGCGTGCTCGGCGCTCACGAACGCGATCAGCAAGTCGGGCTCCTTGCGCCCGAGGCCGAGAAAGATGCTCTCTGCTGCGCGCTCGACCGCGACGTGCAGCGAACGGTCCGTGTCGACGACAGATGACCAGCGCATGCGCGGTTCCCAAGTTGATCAGAGCGCCCGATTCTATACGAGCTTTGCCGCACCGTTGCTGCTGCGCCGTCAGCAACTATGCGTATGACGATGCCCGGCGCGCTCGCGAGCACGGTGTTCAGCAGCGGATCGTCTTTTTCCTTACACTACGTGTCTCGAGCAAGCACTTCCCGCTCATTATCGACCTCATGTCACTCTTATGACGCATCTATCCACGCTGGGTGTCCGTGCCGGTCAAGTTCGCACTGCAGAGGGCGAGCACGCTGAGCCGATTTTCACCACCTCGAGCTTCGTGTTTCGTAGTGCCGCCGAGGCGGCGGCACGTTTCGCGGAGACGGAAAAAGGCAATATCTATTCGCGCTTCACGAACCCGACGGTACGCTGCTTCGAGGAGCGCCTGGCGGCGATGGAAGGCGCGGCGTGCTGTGTGGCGACCTCGTCCGGCATGGCGGCGATACTGGCGACGTGCATGGCGCTCTTGAAGGCAGGCGACCATATCGTGTGCTCAGAGAGCGTGTTCGGCTCGACGATCGCACTCATCAATCGTTACCTGGTCAAATTCGGCATCGCGGTGACGTACGTGCCGCTCGATGATCCGGATGCGTGGCGGCTCGCTATCAAGCCGAACACGCGGCTCTTCTACTTGGAGACCCCGTCCAATCCATTGTCCACCATCGGCGACATTCGCACGCTGGCGCAGCTCGCGCACGAGCACGATGTCCTCCTCGCAGTCGACAACTGCTTCTGTACGCCTGCGTTGCAAAGGCCGCTCGAGCTCGGTGCGGACTTGGTGATCCATTCGGCCACGAAATTCCTCGACGGGCAGGGTCGCTGTGTCGGCGGGGCCGTGCTCGGCGATGCAGAACGCGTCGGCAAAGAGATCTTCGGATTCTTGCGCACGGCAGGGCCGAGCATGAGCCCGTTCAATGCTTGGGTGTTCCTTAAAGGCTTGGAAACTCTCGAGCTCAGGATGCGTGCACAGTCGGCGGCAGCGCTCGAGCTGGCGCGTTGGCTCGAGCAGCAGCCGAAAGTGCGCCGGGTGTACTACGCGGGGTTGCCTTCTCACCCGCAGCACGAGCTCGCCAAGAGTCAACAGTCGGCGTTCGGCAGCATCGTCTCGTTCGAGGTAGAAGGTGGTCGTGATGCAGCGTGGGCTTTCATCGACGCGACTCGCCTGATGTCGATCACCGCGAATCTGGGAGATGTGAAGACGACGATCACTCATCCCGCGACAACGACGCATTCGCGCATTTCTCCCGAAGAGCGCGAGCGCGCCGGCATCACGGAAGGTCTGCTGCGAATCTCCGTGGGGCTCGAGCACGTCGAGGATCTGAAGGAAGACCTCGCGCGAGGGCTTGCGTGCGTGTAAGAAAGGAGGCGGGAGGCTGGGGGCTGGAGCTGCGACGCCGAAATGCCACCGCCTGTTGGCAATAGGCTCCGCCGCGCACTTTGATCGGGCTGTTCGGCTCTGGGCGCTGGGCTATCAGCGCGCGTATGCGCGCTAGCTCCTGCCTCCCGTCTCCAGTCTCCAGCCTCTAGCCTACAGATGCTGCAGAAGCTCAGTGAGTGAACGTACGACCACTGGTGGCGGCTCGAGGTGCGTCGGCCAGGGGGTTCCTGCGCGATCGATCCAAACCGGTTGCATGCCCGCCGCGCGCGCGCCTGCAACGTCGAGCTCAGGATCATCGCCGACGTAAATCACCTCGCTCATCGCCAGATCGGTACCCTCCACGACCTTCTCGAAGATCCGCCGATCGGGTTTGGGCACGCCCACCTCCCGTGCGGCAATGGTGCGCTCGAAGAAGTGCTTGAGGCCGATTCGCTCTAGATCGGCGTTACCGTTGCTCGCGGTGAAGAGCCGATATCGACTCCTCAGTGCTTCAAGCCCCGGCACCACATCGTCGTATAGCTCGACTTTGTTGCGGGCGCGAATGAACACCTCGAACGCTTCCTCGACCATGCATTCCGCATAACCACACTCCGCAGCGTGCTCGCGTAGCACCTGCTTACGCAAGAACGTGAAATCATGCTTCATGTGCGGAAAGCGTGCCTCGACGTCTTCACGTGCTTGGCGCATCGCCTCAATCGTGAGCTTGGCGACAACCCTCGGGTAACGTTGCGCGAGGAAGTCGTACATGGCCTGTTCCGCTTTTCGGATGACCGGCCAGATGTCCCAGAAAGTATTGTCGAGGTCGAAACAGATCGCGCGGATGGGCTGACGAAGCATTTGGCTGAGGCGCAAAGCTTAGGGCTCAAGTGGGAATGCGCCAGGTGCGCTCGTTACGGACGCTAGTCTACAGGCTTTGCGTAGGATTTCGTGGGAGGTAGGGCCGCCGGATGCAGGGTGCAAGGCGAAGGCTGGAGGAAGGGGCGCCAAATCGCGCGCCATACCAACCGCCTACAGGCTGACATGGCTTGTGGCTCCGGGCGCGGGACTTGGGGCGCTGGCCCCAGCCCGATTGCTTTAGCTCATCGGATTGGCGTACATTGCGCTTCGTTCGTTGTGCCTTTGCCCGCTTTTTCGCTTGGCCAGCCAAGTTGCCTCGTGTCTTCGGCCAATTCTTGACCGGCCAACTTCTGAAAAATCCGACGAGACCGCGAACGTTAGGCCTGGGTACTACCGCGACGTTGCCGCTCCGTCGCTGCATCGGTGAGGTAGAGCCCGATCGTAATCAGGCCTCGCTGTGGCCAATGCGCATGCGCGTTCGCACTCGAGGCTTTTTCAGTAGTGAGATTGAATCGTCATGACGAAGATCTATGTAGGCAACCTCCCGTTCTCGGCAGACGAGGGACAGGTTCGCGAGTTGTTCGAGCAACATGGCACGGTCGAGTCGGTCGCGTTGATCAGCGACCGTGAAACGGGACGCCCACGTGGTTTTGGTTTCGTGGAAATGCCGCGCGCTGACGCGCAGCGTGCCATTCAGTCCTTGAATGGCAAAGAGATGGGCGGGCGACTGCTCCGAGTGAACGAGGCTCAAGCACGACAGGGCGGAGGCCGCGGTCCTCGTGGCGGTGGAGGTCGCTGGTAGCGCGGCTTGCAATCGCGCTGGAGGCTGGGGTACCGCGCGCGCATGCGTGCCGTACCCGCGGCCTGCAGCCTCCCGCCTCCAGCCTGTTAGTAGCAGGTCCGCCGTCAGGACTGGTTTCAGGACCGGCTGTGCATGCGCCCCTGTAGCCTGCAACGAAAACGTCCCTGTTTTCGATGCTCCTGAAACAAGTCCTGACGTCGTGCCTGATGGGCTCGGGGCTTGGGGTCTTGGGTGCGCGCGAAGCACGCAGCTACAGCCTCCAGGCCGCAGCCCCCTCTCGTCTCCGCCTCCAGTCTCCAGCCCCTACCCCGCTAGCACTGTGCTCGCGCTGCTGCTAAAGCGTATCTGCGAGCGACATCACATGGCGATGGTTGCGTTGTGCTTGTATTCGTTGCAGGCTCAAGGACAGGAACTCGGTTGTTCGATGCGAATTGAACTTTGGAAGGAAAAACGAGACTGATCAGAAAGCAAAACGGTTACGGACGATGCGAGTTGCACTGAACGAGGTGTCGACGGATGGAGGTTGCGCTAGGACCTAGACGCCTGCTCGCGGTCACCAATCTACGCGAGTTCTTCCACGATTCTGTGCAGACAGCGCTCAAGCAGCAGCGGGTCTCGGTGGATGATCACACCGAGCACTACGTCGTCAACCTTCTGACCATGTTCGCGCGCTCGGAAGAGCTCTATGAGCGTACGCCGGAAGGCATTCGCATCAGGCCGCTCGTGCAGATGCTTGCCGATGCAGTGGAGGCGCCAACTCAGACACAGCGTGAGGAGGCGCTGCGGCGGCTCGGGGACGTGTCGTTGTTCGTTGCTGGCTTCTTCGCTCAGAGCTTTGCACGCAAGCTGATCGACGTGGATTACCACATTGCGATGGGCGGGCGCGCCTACGGAACTCTCGCCGAGAGCTTGCGCGGCACGCTGCGCGGGCAAGTGTTCGTTGCCATCTTCACGGAGCTGGCACAGAAGTTTCAGCGACTGGTCGATGTCCTCAACGATGTCGCAGAGATGGCCTATCAGCACAGCGACCGCGACATCTTGCGGCTCTACGAGATCTGGCTGAAGACGGGCAGTTCGCGCGCTTACAACATCCTGCGCCGGCTCGGAGTGGAGCCAGTGACCACGGGAACGCGTACGGAGCAATGAACACGATGGTCCTGCAACGCATGCAGGCCCTCCTTGCGCAGCTCTACGACGCACCCGTCGAGCATCGAGTCGAGGATTTTCTCGTCACCAACCGCGATGAGCTCGAGCGGCTTGTCGGAGAGCAGGCACACTGCGGGGTCGACGAGCAGGTGTTCTTGGTGCAGGAAGAAGACGGTCTCCGTGTCGGTGTGTACATCGACGAGGCCGTGCTGGAACGGCTCAATCGCTCCGATCCGCTGCAACGACTCGAGGACGACAATCTCCACGATTACTGCACGGCGCTCGAGGGAGTAAGCCACTTCCATTACTTGATGTGGAGCCTGGCACGGCGGCGCGACGTATCGCTGCTCGAGCTCGAATTGCAGGCCGAGGTCGACAAATATGCGAGCGCGGTCGCGTTGTTCACGCGACAACGCAACGGCCGCTACCCTGAGGGATTGCACACCAGGCTGTTTCACGCGGTGCGTTACCTGCCAGCGCTCGATGAGGCGTCGCGGCAGCGCTATGAGGAGGCGAATCGCTATGCGGCGCGGTACTGCCGCTTCCTCGAAGAGCGATTTATGCGCCCACGCCGTTCCCGTGCCGAGCTATGGCTGGCAGAGCTGCGTCGCTTCTTTCGCTACAGTCATCAGGAGAAGGTGCGGCGGCTGGCGGTGTGATGAGGGGGTGGGGCCGGGGCCGGAACTGGCGCGCTTAGCGCGCGCCCAGCCGCGACTCCCGCGTCTAGTCCTCATCCGGTGGTTGCTGACTCAGACGACGCTTCATCTCGATCCATTTCGATAGCGCACGCAAGTCGCGCTTCGGTCGCCGTTCTTTCTTGACGAGCAAGCCGCTCTCGTACGGGTTGTAGCCGAAACGCAGTCCGTTGGGGTTGTGGCGTATTGGACCGTTCGGATCTGGATCATCTTCCACTATGGCCAAGCCTGGATGAGCCAGCGCATGCCGACGCGCGCATTCGCCTTCGGCGCTGTCCTCATCCAGGAGCTCGTCGTTCCATGTGTAGATGGCGTTGCCGCGTTCGTCGAACGTGATGCGCCCCGGTCGATGGTCGCCCGCCGCGCTGCGACGCGGGCGCACTCGCCAACCCAGCTTGCGTAGTTCGTCTTCGTTCAATTCGTCTCACCCTCATTGATCGGATTCGGCCGAGAAGGGCGCTCCGATGTGAAAGGAGCAGATGGCAAGAATTCGATCACTTCCCGCACCGCGCGTGGTAGACGCGCAATAGGTTGCGAGAGCGATTATTGAAGTGGGCGCTATGCCCAGTGGCAAGCAAGAAAACTGTGACGTATGCAACGAAATCGGCAACACATGTCGCGACCGTAAAAAGGTTCGACACTTGCGCGAGTCGTGATGTGCGGCTCGTGATTGTCAATGAAAAGTGCTTCTGGCCGCTCGAGCTTTCGTCACGAATACGACTTGCGAGCGTGTGCTGCGCGAAACAGACCGACGAGTGTCTTGCCATCCTCGATCTCGCCCGACTGCGCCATGTCGAGCGCTTCCACAAACGGCTTCCAGTGCACTTCGATGACCTCATGTGCTTCAACCGCGAGCTCAGTCGCCTTGAGGTTCGTGGCCATGAAGAGGTGTATCACCTCGGTGAACACTCCGGGCGAGCTCAGGTAACGACCCAGATCGCGCCACTCGGCCGCAGTGCGACCTGCCTCTTCCCGCAGCTCGCGTTGCGCGGTCTGCAACGGCGGCTCGCGGTTGTCGATCTTGCCTGCGGGCAACTCCCAGATGTAGCCGTTCGCAGCGTGGCGGAACTGTCGCAGGAGGCACACGCGATCGTCTCGGTCGAGCGCTACGACCGCGGCACCGCCAGGGTGATGAATGATCTCGAGCTCGGCCACGTTGCCGTTCGGAAGTCGTACGCGCTCCAGGTTGAGGCGCACGACGCGGCCTGAGTAGATCTCGGTGAGGGATAGCAGCATGCTCTGGTCCTAGGTGCACTAAGGGGCGCGTCATGGGCGAAGAAGGCTGACGTTCAGCCAGCCTCTATTCGGGCTCGTCTTCGAGCCCGTCCTCGAGCCCTTCCTCCTCGTAATCGTCTTCTGGGATCGATGTCTCTTGCTCGCGATTCTTGACGACGCCAGATGGCGACGTTTGCGTGCCGATTCGATATGCCGCAAACCCAGGCAGCACGACTTGGTTCAGCGCCATGCCGAGGACGCGCCCGCTGAGCGGCGAATAGATGCGATATTGGTTGTTCGAGATCGGATCGATCACGACGCCCAGCAACTCGCCTTCGCTCACGTATTCGCCCAGCGCGACGTCGGAGAACAATATGCCACCTTGATCGACGCGTACCCACTTGGAGGCATAGTACACGGGCTCCGGGTCGCCCCAGTAGCGGCGCTGTCGTGTCATGCCGAGCGCATACATCAGCGTCTGAACTGCTTTCACGCCGTGCTCGACCTGCTCGGGTTGAACGCGCATTGGCTCACCCATCTCGAACGTCACTGCCGGAATGCCTGCTTCTGTGGCGGCACGGCGCAGCGACTTCCTGTCGCCGATGCTGTGTAGCACGACGGTCGCGCCGAATGCCTGAGTCATGCGAGCGACCGAGGGAATGTTGAGGTTTGCACGCACCTGCGGCAGGTTAGTGCGGTTGAGAGAGCCCGTGTGCAGGTCGATCAGCGCAGAGCAGTGACTGACGATCTCGGTGAAGAAGGAGTGCGCAATGCGCGTCGCTGCGCTGCCACGGGGGTTACCCGGAAAGTGTCGATTGAGATCGCGACGATCCGGCAGGTAACGCGTGCCACGGTAGAAGCCGTGGATGTTGACGATCGGGACACCGATGATCGCGCCGTTCAGCTCTTCGACATCGACATCGTCCAGCACGCGGCGCACGACCTCGATGCCGTTGAGCTCATCGCCATGGATGGCAGCCGTGAGGCACAGCACCGGCCCTGGACCTCTGCCGTTGAGCACGATCACCGGCGTCGGCGTCGCAAAGCCTTCGATCGCAGCGCCGCTGGTCCAATGCAGTCGCTGGCGCGTGCCGGGTGGGATCTCTTGACCAAGAAGACGCACGCGCGATTTGGGCTTGAGCTCTGCCGTTTGCGGCGCTGCGTTGGTCTGAGCGTGCGTCGCCGACGACGCGGCAAGCAGAATCACGGCGAATGAAAGTAGACGGAACGCGCGGCGAGCCGTGCCGCGAGATGATGGTCTCATTTGGCGGTTTTTCGAAACTTGAGCGTGAAGCGATCACTCTCACCAATGGCGACGTAGCGTTCGCGGTCTTCATCCCCGGCCGCGAACGTCGGCGGCAACGTCCAGACTCCCTTCTCGTAGCTCTTTTCGTCCTTCGGATTGGCGTTGATCTCCGATCGCCCGATCAGCTCGAAGCCGACGCTTTCGATGAGCGCGATCGCGAAATCCTCATTCACGTAGCCCGACACGGCATTCGGGTCTTGCGGTACGCGCGGATCACCGCGGTGCTCGACAATGCCAAGCACTCCGCCCGGCTTGAGCGCAGCGTGCATCGCCTCGAGCGCTTCTCGCGCCCAACCGAAGGTCATCCAATTGTGCAAGTTGCGGAACGTTACGACGAGATCTGCCGAGCCTGCCGGCGCGATCGGCGCCTTTGCGCGCCCTCTGAGTGTCGTCACGATCACCTGATCGTACACCTCGGGAAGACTCTCGAGCTTCGCACGATAGTCGGCAACGCTGCGGCGCGCATACTCGCTTGCCTGCGGATCGAGCTGCGCAGCGTACAAGATACCGCGGTCGCGTACGAAGGGTGCGAGGATCTCGGTGTACCAGCCGGCGCCGGGCCAGACCTCCACGATGGTCATGTCAGGGCGCGCACCGAAGAACAGGAGCGTCTCCTTGGGATGGCGGTAGGGATCGCGTGCGCGACTTTGCTCCGAGCGATACGGCGAGGCGAGAATGCGATCGAGCTCCGCAGCCGTGCCGGTCTGACCTGTACGCTGGGCGGCGCAGCCTGCCATGACGGCGATCAGACAGCAGCAGAGAACACGCAGACACATTCAGAGGGACCCTCTCCGTGAGAGGGCAACGATAGAAGAATCGCGCCGCAGCGGCTAGCGTGCAGCCCTTCGCCGGCAGCTACATTGGCTCCGTGCCATTACGGACTGGCCCGTGCGGGGCTCGCCAGCGTCGTGGGACCGACGCTGGCAAGCGGTGCCATGAGCGGTGGCGTTACCAGCGTGCGCCGTTGTTTTGCCGCGGCGGACGCGGTTCGCGCTCGCGTGCCTCGTTCACGCGCAGCGGACGACCGTTCATCTGATAGCCGTTCATGTGTTGAATGGCCACTTGTGCATCCGCAGGCGGCATCTCGACGAAGCCGAAACCGCGAGGACGCCCAGTCTCGCGATCGTTGATCAACTTCACCGACTGCACCGAGCCATGTTTTTCGAATAATCCACGCACCTCTGCTTCGGTGGCGCTGAACGGAAGGTTCCCTACGTAGATCGTCGTCATCGATACATCACTCTTGAGGCCAGACAGGAGTTGCAGAATAGCCACGCGCTTGTGAGCCCGTGTGGACTTCGAGGAGGCGGGTGACGTACTGCGGCGTGGTCACGTGCAATCAACTGTTCCGGTGAACGGGGAGGGCTCCCGGAGAGGGTGGTGCGATTGCTGGATTCCGATGGGGTCGCTCGTCTAGTTGATTACACTCAGCAGACCTGACTCGATACTACGTCAGGGCTCTTGACCTTGCAACGACCTGACTTGCCTACTGCAATGCGGAAACCGACTAAGGGGCTGTGGAACGCTGTCAGAGAAAGGGTGAATACGCATTAACCCGCACGACGAGCTCTTGGCCGCAATGCGTCCGGCTGCGACGCTCTCCCCTTCCCTGATTGCCTATTCCCTCAGATACGTATAGCCATTGAGCTCGCTTTCGTAGAAGCGACGCAAGGCTTGGCTCTCCGCCAACGTCAGGCGACCGTCGCGCACAGCGCGTTCGCAGTCGCGATAGAGCCGCGGATAGAGTCGATCGACGTCGTACTGCATGTAAGTCAGAACGCGGCCGGAAGTGTCGCCCTTGAGGACTTCCTCGATCCACCACCCGCCTTGATCGTGCAAGCGGACGTGCACGACGTGGGTATCGCCAAAGAGGTTGTGCAGGTCGCCGAGCGTTTCCTGGTACGCCCCGACGAGGAAGGCTGCCAGGTAGTACTGCTCGCCAGGCTTGAGCTCGTGCACCTCAAGAGTGCGCTTGACGTCTCGTTCGCTGACGAAGCGATCAATCTTGCCGTCGGAATCGCAGGTGATGTCCGCCAGCACGGCATTGCGGGTCGGCCGCTCGTCCAGGCGATGAATGGGCATGATCGGAAAGAGCTGTCCGATGGCCCAGCTGTCGGGCAGCGATTGGAACACAGAGAAGTTGCAGAAATAGGTGTCCGAGAGGATGAGCTCCAAATCTGCGAGCTCCTCGGGCACGACCTCGAGCTTGCGACAACAGTCGCGGATCTTGGCGCACGTTGCCCAATAGAGCCGCTCTGCGAGACCTCTGAGCTCGAGCGGCAGCAAGCCCAGCTTGAACATCTGCAGGACTTGCTCGCGCGCCTGTAGCGCATCGTGATAACACTCGACGAGCCGGCGCGTTGACACCGTGCGATAGGCCTCGAAAAGGTCCCGCAAGGGCTGCGGCAGCTCCTCCTCACCGTGATTCTCCGCGCTGCGTCCTGCCACGCGGAACTGATCGAGCACGGAGGCGCCGAGCGCGTTGAACACCAGCAGGCTGTGATGTGCTGCGGTCGCGCGACCGGACTCGCTCACGATCACAGGGTGCTCGAGGGAACGGGCGTTGCATACGCTCGCGATGCGGTAAACGATATCGCTCGCGTATTCGTTGAGGGTGTAGTTCATGGAGGATTCGGAGTTCGTGCCGCTGCCGTCGTAGTCGACCCCGAGACCGCCGCCGACATCGATGTAGCGCAGCCCGGCACCCATGCGCTTGAGCTCGGCGTAGACGTGCGCAAGCTCGTTGATGGCGTCCTTGACACGCCGGATGTCGTGCAGCTGACTGCCAGGATGGCAGTGCACGAGCTCGAGGCAGTCGAGCATGTCATGCCGCCTCAGCGTCTCGACCAAGTCGAGTATCTCGCTGACGAACAAACCGAACTTCGAGCGCTCCCCTGCCGAGCCGCGCCAGCGTCCGGCGCCTTCACTGGCGAGCTTGATGCGAACACCGATACGTGGACGAACGTGGTACTTGCGCGAATGGCGGAGGATTCGCTCGAGCTCGCCGAAGTTCTCGACGACCGGAACGATGGTGCGTCCAAGCTTGGTGGCGAGAATGACTGCTTCGACATAGCTATCGTCCTTGAAGCCGTTGCAGACGATGATGCGCTCCGGCGATTCTTCGGTCAGTGCCATCACGGCGAGAAGCTCCGGCTTCGAGCCCGCTTCTAGACCGAAGCCATACTCCTTCCCGTAGCGGTACACCTCCTCGACGACCAGGCGCTGCTGATTGACCTTGATCGGAAAAACTGCGCAGTAACGGTTCCCGTAGTCATTTTCCTCGATGGCACGCGCAAACGCCTCGTGCAGGCGGTCGAGTCGATGGCGCAGAATGTCCGAGAAGCGTATGACGAGGGGGGTTGTGAGATCGCGCGCCTGCAGCCCCCGCACGACTTCGTACAGATCGATTTCACGACCCGGCTCGCCGGAAGGACGTACGACCAAGTGCCCGGCATCGTTGATGCCGAAATAACCCTGACCCCATCTCGGGACTTGATATAGATCGAGCGAATCTTCGATGCTCCACGGCGAAGATCGCGCTCTCTTGCGGCGTTCGCGATGCACGATGGCGCCTATTCGTGAGGCCCTGTTGCAATCCTTCTGCGCGGATCTCGGATCCACTCGCTCCACGAGCCTGCGTACAAACGCGCGCCCCGCTTGCCGGCGATCTCCATCGCGAGCAAGAGGTGGCACGCCGTCACGCCTGAACCGCACATCGCGATCGTCCGCGTGTCGTCGACGCCGGCTTGGGAAACCTCATAGCGCGCCCGTAGCTCCGCAGCGCTCAAAAAGCGGCCATTGGCATCGAGGTTCCAGGACAGGGGATGATTGACGGCGCCGGGCACGTGGCCTGCCACGGGGTCGATCGACTCGACCCGTCCTTCGAAGCGTTCCGGAGCGCGTGCATCGAGCAATCGCCAGCCGTCGCGAAGCTTGTCGATCAATTCCTCGCTGGACAGCCAGGCCTCGCGGTTCGGTCTCGCCACAAAGCGCGTCGTGGGACGTCGCGGCACCTCGTGCGTGCGTGGTAGCCCCGCTTCGCACCATGCGCGCATGCCGCCGTTCAGCACGGCCACTGCCTCGTGTCCGACCCATCGCAGCAGCCACCAGAGCCGTGCAGCGAAGGCGCCGGTATCGGCATCGTAGGCTATAACCTGGGTGCGCTCGGTGACGCCCCACTCGCCGAGTCGCTGCGCGAAGCGTTCGGGATCGGGCAGAGGATGGCGGCCGGTGTTCGGGCCAATCGGTCCCGATAGATCGCGATCGAGATGTGCGTAGACCGCGCCGGGAATGTGGCTTTCGCGATAGGCTTGCTCGCCGCGTTCCGGCTCGGCGAGATCGAATCGGCAGTCGACCACGAGCCATTCGGGGTCAGTGAGATGCGCGGCCAACTCCTGCGGGCAGATCAGCGTCGTGAACATCGTGCAGCTCAGTGCGGGTTTGGGTGCATTCCGGCATTACACTCGACACTTTACACTTCCAACGCCCCTGAGCCATCCAAGGATTGAACGCGATGTCACTCGAACTCTGGTGGGGCAGCGGCAGTCCGTATTCGTGGCGAGCGTTGCTAGCGCTCGAGTACAAGCGTCTGCCCTATGTCTCGCATCAGGTGCAATTCGCCAAGCAGGAGCACAAGTCGCCGCAGATGCTGAGCATGAATCCGCGCGGGCGCGTGCCAGTGCTCAAGGACGGCGACTACGTCTGCTACGAGTCGCTGGCGATCCTGCATTATCTCGATCGCAAGTACCCGGATCCGCCATTGTTCGGCCGCACGCCCGAAGAGGCCGGAACGATCACGCGTGTGATCAGTGAGTACGAGTGGTACGCGGAGGAGCACATCCAGAAACTGATCTACGTGATCCTGTTCCAAGGCATTGAGGAGCGCATGGAAGAGATCGAGCGAGCCATGTCGCACGTGCTGAGCGAAGCTGCCACGATCGAGCGGCGACTTGCGGCGTCCGACTGGCTCGTCGGCGAGCACTTCTCCGCGGCCGACATCGTCGTGTTTCCGGGCATCCAAATTCTGCTGCGCGCGCTCGAACGTCGAGAGGCTCACGAACTGCGCAGCCGTCTGCTGCCAATCGAGGCGAGGTTCCCGGCCATCGCGGCCTGGATCAAGCGGATCGAAGGGCTGCCAGGCTACGAGCGGACCTATCCTCCACATTGGCGCGAGCAGTAGCGCACCTCACACTGGGCTAGGCGTCGCGCACGATCGCGTGCGCGACGCTTTCCGCTGCCCACCGTTCGCTTCCTCGCAGACCTGGTGCTGGTGGCAAGCACGATGTGCTGTCGTGGTTACTGGCCCTCGCCTGTCGCGTCACGCGAGCGCAGGACCGGGCTCCCGCGTTTCGCTAGGGCAGGGGAGACTGCCTCAACGGCGTCGAGGCGTTGATGAAAGGACGGCACCTTCCCGTCCCCCATTCCTTATTCCCCACTCCCTGTTCCCTCCGCCTGCTCGTACCTGATTGCCACGACGAAATACCTCTTCGTGCCCCCCGGCACCTCCACCGTGACCTCGTCATCGATGGTCTTGCGCATGAGCGCACGACCCAGCGGCGAATCCATGCTGATGTAGCCGCGCGCGACATCGAACTCGTCGGGGCCGACGATGCGGTACTCGACTTGTGCACCTTCTTCGTCCTCGAGCGTCACCCATGCGCCGAAGAAGACCCGCGACGGATCGCTGGGCGGCTTGTCGACGATGACCATGCCGTCGAGGCGCTGGCGTAGGAAGCGCACGCGACGGTCGATCTCTCTGAGCTGGCGCTTGCCATAGGTGTACTCGGCGTTCTCCGAGCGATCGCCCTGTGCCGCAGCTTCCTGCACGGCTTGGCAGACTTGCGGACGCAGGACTCGCCACAAGTAGTCGAGCTCATCCTTCAGCTTCTTCGCGCCTTCCGGCGTAATGAACTTCGAGCCTTTCGGTTGCGGTGGTCTATATCGCACTTTCGCCGTGATCCCGTCTTCGAAATGTGACTAAGACAAGTGCTGAACTCGTCGAATCAGCTAGAAACTGTGGAGGCTTTCACGGTACCTAATACTGGTCACCCACTAGTCTGTGGAGCCATGAGTATCAAGTACTACACGCACTTCCTTGTACAGGAACGCTCGCCGAAGGGCGTCAGCGAGTTTCGTGGTGTCGTGGAGCTCAACCGCGAGCTTGCGCGCGGCGACCTGACGGAAGCGGCCTCGGTACTCGCTAAGAATTTCGAATGCGACACGAAGGATATCAAGGTCCTGCAGTGGTCGAGACTGCACTGAGGCGTATTCGACGCCACGTCCCCTAGCGGGCTTGTCACCCTTCAGAAGTCCGCTTCTCTTCCGCCCCGAGCCGCCGCTCGGGGCTTTTTTCTTCTTTGGCACCCTTGCGGCTCTAGCATGGCTGCGGAACTCCGGCGGCGGCGATCGGTCGGACTGCTCGCTGCCGCTCGCGTCCTCGCGCCGGCAATCGTCGCGATTGCGTGTTCTTCGCAAAGGCACCGATACTGCCGCTCGGTCCAACTCCAGGTCGTCGAACGCTCGTCATGAAGCCACATTCGTTACTGTATTCGCTCGTCGCTGCTGTCGTCGTTGCAGGCTGTGCCATGAGCCCCCAACCGGACGCTACGCCGGCGGCGCACGGGGCGGCCCCTCTCAAATCGGGCGTGTTGCTCGACAACATGGACTTTTCGGTGCGCCCGCAGGACGACTTCTACCGCTTTGTGAACGGCAGGTGGCTGGCGGTGACAGAGATTCCGCCGGACCGATCGAACTACGGCACCTTCAGGATCCTGCAGGACGCCGCCGAGGAGAACCTGCGACGCATCCTTGAGGAGGCTGCCGACGCCAACGCACCGGTGGGCAGCGATCTGCAGAAGGTCGGGGATTTCTATGCGAGCTTCATGGACGAGGCGGCGATCGAAGCAGCCGGAATCACCCCCTTGCGGTCCGAGCTCGAGCGAATCGATCGCATCGCGACGCGCCGCGAGCTCGCGGAGCACATCGGGCGGGTGCAACGTCAATACCTGGCGCACCCCTTCATTTTCTTCGTCGGCATCGACGACAAGAACTCCACCCAGTACATCGCGAATCTGTACCAGTCCGGGCTCGGGATGCCCGATCGCGACTACTATCTCTCCGACGAGGCACGCCTGCAGGCGGTGCGAGAGAAATATCGAACGTACATCCGCGACATGCTCGCGCTCGCGGGAACCGCGAACGTGGAACAGGCCGCAGATGCCATATTCGCGCTAGAAACAAAGCTCGCGAAGGCACACTGGACGCGTGTCGCCAACCGCGACGCCGAGCGCACCTACAACCGCTACGATCTGGCCGGTCTGCGCAAGCTGATGCCCTCGTTCGATTGGGAGGCGTTCTTCTCCGGTGCGCGCGTGCCGCTCGAGAAGGTGCAGGCGGTGGTCGTCAATCAGCCCAGCTATTTCGAGGCGCTCGATCGCGAGCTCGATAGCACGCCGCTCGAGGACTGGCGTGCCTATTTTCGGTTCCGGCTCTTGAATGCGTATGCGCCGGATTTGTCCTCGCCGTTCGTGAATCTGCATTTCGAGTTTCACGGCCGCACCGTCTCGGGCACGCCAACGCTCCGACCTCGCTGGAAGCGCGGTGTCAGCACTGTGGAAAACGCGATCGGCGAGCTCGTCGGCAAGATCTATGTCGAGCGGCACTTCAGCCCCGAGGCAAAGGAGCGGATGGATGCGCTGGTGGAAAACTTGAAGCGGGCCTACTACGAGGGCATCGAAGCGCTCGAGTGGATGACCCCGGAGACGAAGAAGCGGGCGCACGCCAAGCTCGCGAAGTTCACGACCAAGATCGGCTATCCGGAGAAATGGCGCGACTGGTCGGCTCTGGAAGTCCGTCGCGACGATCTGGTCGGTAACGAAATGCGCGCTGCCGCAGTTGCATTCGACCGCGACATCGCCAAGCTTGGCGGGCCGGTTGATGAGACCGAGTGGCTGCTCACGCCGCAGACGGTCAATGCCTACTACTACCCGCCTGCCAACGAGATCGTGTTTCCTGCGGCCATCCTGCAACCGCCGTTTTTCGATGTGACGGCAGATGATGCAGTGAACTACGGCGCGATCGGCGGCGTCATCGGCCATGAGATCAGTCACGGCTTCGACGATCAGGGCCGGCGCTATGACGGCGACGGCAACTTGAACGACTGGTGGGCCGCGGAAGACAACCAAGAGTTTCGTCGGCGTGCGCAGCAGCTCGGTGCTCAGTACGCGGCACTGAGCCCAATCGAGGGCCTTACCGTGAATCCTGACCTCACGATGGGCGAGAACATCGCCGACCTTGCGGGCCTTGCGATGGCCTATCGAGCGTACAGGCTGTCCTTGGGCGGCAAGGAGGCACCCGTGATCGATGGCTTCACGGGCGATCAGAGGTTCTTCATCGGCTGGGCACAAGCATGGGCGCGCAAGTACCGTGAGGATGAGCTTCGCAAACGCTTGATGACGGATCCGCACGCTCCGAGCGAGTACCGCACGAATGCCGTGGTCATGAACCTGGATGCGTTCCACGAGGCATTCGGGACGAAACCCGGCGACAAAATGTATCGTCCGCCGCAGGAACGGGTGCGGATATGGTGAAACTCGAGCTAGAGGCTTGGCGCTTTGCCGTGATCAGAATGGAACTCGAGACTTTCAGTGTGAGAGTGGGGTAGGGCGCGGCATTGCGCACCGTACCTACCCTCTACGGCCTACCGCCTAGCGTCTAAGACGGAACTTACAGCTTGTCTGGATAATTGCGCTGTCGCAATCCGTGCACAGCGGGTCCAGGGGCATAGACAACTAATCTATTGAAGGCATCTCCATGTACGCATTGCGTCTTTTCGCACTCTTGATGTGCACTGCTCTTTTCGGTGGCTGTGGATACAACACCTTGCAGCAACAAGACGAACAGGTGAAATCCGCTTGGGCGGAAGTGCTCAATCAGTATCAGCGTCGCGCCGACCTGGTGCCGAACCTCGTCAATACCGTGAAAGGAGCCGTGACAGCCGAGAAAGAGATCTTGGAGAGCGTCATCGAGGCGCGCTCGCGTGCGACATCGATACAGGCCACTCCCGAGCTGATCGAGAATCCGCAAGCGTTCAAGCAGTGGCAGGCAGCGCAAGGCGAGCTCAGCTCGGCTCTTTCGCGTTTGATGGTGGTCGTCGAGCGCTATCCGGATCTGAAATCGATGTCGGGCTTTCAAGATCTGCGCGCACAGCTGGAAGGGACGGAGAATCGCATTGCGGTTGCACGCAAGCGCTATATCGACGCAGTGCAGAACTACAACGTGACCGTGCGCTCGTTTCCGACGAATCTGACGGCCAAGCTGTTCGGCTTCGAGGAGAAACAGAACTTCACGGTCGAGAACGAAGCCGAGATTTCCCGTCCGCCCGCGGTGGATTTCTCCGAAGCACCCGCGGTGCAGAGCCCGCCTCCGGATGCGGCGGGTTGAGCGCAGATCGACCGTGACGCGACTGTGCGTTCGATTCGGCGGGGTCTTGCTGACGCTGCTGCTCGGCACTGCGCTTGCGCAGGTCGAGGTGCCGCCGTTGCGCGCGCCCGTGACCGACTTGACGCAAACGCTCACTGCAGAGCAGATCACGGCATTGGATCTGCGCCTGCGGGAGTTCGAGCGTCGTCGGGGCAGCCAAATCGCCATCTTGCTCGTGCCGACGACTCAGCCCGAGACGATTGAGCAGTACGCGATCCGAGTGGCTGAGACCTGGCAGCTCGGGCGCCGCGGCGTGGACGATGGTGTGCTGCTGCTTGTTGCGACAGAGGATCGTGCCGTACGAATTGAAGTCGGGTATGGGCTCGAGGGGGCGCTACCCGATGTGATGGCCAATCGCATCATCCAGCAAGTGATCGTGCCTCGCTTTCGCGAAGGCGATTACTTCGGAGGCTTGTCCGCAGCGCTGGATCGGATCATCGCCTTGCTCGAAGGCGAGCCGTTGCCGGCATCGGAGCGCAGGGATCGTTCTGTCGGAGATGAGCTCGGTGCGCTGCTGCCGCTTCTGTTCGTGATCGTTTTCGTGGGCGGCGCTCTACTGCGTACGTTCTTCGGATCCTTCGGTAGCGCGACCGTCACGGGTGCGATGTCTGGTGCGTTGGTCTGGCTCTTCACCCGTGCGCTGCCGATCGCCATTGCTGCGGCCATCATCATGTTCGTCATCGGCTTGTTCGGCGGCCGCGGCGGCGGAGGCAGCTGGGTGAGTCGCGGCGGTTGGGGAGGCTTCGGCGGCTGGGGTGGTTACAGCGCCGGGCGTGGCGGCTGGAGCGGAGGCGGCGGTTGGAGCGGCGGCGGAGGCGGATTCGGAGGAGGCGGCGCATCCGGGCGCTGGTAACGGTGTGTCTCTCAAGCGCGTATTTCGACATTTGGTTGCCACTGGTTTCGGCGCGCGACGCACGTTTGATCAAGCCGCGCTCGCCGCGATCGAAGGTGCGATCGCAGAAAGCGAGCGCACCCACGGCGGTGAGATCTGTGTCGCGTTCGAGACGAGCTTGAGTGCGTACGAGCTGCTGCGCGGTGTCACGCCGCGCGCACGCGCATTGCAGGTATTCGCAAGTCTGGGTGTCTGGGATACGGAGGCGAACAACGGCGTGCTCATCTACGTGCTTTGGGCAGACCATGATGTCGAGATCGTGGCGGATCGTGGCTACAACGGGCGCGTATCGCAGCAAGAGTGGGAAGCGGTCTGCCGTAAGATGGAGAAACTGTTCGCCGAGGGACGTGCGGTGGATGCGGTGCTCGCCGGAATCGAAGGAGTCGGCGCGCTCAGTGCCAAGCACTATCCCGCATCCGATCGCGACGAGCTGCCGAATCGACCGGTATTCGTGTGATGCGTGCGGCACTGTCTCCAAAATGCAACGCATCGGAGACATGTTGGCCATACTGACGCCGTTGCGGTCATAATCGAAATATGACCTCGTTACGCAAGCAATTCGCCTTCTTGGCGCTCGCCACATCATTGGCGGGATGCCAGCTCGCCCCGCCGCAGGTATCCGAGCCGCAGCCGCCGGCGCCGCCGCCGATCGAGCCGCCCCTGGCGACGTATGAATTCGAGTTTGATCCGCAACGCGATCGGGTGATCGGCACGCTGCAGGTCACGTACGCTCGCCACGAGGACACGCTGTCGGACATCGCGCGTCGCTTCAACCTCGGCTATGAGGAGATCGTGCGTGCGAATCCTGGCGTCGATCCCTGGTTGCCGGGCGAAGGTACTGAGATCGTGCTGCCGACGCAGTTCGTGCTGCCCAACGCGCCATACGAGGGTCTCGTCATCAACCTGGCACAGTTGCGCATGTTCTACTTCCCGCCCGCAACGAAGGGCGAGCCGCGCAAGGTCATCACTCATCCGGTCGGCATCGGTAAAGTGGGCTGGGCGACGCCCGAAGGCACGACCAAGGTGACGGCGAAGACGAAGAACCCGACGTGGTACCCGCCAGCGTCGGTGCGCAAGGAGCACGCCGCAGCGGGCGATCCGCTGCCCGCGAAAGTGCCGCCCGGGCCGGACAATCCTCTGGGTACGCATGCGCTGCGACTCGGTTGGCCGAGCTACCTCATTCACGGCACGAACAAGCCGTATGGCGTTGGATTGCGCTCGAGCCACGGCTGCGTGCGCTTCTACCCGGAAGATATCGCCCGGCTCTACGACATGGTGCCAATCGGCACGAAGGTTACGGTCGTCAACCAGCCGTTCGTGTTCGGTTGGCAGGATGACGTGTTGTATATGCAGGCCTTCCCGGTGCTCGAAGACGACAAACGCAAGCATCCGCAGGATGCGCAAGCGCTGGTGGAGATCGTGCTGTCCGACGACGTGCGGCAACTCCTCGCGGAGCACGATGCGGAGATCAACTTCGAGCTCGTCGATGACATCATCGCCAACCCGCGCGGCATCGTGGTGCCCGTGTCGATGCGTGGCGTGACTGTCGAGGATGTGATTCTTTCCGCGCGGTACGTCGAGAACACATTGCCCGAGGGCGCGACCTGGGATGGTAGCGATCGGATTTTCTACACCGCGGAAGAATACGAGGCGGCCCGTGCCAGCCGAGCGTCGCAGCAGAGCACAGTCGCCGACCCAGAGGGTGCGAGAGCGGTTGCCGCGGCCGGCACCGCGACGAAGGGCACGACGCACTGATCCAACGCGCGGAGCTCTTGGGCGGCAAGCAGTCGTAGGCTGCGCCAAGCCGCTCGACGCTAGAGGATGCGCGGATGCCCGCGGTGGCAAGGACGAGGCCAACGAGGACGCGTCTTGTCAAGGCTCGGCCTGCGCGAGGAACTCGGTACCCAAGTGAGTCGTCTCTACGGTTGTGTCCTACGGGCTGGCGGCAGCCCGCGGCGCACGAATCTCTCCCCGGCTTCCGGGCGTAAGCGACGAGGAGACCTCCATGCGCTGGACGGGTCGGCGATCCAGCTCGAACGTAGAAGACCGGCGAGGCCTCCGCGTCAAAGGTGCGGGCGGAATCGGTCTTGGCACCATCGTCCTCGCGCTGATTGCGCTCTACTTTGGCGGCGATCCATCCATCGTGCTGCAAGGCGTGCAGCAGACCGGACAGCCGGAGCGGGTTGCCTATCAGGAGTCCGCAGAAGAGGCCCAGCTGCGCGAGTTTGTCTCCGTGATTCTCGCCGACACGGAAGCGACGTGGGGCGAAATCTTCGCGAGCGCCGGTGGTGACTACCGCGAGCCGACGCTCGTGCTGTTCTCCGAGGCCGTGGAGTCCGCGTGCGGCTTTGCGCAAGCAGCTGTCGGACCTTTCTATTGTCCGGCAGATGAGCGTGTTTATATCGACTTGTCCTTCTACCGGGACTTGCATGCACGCTTCGGTGCACCGGGCGATGCAGCGCAGGCATATGTCATCGCGCACGAGGTAGGACATCACGTGCAGACGTTGCTCGGCATCGCCGAGAGGACGATGGCGGCACGTCGCGGGCTCAGCACCGCCGAAGCGAACGCACTTTCGGTCCGCCAAGAGCTGCAAGCGGACTGTTTCGCAGGAATCTGGGCGCACTATGCGGATCGCTCGCGGCAGATGTTCGAGGCGGGTGATCTGGAGGAGGCGCTCAACGCAGCGAGCGCCGTCGGCGACGATCGCTTGCAGCAGCGCTCGCGAGGACGTGTCGCGCCCGAATCGTTCACGCACGGCAGCTCCGCGCAACGTGCCAGCTGGTTCAAACGCGGCTACGAGAGCGGCGATGTCGCCCAGTGCGACACGTTTGCGGCGAGCTTGTAGGGGGCTGGGGACTGGAGGCTGAAGACTGGAGCTAGATGCGAAGCGCCATATCGACAGCCGGCCCAGTCTATTAGCTGGGTTAGCCGTCAAGACTCGTTTCAGGACCGGCCGTGAATACATCCCTGTAGGCCTGCAACGAAAACGTCCTTGTTTTCGATGCTCCTGAAACAAGTCCTGACGGCTAACCTGCGGAAGGTGGAGTTTGGGCCACGGGCTGCTGACACTGGGCTTTGGCCGCTAGCGCGTATGCGCGCTAGCTCCAGTCTCCAGTCTCCAGCCCCCAGTCTCCAGCCCCCAACCACCCTGACACCTCATTCGGCATCTGTTACCTTACGGCGACAATAATCACGGGGGAGGTTGGGGTGCCCGAGCATTTGCTCGACGGTATTCATATCGCCGAGTCGCCGGACGCGGAGCAGCCGATTGCGCGCGTGAGCGCTCAAGCGACGGCTTTCATCGGTCGCACATTGCGTGGACCAGTCAATCAGCCGGTCGTGGTCCGCAGCTTCGCGGATTATCAGCAGGTTTTCGGCGGTTTGTGGCAGCCGAGCCCGCTCTCCTACGCCGTCGAGCACTTCTTCGAGCAAGGAGGGCAGCGGGCGGTGATCGTGCGCGTCGTGAACGGTGCGGCTCCCGTCACCCTGTCGCTGCGGTGCGCGCACGAGGTGCTGACGCTCGAAGCGATCGCGCCGGGCACCCGAGAATTCCTGCGAGCATCCGTCGACTACGACAACATCGCGCCGCAGGACGAGGAACGTTTCAACCTCGTCGTGCAGCGCGTGCGCTCACCCGGCTCGGAGCGCATCCAGGAGCAAGAGACGTATCGAGCGGTTTCCGTCAATCCCGAGTCGCCGCGATTCATCGCCAATGTGTTGCTCGAGTCGAAGCTGGTGCGCGTTCGCGGCGCCGTGCCGCGGGTCCGGCCTGATCGCACCTTGATGCCCGGCACGAGCCTTCCGATCGGATACGTCTACTCCAATCCAGATGGCGACGACGGTCACCCGCTCACGGACTATGACATCATCGGCTCGGCTGCACGCGGGACAGGCATCTTTGCATTGCGCCACGTCGAGGATCTCGCGTTTGTCTACATCCCGCCGTTGTCACGCACGCAGGACGTCGGGATCAGCGCGCTGCTCGTCGCAGCGAAGTTCTGCCGGGAACGGCGGGCCATGCTCATCGTCGATCCTCCTGCCGGATGGTCGACACCTGGCGAGGCCGTGCGGGCGCTTCGACGTCTCGATTTTCGCTGCGACAACGCGCTCATGTTCTATCCGCGCATCATCGCAACCGACCGACTGCGCGCACGCGAAGAGGTCTTCGCCAACGGCGGTGCTGTGGCGGGTCTGCTCTCGAGAGCGGGCGATGCAGTTTCTGCGGCGGTGGCCGTTCGTGAGCTCGAGCCAGTGTTGCGTGGTGGGGTGCGGTTGGCCACAGAGGTCAATGCGGCGCAGCGGTGGAAGCTCGCAGCGCAAGGCGTCAATGTGCTGCAGACGGTGCGCAGCCCGGACCCTCATCGACCTGCGTTGCGTACTCTCGCTTGCGGCGCGAGCGCCTCAGCCGACGGCTCTTACCTGGCGCAGAAACGCTTTGTGTTGTTCGTGATCGATGCGATCGCACGCGGCACGCGGTGGGCACTGGTCGCACCGCGCACCCGTGCTTCGTGGGAAAAGCTGCGGCTGCAGATTCAGGCGTTCTTCGAAGATTTGCAGGCGGCGGGTGCTTTCGCCGCAGCTCCAGCCGGACGAGCCTTCTTTGTTGTATGCGATGAGCGCCTCAACGACGACGCGCATCTCGGCACGACGCGCATCTTGATTCGATTCGCTTCCCTGCACGGCGGCGGTTATCACAGCTACTTGATCCAGCACTCGACGAAGGGCACGGACGTTCGCCCCGTCACAGTGAACCAGCTGGAAAGCTCGCTCATCGTGTCGGACGAGCTCGAACGCGAGATCACGATCCGGCTCGACCAGCAGGAGCCGGAGTACTTCGTTGCGACTGAAGCGGGCTAGGCGCTGAGGGACTGATGGCGGGCTCGGAAGCGCAGGCGTACGCGCGCGACGGATGGTGGTCCACGACCTCACAGGCTATTCGCGTCTCCACAGCACTTCTTGCCCTTGCTCCGCTCGCACGAGCACGCGCGCGATGACGAACAGCAGATCCGAGAGGCGATTCAA
>Ga0207874_1000160_pt1 | contig 102136 bp, 90 predicted proteins | sample HigsolmetaAR201D_FD_184833 | JGI IMG/M metagenome (GOLD analysis project Ga0207874, IMG submission 184833) | Ionic liquid and high solid enriched microbial communities from the Joint BioEnergy Institute, USA - AR20-1-D (SPAdes) (version 2) ...
TGCTCGAGATGCATGTGGGCGGGCTTCTCGAAGAATACCCAAGACGGAACATGATTCCTCGTGAGCAGACATTGGAGTTGATACGCCGCGCCTACCAGGACATGGACGCCGCCTTTTATTCATACAATTGGATCCCGAATGAATAGTGGGGCTCCCTGAACGGAAATCACCGTCCAGCGTCACCCGAAGGCCGGCAGGGTCCAGGGGTGACGCCGAGCCCACCGGGACTCCCGGCGAGGCTTGCTCAACGATCGATGTCGCCGAGACCCCGGAGGCACGCGCAAGGACACTGGGAGAGGGCGAGGCAGCGGCGGGCGACGCACGGAGGGCCACACCACCGGAGAGCAGGGAAATGCGCCTACAGAGAGCGGACGAGCACACCCTCACCCCAGGGTGAAACGGCACGGTGCAGTCCCGGGGACGAAGCATGCACCGAGGGCACCGAGAACGTCGGGGACATCACGTCGTTGCTCTCTGCAAATCGCAAAGACCTTGACAACAGATGCCCTCGCCACCGGATCCACCCAACATCCAAGGGCTCGGGGTTCCCTACCGTGCCATGCTCGACGTTCCCCGTCCTGCGGGCCGGTATCCGGTCCGGCTGCTTGCGGCCTACCCGGCACCTCAAGGGGACTCCGATGCCTTGGGGCCGTTCCGGCAAGCGCCGCTGGTGTGGTGCACCGCCTTCCGGGTGCGGCACCGATTACCCGCCCGGCTCGGTGTGTCATGTCACCGTGAGCCCACGGCGGGATCGGCGCGTCCACGCCGCCCTGCTCCCGGGCAATACCTGGGGCCAATTCTCATTATGAGAGAATTTCAGTTCGCTACCCGCCGTGGCTTCGCGGTGGAGTCGTCGCTTGCGGTGGCGAGGACAGTGCCGTTAGGACTGAAAGCCACCAACCAGATTAGGCGTCCATATTCGGTGCAGGCTGCAAAAAGCCAGCCAGTCCCGGCCTCCCACACTTTCACAGTGTCGTCACCACCTGCAGTGGCGAGAGTGAGGCCATTCGGGGCTGAACATCAGTGAGTTGACCCACTCTTTGTGCCCGGTGAGGGCGGCACGGAGACGGAGCCTGCCGTAGTCAATGCCCGTCTGGCCTCCGGTGGGGCTTTCTCAGCGAAAGTCACTGCCAAGCATCGTTGAGGACGGGTGCGGCTTGGACGATGACGCCGATCCGGCTTCGGGCTCATAGTGGCCTGGCCCAAGGCCTTGGCGCCGTCTGAGAGGGGCGGCGTCTTTTCCCCGGACGAGCAGGCGCTTACCATCCGGTCATCGGCGTGAGTGGCGACAGCCAGGAGACGGGGGTCCGGATCCGACCGGCACACCGATTCGGCGGCGAAGACGCTCCCAGCGGTTCTGCGGCTTTCAGGGGCGACGCCGCAACGCCTTCCGCATTCCCGGCGCCCGGTTCGCCCTGGTGCGTCCCGTTCGATTTCGCTTGAAGAACCTCAGGGAACCCTTTCGCCACGTGGTCTCATACGCCTGGGACGGGAGCCCCGGCGGGTCCCGGTGCCGGGCCGTCGCAGGCCGCGGCTTCGTTCCCGTCGGTGGCTTACCCGTCCCCGACTGCAGGAGAGCTGCGTGCTGAACAGGCTCAGTCCTCCGAGAGCGCCGACCCCGGTTCATACGAGGGAGGAAGAGTCCCCGTGGTGCCGGGGAGGCCGCCGAGCAGTCCGCTCAGGCCGCTCGGCAGGATCGCCGGCAGCGTCTCGCCGGAGGCGGTCGAGGTCTCGTCCGCCGGGTCCGGGGTTCGCCGGGCGTTGGCCGGTGGGCTCACCCGCGGGCTGCCCAGGGCGCCGAACACCGGCTGGCCGGGCTGGACGGCGCCGGCGGGGTCGGCGGCGGGCGGGGCGGTCGGAGCCGCGAGCCGGCCGTTCGGCCGTTGCGCCTGCTGGGCGTCCGGCCGCAGCAGCGGGCCGCCGCACAGCCGGCTGCCGAGGCCGGGGGCGGACAGGCACGCGGCACGCGCCGGGTCCAGGCCGAAGGAGCGGGTGGCCGTGCCGAGGGCCTCGTGGCCGGTCAGGGCCGACAGCAGCGTCTCGGTGGCGGACTTCGGCCAGTCGGTCTCGGCGCGCCGCCCCTGGTCGAGGGTCTGCACCGGGACCGCAACGGCGCCGGGCCGCGGTGCCGCCATAGCGCGCGCCGGCACGGCCGAGCCCGCCATCAGCACGATGGCCGCGGCCACCGGAGCCAGTGCCAAGGCCCGGATCAGATTACTGAAAGATCGATTCACCTTTCCCCCCGAGAATGTGCTTGACCTGGTGTATGCGCCGCGGCCCAAGCGGCACCATCGAGCGGGCACGCTAGTACATCCGCAGGTCAAGCACAACGAATTCGAAGAGGAATTTGTGATCCTCCGGTGAGGAAAGTAAAACGACCGGCCGCCGCGATATTCCGGGTTTTATGGCGGCAAGTCCGGCAGGCAAAAAGCAAAGGCGCCCGGCGCTGCGGCCGGGCGCCCGGTGCGCTCAAGGCCCTTACTCGGTCTCGCCCGCTCCCAGCGCGATGGCCTCGGCGACCTCCTTGCGCCGGGCGGCCAGTTCCCGCTGGTGACGCTCCTCGTCGTAGCGGTCGGCGATCTCCTCGTCCTGCTTCATCAGGGCGGTCAGGTCGGCCTTGGCGTTGTCCAGCACGCCCATGGCCTCATAGGCGTCGCGCACCCGCTGACCCCACAGCCCGATGTCCTTCACGCAGGGCACGATCCGGCTGAACAGCAGCGAGGTGTACAGCGAGTACATGTCGGACCTGTCGACGTACTCCATGCATTCCTTGACCGGCAGGCCGAGGTTCTCGAAAACCTCCCGGCCCTTGAACCGGTCGCGCATGAGGTAGCAGCCCTCGATCACGAACTCCTCGCGCTCGGCGCGCTCCTTGTCGGTGAGTTCGGCGTAGTAGTCCTTAAGGGCCAGCCGGCCGAAGGCCACGTGCCGCGCCTCGTCCTGCATCACGTACGCCAGCAGCTGCTTGACCAGCGGGGTGGTGGCCATGTCCCGGTACAGGCCGAAGGCCGCCAGCGCCAGCCCTTCGATGAGCACCTGCATGCCGAGGTAGGCCAGGTCCCAGCGGCTGTCGTCGAGGGCCTCCTTGAGGAGCTTGGCCAGGTCCTGGTTGATCGGGTAGTACATCCCGATCTTCTCGTGGATGAACTTGGCGTAGGCCTCCACGTGGCGCGCCTCGTCCATGCACTGGGTGGCGGCGTAGAACTTGGAGTCCAGGTCGGGCACGGTCTGCACGATGCGGGCCGAGACGTTCAGCGCGCCCTGCTCGCCGTGCAGGAACTGGCTGAACAGCCAGGAGCCGTTGTGGCGGCCGAACTCCTTGCGCTCGGCCTCGGTCATCTTCTCCCAGATCTCCGAGCCGAACAGCGGGTTGAACTGCTCGGGGAACCCGGCCACGTTGGTCGGGTCCACCTCCTGGTCCCAGTCGATGCGCGACTGGGCGTCCCACTGCTTGTCCTTGCCCTTTTGGTACAGGGCCAGCAACCGGTCCCGGCCGTCGTCGTACTCCCAGGTGAAGCGGACGTCCCCGGCCATGGGGACCTTCCAGATGTCGTCGGGGAGTTCGGTGACGTAGTGGTCGAAAGAGCTCATGGGAAGCCTCCTCGGTGAGGCGGGGGGTGGCGCTCCCACCGGCCTTTACAGGCCTTCCTAGCATGTAAAGTGAGCTGCGACCATACTTCGGCGGCCATCACCTCACTGAGTGACCACATGGTCATTTTGGGTGTCGCAGATCACTCCCGCCCGGGCGCCGTCCCGCTCAGGGAGTGTCGATGTGACCGGCCAGGTACCCGTGGATGAGCCGCTTGGCCTCCGCCACCGTGGCCGGGTCGCCGTCGGGGTTGTTGCGGAAGGCCATCTTGAGCACCGCGTCGGCGGCCTCCACCGCGATGGCGATGGCCCGCGCCAGCTCGGGGGTGTCGGGCACGCCGAACGCCTCCACGATCAGCTTCCGCAGCCGCCGGGCCACCACCGAGTTGTTGTCGGCCGTCTCCTCCAGCAGATTGACGTCGGCCACGTCCCCGAAGCGCAGCGTCCGAAAGCCGGGGACGGTGCGGTTCATCTCCACGAAGATGTCGATGATCCCGCCGACCGGGTCGGACCAGTGCTGAAAGTCGCCCTCGGCCAGCAGCCGGGAGACCCGCTCGCCGAACATCTCCAGATTGCGCAGCGCCAGCGCCTGGGCCACCGCCCGCTTGTCGGGGAAGAACTGGTAGACCGAGCCGATCGCCACTTCGGCGCGCTGGGCGATGCGGGTGGTGGACAGGCCGTCATAGCCGACCTCGTCCAGGATCTCGGCGCAGGCGTCGAGCATGCGCTGGACGCGCTCGGCACTGCGGCGCTGGGCGGGACGGCGGCGTAGGGGGGTCGACCGGGTGGGCGTCACGTTCTCATTCTTCCCTGTTACCGGCGGTCTTCGAACCGTTCCGCCCCCCGCCATAAAATGCGAGTTTTCCTCACTTCTTCGGGAGGCCCGATGGCGTTCACGGCCGATTTCCGCTGGGGCGTGGCCACCGCCGCCTACCAGATCGAAGGCGCCGTCACCGAGGACGGCCGGGGCGCGTCGGTCTGGGACACCTTCTGCCACGAAAGCGGCCGCATCGCCGGCGGCCACACCGGCGACGTGGCCTGCGACCACTACCACCGCTGGCCCGAAGACCTGGCGCTCATGGCGGACCTGGGCGTGGACGCCTACCGCTTCTCCATCGCCTGGCCCCGGGTGCAGCCAGGCGGGCGCGGCCCGGCCAACCCCAAGGGCCTGGACTTCTACGAACGGCTGGTGGACGGGCTGCTGGAGCGCGGCATCACCCCCTTCGTCACCCTCTTCCACTGGGACCTGCCGCAGGCCCTGGAGGACGCCGGGGGCTGGCTGTCGCGCGACACCGCCCACCGCTTCGCCGACTACGCCGCGCTGGTGGCCGGCCGGCTCGGCGACCGGGTGGAGCACTGGATCACCCTGAACGAGCCCGTCGTGGTCACCGCCTACGGCTACGCCTTCGGCGTCTACGCCCCCGGCCGCACCCTCCTGCTGGACGCCCTGCCCACCGCCCACCACCAGCTGCTCGGCCACGGCCTGGCGGTCGCCGCGCTGCGCGAGCACGGCCGCCGGCAAAAGATCGGGCTGGCCAACCACTACTCCCCCGCCTGGGCGCAGGATGAGTCCTCCCCGGCCGACCGGCGCGCCGCGCAGATCTTCGACCTGTTCATGAACCGCCTGTTCACCGACCCGGTGCTGCACGGGACGCTGCCCGACCTGTCGGCCCTGGGCGGCCCCGACCCGGCCTCCTACGTCCGCGACGGCGACCTGGCGGCGATCGCCGCGCCGATCGACTTCCTGGGCGTCAACTACTACCAGCCGACCCGGTTGCAGGCCCCGCCCGCCGGCGGCCCGCTGCCGTTCGAGATCGTCCCGATCACCGGGCACCCGGTCACCGGCATGGGCTGGCCCGTCGTCCCGGACGCGCTGCTGTCACTGCTGCGCGACCTGCGCCGCACCCACGGCGACGCCCTGCCGCCGATCCTCATCACCGAGAACGGCTGCTCCTACGACGATGCGCCCGGCCCCGACGGCACCGTGGACGACCCCGAGCGCATCGACTTCCTGCGCGCCCACCTGCAGGCCGTCGAAACCGCCCTGGCCGAGGGCATCGACGTGCGGGGCTACTTCGTCTGGTCGCTGATGGACAACTTCGAATGGTCGGAGGGCTACGGCCCCCGTTTCGGCCTGGTGCACATCGACTACGACACCCAGCGCCGCACCCCCAAGACCTCCTTCGCCTGGTACCGCGACCACATCGCCCGCGCCAGGCGCACCTCTTAGGCCACGTGCACCGTGGTGAGCACGTCCAGCCCGGAGATCGTCAGCACCGGCCGCAGCAGGGACGGCACGATCAGCTCGATGTGCCGGACATGGGCGAACAACGCGGCCAACGCGGCGCTGTCCAGGTAGTGCACCCCCGTCAGGTCGATCACCAGCAGCTCGTCGTCGCCGGCGGCGCGGGCGATCGCCTCGCGGAAGGTCTCCACATTGCTGAAATCGATCTCGCCGGCGACGGCCAGCACCGGGGTGCCGTCGTCCCGCCGGCGAACGGTGAGCTGCAGTGGCGTGGTCATGGGGCGATCCCGATACGCATATCGACGGTGGTTCCGGTAGGGCCGTGCTCGACGGCGACCCGGTGTATCAGCGCGCGGATCAGCGCCAAGCCCCGGCCGTGCCCCTGCCCGCCGCCCTGGTGGGGGAACTGCCAGCGGCTGGAGTCGGCGACCGTCACCTGCAGCTCCTCACCGGTGACGGACGCCGTCAGGCGCACCAGCCGGCCCGGGTGGTCGCCGCGGCCGTGCTCGACGGCGTTGCCGCACGCCTCCCCGGCGGCGGTCAGCACCCGCTGGGTGAGTGCCGGCCCGAGGTTGAAGCCCTCCAGCCAGCGGCGCAGCTCGGCGCGGACGGCGGCCAGCCGCGCCGCGTCCGCGGGGAACGACAGGTGCAGCCCGTGCGGGCGGCGGTACAGCAGCAGGGCCGCGTCGTCGTCATAGCCCTTGCCCTCTGGGATCAGCCGGGTCATGACCTGCTGGGCGAGGTCTTCCAGCGGCAGCCGGCGGTACCGCCGGGCCACCGCGGCGGCCTGGCCGATCCCCACGTCCAGGGAGCGGTCGCGGCGTTCGATCAGCCCGTCGGTGTACAGCAGCAGGGTCGTCTCCGGCGGCAGCAGGTACTCGCCGTCGGGCCTGGGCATGCCCGGCACCACCCCCAGCGGGGTGCCGCGTCCCTCTTCGAGCAGGTCGGTGCGGGCGTCGGCGTGGACGGCGATGCCCGGCAGGTGCCCTGCGCTGCTGTAGGTCAGCCGCCCGGTGTGCGGGTCCAGGACGCCGCAGAACACGGTGGTGCCCACCGCCCCGGGGACCATCTCGGCGAAGCCGTCCATCGCCGCCAGCGTCAGCGCCGGGTCGGCCAGCTGCAGCAGCAGGGCGCGGCAGGCGCTGCGCAGCTGCCCCATGACGGCCGCGGCGGACACGCCCCGTCCCACGCAGTCGCCGACCACGATGCCGATGCGGCCGTCGGGGAAGCCGAACGCGTCGTACCAGTCCCCGCCCACCGGCAGCGGCCGGGCCGCCGGTTCGTAGCGGGCGGAGAACCCGCCGGGAAGCTCGCCGGGGCTGAGGATGGCGCGCTGGAACGCCAGCACGATCTCGCGCTGCTGGCTGACCACCGAGATGTGCTGCAGGGCCTGGCTCAGGTATCCGCACAGTGCGATCAGCAGCGGCTGGTCCTCGGAGGTCAGCAGGCGGTGCGGGTCCGGTTCGATCCAGATCACCAGCGGGCCGCCGAAATGCTCCAAGGTGATGCCCACGCCCGCGGGGTCGGCGAAGGAGACCGGGCGCAGCGGCGGGCGGCGGCGCAGGTCCTCGATGGTGGCGCGCACCGGGGCGGGCAGGTCCTCCCAACCGATCTCCGCCCCGCCGGAGATCACCTGTACCCGGTCGCCTTCGTCCCAGGTGGCCGCGATGATCCGCGCGGGCTCCCACAAGCCGGCCATCTCCTCCAGCGCCGCCCGCAGGGTCTGCGGCAGGGAGTCCGTCCCCGACAGCCGCAGGCTCATGTTGGCCAGGGCCATGTCGCGCTGGGCGGCGGCCCGCTCGGCGGTGATGTCGCGCAGGGTGCCCACGATGCGGCGTTCCCCGGTGCCGGGGGTGAAGACCTCGTTGTAGGCGGTGGCCACCCACACCCGGCGCCCGTCGCGGTGCCGCAGCGGGGTGGTGTGCCTGCCCTTGGCGCGGCGCGTCATCCTGGAGACGAGCTCGGCGGTCCGGCGGTGCGCCTCGGGCTCGGTGTCGGGGTCGGGCCACCAGGGGAACGGCTGCCGGTAGGGCAGTCCCTCGGGGCCGAAGCCGAGCAGGTCGGTGAACGCGTTGTTGATCTCGATGATCTCGCCCTGCTCGTTCATCACGAAGAACGCCTCTTGCAGGGAGTCGAACAGGGCGCTGCGCCAGGCGGCGTGCTGGCGCCGCAGCCGGTGCATCTCCACGTTCGCCCGCACCCTGGCCAGCAGCTCGACCGCCGAGAACGGCTTGACCAGGTAGTCGTCGGCCCCGGCGGCCAGCCCTTCGGCCGAGTGGCGCTCCCCGGCCAGCGCCGACAGCAGCAGCACCGGCACGTCCGCGGTGCGCGGGTCGGCCCGCAGCCGCGACACCAGTTCCAGGCCGCCCATGCCGGGCATCATCACGTCGCTGATGACCAGGTCCGGCGGGTCGGCGCGGGCGGCCCGCAGGGCCTGCTCCCCGTCGGCCACCGTCTTGACCCGGTAGGCGGGGCGCAGCAGCCGCCGCAGGTAGTCGCGCAGGTCGGCGTTGTCGTCGGCGACGAGCACCCGGGCCCGCTCGCCGGCCGACACCGCCTCTCCCACCAGGTGCGGTTCCGCCGGGCCGGAGACGTCCGTCCATTCGTCTTCCCGGTCCCCCGGCAGCCAGCGCAGCGCCTCTTCCACGTACGGGTCGGCGGTGGGCGACACTTCCTCCTCGGTGGAGGGGACCAGCTCGCCTTCGGGCAGGTGCGCATGCCCGAAGGGCAGCCGGATAGTGAAGGTGGTGCCCTTGCCCAGGGTGCTGTCGACGCCGATGGTGCCGCCGTGCAGGTGCACCAGTTCCCGCACCAGCGCCAGCCCTATGCCGCTGCCTTCGATGGAACGGGTCTGCGCCGCTTTGACCCGCTGGAACCGTTCGAACACGCGGGGGAGGTCTTGCTCGGACATGCCGACCCCGGTGTCGGAGACCCGCAGCACCGCCTGCCCGTCCTCGGCGCGCAGCCGGACGGTGATGGAGCCTTCGAAGGTGAACTTCAGGGCGTTGCTGAGCAGGTTGAGGACGATCTTCTCCCACATGCCGCGGTCCACGTACACCGGTTCGGGCAGCGGCGGGCAGTCCACCTCCAGCCGCAGCCCGGCCTTGTCCACGGCGGCCCGGAACACCCCGGCCAGGTCGGCGGTGAAGACGGCCAGGTCGGTCGGCTGGTAGCGGGCCTCCATCCGCCCGGCCTCGATGCGGGCGAAGTCCAGCAGCGTGTCGACCAGCCTGGTCATCCGCAGCGCGCTGTGGCGGATGATCTCCAGGTTCTCGCGCACCCATTGGTCGGCCGGTCCCAGCCTGGACCGCAGCTCCTCCAGCGGCCCCACGATCAAGGTCAGCGGGGTGCGGAACTCGTGGCTGATGTCGGTGAAGAAGACGGTCTTGGCGCGGTTCAGCTCGGCCAGCTCCTCGGCCCGCCGCTGCTGCGCCCGGTAGGTCAGCGCCCGGCTGATCAGCGCGGACGTCTCCTGGCCCAGCAGCCGCAGAAAAGTGCGGTAGCCCTCATCCAGGGGGCGCCCGGCGCCGGCCGCCAGCACGATCACCCCGGCCGGCCGGCCGTCCTCCCCGCCCGGCAGCGGCAGCACCATCGCCTCCCGGGGCGGCACGGGCCAGCCGCCCGACGGCAGCTCCCCGAACCGCTCGGCCACATCCGCCACGACCACCGGCCGCCCGGTGCGCATCACCTCTTCCAGCGGCCACCCGCCCGGCCCGTCGTCGCGGGGCCGCGGATCGATGCCCGGCGGGCTGGTCGCCACCAACTCCAGCGCGTCGCCGCCGGGCTTGCGGGCATACAGCGCGGCGAACGGCGCGTCCCGTTCCGCCTCGCGCAGCGTCTCAGCGGCCAGCCGGCACGCCTCGGGCACGCTGCGGGGCGTCTCCGTCAGGCTCCCCAGCCGCCGCAGGGCCTCCAGCCGCCGCCTGGCGACGACCTGCTCGGTGGTCTCGTCGCAGACGGTGAACACCCCGGTGACCGCGCCGTTGCCGTGCAGCGGGCTGGTGGAGAAGGTCCAGTACGTCTCCTCCCGGTAGCCCTGCCGGATCACCTCCAGGGGGACGTCCTGGGCGCCGATCGACACCCCGCTCTCCAGCACCTGCCGCATCGACGGCTCGATCAGGGGCCATGCCTCCGCCCACACCTGCTCGCCCGGGCTCCCCAGCGCCGCCGGGTGCTTGCCGCCCAGCAGCGGCCGGTAGGCGTCGTTGTAGATGCACCGCATCTGCGGGCCCCACCACACGACCATCGGGTACTGGGAGTTCAGGCAGATCCGGCAGGCCACGCGCAGTTCCGCCGGCCAGTCCGCCGGGTCCCCCATGCCGACCGCCGCCCAGTCGAACTCGCGCACCAGGCGCACCATCTCGCCGTCTTCGGCGGACGCCTGGCGCACCAGCGCTGCCGCATCCTCGTGCGCGCCATCGCCCATCGGTCCGTCTCCCACCCGGCGGCTCCCCACAGGGTGACACTTCTACCCAAAACGGACACATGTAGTAGTGCCGGTCGGCTCAGCGGGCGGCCGGGCGGCGGTACAGCAGCAACGCCACGTCGTCTTCGAAGCCGCCGTCGGGACGCATGACGGCCATCAGCCGCTGGGCGAGCTCCTCCGGCGGGGCGGTGCGGCCCTCGCGGACCACCGCGGCGATCTGCCGGATGCCGGCGTCCAGGGAGCGGTGCCGGCGCTCGATCAGCCCATCGGTGTACAGCAGCACGGTGCCGCCGGGGCAGAGCGCGCAGGTCGTCGTGGACCTGGGCAGCTCCGGCAGCACGCCCAGCGGCAGGTCGCCGCCGCCTTCCAGAAGCTCGGTGCGCCCGTCGGGGTGGACGAAGATCCCCGGGGGGTGGCCGGCGTTGCTGTAGACCAGCCGCCCGGTGCGGGTGTCCAGCACGCCGCAGAACATGGTGGTACCCATCGCGCCCGGGATCCGGCCGGCGAACCCGTCCATCGCCGTCAGGGTCCGCGCCGGGTTGGCCAGCTGCAGCAGCAGGGCGCGGCAGGCGCTGCGCATCTGCCCCATGACGGCCGCGGCCGACACCCCGTGCCCGACGCAGTCGCCCACCACGATGCCGATGCGGCCGTTGGACAGGTCGACCACGTCGTACCAGTCCCCGCCCACCTGCAGCGGCCGCACCGCCGGCTCGTAGCGGACGGAGAACTCGGCCGGCAGGGCGCCCGGCCCCAAGATGGCGCGCTGGAACGCCAGGATCATCTCCCGCTGCTGGCCGACCAGGGAGATGCGCTGCAGCGACTGGCCGATGTACCCGCACAACGCCACCAGCAGGGACCGGTCCTGGGAGGTGAACGGCAGCACCGGGTCCGGTTCCAGCCAGATCGCCAGCGGGCCGCCGGGGTACTCCAGCGTGATGCCCACCCCGGCGGGCCGGGCGAAGGTGATCGGGCGCAGCACCGGGCGGTTGCGCAGACCCTCGACGGTGGCCAGCACCTCCCCGGGCGGCTCCGGCAGGTCATCGGGGATGCTGCAGAGCACCTGGGGCCGCCCGGCGGGATCCCAGGTGACCGCCAGCGCCCGCCGGGTCTGCCACAGCCGGGCCAGCTCGCCCAGGGCGATGCGCAGGTTCTCCGGCAGGCTCTTGGCGTCCGACATGCGCAGCCCCAGATTGGCCAACGCGGCGTCGCGCCGGTTGGAGAACCACTCGGCGGTGACGTCCCGCATGGTGCCGACCTTCATGCGGCGGCCGGTGTCGGGGTCCTCGACCTCGTTGAGGGTGATCGCCACCCACAGCCGGTGCCCGTCGCGGTGCGTCACCGGGATGATGCGGCTTCCGCTGCTGGCCCGCACGCTCTCGATGCCCTCCCGGGGGCCGGCGGTGACCGCGTCGGCCCACCACGGCTGCACGGGCCGGTACGGCAGCCCTTCGGGACCGTAGCCGAGGATGTCGGTGAAAGCGGAGTTGATCTCGGTCACGGCGCCGTCTTCGTCCATGACGAAGAACGCCTCTTGCAGGGAGTCGATCAAAGCGGCGCGCCAGCGGGCGTGGTGGTTGCGCAGCCGGGCCAGCTCCACGTTCGCCCGCACCCTGGCCAGCAGCTCGGCGGCCGAGAACGGCTTGACCAGGTAGTCGTCGGCCCCGGCGGCCAGGCCCTCGATGGAGAACTCCCCGGCCAGCGCCGACAGCAGCAGCACCGGCACCCCGGCGGTGCGCGGGTCCGCCCGCAGCGCGCTCACCAGCTGGAAGCCGTTCAGCCGGGGCAGCAGCACCCCGCTGACGATCAGGTCCGGCGGGTCGGCGCGGGCGACCTCCAGGGCCTCCTGCCCGTCGCCGACCGTCTGCACCGCATAGCCCGGCCGCAGCAGCCGCCACAGGTAGCCGCGCAGGTCGGGGTTGTCCTCGGCGATGAGCACCCGGGCCGGCGGGCCGCTGGGACGGCCCACGGAACTGGGCCGGAAAGGCGCGGTCGGTTCCGCGCGGCCGAGCGGGGCCTGCGGTTCGATGTCCTCGGGGACGTCCCCGGACACCCAGTGCAGCGCCTCCGCCACATACGGCTCGGCGAGGCCGGACACGCCCCGGTACTCGCTCTCCGGGGCCAGGGACGCCTGGGGGAGGTGGGCGTGCCCGAAGGGCAGCCGGACGGTGAAGGTGGTGCCCTTGCCCGGCGTGCTGTCGGCGGTGATGGTGCCGCCGTGCAGGCGCACCAGCTCCCGCACCAGCGCCAGCGCGACGCCGTCGCCCTCGATCGAACGCGTCCGGGGGGCCTCGATGCGTTGGAACCGTTCGAACAGCCTGGGCAGGTCCTTTTGCGACACCCCCACCCCGGTATCGCTGACCTGCAGCACCGCCTGCCCGTCCTCGGCGCGCAGCCGGACGGCGATGGAGCCTTCGAAGGTGAACTTCAGGGCGTTGCTGAGCAGGCTCAGCACCACCTTCTCCCACATGCTGCGGTCCACGTACACCGGTTCGGGCAGCGGCGGGCAGTCCACCTCCAGCCGCAGCCCGGCCCGTTCGATCGCGGTGCGCAGCATCCCGGCCAGGTCGGCGGTGAAGACGGCCAGGTCGGTCGGCTGGTAGCGGGCCTCCATCCGCCCGGCCTCGATGCGGGCGTAGTCCAGCAGCGTGTCGACCAGCTTGCTGAGCCGCAGCCCGTTGCGGTGGATGACCTCCAGGTCCTTGCGCACCCACGGCTCGGCGTCCTGCAGCCTGGCCCGCAGCTCCTCCACCGGCCCCATGATCAAGGTCAGCGGGGTGCGGAACTCGTGGCTGATGTCGGACAGGAACACCGTCTTGGCCCGGTCCAGCTCGGCCAGCTCCTCGGCCCGCCGCCGCTGCACCTGGTAGGCCAGCCCCCCGTTGACCAGCCCGGCCGCCTGCCGGGCCACCAGGTCCAAAAAGGCGCGGTATTTGCCGTCCAGGGCGCGTCCGGCACTGGCCGCCAGCACGATCACCCCGACCGGACCGAAGGCGTGCTCGCCCGGCAGCGGCAGCACCATCGCCTCCCGGGGCGGCACGGGCCAGCCGCCCGACGGCAGCTCCCCGAACCGCTCGGCCACATCCGCCACGACCACCGGCCGCCCGGTGCGCGCCACCTCTTCCACCGGCCACCCGCCCGGCCCGCCGTCGCGGGGCCGCGGATCGGCGCCCGGCGGGCTGGTCGCCACCAGTTCCGGTCCGTCGCCGTCGGGGTCGCGGGCGTACACGGCGGCGAACGGGATGTCCCGCTGTTCCTCCCGCAGCGCCTCGGCGACCAGCTCGCACGCCTCCCGGACGCTCCGGGCCGTCCCCACCTGCGCCCCGAGCCGCTGCAGGACGGCCATCCGGCGTTCGCCGACGACCTGCTCGGTGATGTCGTGGCAGGCGGTGAGCACCCCGCCGACCGCGCCGTCGTCGAACAGCGGGCTGAAGGCGTACGTCCAGTACGTCTCCTCCCGGTAGCCGTGCCGGTTCAGCGGCAGCATCATCCGGTCCAGCCAGGTCGGCTCCGCGCCCTCCAGCACCTCCTGCAGCCTCGGCCCGAGGATGTGCCAGACGTCGCTCCGGACCTGCGCGCCGGGCGCCGCCAGCGCCGGCCTCCGGTCGCCGAGCAGTTCCAGGAAGGCGTCGTTGTACAGGCACCGCAGCTGCGGCCCCCACCACAGGACCGCCGGATGCCGCGAGGTCAGCATGATCCGGCACGCCTCGCGCAGCTGCACCGGCCAGTCCGCCGGGTCCCCCATGCCCACGGCCGGCCAGTCGAGCTCGCGCATCGACCGCGCCATCTCGCTGTCGCCGGGGAACACATGGTCGCGGTCTGTCTTCATATCCGTCCTCCGGGTCCCCGTCGCCGGGCCGGGTGCCGGCCTCATCCCCTCGTTCCGCCGCAGAACGCCCCTACCCACAAGCGGGCCTCCCGCCCCCGCTTGTGCGGGTGAGGCGTCCGCTCGTCCCGCCTGCTTGAGGTGGGACGGAATGCCGGTGCCCTGCCGGGGTACCGGACAGGTTCCGGCGGGCCGCCGTCCGGACGGTCGCAAGGGGGCCTCGGGATGAACGTGATCGCGCTGACCCGCATCGAGCCGGGCATGGTCGAGCTGGTGGGCGGCAAGGCCGCCGGGCTCGGCGGGCTGATCGGGGCCGGGGAGCGGGTGCCCGACGGTTTCTGCGTCACCACTGCCGCCCACGACGCGGCCCTGCGCTCCGGCGGCGAGATGGACGCGGCGCTGCGCGCGGAGATCGCCGCCGCCTACCGGCATCTGGGGGGCGGCGCGGTGGCGGTGCGGTCCAGCGCCACCGCCGAGGACCTGCCCGAGCTGAGCTTCGCCGGGCAGCAGGAGAGCTTCCTGGGCGTGCACGGCGAGGACGAGGTGATCGACGCCGTGCGGCGCTGCTGGGACTCGCTGTGGAGCGAACGCGCGACCGCCTACCGCCGGGCTCACGGCATCGACTCTGAGTCCGTCCGGATGGCGGTGATCGTGCAGCGCATGATCGACCCGAGGGCGGCCGGGGTGCTGTTCACCGCCGACCCGGTGACCGGCAGCCGCAGCCGGATGACCGTGGACGCCGCCCCCGGCCCGGGCGACGCCGTCGCCGCGGGCTCCGTCGTGCCCGACCACTACGTGCTGCAGGAGGGGGTTCCGGCGGCGTCCGGGGGCGGCTGCCTGAACGCGCTGCAACTGGAGGAGCTGCGCGCCACCGGGCGGCGCGTCCAGCGGCTCTTCGGCGCGCCCCAGGACATCGAATGGGCGATCGACGCCGCCGGCACGCTGTGGCTGCTGCAGTCCCGCCCGGTCACCGGGCTGTTCCCGCCGCCGCCGGACACCGGGCGCCCGCCGCCCCGGGTGTACCTCAACTTCAGTCCCGCCCAGGGCATGCACCGGCCGTTCACCCCGATGGGCATGTCGGTGATGCGGATGGCGATCACGGCGTGGTGGAACGCGCTCGGGGCCGGGCGCGGCATCGACCCGATCGACGGGCCGGAAGGCATGGTCGAGGTGGGCGGGCGCCTGTTCGCCGACGTCACCGACTGGGTGCGCGCCGGGGCGACCCGCCGGCTCGTGCTCGCGGTGATGCGGATCCAGGGGCCGCGGGTCGCACAGGCCCTGGAGCTGGTGCTGCAGGACCGGCGGTTCCGCTCGCGCCCCGGCCTGCCGTTCTCCCGGCGCTCCCTGGCGGTGATGCTGTTTCGGACGCTTCCGTCCATGGCCGCCGGGATGGTGCGGACGCTCGCCCACCCCGAGCGGGTGCGGGCCGAGGCGTTCGAGGAGGCCGCGCGGCTGCGGCTGAAGGCACGGCCCCCGGCCGGACTGACCACGGCGGCCGACCGGCTGCGCTTCGTGGCGCAGGCCCACGCGTCGTTCCTGGACCGCGCCATGGTGAACGCCATGCTCTGGCCGGTCTACACCGGCGTCATGGCCGCGGACCTGCCGGTGGCGCTGCTGCGGGACGTCGCCTCCCCGGCGGAGGTGAAGACGGTGCTGGGCGGCATGCCGCACAACGTCACCACCGAGATGGACCTGCGGCTGTGGCGCCTGGCCCGGGAGGCGGGCGAGCACCGCGACCTGCTGACCGGCACCCCGCCCTCGGAGCTGGCCACCCGGTACCGCCAGGGCAGGCTGCCGGAGATCGGGCTGGAGGACTTCCTCGCCGACTATGGGCACCGCGCCGCCGCCGAGGTCGATGTCGGCATGCCCCGCTGGTCGGAGGACCCCGCCCCGGTCTTCACCGCGATCGCCAACTACCTGCAGGTCACCGACCCCGAGCAGGCTCCCGACCGGCATTTTGCCGCCTCCGCCCGCCGGGCCGAGGAGACGCTCGGCGAACTGGTCCGCCGCGCCCGCCCGCTCCGCGGCCGCCTGGCCGGTTTCCTGCTGCGTCGCGCCCGGGCGGTCGGCGGGCTGCGGGAACTGCCCAAGTCGGTGTGGGCCCTCCTGCTGCAGGAGATCCGCCGCCAGCTTCTGCTGGCCGGTCTGGAACTGGCCGAGCGCGGCCTGCTGGAACACCCCGACGACATCATGTTCCTGTACTTCCGGGAGGCCCAGGCGGCCGTGGCCGGCGCCGACCTGAAGGCCCTGGTCGCCGAACGCCGCGCGACGTACGAGCGGGAGCTGCGCCGCCGCCGCGTCCCCAACGTCCTGCTATGGGACGGCACCGACATGGAGACGCTGCTGCCGCCCATCGCCGAGGACGGGGCGCTCACCGGCATGCCCGGCTCGGCGGGCACCGTCACCGCCTCCGCCCGGGTGGTCTTCGACCCCTCCCAGGCCCGCCTGGAACCCGGCGAGATCCTGGTCGCCCCGTCCACCGACCCCGGCTGGACCCCGCTGTTCATGACGGCCGGCGGCCTGGTCACCGAGACCGGCGGCCCCAACGCCCACGGCCCCACCGTGGCCCGCGAGTACGGCATCCCCGCCGTGATCGGCGTCCCCGACGCCACTCACCGCATCCGCACCGGCCAGCGCCTCACCGTGGACGGCGCCACCGGCACCGTCCTCCTCACCGACCCGCCGGATTGACGGCCCGTCCGGGCATCGGCGCCGAGCCGCCGGGGGTACTTCGCAGTCGGGGTAATGCAGTGGCCTGGGTGTCGCGGACGCGGATACCGCCGGGGCCGCGTTCTCAGGGTCTGAAGGCCACGTGGTGAAAGCTCATCGTGTCCGACTGCCGTGGAAGTGGACCGGCTCGCTCGGCGCGCCCTCCGGCATGGTTTGAGAAACCGGAGCTCCTCTTAAAGGGTGGGCTGCCGGTGCAAAGGTCATGGGACAGGGCACGTTCCCGGCGCTTCGGCCAGAAGGGTCCTGCATACCGGTGGCCGCCCTTGTCGCGTCAGCCGGGACGCAAGCCCAAAAGGCGGATGGGCGTCCGCCCCTACCCGTTGTTTGCGGACGGGCGTTCGGACAGCTCTCCCAGCAGGACGAGCAGCCAGATGCCCGTGGCCACGCCGGCCATGAAGACTCCGGCGGCGCCGATGATGGACGTCATGCGATACCCCTTTCTGCGAACGGCAGTGATCCCGGCCCTCACGGGCTGACCTTCTGCCACCGAACAGAATTCAGACGTTGAGCGAGGCGCAGACCCACTTGCCGGGATTCGTCCGCTCCACCCAGCATTCGCGGGCCAGCGCCGCCACGATTCCCAGGCCCCAGCCTCCGTTGCGGTCGAAGTTCTCCGGCCGCAGATCCAGCTCTTCCAGGCTCATTTGCGGCGCCGGCCGCCGCCTGGGCATCCGCTGGTCGGCGTCCCAGACCGCCACCACCAGCCCCCGGGGCCGCAACCCCGCGAAAACACGAATAATGCTCGCTTCCGACGACACCGCTATGGCGTTGTTGACCAGTTCCCCTACAATCAGACACCCGTCCTCAACGGCTTCCGCGAACCCCAGTTCCAGCAGGACGCTCTTCACCCCCGATCTCGCCAGCCCGGCCGCGGCCTTGGTCGCCGGCATCTCCCGGCTATAGACCCTCTCCTTGACGGCCATCACCACACTTCCTCCTGCCTTCTGTGAACGCCGACACAGAATGAACCGGGCGCAGGCAACTTCGCCATAGATACAAGGAAACTGGAGACAAGATCGCGAAAAGGAGGCGCCGAATGCCGCTCCGGGAGAGACCGGACCCAAGATCGTCCCTATGGGATCTCCTGGCCTCTCACCTGCACTTTCTTCGGGTGAAGCACGGGCTTTCGTGCGCCGCGGTGGGGGAGCTGGTCAACGCCTCCCGGCAGACTGTCTCCCACTGGGAGTCCGGCCTTCGCAAGCCGCACGAGTGGCAGGTCAAGATCCTCGACAAAAAGTACGAGACGGGCACACTTCTGGAATACCTCCTGTACCACGCAAAACGGGAACACAACCCTTCCTGGTTCGCCGACAGCGTGGAATACGAGGGCCGCGCCACGGAGATCCGCATCGCAGAGCTGTCCTGGATCCACGGCCTGTTCCAGACCGAGGCTTACGCCCGCGCCGTCTTCAGGGAGGCCGACTTCCGTGAAATCGATCATCTGGTCGAGACCCGAATGAAGCGGCGGCAGGTCCTCGACCGCGAAGATCCACCCCTGATATGGCTTCTCCTTGATCAGGGAGCCCTCGAACAGCCGGTCGGCGGTAGCTCGGTGATGTACGAGCAGCTCTCCCACCTGCTGGAACTGGCAGAACGTCCCAACATAACGATCCGGATCGTCCCTCGAAGCGCAGGTGGACACCCTGGCCGCAATGGTTCATTCAAGATCATGACCGTAGACCGCGAGGACCGGGTTTACATCGAAGCCAGTGAAGGAGGACGATTGGTTCAGGACCACTCAGAGGTACGATCGTTCCGAGTGCGATTCGAACGCATCGGAGATCGGGCGCTCCCTGTAGACGCCTCAATCACCCTGATCAAGGAAGTGATGGAGAGGTTCAAATGATCCACTGGCGCAAGAGCAGCCACAGCGGCTCCAACAACGGCGGAATGAGCGACTGCGTCGAGGTCGCCAACATCCCCAGCGGCATCGCCATCCGAGACAGCAAAAACCCCCACGCCGGACACCTCACCCTCACACCCGGCGCCTTCGCCAGCCTCCTCACCCACCTCAAGCACAACTCTCGGAAGGCCTGAAGCGGTCATGCCCCGGTGGCGCAAGTCCAGCCACAGCAGCGGTGCCGCGAACAGTGACTGCGTGGAGGTCGCCAACCTCTCTGGAACCGTCGCCATTCGAGACAGCAAGAACCTCCACGCCGGACACCTGGCCCTCACACCCGGCGTCTTCGCCAACCTCCTCGCCCGCCTCAAGCACAACGGCCCGAACGCCTGAGGAGGCGACATGACCCAGTGGCGCAAGTCCAGCCACAGCGGCACGAACAATGGCGGAATGAGCGACTGCGTCGAGGTCGCCAACATCCCCAGCGGCATCGCCATCCGAGACAGCAAGAACCCCCACGCCGGACACCTGACCCTCACACCCGGCGTCTTCGCCGACCTCCTCGCCCGCCTCAAGCGCGACGGCTGAGCGTTCGAGCACAACGGTTCCCCAGCCCCGGCTCTGCCGGGGCTTCGTGCCGTCCAGGGCCGGCTCGGAACCTCGTCCGTTCGCCGCCCTGGAGACCTGCGCCGGGCATCAGCGGCCGGTCATCCCGCGCGCCGTGACTCCGCCGGTCCGGAAGCCCGCTCACGCGTGGCGTCCCCCGTCCGGCTCGCCGGTCACAGCCCGAAGCCGCGACCGGACGGCAGGAGCGCCGCTGTACCCGACCGTTCCGGTGCCGCCGGGCGATGAGCCGGTGGCCGAGGCGTGGGCGAGTCGCCTGCCACCGTTGCCAGCGGAACCGCCCCCGGTCAACGGCATGCGAGCCGCTGCCTGCCGTACGCCTGCGGCCTTCCACAGGCCACGCCGGAACCCGGTCTCGAGCCCTCCACAGCCTGTGGATTCTCGGCGCCGAACAGAACGCCCCCGGCCATGCAGAGCTTCGTGTCGTCAGGGCGATGAGTTCCGGCTGCAAGGCCGGTCCACCCGTCTGCGGGGATGAACTGGAAGGAGATCCGATGAGCCGTGACTCGGCGCCGTGCGGACGGCGGGTGTTCGCGTTCCTGTTCTGCTCTCTGGACGGCTATCACGAAGGTCCGGACGGGGAGCTGGGGTGGGCGCCGCACGATGAGGAGTTCCTCGAATGGAACGTGCGCCAGACCCGGGAAGTGGGCGCCCTGCTGCTGGGCCGGCGCACCTACGAGCACTTCGCCGAGGCGTGGACCTCGTCCGATGCGGTGGAGCGGCTGCCTGAGATCGCGGCCTTCATGAACGCCGTGCCCAAGACCGTGGTGACGCGCAGCGGCCGGGTCACGCCCTGGGGGAACACCCGCGTCATCGACGGCAGTGACCTGAACGCCGAAGTCACCCGGCTGCGGACCGAATCCGCCGGTGACATCGCGGTCTTCGGCAGCTCGGCGCTCACCGTGACCCTCCTGGAGCAGGGGCTGGTGGACGAGCTGCGAGTCCTGCTGCGCCCGGTGCTGCTGGGGCGCGGCCGGAGCCTGTACGGCGGCCTGAAGGAACACATCGACCTGACGCCCGGGGCGGTGACCGTGTTCCGTTCGGGCAACGTCCTCCTGCGGTACCGGCCGTCCGGCCGGTGAAAGGGCTCCGTCCGGTCGGCTTCACCGGGTCGGCGCCGGGCGCTTCCAGCGCGTGGCCCACGGACGATCCGCCTCCCGGGAACAGGCCGTACGGCATCGGGCCGTCCGGGGCCGGCGGAGGAGTCTTGAATCCGCGCCGGGCGGCCGCTGCGAAGGCCTCAATGCGTGACGGTGAGCACCAGGGAGGCGACGGCCAAGGCCAGGTAGGCGGCCGGGAACGCGATGTTGTGGAAGACGCGGGCCCGCAGGTGAACGGCGATCGCGCCGACGAAGAAGACCACCAGGCCGCTCGCCGCGGCGGTGGCGATGAGGTCGAAGCCGAGCAGGCCGAGGGCCAGGCCGGTGGCGCCGGCGGCCTTGCAGGCCGCCAGGAACGGCAGGAAGCGGGGCGGCAGGCCGACTTCGGCCGAGTTGGCCAGGACGAAGCGGGCCTTGGCCAGGTCGGCGATGGCGATCGCGATGTTGGCCGCGATCGTGATGACGGTGACGATGAGGTACGCGATGGTCATGGGCCGTCAGTCCTCGATGTGCAGGCGGGCCAGGCGGTGGGGGTCGGCCACGACGTCGTAGTAGACGATGCGGCCGTGGGCGACGCGGAAGATCAGCGCGGTGCGCGGTCGCCCGTCCGCCCAGATCGCGATCCCGGGGCGTCCGTCGATGGTGGCCAGGCGTGCCCGCCGGGCGTTGTCCCGGAGCGCGCGGGTCTCGGCGACCACGGTCCGCACCCCGCGCACCCGCTGCGCGGCGCCGGGGGGAAGGGCCTGCGGGTCGGCCGTCCTGGTCACATCGGGATGCAGCACCGCGATGAGACCGTCGATGTCGCCCTCCTGGGCGGCCTTCAGGAAGGCGCCCACCACCCGGCGGGCCTCGCGCGGATCGGCGTCCGGCCGAGGGTCGGCGGCCCGGCGCAGGCGCCCCCGGGCGCGGCTGCCCAGCTTCTTGGCCGACCCCGGGGTGGTGCCCAGGATGCGGGCGATCTCCTCGAAGGGCATGCCGAAGACGTCATGGAGGACGAAGGCGACCCGCTGCGGCGGGGTCAGCTCGTCCAGCACGACCGTGACGGCCTCGGTCAGCTCCCCGGCCAGGAGCGCGACCTCCTGCGGATCGCCGCCCGCGGCGACCGGAGGCAGATCCTCGGGCCGCCGCGGAAGCTCACGCGACCGGCGCAGCAGGTCCAGGCACAGCCGCGTCACCACGGTCGTCAGCCACGCCTGCGCGTTGCGGATGCCCGTGGCGTCGGCGCGGACGTACCTGGTCCACGCCTCCTGCACGACGTCCTGCGCGTCGGCCTCCGATCCGAGGATGCGGAACGCCACGGCGAGCAGGTGCGGCCGCTCCCGGGCGAAGACCTCCGCCTGCTCCAGGGCACCGTCCATGCGGCACGCCCTCCCGCCGGCCCCGCCGTTCACAGCCCGAAGCCGTACTCGCCGACGCATTCCACAACCTGTGGACGGGGATACCCGCCCTCGACGCACTCGGCGATGACCTCCGGCAACCGCCGCGCCGCCTCGATGCCCATCAGCGGATTACGGTCTTCCTCCGCCAGCTCGATCAGCGCGAGAAACCGCCGCCCTCCCGGCACCCGCCAGTACGCCAGCCGCACCCCGTCCGGCCGTTCCTTCTCCAGCGCCGCAAACGCCGCGGCCACCGCCCGCTCGACCCGGCCGGCCCCTTCCTCCGAGACCGCCTCGAACTCGATCACCCGCTGCACGCCCATCGTCTCCTCCCCTCGTCCGCGGCATGTCCGCCCACCAGACGTCCCAGCGGCCCCGAAGGTGACCCGTCCCGCAGTCGAGCCCTCACCGCAAACGCCCCGCCAGGACGAGACGATTCGTGGTGTCGTGGGACTCATGCTGTACGGGACGCCGCATCTCGATGACGCAGATCGTTCAGTGCTCGAAGAGATCGAGCAGATACGTGACGAGCTCCGCCTGCGTCTTCAAGCCCAGATGCGGCAGGCCGGGCAGTTGCGCAGACACCTGACCGCCAGAGCCATCGCAGGGTCGAACACCATTGAGGGCTACGCCGCGTCCGTCGACGACGTAGAAGCTCTCATGGCGGGCGAGCAGCCGCTGGAAACCGATGAGGCCACCCGCCGGGAGGTGGAGGGCTACCAGCGAGCCATGACCTACATCCAGGCCCTGTCCGATGCCGGTGATGAGTTCCGCTACGAACTGGGCCTGCTCAACAGCCTGCACTACATGATGCAGGAGCATCACCCCGACAAGCGCCCGGGCCGGCTCCGGCAGCGGCCGGTCTACATCACCAGCCCTGACGATCCCATGGTGCCGGTCTACACCGGGCCTGACCCGGAGCTGGTCGCTGAGCTCATGGAAGAGTTCATCGACTGGCTCAACGAGGGAGACCTCGACGCCCCGGTGCACATCCGGGCGTCCATGGCCCACCTGAACCTCGTCAAGATCCACCCTTGGGCGGACGGCAACGGCCGGATGTCGCGGGCGCTATCGACACTGGTGTTCTCCCGGGAAGCGCTGATGCCGCCGGAGTTCTCCTCGATCGAGGAGTGGCTCGGACGCGGGCAGAACACCTACGCCTACTACCAGGTCCTCGAAGAGGTCGGTGGTCCGCGCTGGAGCCCGCACGACGACACCCGTCCCTGGATCAAGTTCTGCCTGCGCGCCCACCACATCCAGGCGCAGCAGGCCAAACGACGCGTCGATCTGCTCGGCCGGGCCTGGATCGCGCTGGCCGAAGCCGTCACCGGGGCCGGCCTGGAGGAGCGGACCGCCTTCGCCCTGCTGCCGGCCTTCTGGGGCTCCCGCGTCCGACGCACGATCTACCAGCAGGACGCCGAGCTCAGCGAACAGCAAGCCATCAGGGACATCCGAGACCTATGCCGCCTCGGCCGGCTGACACCACAAGGACAGGCACGCGGACGCCACTACACCGCCGGACCGGCCATGCAACCGATCCTCGAGAAGATAAAAAGCTCCATGAAGCCTTTCGAAGACCCCTACCGAAGCCGGTGAGTGAAGCAGCACGGCTCATCGGTCCGTGACACGGATGGCCGTACTTGCGACAGACATTTCCGGCCTCGGAATGAACCGAACCATGGAGGCGGTCGGCCAGGGGGCCGGTGAACGGACAGCGAAAGAGGCGAGAAGCACTCGCTGTTCACATGGGCAGGTGCGCCAGGCACGGGTGTTGGGGGTCGGGAGTCTCTGGATACTCCATGGTGTAACGGCGGGCCCACTCCTGGAGGGCGGCACGGCGTTCCTCGGTACTGGGGCAGATGAACTTCCAGTAGTGGATGAGGGATGCGTGCACCTCGTCCAGGGAGTAGTGCTGGGTCTGCGGATCGGGGCCGAGATCGGTGATCTCCACGCCATCCGGACGGAAATAGGCCGAGGTCGCGTTGCCCAGCCACTCCTCGAGGTCATCCTTGCCCTCGCGGGCCAACTCGACCAGCTGCAGGGCTTCCAGGGCAATGGCGCCGTCAGCGTGGATATCGCTGGTCAGCAGAAGTCCCAGATTAAGAAACCGCTCATCACGCGGCCGCCCGGTTGGGAATTGCGCCCCGGAAACCTCGTACCAGTAGAACTCTTCAAATCCCGACATCGCCCCCTCTTTTATTTCACTACCGGCCAGACACTTACCCAACCCCCTTTGCCGGGGCCGACACAAAACCCTTCCACCCCCATTCCATCAATTCAAAAACAGCAATGAATTCAATGTGCAATCCAGTTGAGTTTGATTGTCTCAAATCAATCAACCGAAATCTCAGCTCTTGTCTGCCGGAAGCTCAACGGCTCGGCGCGGCGACACTGGGGCCAGAGGCGACACCCACCCATCAAGGTCGGCGGCCCGTGTTGAAGCCGCACGACGACACCCGTCCCTGGATCAAGTTCTGCCTGCGCGCCCACCACATCCAGGCGCAGCAGGCCAAACGACGCGTCGATCTGCTCGGCCGGGCCTGGATCGCGCTGGCCGAAGCCGTCACCGGGGCCGGCCTGGAGGAGCGGACCGCCTTCGCCCTGCTGCCGGCCTTCTGGGGCTCCCGCGTCCGACGCACGATCTACCAGCAGGACGCCGAGCTCAGCGAACAGCAAGCCATCAGGGACATCCGAGACCTATGCCGCCTCGGCCGGCTGACACCACAAGGACAGGCACGCGGACGCCACTACACCGCCGGACCGGCCATGCAACCGATCCTCGAGAAGATAAAAAGCTCCATGAAGCCTTTCGAAGACCCTTATCGAGGGCGCGGAGTGTAGGGAAGCGCGCTGGTCGCCAGAGGCAGATGCGCCATGCAGGGGTGCAGGGGGTCGGTGACCTCCGGATGCTCCCGCGTGTAGAACTCAGCCCATTCTTGGAGGGACCTGCGGCGTTCCTCGATGGTGGGGCAGAGGAAGTCCCAGTACTGGATGAGGGAGTCGTGCACCTCGTCCAGGGAGTAGTGCTGGGTTCGCGGGTCGAGGCTGAGATCGGTGATTTCCACGCCGTCCGGGCGGAAGCAAGTGAAGGTCGCGTTGCCCCCCCACTCCGGGATGTCGTCCTTGCCCTCGCGGGCCAGCTCGACCAACTGCAGAACCTCCAGGGCTTCGGCGCCGTGGCGTTGGATATCGCTGGTCAGCAGGAGCCCCAGATTGAGGAACCGCTCATCGCGCGGCCGCGCGATCGGGAACCGGCCTCCCTGGAAATCATCCCAATAAAATTCTTCGAACCCAGACAAAGCACCCCCTTTAGATCACAGGGCGGGCGCCGATCCAGTGAGCCTTTTTTAACACGTGGTCTCGCTCGGAAAGCCGGGAAGGGAGCCCGAGCGGTCTTCGAGGCCACGACGGTGCAGGTCACGGCGCCGTGCCTGACTGCGCCGCTCCCGCATGTGACCTGCGGGAGCGGCGCGCTGAAGAAGGCATGCCGAAAGTCAGCTCCCGGCTCGGGCGGGTTCGGAGGCCGCGGGGGCGTGCTCCTCGGCGGTGCGGCGGGTGGCCATGATCGAGCCGCCGAGGATCAGGGCGAACCCGATGAGGATGGTGACGGTGAGGGGTTCGTCCAGCAGCAGCACGCCCGCGGCCACGGCGACGGCCGGGTTCAGGTAGGTGAAGACCAGTGCCCGGGCGGCGCCGACCTCGCGGATCAAGGCGAAGTAGACGATGAACGCCAGGGCGGTGCAGATCAGGCCCAGCCCGGCCAGGGCGGCCAGGACACGTCCGGAGGGGAGGGCGTCCGGCCAGGTCAGGATCGCCGGGGGCGTGTAGCACAGGGCGGCCAACGTCAGGCAGGCGGCGGTCATGTGCAGGGACGAGACGTCCTGCAGCCGCCGCAGCGCCACCACCGGGGCGATGGCGTAGCAGGCGGCGACCAGCAGCACCTCGGTGATCGGCCACAGGGCGCCGCCGCGCAGCTCCGGCCAGGCCAGCACCGCCACCCCGGCCAGGCCCACCGCCAGTCCCGTCCAGCGGGTGAGGGTGAAGCGCTCGGTGTCGTCGATCAGGTAGGTCAGCACCGCCGCGACGACCGGGGAGGCGGCGATCAGCAGGCCGGTCATCGAGCTGGTCAGGTGCCGTTCGGCGTCCGACAGCAGCCCCCAGGGGATGACCATCTCGATCACCGCGAAGGCCGCCAGCGGCGGCCAGTGGCGGCGCCGCAGCCCTCCCCGGGCGCCGCCGCGCAGCGCCAGCGGCAGCAGCACCAGCGCGCCCAGCGCGGTCCGCGCGAACACCAGGACCGGGACGGACACCCCTTCCACCGCCACCTTGATCATCAGGTAGGGGACGCCCCAGATCACGCTCATCAGGGCGAACAGCACCCAGCCCCGCGCGCTCATGCCCGCCCGCCCGGCCGGGTGCAGGACGCGATGTCGTGCCGCGTCCGGTTCCCCGCGGCGTCCGGGTCCGTCGTCGCCGTTCCCACCGATGCCTCCCTTTGAAAAGCGCGTTCTCACTCGTCCGGCCAAGAACGCTAAGGCAGACGGCCGAACAAGGACGAATCCGGCCCCTCGGAGAGCCGATCGGCCCGCATGTGTCCGCCCGAGCAGGGAAGCACCCTCACGAAAGGGACGTATCCGGTTTCGACGACACCAAGGCCCCACCGGGGCGAAGCCGGCCGCCCGCGCGAGGCGGCGGGCATCGCCGGCGCCGGGGTGCGGGGCCGCGCTCGGGGGGCGGCGCGCCATGCAGGGTTTCGAACTCGCCTACGACTACTTCGACCCGGAGGCCGAGCTGCTGCGGGAGGCGCTGACCTCGACCGGGAACGGCTACTTCTGCACGCGGGGCACCGCCGAGTGGGAGGACCCCGGCCCCTCGCACTACCCGGGCACCTACGCCCACGGCGGCTACAACCGGGAGACCACGATCTTCGACGGGCGTCCGGTGCTGAACGAAGACCTGGTCAACCTGCCCAACTGGCTGGTGCTCAAGCTGCGCATCGAAGACGGGCCGGCCGTCGGGTTCGACGAGATCGACCTGCTGGACTACAAGCACGTCTACGACATCCGGCTGGCGATGGTGCGGCGCGAGATGCGCTTCCTCGACCGGGCCGGACGCGAGACGACCCTGCGCAGCCGCCGGTTCGTCAGCATGGCCCACAGCCACCAGGCCGGGATCGAGTGGACCATCGTCCCGGAGAACTGGTCGGGCCGGGTCGAGATCGTCACCGCGCTGGACGGGCGGATGACCAACCACATCGTCGCCCGCTACCGGGAGCTGGAGGGCCGCCACCTGGACCCGGTCTCGCCGCGGACGTTCGGCCCGGAGACCATCGCACTGGAGGTCCAGACCCGCCAGTCGCACCTTTACATCGCCGAGGCCGCGCGCACCCGGGTGTTCCCAGACGGCGATCGGCGGCCCGCCGACGTGGAGCGGAGCCTGCACCAGATGCAGGACTACATCCAGCAGATCCTGGCCTTCGACGTCGAGCAGGGCCGTCCGGTGCGGGTGGAGAAGATGGTCTCGCTGTTCACCTCGCACGACAACGCGATCACCGAGCCGCTGGCCGCCGCCGGGCGGCACGTGCTGCGCTACCCGGACTTCGCCGAGGCGCTGGCCGAGCACGAGGCGGCCTGGACGGAACTGTGGGACGGCTGCGACGTCCGCCTGCCCCGCGAGGAGCGCGCCCAGCTGCTGCTGCGGTTGCACATCGCCCACGTCCTGCAGGTCTGCTCCCGGCACACCGCCCGCCACGACGCCGGGGTGCCCGCCCGCGGCCTCAACGGCGAGGCCTACCGGGGGCATGTGTTCTGGGACGAGCTGTACGTCTACCCGTTTTTGAACCTGCGCCTGCCGGAGATCACCCGGGCGCTGCTGCTGTACCGGTACCGGCGGCTGACCGAGGCGCGGGCGGCCGCGGCCGAGGCCGGCTACCAGGGCGCCATGTTCCCCTGGCAGAGCGGCAGCGACGGCACCGAGGAGACCCAGAGCGTCCACCTCAACCCGCTGTCGGGCAACTGGGACCCGGACCTGAGCCGCAACCAGCGCCACGTCAACGCCGCGATCTTCTACAACGTCTGGCGCTACTACCAGGCCACCGCCGACCTGGAGTTCCTGCGGGACTACGGCGCCGAGCTGATGCTGGAGATCGCGCGTTTCTGGGCGTCCATCGCCCACTACAACCCGCGGCGGGAACGCTACGAGATCCACGGGGTGATGGGCCCGGACGAGTTCCACGAAAAGTACCCGGGGGCGCCCGAGCCGGGCCTGCGCAACAACGCCTACACCAACGCCATGGTGGCCTGGATCACCGCGACCATCCCGCAGGTGCTCGACCTGCTGCCCGCCGGACGGGCCGCCTGGCTGCGGGACCGGCTGAACGTCACCGACGAGGAGCTGCGCCTGTGGGAGGACATGAGCCGCCGCATGTACATCCCCTTCCACGACGGCGTCATCAGCCAGTTCGAAGGTTACGCCGACCTGGAAGAGCTGGACTGGGACCACTACCGCACCAAGTACGGCAACATCCAGCGGATGGACCGGATCCTCAAGGCCGAAGGCGAGGATCCCAACCGCTACAAGGTCTCCAAGCAGGCCGACGCGGTCATGCTGTTCTTCCTGTTCGGCGATGACGAGCTGCGGGAGCTGTTCGAGCGGCTCGGCTACGGCTACGACGCCGACCTGGCGCGGCGCACCATCGACTACTACGACCGGCGCACCTCCCACGGCTCGACGCTCAGCTTCGTCACCTACGCCGGGGTGCTGGCCCCGCTGGACCCGCAGAGCGCCTGGGAGCGCTTCATGGTGGCGCTGGAAAGCGACGTCGGCGACGTCCAGGGCGGCACCACCAAGGAAGGCATCCACATGGGCGTCATGTCCGGGACGCTGGACCTGCTGCAGCGCGGCTTCCTGGGCACCGACGTCACCGGGGACGTGCTGCGGCTGAACCCGCGGCTGCTGGACCGGCTGGAGGGCGCGGCGTTCTCGATGCGCTTTCGGGGCACCTCGCTGCGGGTGCACCTGGAGGACGGCGAGCTGAAGGTCCTCGCCCAGGCCGAGGGGTTCCGCGGCCCGCTGCGGGTAGGGGTCGGCGACGACGTCCGCACGCTGGGACCGGGCGAGACCTGCGTGTTCCCGCTGCCCGCGCAGGCGGCCCCGGTGCGGCGGTGACCGGCGGGCAGCGGGGAAGGGAGCCACCATGCCCACCAAGGGATTCCGAGGAGCGATCTTCGACGTCGACGGCGTCCTGGTCGACTCGCCGCACGAGCAGGCCTGGCGGGAGTCGCTGCGGGAGCTGATGGAGGGCGAGTGGGCCGACATCCGCCCGCGGACCCGCTGGTCCCCGCAGGCCTTCACCCCGGAGGTCTACCAGCGGGTCATGTCCGGCAAGCCCCGGATGAGCGGGGCGCTGGCGGGGCTGGAGTACTTCCAGGTCCCCGACGCCGACAAGCGGGTGGAGACCTACGCGGCGCGCAAGCAGCAGATGGTGATCCGCCTGATCGAAGAGGGGCGTTTCACCGCCTACCCGGATGCGCTGCGGTTCGTGCTGGCCGTCCGCGGCGCCGGTCTTTCGCTGGCGGCGGCCTCCTCCTCCAAGAACGCCGGGCTGTTCCTGCGGCGGATCCGCCTGGATTCCTTCGCCCGGCGGGAGGGCCTGTCGTATGACTTCATCCGGCCGGGCCTGACGCTGCTGGACTTCTTCGACGCCGACCTGTCGGGACGGGACCTGGCCCACGGCAAACCCCACCCGGAGATCTTCCTGAACGCCGCCGCCGAGCTGTCGGTCCCGCCCGCCGACTGCTTCGTGGTGGAGGACGCGGTCAGCGGGGTGCAGGCCGCCAAGGCCGGGGGGATGGCCGCGCTGGCGGTCTCCCGCGCCGACGACGCGGAGCTGCTGGCCGGCGCCGGCCCGGACCTGCTGGTCACCTCCCTGGACGAGGTGGACGTGGCGGGCCTGGCCGAGCACCGCCTGGCGAGGCGCCCGGCGGCCACGGTGGGCGCATGACCGGCGAAGGTGGTCACGGATGAAGCGCAGGGAAATGACCAGAAGCGCGGGAGCGGGACGGGCCGCGCCCCCGGTCCGCGTGGTGCATCTGGGGCTGGGGAACTTCCACCGCTCCCACCAGTGCTGGTACACCGAGCACGCCCCGGACGCCGAAGAGTGGGGGCATGCCGCCTTCAGCGGACGCGACCGCGCCCTGCCCGCGCGGCTCACCGCCCAGGAGGGCCTGTACACGCTGGTCACGCGGGCCGCCGAGGGGGACCGTTTCGAGGTGATCGGCAGCCTGGCGCAGGCGTACCCGGGCACCGCCCACGAGGAGTGGCTGCGCCTGCTCGGCTCACCGCAGACCGCCGTGGTCACCGTCACCATCACCGAGGCCGGGTATCTGCGCCGGCCGGGCGGCGGCCTGGACCGCGACCGGCCGCAGGTCCGGGCGGACGCGGCGGCGCTGCGGGAGAGGCCGGACGCGCCGGTGCGGACCGCCCCGGCGCGGCTGCTGGCCGGGCTGGCCGCCCGGTGCCGGGCCGACGCCGGGCCGCTGGCCCTGGTCTCCTGCGACGACCTGGCCCGCAACGGCGAGATCGCCGTCGAAGTGGTGCGCGACATGGCGGAGCTGGTCGATCCCGGCCTGGCCGGCTGGCTGGAGGACAACGTCTCGGCCGTCACCACCGCGGCCGACCGGATCACCCCGCGCACCGCCCCGTCCGACCTGCTCACCGTGGCGGAGGCCACCGGCCGCGACGATGAGGCCCCCGTCGTCGCCGAGCCGTTCTGCGAGTGGGTGCTCTGCGGGGACTTCCCCGCCGGACGGCCCCGCTGGGAGGACGCCGGCGCCACGCCGGCCGACGACATCACCCCGTTCGAGCAGCGCAAGCTGTGGCTGCTCAACGGCGCCCACTCGCTGCTGGCCTACGCCGGGGCGATCTTGGGCCGCACCACCGTCGCCGAGGCGTTCGCCGACGACGACTGCCGGGAGTGGGTGGAGCAGTGGTGGGACGAGGCCTCGGCGCACCTGACGCAGCCCGTCGAGGAGGTGATGGCCTACCGCAAGGCGCTGGCCGAGCGGCTGGCCAACCCGCGGATCCACCACACCCTGGCCCAGATCTCCACCGACGGCTCGCAGAAGCTGCCGGTCCGGATCCTGCCGGTGCTGCGCGCCGAACGCTCGGCCAAGAACATGCCCGAGGCCGCCGCGCGGCTGCTGGGGGCGTGGGTGTGCCACCTGCGCGGATGCGGGGGCCAGGTGGACGACGTGCGCGCCGATGAGCTGATCATGCTGGCGACCGGCCCGCTGCCGGTGGCCGTGCGGCGCGTCCTGGACGCCCTCGACCCGCGGCTCGGCGCCGACGACGACCTGGCGGCCGCGGTGACCTCCGAGGCCGAACGGTTCTCCAACATCGGCGTCCGGTGAGCCTTTTCGCGGCACGCGGCCGCGGGCGGGAGTCTTTTTCCGCGCCGTCACCGGCCGCACCGAAACCGCTCTGACCTGCGGGAACGGGGTGCCGGGAAAGGCTTGCCGGCCATCGGGCCGGGGGATTGACGGGGAACGCGGTATTGCCGACGGCCGCGTTCCCCTTTTATGGTCGCGATGATCTCTGTAAGGGAGCGTTGACCGGGTTTCTCCCACCCCCCGGAGGAGCGTTCGATGCCCCGCTGTGTTTCCGCGGCCGTTGCGGCTTCGCTCGTTGCAATCCCCCTGGTCGTGCAGGTGCCCGCGGCGCACGCCGCCGACGGGGTGCGGACGGTGCGGGTCCGCTCTTTCGACGGCGTCCGGCTGGTCACCAACTTCTTCCCCGCCGCCGGGCTGCGCCCCGGCCACCGGGCACCGACGATCATGGTCGGGCACGGCTGGGGCGGGCGGGGCGAGACCGACCCCGACGCCGGGCAGGTCGGGCTGCTGCGCAAGGCCGGCTACAACGTGGTGACCTGGAACGCGCGGGGCTTCGGCTCGGGCGGCCGGGCCAACCTCAACCACCACCGCATCGAGGGACGCGACTCGGTGGCGCTGATCAACTGGATCGCCCGGCAGCCGGAGGCGCTGCTGGACCGGCCCGGCGACCCGCGGCTGGGCATGGCCGGCAGCAGCTACGGCGGCGGCATCCAGCTGGTGACCGCCGGGGTGGACCGCCGGGTGGACGCGATCGTCCCCGGCTTCACCTGGAACTCCGTCACCCGGTCGCTGTACCCGGAAGAGGCGTTCCGGTCCGGGTGGGCGGGCCTGCTGTGCCTGTCCGGGCACGCCCAGGGCAACCGGGTCGCCCCGAAGCTGTCGCAGGGCTGCGCCGCCGGGCTGGCCTCCGGCCGGATCCCCGCCGACGTGCAGCGGTGGTTCGCCGCCCGCGACCTGACCGCGCAGGTCAAGAAGGTCCGCATCCCGACGCTGCTGATCCAGGGCACCATCGACACCCTGTTCCCGCTGCGGCAGGCCATCGCCAACCACCGGCTGCTGAAGGCCGGCGGCGCCCCGGTCAAGATGGTCTGGTACTGCGGCGGGCACGGCGAATGCACCACCGCCACCGGTCCCCGGGGGTACCTTGAGCGGCTCACGGTGCAGTGGTTCGACCGGCACCTCAAGCGCGACCGCTCGGTCTCCACCGGCCCCGCTTTCGAGTACATCGACCAGCACGGCACGTTCCGGGGCGGCTCCTACCCGCTGCCCGCCCGCAAGCCGGTCAAGACCACCGCGCCGCGCGCCCGCAAGCTGCTCATCAACGACTTCAACAAGTCCGGGGAGCGCACGGCCGCCGGCAAGGCCAAGAACGGCCTGACCTTCCGGCTGCGGAGCTTCACCGGCATGTCGGTGGGCTCGCCCCGCCTGACCTTCACCTACAAGGGCCGGGCCAACCACGCCAAGACGTTCGTCTACGCCCAGCTCGTCGACCTGGCCACCGGCAAGGTGCTGGGCAACCAGGCCACGCCCATCCCCATCGTGCTGGACGGCCGCACCCGCACCGTGACGCGCGAGCTGGAGGCCATCGCCTGGAAGTTCACCCCCGGCAGCCGGATCGCGCTGCAGATCATCCCCAACACCGCCCTGTTCTACCGGCAGCGCGCCCTCGGCACCGTGACGATCTCCAAGACCTCCATCACCCTTCCCCGCGTCCACCCCGGGAAGGTCACCGCCCGCTGACACCCGGGCCGGGCCGGGTCGCGGCGACGGTGTGCGGGCGGCGCGACCCGGCCATGGACGGCGGCGCGGAGAAGCCGTCATCTGAGCGCGCTTGCGTCCGTCTCTCCGCGCGTCCCCTGCCCGCACGGCTTGGAGGTCTTCCTGGCCCCCTGACCGGCGGCACCATTGTGACCCGCAAAAACATGGCCATCCGGATTTCCGGAACACCACTGTCGGGGGCGAGGTGCGGTGACCATCGCCACACCCGAATTGGAATGCTCCAATCTTTTCGTTAAGGCGTATTCACGTCGCTACGCTGCTGGCGCCCCGGTCACCCTTCATAAGGGAAGTGCATGCCGTCCCTAAGCCAGGAAAAGCCTTTCTTGCTGCAACGGACCGCCAAGCGCTCCCCGGCCGCAGTGGTGGGAGCCGCCGTGCTGGTGGCCGTGCCGCTCCTTTGGAGAGGCCTCGGCGGTGTCTTCGGGCTCCTTTGCGCTCTCGCACTGGCGATCGGCGGAGCGATCCTGCTGGTGCGCACCCTGTGGTACCGGCTGGTGATCGATGCGGACGGCATCCGCCACCGGGGTTTCGGCCCGGAGAGTTTCACGCCCTGGAGCGAGGTGACCGGCATCACCGACCCCGGGCCGTCGGGAGCGGTGACGGTCACCCGCAGGGGAAAGCCCCCGCTGGTGCTGAAACTGCCGCCCGTACCGGCCCTGGGAGAGCCGGACCCGGACGAGCTCCTCACCACCATGCGCGAGCTGGCCGGACTGCCGGTCCCGGCGCGGCCGGCTCCGGCCGGGGAAAAGGCCGCCGCGAAGCCGTACGCGGGCCGGCCCTCCCGGTCGGCCCTGTGCTGGGTGATCCCGGTACTCCTGCTGTCGGCGGCCGTGATGGTCTTCTTCTTCACGTCGTACTCCCGCATCTCCGCCCTGGGGGCGGTGAGCGTCGCCTATCACACGCGGCTGCTCCTGCTGTTGCTGCTGGGCCGTACCGAGGCCGGCCGGGCGGGGCTGCGCAACCGGACGGTGTTCCGGGACCGCCGGGTGCCGTGGAGCCGGGTGAGGCATCTGGAGGTGGTGCCCACTCCCTTCGGCCGCCTGGTGGTGGCCGTGTCCGAGGAAAGCGGCCGGATCGCGCTGGCGGCGCCCCGCGAAGGACTGGCGGCCCGCAACGGCCGACTCGAGGCCGACCTGGCAGCGTTGATCGCCACAGCCGGCCGGAAAGTGCCCGTCCATCCCCTGCCGTCCCGGCTGCGGCTGCTGTACGTCGCGATCTCCGTGGCATGCGTGCTGATCCCGGTGACGGCGGAGAAACCCTGGCTGGACCCGTGGTGGCCGAGCCGGCATGAGGCCACCGCGCTTCCGGACGCGTGCATGGCCACCGATCAGACCGCGGTGCGGCGGCTGGTTCCCGGTTCCACGCCGGACCACAGCTCTTCGATGGGTTCCGGCGTGGACAGATGCAGATGGAGCAGACCCAGTGCCCCGTTCCGGGGCGCAGAACTTCACTACAGGCTGGTGAGCCGGATCGGCGACGACGGCGCCACCGAGCGGGCGATTGAGGAGATGCGAAAGTACCGCGGCGACGGCGCCACATCGATTCCCGGCCTCGGCGACGAAGCGCTCACGAAATCCGCCCCCCTCCCCAGCGGTATCAACCACGTCGAGCTGTGGGCCAGACGCGCCAACGTCATCGTCTACGTGAAGTACACCGGACGCTCTTCCGTCCCTGTGGCCGAGACGGAAATGGAAAACCTCGCCCGCCACGCCCTCGACCACATCCGCCTGGAGTGAGCCCCGCCGTCGAGATCACCCAGCGTCTTCCAGGCGGACCATCAGGCGAGTCATCAGCCCTTCGGGCGGGGTGTCGGCGGGATTGTTCAGATAGACCTCCCGCAGCGGGCCGGCCGGGACGTGGCCGTGCTCGCCGCACCAGGCCAGCAGGCCGTGCCCGGTCAGGTCGATCTGCTCGTAGGGGCCGGTGTGCACGGCGGCGGCGAAGACACCGCCCGGCAGCACCTCGTCGGCCCGTTCGGCGGGCACCTCGGCCGCCACGGCCACCGTGAACTCCTCCGCCAGGTCCTGGGGGAACAGGCCGATCAGCGGGCCGGAGGGGGTGCCGCCGTCCAGTTCGCCCAGCAGGCGGGCCACGCAGCGGGAGGTGCTGTCGGCGATGGTGGCGGGGGTGGCGACCTCGCGGACGAGCCGGACGTGACGGGCCGGCTCCTGCAGCACGGTGACCTCGACGCGGGGCAGCCCTTCGGCCAGCACCCGCTCCAGCGCCGCCAGCATGCGCCTGCGGCGCTCCAGCTCGGCCTCCATCCGGTCGCGGACCTCGCCCAGCGTCCCGGCCAGGTCCGCGCCGGCCAGCACCCGGCCGATCACCGGCAGCGGCACATCCAGCGAGCGCAGCAGCCCGATCACCATCGCCTCGCGGGCCTGGGAGGCCCGGTAGTAGCGGTAGCCGGAGCCCGGATCGACCCGGGCGGGTTTCAGCAGGCCGAGTGCGTCGTAGTGGCGCAGTTGCTTGACGCTCAGCCGGCACAGCCGGGCGAAGCGTCCGATCGGCAGGAGTTCGTCGCTCACCCTCCCAGCCTCGCCCCTCCCACAGGGGGAGAGTCCAGCCCGGTGGATCTCACGGCCGGGCCGACAGGCCGGTGCAGCCGCGCAGCCCCACCCAGCGCCGGTACTCGGCCCTGGCCTCCGCGCCGGTCAGCAGGCGGGGCAGGCCGCCGACGATCCGGGCGGGCTTCCAGACGGCCTTGGTGACCCGGCGGCCCTCGACCTTCAGCAGCAGCACACCGGAGTTGGCCGTCTGCCCGTTGGCCGAGTAGAAGACGAAGTTGCCCAGCCCGTAGTGGACGTACTTGCCCTTGAGGAAACCGCCGCCCAGCGGGATGTGGGCGTGGCCGCCGACGATGATGTCGGCGCCGGCCGCGATGAGCTTTTCGGCCAGCTCCTTTTGCCTCGGCAGCGGGCAGGGCTGCAGTTCCGCGCCCCAGTGCAGGTAGACGACCACGATGTCGGAGCCCTTGCGGGCGTCCTCGACCGCCTGCACCATGCGCTCGACGTTCTTGGCGGAGGCCAGGCCGGCCTTGGTGTCGGTGGCCGTCCAGGCCGGGATCAGGTGGTCGTCGAGCACCTGCGTGGCGGCGACCACCGCCAGCCTGTTGCCCTTGACGGTCGTCCGGTACGCCCGGTAGGCCTCGTCGGCGTTCCTGCCGACGCCCGGGACGGGGAAGCGGGACTTTCTGATGGCCGCCAGCGAGTCGCGCAGGCCGGACTCCATGAAGTCCATGCCGTGGTTGTTGGCGATGGTGGTGGCGTCCACCCCGGCGGCTTTGAGGGCGGTGAGCGCCGAGGGCGGGGCGCGGAAGACGAACTGCTTGTTGGGCGCGGGGGTGCCGCCGGTGGTGATGGCGGTCTCCAGGTTGACCATGGCGAAGTCGGCGGCGCGCAGCGTCCTGGCGATGGGGCCGAGCGCGGTCCCGGGGTTGGCCAGCCGGGCCCGCAGGTGTCCTTCGAAGTGCACGTCCCCGCCGAACGCCAGGATGATCGGCTCCTTGGCCGGGGCGGTCGGGGTGCGCCGCACGGCCGGTGCGGAGGCCGCCGGGGAGGTGACCTCGCCGCGGGCCTCGGTGCCGCCGTTCCCGCCGCACGCGGCGGCCAGCAGCGCCAGCCCCGCCAGTAGCGCCCCTACGGTGCTCGTCCTTCGCACAGGCCCCTACCTCCGCGTCTGAAGTCGCCTCAGCCTAGCCACACCTACCGGGACGCTTGAGAAAGCACCCACGGTTACGAAGCGCCCGGTCGTCGAGACGCGATTCACGGCCCCGGGGTGCCGGGGGACGGGGAGGCGGTGACGTCGGCGCAGGACCGCAGCCCCTCCCAACGGGCGATGGCCTGCTGGGCCTCGGTCCCGCTCAGCGGCTGCGGGATGCCGCCGGTGATGAAGGCCGGCGTCCACACCGCCTTGGTGACCTTGGCGCCCTGCAGGCGCGGGCGGCCGGCGGGCGGGTCGAAGGTGAGGGTCAGCACCCCGGTCTGCCCGGTGACGGGGCCGGAGTTGTAGAAGACGAAGTTGCCCAGCCCGTAGTGGACGTACTTGCCCTTGAGGAAGCCGCCGGCCTGCAGCACGTGGGCGTGGCCGCCGACCACCGCGTCCGCCCCGGCCGTCACGAGCCGGTCGGCCAGTTGCCGTTGCGCGTCGGTGGCGCACTGCTCCAGCTCCCGGCCCCAGTGCACGTTGACGATCAGCACGTCGTAGCGGTGGCGGTTCGCCTTCACCTCCTGCACCAGGCGCTGGGCGTCCTTGGCGGAGGCCAGGCCGGGCTTGGTGTCGGTGGCCGTCCACGCCTCGATCAGGTGGTCGTCGAGCACCTGGGTGGCGCCGATGACGCCGATCCGGGTGCCGCGGACCACGGTCTCCCACGGTTTGTAGGCCTCGGCGGCGTTGTTGCCGATGCCCACCACCGGGAATCCGGCCTGCTTTGCGGCGGCCAGCGAGTCGCGCAGACCGGTCTCGCCGTAGTCCATGCCGTGGTTGTTGGCCATCGTCGCCACGTCCACCCCGGCGGCCTTGAGGGCGGTGAACGCGGTGGGCGGGGCGCGGAAGACGAACTGCTTGGGGGCCGGGGTGCCGCCGGTGGTGATGGCGGTCTCCAGGTTGACCATGGCCACGTCGGCGGCGCGGAGCGTCTCGGCGATGGGCCCCAGGGCGGTGGCCGGGTCGCTGTCGAGCCGGGCGCGGATCTGGCCTTCGAAGTGCACGTCCCCGCCGAAGGCCACGGTGACCGGGCCGGCGCCCGGCGCGCCGTAGCCGTTGGCGTCGTCCACCACCGATGACAGCGGCCCGCACCCGCTGACCAGCGCCATCGCCGACAGCATCGCGCCCGCCGCCGCCGCGACCCGCGACCGACGTCCCATCTGCCACCTCCACGTGCCGCCCCGTATGCGTGGTTGGACGCCGCCCACTGAGGCCCGGTTCGCGCCGGTCATGGGGGTCTGTCGGGGAGGTCTCTTTGAGCCGAACCGGCAAATCCGGGCACACTCGACTTAAGCGGCGGTTCGTTGGCGAATCCCGGCGGCTTGACGAGCGTCACGGAAGGACCCGGCTTTGGACGTGGACCGGATCAGGGCGGAGACACCCGGTTGCGCGGAGGTCGTCCACCTCAACAACGCCGGGGCCGCCCTGCCGCCCGCCGTCGTCCGCGACACCGTGCTGGCGCATCTGGAGCTGGAGAGCCGCATCGGCGGGTACGAGGCGGCCGACGCCGCCGCGCCGCAGTTCGCCGCCTCCTACCGGGTGCTGGCGGAGCTGATCGGGGCCGAGCCGGACGAGATCGCCTTCGTGGAGAACGCCACCCGCGCCTGGGACATGGCCTGCTACGCCATCCCGTTCCGTCCCGGCGAGCGCATCTTGACCACCACCAGCGAGTACGCCAGCAACGCGCTGGGCTTCCTGCAGGCGGCCCGGCGGCACGGCGCGGTGGTGGAGGTGGTGCCGGACGACGGGCACGGGCAGCTGTGCCTGGAGTCGCTGGAGCGGATGCTGGCGGCCGGGAACGTCAAGCTGGTGGCGATCAACCACGTGCCCACCCACGACGGGCTGGTCAACCCGGCGGCCGAGGTGGGCCGGCTGACCCGCCGGGCGGGCGCGCTGTACCTGCTGGACGCCTGCCAGTCGGTGGGGCAGCTGGTGGTGGACGTCCGGGAGATCGGCTGCGATCTGATGTCGGCGACCGGGCGCAAGTTCCTGCGGGGTCCGCGCGGCACCGGCTTTCTGTACGCGCGGCGGGAGGTGGCGCGGGAGCTGGAGCCGCCGCTGGTGGACCTGCGCGCCGCCGACTGGACCGGTCCGAACTCCTATGAGCTGCGCCCGGACGCCCGGCGGTTTGAGACCTGGGAGCGTTTTGCGGCCGGGCAGCTCGGTTTGGCCGCCGCCGCGTCCTACGCTCTGGAGCTGGGGCTGGAGGCGATCGAGGCGCGGGTGGTGTCGCTGGCCGAGCGGCTGCGCGCCCTGCTGGCCGACCTGCCCGGCGTCACGGTGCACGACCGGGGACGTCTCAAGAGCGGGATCGTCACCTTCACCCACGAGAGCGTGGAGGCCGCCCGGATCGTGGAGCGCCTGGCCGCCGCCCCGCGCCGGATCAACGCCCGGGTGAGCGAGCAGACCTACCGCTATGACGCGGGCGTCACACCGCCGCCCCGGGTGCGCCTGTCGCCGCACTACTACAACACCGAAGAGGAGCTTGAGCTGGCCGTGTCCGCCATAGCCGCCGCCGTCGGCTGAACGGGCCTCACCCCCCGGGGGGACGCTCACCCGAAGCAAGCAAGTATCATTCATTATCTTGAATCATTCAGGTTTAGGAGTCCCGAAGTGCCGCCCGTAACCGCCCACCCGGCCAAGTCGCCCGAGCCGCTCCCGCCGGCCGACGCGCTGCGCAGCGCGGGCCTGCGGGTCACCGCGGCCAGGGTCGCGATCCTGGAGGCCGTGCGCTCCGGCGACCACCTGGTCGCCGAGGCCGTGGCCGAACGGGTCCGGCAACGGGTGGGCACCGTCTCCACCCAGGCCGTCTACGAGGCCCTGCACGCCCTCACCAAGGCCGGCCTGCTGCGCCGCATCGAACCGGCCGGCAGCCCCGCCCGCTACGAAGGCCGCATCGGCGACAACCACCACCACCTGGTCTGCCGCCGCTGCGGCGCGATCACCGACGTGGACTGCGCGGTGGGCCGGGCCCCCTGCCTGGAACCCTCCGCCGACGCCGGCTACCGGATCGACGAGGCCGAGGTCATCTACTGGGGGCTGTGCCCGTCCTGCCGGCGGTCCGCCGCGGAGGGGTGACCGCCGGTCAGGCGCGCTTGGCGCCGAGGGCCTTCATCGCCTTCGGCCAGGCCCGGTGCATCTCCCGCTCCCAGTAGGGCCAGGCGTGCCAGCCGTCGCCGTAGAAGTGGGTCGTCACCGGGATCTTCAGCTTCCGCAGCCGGGCCGCGAAGGCCTTGGAGGTGTCACCGGTGACCTGCTCGCTGAGCCCGCCCAGCACCCGCTTGCGCAGCGCCTCCTCGGGGCTGAGGTTCTTGGGGTCCAGCGGGCCGGGCTCGCCGGTGGTGCCCGAGGAGACGTACAGGCCGATGCCGCGCAGCCGCGGCGCCAGGTCGTAGGGGTTGTGGGCCTTCCAGTTCGCCTCGTGCACGCCCGGCACGCCCCAGATCTTGTAGGGGTCGTCGTTGCCGACCCGGGCGTTGAGCGCCATGAGGATCTGCGGCACCCCCGGCTTGCGGATGTGCAGCGTCCCGCTGAAGGCCGCCACGTACTTGAACAGGCGCGGGTGACGGCCGGCGTAGGACATCGCGCCCAGGGCGCCGGCGGAGATGCCCATCACCGCCCGCCGCTTGCCGGCCCGCAGGTTGCGCTCCACGAGCTGGCGCACCTCGAGCGTGTGGTGGGTCTCCCACTTGGGGCGCCCGCCCTTGCCGTAGTTGTAGTGGTTGACGAACCCGCCGAACTGGCCGTTGTAGGGCAGGACCACCATGACGTTCCAGCGGGCCGCGACCTTGCGCAGGTCGGTCTGGCGGACCCAGGTGGTGTGGTCGTCACCGCCGCCCCCGGCGTACATGTAGACCGTCGGCCAGGTCCGCTTGGCGGTCCGCTTCCAGCCCTTGGGCAGCAGCACCAGCGCCTTGAGCTTCTTGCCCACCGCGGGCGAGCGCATGGTGAGCTCCAAGGCGCGCGAGTCCAGCCGGCGCACCTTGACGATCTTCGCGCCGTTGTCGGCGGGCCGGTAGGCGGCGGCCGCCGCCGGGGCGGCCGGAACCAGCGTGCACCCCAAAGCCAGCGCGCCCGCCGCCGCGGCGGCCCGGCGCACGCCCTGGGAAAGCCTCATATCGGCGGTCCTCTCCCTGCTTCCGATGCGACGCGCCGCGCCGGCGCCCCGGCGCGGCGCGCGAAACCACCGCATGTAAGTGACCAGACCCTAGTCCCCCACCGGCCGGGCGGGATACTGCCGTTTCCGACGATTTCCCCCCGCCGCCCTCGTCGATCTTGTTATGGCCCTGACAACGTTCCCGCCGACGGCCCCCGGTTTTCGAGCAAGGTGCGCAGCCGCGCGGCGGCGCGCAGCAGCGCGGCCCACTCCGCGGCCTGCGGGTCGACCTGCCGGTGGGCGGTGAAGAGCGGGTTGAGCTCCACCCTCTTGCCCTCTTCGGCGGCGTGCCTGCGGACCGCGTCCAGCATGGCCGGCACCGGGTCGCGGCCCAGGGACCTCTCCAGCGAACCCATCAGCTCATCGAGCAGGGCGAGATCGTCGCCGGGCGGCGGAAAGACGACCGCGCCGGCGCAGCGGCGCCGCTGCTCCTCGTAGCGGTCCTCCCAGAAGCACACCCGCCAGCCGGGCCACAGCTCCCGCAGCGCCGGCACCAGCCCGGTGCCGGTCCCGCCCAGCCACACCCCGGCGGTGCGGTCGGCGAGGTCCAGATGCAGCCCGCTCACCGGAAGCTCCGGCAACTCCAGCCGGTCGAGCCCGCGCACGGTCAGCCGCTCCAGCAGGGCCGGCCCCTGCCAGGCGGTGTGGCAGTCCTCCAGGAACGGGTAGGCGGTCACCCCGCCCGACTCGTCCCGGACGGTGAGCAGGTGGCAGGGCCAGTCCGGGTCGGTGTGCAGCTCCTTGGGCAGGCGCCGCGCGTCCTCGTCGATCGAGCGGACGACCCGGCGGTCCACGCCGACATGGGCGGCCAGGTCGCCCAGGCCGTCATAGGCCCACCGGATGCTCCACCCCGGCCAGGTCAGCTCCAGCAGCCGCAGGAAGACCCGCTTGGCCGGCAGGTCCAGCGTCAGGTCGTCCCCGTAGAAGATCAGCCGGCGGGTGAGGTGGTCCACCACCGCGCCGCCCTCGGCCCACACATCGTCCAGCCAGTCGCGTTCGCGGTCCCGGCAGAGCCGCTGCGCGGCGATGAAACGGGTGGCCGCCTGCGGGCCGGGGGCCAGCACCGAGCGGATCCGAACGGCCGCCCAGTGGGAGTAATACAGCCGCCAGCCCGCCTCATCGACCAGGACGAAATTCGCACGATGGCCCATGGGCCGATGCTCGCCCGCCGGCCGTCCCGGCCACAACGCGTTTTCTGTGTCCTCGTTCGGCTGAGCCGGCAAAGATCAATCTGTAACCATCTGAACACGGAGCGGAACATCGGTGCGTCCCGATGCGTCTATCCGGCTAGTCCGCGTGAATGAGCCGACCTTGGAGCACTCGATGGCCGGCAGCCCGCCCTTCGATTCCCTCTCAGGCGCCTCAGGCGTGCCGGTGTCCGGCGAGGAGCCCTCCGGCGACCCGTTTCAGCCCTTCGACAAGGTCCGCCAGTTCCTGTGCGCCTTCGACCGGATGCGGACGCGCCCCACCTGGCGGCAGGGGGACGTCCCGCTGCCGATCGTGTCCATATCCGGGCCGGCCGAGGCGACCGCAGCCGTCGCCCAAGCGCTCGAAGAGCGGTGCGAGGGCACCCCGTATGCGCGATTGACCACCCAGCCCGTCCCCGAGCCCAGAAGACCGGGCGGCGCCGCGGACATCCCGCTGCACCGGTGCGTCGGGGCGGCCTTGGGAACGGCCGCCCACGGCCTGGCCGCGGCCACGCCGCGCGGCGAGCCGCGGCTGCGGTTCCCGCTGCTGACCCAGGTGCTGTGGCTGCTGGAACTGCAGATCAGCGCCTTAGGGCCGGACCGCCTGCGCGAGGAGGTGCGCCGGGAGATCCGGCAGCGCCGCCAGCTGCGCCGGGGCAACGCAGCCGACCAGCGGATGTTCTGGGCGAACGTGCGCTCCTATGCCGACGAGCGGCTGCCGTTTTGGGCGTCGATCACCGCGCTGGCCGGGCTGAACTGGGTGGAACGCCTCACCATGCTCGTCAGCCTGGTGATCGTCATCGGGTGCATGGTCGCCGGGGCGGTCCACGTGCTGCTGCGCTCGCGCCCGTGGACCGGGCGGCACCGGTACCGCTGGCTGTTGCGCCAGCCCTACCTCTCCCCGCCCCGCAACAGGCCGCACAACTTCGTGGAGTTCGCGGTCCGGGTACTGCAGGCCCGGCGGCTCAGCGAGGCGGATCCCTGTGCCGCCCTTCCCCCTCAGGACGCCGGCAAGGCCGACCACGACCTGGCCTGCCTACTGGTGAACGCCTTCCTAGAGGACCTACGCCAGGAGTACCGGCGCGGCCGGCGGCGGCCGTGGCGGCGGGCTTCGTGGGCCCGCACCGTCTACCCGGTGCTATTGCTGGACGGGCCGGACATGCGGCTGGTGCAGCTGGTGGAGGAGGTCCGCGCCACGACCTGCTCTGCAGACCCGCTGTTGGTGGTCGTCATGGGCCGGCCCGAGACCTCCGAGCCCGGGACCGCCCCGGCGTTGGAGCGTCCCGTGCGTCCCGAGCAGATGGCGGTGGCCTGGCAGCGGTGGGGGGAGTCCTGGGCCAAGGACCGCGCGCTCGGCTCACGCCGGGTGCTGCGGATCGGCCTGGAAGCCGCAGACACCGACTTCCGCAACCGGAGCGCAGGCCACTACCGGGGACGGCGCCGTCCGTTCCTGGCGCATCCCGCCCTCCCCTGGCTGGTGACCGCGGCTTTGGTGCTGAGCTTCCTGACGCGGGTCGTCGAGGTGAACTGGGACAGGTGCGCACCCGGCATCCGGCGCGTCGAGACCGGAGAGTGCATCGGGATCAGCGACGGGAGCTTCGTCTTCCACAAGCGCCTGAAGACCGCGCTGAAGCACATCCAGGAGGCCAATGAGAGCATCCTGGAATCTGGACGGCCGTACGTCACGGCGGTCTACATCGGTGGCTTGAGCCGCACCCGCGAACCAGCCGTCGGCGGCGATGACCTGTTGTCGGACGTCCACGGCGAGCTGCTGGGCCTGGCCCTGGCCCAGCGCGAGCTGATCAGAACCGGCGGTGACGGCAGCAAGCTGCAGTTGCGCCTGCTAGTGGCCAACAGCGGCCACTACTACCGATTCGCCGAGCAGGTCGCCCGGCAGGTGCTGGAACTGGCCGAGCAGGATCCCACTGTGGTGGGCGTACTCGGCCTGGGGGAGAGCCATCGGCACGTCGACAAGGCCATCCGGCTCCTGGGGCAGCGCTCGATCCCGATGATCAGCACGACGGCGACCTTCGACGACATGGGCCGTCTGCCGGGCCGGAATTCCTATATCCCCTCCCTGTTTCCGCTGGCGCCCCCGAACAGCGTGCTGGCCGAGCACACGGTCCGCTGGGCGCTGGAAGGCATTCAAGAGTTGGACATCCCCGCCCTCGACAGGGCGATCGTCTTCACCGACACCACGGCCCAGGACCTGTACGGCAAGGATCTGGGACGCAGATACCTGGAAAAACTGGGCAACCGCGGCCAGGAGGTCAGCTTCGCCAACAGCGGGGAGCTCGCCAAGAGGGCTACTGAGATCTGCTCGGGGGCCGATCCTCCCAAGACGGCCTTCTACGCCGGACGAGCCGAGCACTTCAAGGGTTTCCTCACCGCGCTCACCACCTCTGGGTGCGGGCAGGTGACGGTATTCGCCAGCGACGGGGTGACCCAGTACGCCAACGACCACGCCACCGAGCTCAGCCGCGACAGCCGAGTGCGGCTCCTATTCACGCCGCTGGCCTCGCCTACCGCGTGGAAAGAGGAGGAAGGGCACCGCCCGGACTTCTACGGCGCGATGAACGAAACACTCAGATCGCTGAGGCTGGACCGGCTGCGGGCAGAGGAGCAGCCCTCCAGGGAGTATGCGGCGCAGGGCCGGGACGCGGCCGACATCCTGGTCCGCGCCGCCCAGGCGGCCCTGATCGGGCAGGGTGGCCCCGCCCCGGTGCCGGACCGGGGCGGGGTGCTGCTGGCCCTGCAGACAATGCCCCCGGTCGACGGCGCGAGCGGCCTGATCAAACTGCACGGCGCTGCGAACGGCCACCATGCCCTCGACCGTCCGGTCCTGCTGGTCACCTTGAACCAAAGCGGCGAGCAGGTCCTGGTGCGCCAGTGCGGCCGGCTGTACGCCGCCCAGGAGAAGCGATGCTGAAGCTCGTCCCCGCACCAAGACGGGCGAAAATCCGTCCCGGTGCGGGGACTGTGGATTCACTGCTGGACCGGAGCCTCCTGGGAAGCCGGCTGGTAGGCGGTGGCGCCGCCAGAGGGCTGGGCGGGGGCGTTCAGCGCCGGCGGGCCGTCCTGCCCGGAGGTCTTCTCCTCGGCGGCGGGCTTGGCGGACTCACCATCGTCGCCCTGGCCGCCGAACGCCTTGGAGACCGCCTGCAGGGCGCCGGTGACCTCGCTGGGGATGACGAAGAAGGTGTTGCCCTGGCCCTTGGCCAGTTCCGGCAGCATCTGCAGGTACTGGTAGGCCAGCAGCTTGGGGTCGGCGTTGTGGCGGTGGACGGCGTCGAAGACCCGTCCGATGGCCTCCGCCTGGCCTTCCGCCTCCAAGATCGCGGCGGCCTTGGCGCCCTCGGCGCGCAGGATGGCGCTCTGCTTTTCGCCTTCGGCGGTCAAGATGGCCGACTGGCGGGCGCCCTCGGCGGTCAGGATCGCGGCGCGCTTGTCCCGCTCGGCCCGCATCTGCTTCTCCATCGCCTCCTGGATGGTCGGCGGCGGGTCGATGGCCTTGATCTCCACCCGGTTGACCCGCACGCCCCACTTGGTGGAGGCGTCGTCCAGCACCGCGCGCAGCTGGGTGCTGATCTGCTCCCGGGAGACCAAGGTGGCCTCCAGGTCCAGGCTGCCGATCACGTTCCGCAGCGTGGTGATGGTCAGCTGCTCGATCGCCTTGATGTAGTCGGCGATCTCGTACTGGGCCGCCCGCGGGTCGGTGACCTGGAAGTACTGGACGGTGTCGATGTGGACGACCAGGTTGTCTTCGGTGATGACCGGCTGGGGCGGGAAGGAGACCACCTGTTCGCGCAGGTCGATCAGCGGCCGCACCCGGTCGATGAAGGGGATGACGAAGTTCAGGCCCGCATCCAGGGTGCGCAGGTAGCGGCCGAGCCGCTCCACGTTCGCCGCATGCGCCTGCGGCACGATGCGCACGGTGCGGACCATCACGAGGATCACTACCAGCGCGATGATGATCCCGATGGTCAGTCCGGCCACGGTTACTCCCTCGGGTAGACGAGTGCGATGGCCCCCTCGATGCCGAGCACGTCCACATCGGCGCCGGCGGGGATGACCAGGTCGGGGTCGTAGGGGCGGGCCGACCACTCCTCGCCGCCGATGCGCACCAGCCCGCCGCGCTTGCTGACCTCGGTCAGCGTCAGCGCCTCCTTGCCGACCAGGGCGGCGGCGCCGGTGCGCAGCGGCGGGGGCTGGCGGATGTGCCGGCGGGCGACCGGCCGCACCAGCCCCAGCCCGGCGGCCGAGGCGACCACGAACACCAGCACCTGGGCGAGCAGCGGCAGCCCGGCCAGCCCGGCCAGCCCGGCCGCGGCCGCGGCGACCGCCAGCAGTCCGAGGGCCAACGTCAGGGTGAAAAGCTCCGCTACGCCCAGCGCGGCGGCCACGATCAACCAGACGATCCACGCCTCCATGACCACCCCCGGCACGCGGCTGAACTCTCCTTCTCTCACCGTATCCGGTACCGGCGCCTCGGGTAATGGGGAATTTATCTACTTAACAGGTAGATCAAGTTTGTCGCATTGGCATGAATTCTCCGAGTGCGCCTTATCGCGCTTATCAGTGGCGCTCCGCAGCCCATTGGATAGCGTGCCGGGATCAGTGGCGCGCACGGTTCGAACCAGCGGCCACGCAGGTCAAGCACGGCACCGCCCGGTGGAGGAAAGAGCAGCATGAGGCCCCCCGACGTCCACATCGACGATCTCGCCGAACCGCGTTTCTCCCCCGAGGCCCAGCAGCTCATCGACGGCCTGACGGCGATGGCGCCGGCCTGCACGCTGGAGCCCGAGGCGCTGATGGAGATGGCCGTCCAGCAGACCGAGGCGACCGGGCGGCGCATGGAGGACTTCGGCGATGAGGCCTTCCGCGAGCCGCTGGAGATCCTGTGCCGGTCGCTGCGGGAGGAGGCCGGGCTGGCCGAGCACGGCAAGGTCGTCTGGCACGCCCAGCTGCTGGCCCAGCTCACCCAGCGGCTGCGGTTGCAGGACCTGCTGAACCGGCACCCGGAAATCCACGACGTGCAGATCGAGCGGCCGATCATCATCGCCGGGCTGCCCCGCACCGGCACCACCCACCTGCACAACCTGCTGTCGGCCGACCCGGCGCTGCGCCCGCTGCCCTACTGGGAGGCCTGCGAGCCCGTCCCGCCGCCCGGCGAGGAGGGCACGATCGAGCCGCGCATCCAGCGGGTGGCGGCCTCGCTGCACCTGGTGCACACCACGCTGCCGTACCTGAAGCGGATGTTCGACCTGACGCCGACCTACTCCCACGAAGAGGGCGGCCTGCTGGCGCTGACGTTCGCCTCCACGCACCTGGAGATCCAGGCGATGGTGCCGTCCTATAGGGACTGGTACCTGGGCACCGACCAGACGTTCGCCTACGAGTACCTGCGCACCGCGCTCAAGGCCATCACCTGGCTGCGGGGCGGCGGGCGCTGGGTGCTCAAGGCCCCCCAGCACCTGGAGCAGCTCGGCCCGCTGATGAAGGTGTTCCCGGACGCCACCGTGGTGATCACCCACCGCGACCCGGTGGCGGTCACCGCGTCGCTGACCACCATGCTGTGCTACGGGCTGCGCATGACGACTTACCCGATCGACCCGCACGCCGTAGGCGCCTACTGGCGCGACCGGTCGGCCATCTACATGGAACGCTGCCTGCGCGACCGCGACCTGGTGCCCAAGGAGCAGTCGATCGACGTGCTGTTCCACGAGTTCATGGCCGACGACATCGCCATGGTGGAACGCATCTACCAGGTGGCCGGCCAGCCGTTCACCGAGGAGACCCGGGCGGCGATGGAGGCGTACATGGCCGAGCATCCCCGGGGCCGGCACGGGCGGGTGGACTACCGGCTGGCGGACATCGGGCTGGAGCTGGCCGAACGGCGGCGGGCGCTGGCCCCCTACGCCGAGCGCTTCGGCACGAAGGAGGAGCCGGTCAAGGAGCGCTGAGTAAACACGAGGGGAAGATTTCCCTATCTTCTTTGTGCTCCGGTCACATGGCGCGGCGCCATGACCCCGGTCCATTATTGGTATGCGAACGTACCAAAGGAGCGCGGTCATGAAGCGTACGGCGTACCGGACCTGCCCGCTGTGCGAGGCTCTGTGCGGGCTGGAGCTCTCCCTCGACAACGACCGGGTGACCAAGGTACGGGGGGACGCCGCCGACCCCTTGAGCAAAGGGTTCATCTGCCCCAAGGGCGCCACGCTGGGCAGTCTGGACGGCGACCCCGACCGGCTCGACGCCCCCTTGGTACGTGACGGCGACCGGCACGTGCAGACCTGGTGGGACGCGGCGTTCGCCACGGTGGCCCGGCAGCTGCGGGCGGTCATCGAACGGCACGGCCGGGACGCGGTGGCGGTCTACATCGGCAACCCCAACGCCCACACCGTCGCCGGGCCGCTGTACAACGGCGCGCTGATCAGGGCGCTGGGCACCCGCAACGTCTTCTCGGCCAGCACCGCCGACCAGATGCCCAAGCACGTCAGCGCCGGCTACATGTTCGGCGACCCGCTGGCCGTGCCGGTGCCCGACCTGGACCGCACCGACCACCTGCTGATGCTGGGCGCCAACCCGCTGGAGTCCAACGGCAGCCTGTGCTCGGCGCCGGACTTCCCCGGCCGCCTGAAGGCCATCCGCGCCCGCGGCGGCCGCATCACCGTGGTCGATCCCCGCCGCACCCGCACCGCCGCGCTGGCCGACCAGCACATCCCGATCCGCCCCGGCACCGACGCCCACCTGCTGTTCGCCCTCGTCCACACCCTGTTCGCCGAGGACCTGGTGCAGCTGGGCCACCTGGAGGGCCGGGTGCACGGCCTGGACGACCTGCGGGCGCTGGCGGTGGACTTCACCCCCGAGCAGGTCGCCGACATCACCGGCATCCGCCCGCTGCAGATCCGCCGCATGGCCCGCGAGCTGGCCGCCGCCGAGCGCGCCGCGGTCTACGGCCGGATCGGCACCTGCACCCAGTCCTACGGCACGCTCGCCAGCTGGCTGGTGGACGTGCTGAACGTGCTGACCGGCAACCTCGACCGGCCCGGCGGGGCCATGTTCCCCCGGGCCGCCCACATCCCCCTCTACCGCAAGAAGCAGCCGTTCACCACCGGACGCTGGCACAGCCGGGTGCGCGGCCTGCCCGAGGTCCGCGGGGAGCTGCCGGTGGCCGCGCTGGCCGAGGAGATCCTCACCCCCGGCGAGGGCCGGATCCGGGCGCTGATCACCATCGGCGGCAACCCCGCCCTGTCGGCGCCGGGCTCCGGCCGGCTGGAGGAGGCGCTGGCCGACCTGGAGTTCATGGTCAGCGTCGACCCCTACCTCAATGAGACCACCCGGCACGCCCACGTGGTGCTGCCGCCGCCCCGCCCCACCCAGAGCCCGCACTACGACCTGGCGCTGCTGAACTTCACCGTCCGCAACTACGCCCGCTACTCCCCGCCGGCGGTGCCGCTGCCCAAGGGGCGGCCCAGCGAGGCGGAGATCCTGGCCCGGCTGGCCCTGATCGCCTCCGGCGACCCCGACGGCGACCCGGCCGCGCTGGACGAGATGATCGTCGGCGCCACGCTGGCCAAGGCCGTCACCATCCCCGGCTCGCCGGTGCATGGCCGCGAGCCCGCCGAGCTGCGCAAGGCCCTCACCGGCCGGGGCGTGGAACTGCGGCTGGACATGATGCTGCGGCTGGGCCCCTACGGCGAGGGCTTCGGCGCCGACCCCGAAGGGCTCACCTTGGCCAGGCTCCGCGACGAGCACCCGCACGGCATCGACCTGGGCCCCCTGGAGCCGCGCCTGGAGGAGGTGCTGTGCACCGCCTCCGGGCTGGTCGAGCTGTGCCCGCCCACGTTCGCCGCCGACGCCGAGCGGCTGCGCGAAGGGCTGGGCGCCGCCCCGCCGCAGGGGCTGGTGCTGATCGGCCGGCGGCACCTGCGCTCCAACAACAGCTGGCTGCACAACGTGCCGGCGCTGGTGCGCGGCAGCAACCGGTGCACCCTGCAGCTCAACCCCGCCGACGCCGAGCGGCTGGGCATCAACGCCGGAGACACCGTGCGGGTGACCTCCCGGGCCGGTACCCTCGAGGCGGTGGCCGAGCCGACCGACACGGTGATGGCCGGGGTGGTGAGCCTGCCGCACGGATGGGGCCACGACCGGCCGGGCACCCGGTTGCGGGTCGCCGGCGAGCACGCCGGGGTCAACGTCAACGTGGTCACCGACGAGCAGGAAGTCGACCCGTTGTCCGGCAACGCGGTCTTCAACGGAGTCCCGGTGACGGTGGAGCGAGTTGGCTGACGGAGCCCAGGAACGTCCCGCCTGTTGCGCCCCCTCACTGACGACGGGGGCGCCGGGGCGGGCCGTGCCCTCGTTCGACTTCGACATCCCGCGCCGGTCTCCACAGGAGATCGCCAAGGGCATGGTGGCCATCCCCGGCGGGACGTTCCGGATGGGCGGCGAGGACCCCGACGCCTTCCCCGAGGACGGCGAAGGGCCGGTGCGCACCGTCCGGCTCTCCCCCTTCCTGATCGACCGGTACGCGGTGTCCAACCGGCAGTTCGCCGCGTTCGTCAAGGCCACCGGCTATGTCACCGACGCCGAACGGTACGGCTGGTCGTTCGTCTTCCACGCCCATGTGGCCCCCGGCACCCCGGTCATGGACGCGGTGGTCCCCGAGGCGCCCTGGTGGGTGGCGGTCCCCGGGGCCTACTGGAAGGCCCCCGAAGGGCCGGGGTCGTCCATCACCGACCGTCCCAACCACCCGGTCGTCCACGTCTCCTGGAACGACGCGGTCGCCTACGCCACCTGGGCCGGCAAGCGCCTGCCCACCGAGGCCGAATGGGAGATGGCCGCGCGCGGCGGGCTGGACCAGGCCCGCTACCCGTGGGGGAACGAGCTGACCCCGCGCGGCCGGCACCGCTGCAACATCTGGCAGGGCACCTTCCCCGTGCACGACACCGGCGAGGACGGCTACACCGGCACCGCCCCGGTCAACGCCTTCGCCCCCAACGGCTATGGGCTCTACAACGTCGCCGGCAACGTCTGGGAGTGGTGCGCCGACTGGTGGAGCGCCGACTGGCACGCCACCGAGTCCCCGGCCACCCGCATCGACCCGCGCGGCCCGGAGACCGGGACCGCCCGCGTCACCAAGGGCGGCTCGTTCCTGTGCCACGAGTCGTACTGCAACCGCTACCGGGTCGCCGCCCGGACCTGCAACACCCCCGACTCCAGCGCCGCCCACACCGGCTTCCGCTGCGCCGCCGACCCGCTGTAGAAGCGGCTGGGTGAACCTTTTACGCTCTCCGTTTCCGCAGGCCGCGACCGGGAGCAATGCCGTGGCCGGGACGTTTCCGACACCCGGGATCAGGCGGGGAAAAGGTTCAGTGCGGCTGTGGTGGCTCGTTCGGGGTAGTGCCGCTAGTGTGCAACGGGCGTCCCCGGTGGTTCGGCCCCACCGGAAGCGGGAGGTCACCGGCGGCCCGAAGGCACGACGTCGCACCCGGTCACTGGGGGGATCAATGACTGAACGGGCGAGCAAGATGTTCCGGCGCAGACCCCGGCAACCCGGAACGCACGCGGCCGACGTGGTCGACGGCCTGGAGCACATGACGGGCCTGGACGGGACGATCCGGGCGATCTCCTCGACGATCTCCCGGCTGCTGCGTCCGGGACCGGTCAAGGACGCCCTGCACGGGGTGCCGGTGGGGCATCCGGCGCACCCTCCGCTGACCGACGTGCCGGTGGGCTGCTGGACCTCGGCGGCGATATTGGACCTGATCCCCGGGACGGAGCGGGCCGCCGAGGCCCTGGTGGCCGCCGGGCTGGCCGGGGCCGTGCCGACCGCGCTCACCGGGTGGGCCGACTGGTCGGCGCTGCACCGCGAGCAGCAGCGGGTGGGCCTGGTGCACGCCCTCGCCAACAGCGCCGCCGTCGCCCTGTACGCCGCCTCGCTGCTGGCCCGGCGGCGCGGCCGGACCGCCACCGGGCGCATGCTGGGCTTCGCCGGCCTGTCGGTCCTGCTCGGCGGCGCCTACCTGGGCGGTCACCTGGCCCTCCGGCAGGCCGCGGGCGCCAACCACGCCGACAAGGTCTCCCACCTGGTGTCGCTGGGCTGGCACGACCTGTGCCCGGTGGACGACCTGCCCGACGGCTGGCCGGTGCAGCGCAGGCTGGGTTACCTCAACCTGTTCGTGCTGCGCGAGGGCGACGAGGTCCACGTGCTGGGCGACCGCTGCGCCCACCTGGGCGGCCCGCTGCACCAGGGCCGCATCGTCACCGACGAGTACAACGGCACCTGCGTGGTGTGTCCCTGGCACGGCAGCGTCTTCCGGGTGACGGACGGGGCGGTGGTGCACGGCCCGGCCACCGGGCGTCCGCCGTCCTTTGAGACCCGGGTGGAGAACGGCATCCTGCAAGTGCGCCCCATCCCCTGATTCCGTTCCCCTTCCGCGGGGTATATGTCGAATATACGTTCGATGTCGGGGAGCCGCGCCATGAAGGGTGACAGGGTCGAGATCGTGATCGACGCCGGGGAGGGCACCCGGACCTACGAAGTGAAGGCCACCCGGGCGGGCCGCCGGGTGGAGGTCGCCACCAGGCGCGGGGTGGTCGAGGTCAGCGAGGTCACCCGCACCGGGACCCCGGTCCGCACCGCCCGTTTCATGGCCAGCCGCGTGCTGGCGCTGGTCGAATACCCCGTCATGGACGTGCAGGCCGACGAACGCGCCCAGCTGCGCGACGCCGGCTGACCGGGGCGGCCGGCGGGAGTGAGCTTCGTCTCTCCCAGGGCGTTCCGCCCGCCCCGCCGAACGGGATGAGCAGGGCTTTTCCTACCATCGGGGCGTGGTGGATCGACGGGACGGGGTGTGAACGCGCTGGAGGCGGCGGCGGTGTTCGCCGCCGGGATCGGCGCCGGAGGCATCAACGCGGTGGTGGGGTCGGGCACCCTGATCACCTTTCCGACCCTGGTGGCGTTGGGGTTCCCGCCGGTGGCGGCCAACGTCTCCAACAACATCGGGCTGGTGCCCGGGTCGGTGGCGGGCGCCTACGGCTACCGCGCCGAGCTGGCCGGCCAGCGGGACCGCCTGCTGCGCCTGGCCGCCGCCTCGCTGACCGGGGCGATCATCGGGGCCGCGCTGCTGCTGGGACTGCCGGAGAAGGCCTTCGGGGTGATCGTCCCGGTGCTGATCGCGGTGTCGCTGGTGCTGGTGGTGACCCAGCCGCGGCTGAACGCCTGGCTGGCGGCCCGGCGCGAACACGCCCACCCGCACGGCGGCCCCTGGCTGTGGGCGGGGGTGCTGGCCGCCGGGGTCTACGGCGGCTACTTCGGCGCCGCCCAGGGCATCATCCTCATCGCGCTGCTGGGCATCTTCCTGGACGAGGATCTGCAGCGCCTCAACGCCGCCAAGAACGTGCTGGCCGCCCTGGTCAACGGGGTGGCCGCCGTACTGTTCACCGCGGTGTGGCTGCTGGGCCGCACCGAGGTGGACTGGGTGGCGGTGCTGCTGATCGCCCTGGGCGCCACGGTGGGGGGCCTGCTGGGCGCCAAGATCGGCCGCAGGCTGCCGCCCATGGTGCTGCGCGGAGTGATCGTGGCGGTCGGGCTGACCGCCATCGTCAACCTGATCACCGACTGACGGCCGTCCCCGGGCGGCCCGTCAGCTCGCGCGGGCGTACCAGCGACCGTTCTGGCGCTCCACGGTCAGCGGCAGGCCGAAGCACTCGCTGAGGTGCTCGGGGGTGAAGACCTCCTCCACCTTGCCCATGGCCACCACCGAGCCGCGGCGCAACAGCAGGGCGTGGGTGAAGCTCTCGGGCACCTCCTCCACGTGGTGGGTGACCATCACCATTGCGGGTGCGGTCGGGTCGGCGCCCAGGGCCGACAGCCGGGAGACCAGCGCCTCACGGCCGCCCAGGTCCAGCCCGGCGGCCGGCTCGTCCAGCAGCAGCAGCTCCGGGTCGGGCATCAGGGCGCGGGCGATCTGCACCCGCTTGCGCTCGCCCTCCGACAGCGTGGCGAAGCGGCGGCCGATCAGCTCGGCGCAGCCCAGCGCCTCCAGCAGGGCCACCGCCCGGCTCACGTCGGTGGAGTCGTACTCCTCCTGCCAGCGCCCCAAGATCGCATACGAGGCGGTCAGCACCAGGTCGATGACCTTCTCCTCCGGAGGCACCCGCTCGGCCACCGCGGCGCTGGCGAAACCGATGCGCGGGCGCAGCTCGAACACATCGGTGCGGCCGAGCCGCTCGCCCAAGACCTCCACCGTGCCCTCGGTGGGATACAGCAGCGTCGCGGCGATCTGCAGGAGCGTGGTCTTGCCGGCCCCGTTCGGCCCGATGACGACCCACCGCTCATCGTCGTGCACGGTCCAGTCGATCCCGCGCAGCAGCATGGACTGCTCGCGCCGTACCCCGACGCCGCTGAGCCGAAGCACCTCGCCGCTCATCCGTCTTCGTTTCCCTCCCGCCGGATCCGCTTCCGCAGGTCGAACCTACGTCATCAGCGGCGCCTGCGTGCGATCGACGTTCGCTGGATGGCACAGGTGTGACCTCTTCGACGTCCGGATTGGACATTGGACGGCCGGGACGCCCACCATGACAGGGACATCGATGCAGCTACTGGTCGGGGTGGTGGGCATGCAGGACGCGTTCCCTCGGCGCCGGGACGCCGCGGCGGCGCTGGTGGCCTGGGGGAATGCCTGGCTCGGCGGCCATGTCGGGCTGGATGAGGCGGCGGACGCCATCGAGGCGGCCGCCGGCCCTCAGGTCGTCGCCGAGCTGCCCGGCGACCCCCACGATCTGCCGTTGCGCCGCGCCCTGGCGGCGCTGCGGGTGGCCGGGATGTCCACGCTGCGGCTGGCGCTGCCGGCGCCCGGCGACCCGCTCGGGCTGACCGGCCCGCCGGAGCTGAACGCCGCCGCCGTGCAGGCCGGTGAGGCGGTGCTGGTGAACCTGCCGGAGACGCCGATCGGGCTGGTGCCCGCCGAGGACCGGCGCGGCTCGTCGTACGTGGGCGTCCGCTGGCAAGCGCACCGGGCGCGGCCGGGGGTGGCGGACGTGCCGTCGCTGTCGGAGGCCGACCACGGGCTCACCCTGGCGATGCGCGAGGCCACCGAGACGTTGCTGACGGTGACCGGGACGGGCGGGGTGCCGCCGGAGATCGCCGACGCGCTGGCGGACCTGCGCGACCCGGAGCGGTGCGCGACGCTGGCCCCGGGTTACCCGCCGCGCGCCCACCGGGTGGCCGCGCTGGCCGGGCGGCTGGCGCTGGTGGTCGATCTGGCCCGCCGGCTGGAGGGGCACGGCCTGACCGCCGCGCAGATGCAGCGCCGCGAGGAGGCGCTGCGGATGCTGGACCGGGCGGTGCGCCGCGCCCGGGTCGCCGCCCACAACAGCGCTTTCGATCCGGTCCCCTGAGCCGCCGCGGGTCTTACAGCTGGACCACGACGGTGCCCATCACCTTGTCGGCGAAGGTCTGCTTCTTGGGATCGAACAGCGGCCACAGGAAACCGAGGCAGAAGGCGAATCCGTCCAGCCCATGGGCCATCCGGCGGACGAAGGCCGCGCCGAAGCCGATCGGCTGGCCGGAATGCTCGGCCACGAGCATGATGTTCATGCGCCGTTTGCCGAACGTCTGGCCGGTGGTGCCCTCCAGGTGCACCGACCACAGCCCGGCGACCGCCACCGCCAGGCAGGCCACCAGCAGGAGGATGAAGCCCAGACCGACCAGCCCGGCGTTCTCCTCGCCGGGGCCGCCGGCGAAGCCCACCGCCATCAGCACAACGCCCAAAAGGGACAGGAAAAGCGCCGGACCGCCGATCACCAGGCCGTCGAGCAGGCTCGCGGCGACCCGGGCGCCCCATTCGGCATAGGGGCGGGAAGGCCGGCCGTAGTGGTGGTGATGGATCTCGACCGGCGGGACGGGAGCCGGCTGCGGGGGGTACCCCGGCTGCTGGACGTAACCGGGGTAGGGCGGATTCTGGCCGTAGCCGGGCTGCTGGGGGTACTGGCCGTAGGGACTGCCCACGCTCACTCCTTACTGATCGACCCTTTGATGACTGGGACGCACATCGAAGCCGCCCGGCTCCCTGCGGCGTGTCCAAAATGTGCGATCACCTGCGCGGCTCGGGTCGTCGGCCCGAGAGCCCCTGGCATCGAGTGCCACCATAGCCGGACGAAATGAGTCGGGCATCCCCTCCGGCGTAAAGGGGTGCTCACCCGGCCGCGGATCAGGCCGGGTGTGAAAACTCAGGGCGATCGGTTCTTACAGCCGCTCGGCCGCTCCCACGATCTGGGGTTCGCGCACGGCGCCGACCTGGTCCGCTTCGACCACATCGGCGATCACGCAGGTGATGTTGTCGGGGCCGCCGCCCTCCCTGGCCAGCGCGATGAGGTGGCCGATGGCGTCGGCGGGCTCGGCCTCCCGGGTGAGCACCTCGTAGATGGTCTGCGGGTCCACCACGCCCGACAGCCCGTCGGAGCACAGCAGATAGCGGTCGCCCAGCCGGGCCTCGCGGCGGTACAGGTCGGGCTCGCGGTCCTCGCGCCCGTCCAGCACCCGGTAGAGCACATGCGAAAGCCGGGACGCCTCTGCGCTCTCATCCGGCCCGTTGCCGGAATCGGGGTTGAGCAGTTCCTTCATCGTGTGATCCTTGGTGATCTGGAACAGCTCACCGTCGCGGAGCATATAACCCCGAGAGTCTCCGATATGAGCCAAGGCGGCTTTCGTCCCCGACCACAGCATCGCGGTCAAGGTGGTGCCCATTCTGCTGAGGTCCGGGCGTTCTTCCCGGGCGATTCGCAATTTCTCGTTGGCTTCGGCGACGGCCCGCGCCAGTGCGCTTTCCAGATCGTCAACGGGGACGTCGGTGTCCAGTGAGCGCAACGACCCGATGACGGTGGAGCTGGCCACCTCACCGCCCGCGTAACCGCCCATCCCGTCGGCGACCGCGATGAGCCGGGGCCCGGCGTAGGCCGAGTCCTCGTTGTTCTGCCGGACGCAGCCTATGTCAGAGCCTGCCGCATACTTGATTGTTACGTTCATACCGATTTCGATGACGATCCAGTCATGAGAGTTCGATCAGCCGTCAGCCTTCGGCCAGGCCGTGGCGGACGGCCTGCCAAGCCGTCTGAGTACGATCCTGCACCCCCAGCTTCACGAGCAGATTACTGAACCTTTTTCAACGCGTGTCCTCGGACGCCGGGAACGGGAACCCGGGCGGCGCCCGGTACCGGGACGTTCCAGGCCACGGCATCCTCCCTCACTGCGGTGCCCCCGTCTCGGCCCGCGGGGACGGGGCGTTGAAAAAGGCTCACTGACATGAGTCCCGATTGTTTTCCCGCAGACCGCGAGCACGCATGCGCCGAACCTTTTTCAACACGTGCTCCAAGGTACCGGGGGTGGGAGCCCCGATGGTCTGCGCCGCCGCGACATTGCAGGTCACGGCATCGCCCCAGACCACGATGCCCCCGTCCCGGCCCGTGGAGACGGCGCGTTGAAAAAGGTTCGCTCTTCGGGGCCGAGCGGCCCGGCGCGATCGGCACCGGAGCCCGTCGTCCCGGGCCGCAGAGCCGTCCGGCGGGTGACCGGCGCCCCGGCCCGGCGGCTTGCCCGTCGCCGGGCGTCACCGTCCCGATCTCCTGTGCGAGGACGGGTACGGCGGCGTCCCGATAGAGATGCCCCGTGGCGCCCGCCCATACCGCAGCGGCGCGTGCTCGCATACGGCCGTACCCGCCGGCGGACCGCCCGAGCCCTCCGAGCGCCCCGCACACCGGCCGGTGGCCGGTGACCGTGGGCACCGCCGAACTCACCGCGTGCAGGGGTCCACCCGGCTCCGCGCAGCTCTTGTGCTCAATGCCCACGTTGCCGACCGTACTCCCCGCAATGGCCATCGCGAATCAGACTCTTGGGCGAACCGCATAACCCGCCCGGTCATTCTGCGCCACGGTGCCCTTCGGCACATCGTCCCACTGGGGCGTTATACATCCTTTGCCGATCTTTGTGCGCGTGCATCGCCGCGCACCCTCCAACCGGCCCAAGGCCCCCATCGCCCGCCCGGCGCCCGGCGGGCCGGATGCCGACACGCCGCACCCCGAGGGCCTGACCTGCGGGTTCACCTGGTGGAGCCGGGAGGGACGCGGGCCCGTATCCTCGCGGAGGCGACTTTCTTCGCCGAATCCCCCAAGGCGCCCGCCGCCACGACCGCGACGAAGGAGCATCCCACGGACGTCGAATCCGCCAAGGCCGACCCCTCCCGCCCGGCCCCCGGCCTGCTGAGCGGCCGGTACCGGCTGCCGACCATGGGCATCGTGCTGGTCATCACCCTGCTGGCGTTCGAGACCATGGCGGTCGGCACGGTGATGCCGGTGGTGGCCGACGACCTGGACGGGCTGCCGCTGTACGGCTGGAGCTTCAGCGGGATGCTGATCTTCAGCATGCTCGCCACCGTGCTGGCCGGCGGCTGGATCGACCGCCGCGGCCCGGCCCGGCCGCTGCTGAGCGGGCTGGCGGTCTTCGTGGCCGGGCTGGTGATCGCCGGGACCGCGCCGTGGATGGCGGCGCTGGTCGCCGGGCGGGCCGTGCAGGGCGTCGGCTCCGGCCTGACGCTGGTGGCGGTGTACGTGATGGTCGCCCGGGTCTACCCGGAGCGGCTGCGGCCGAGGGTGTTCGCGGCGACCTCCACCGCCTGGGTGCTGCCCTCGCTGATCGGGCCGAGCGCCGGCGGCGTCATCGCCGAGCACGTCCACTGGCGGCTGGTCTTCCTGGGCCTGGTGCCCTTGGTCGTCCCGGCCGCGCTGATGCTCCTGCCGGCGCTGCGGTCGATCGGGCGGGCCGAGCCGCAAAGCGCCCCGTCCGCCCGGCAGGGCCGGGTGAAAGCCGCCTTCGTCACCGCCTTCGCCGCCGCCGCGGTGCTGTACGCGGCGGACGCCCCGGGCCTGTCGGCACTGCCGGCGGCGGTGCTGGGCCTGGCCGGGCTGGGCTGGGGGCTGCCCAGGCTGCTGCCGCCCGGGACGCTGCGGCTGCGGCGCGGCGTGCCGGCCACGGTGGCGGCGCGCGGCCTGCTGGCGGGGGCGTTCTTCGGCACCGACGTGTTCATCCCGCTGGCGTTGACCTCGCTGCACGGTTTCAGCCCCACCCAGGCGGGACTGGTGCTGACGCTGGCGTCGCTGAGCTGGTCGGCCGCCTCCCAGTACCAGGGGCGCTCCCGGCGTCCCCGGGCGTTCTTCGTGCTGAGCGGGGCGGTGCTGGTGGCCGTCGGGGTGGTGGCGACCTCCGTGGCGCTGCAGCTGTCGGGCTGGTGGGCGGCCCCGGCCTGGGTGGTCGGCGGGGCCGGGATGGGTCTGGCGCTCAGCGGCCTGAGCGTGCTGATCCTCAACCAGTCGCCGGTGGAGGAGCAGGGCGTCAACACCTCGGCGCTGCAGCTCAGCGACACGCTGGGCTCGTCCTTGGCGATCGGCCTGGCCGGCGCGCTGGCCACCGCCTTCGGCGCCGACCGGCTGGAGCTGGGGCTGCGGACCGGCGCGGCGCTGCTGGTCGTCATCGCGGTGGTGGGCGTCGTCGCGGCCCGGCGGGTGGAGGCCAGGCCGTGACCAGTCCCACAACGTCCCTTTTTTAAAGAACGTCCCTTCTTCGCGGCTCGTGCGAGGCCGAGCAGGCGGTGCGGCTCCCCCCACGCCCCGGACACCCGCGCCGGACCGGTAGCGTAGGTTCCAGCATGGACGGCTCACAGCGCACGCTGCTCATCACGCTCACCGGCCGTGACCGACCGGGCGTCACCTCACGTCTGTTCGCCACGCTCGCGGAGTTCCCGGTAACGGTGACCGACGTCGAACAGGTCGTCATCCGCGGCCGGCTGATCCTCGGCGTGCTGCTGTCCTATGCCCGGGGCACCGACATCGGCAAGGTGTGGACGGCCGCCGAGAAGGTGGCCACCGACCTGGACATGGAGGTCGAGGTCTCCACCGCCCGCGACCGGGACGCCCCGCGGCGGCGCGGCCGGCTGCACGTGACGGTGCTGGGCAACCCGCTGCGCCCGGCCGCGATGGCCGGGATCGCCGGGCGGATCGCCGCGGCCGGCGCCAACATCGACCGCATCGAGCGCCTGGCCCGCTACCCGGTCACCTGCATCGAGATGGACGTCTCGGGCGCCGACCCGGAGGCGCTGCGCGGTGCGCTGGCCGCCGAGGCCGCCGCCCAGCAGGTGGACGTGGCCGTGCAGCCGTCCGGCCTGCACCGGCGCGCCAAGCGGCTGATCGTGATGGACGTGGACTCCACCCTCATCCAGGGGGAGGTCATCGAGCTGCTGGCCGAGCAGGCCGGCTGCCTGGACGAGGTGGCCAAGGTCACCGAGGCCGCCATGCGCGGCGAGCTGGACTTCGAAGGCTCACTGCGCGAGCGCGTCGCCCTGCTGGCCGGGCTGGACGCCTCCTGCCTGGAGGAGGTCCGCCGCAAGATCCGCCTGGCCGCCGGGGCCCGCACCATGGTGCGCACCCTCAAGCGGCTGGACTACAAGTTCGCCATCGTCAGCGGCGGCTTCACCCAGATCACCGACTCCTTGGTGGAGGAGCTGGGCATCGACTACTCGGCCGCCAACACGCTGGAGATCTGCGACGGCAAGCTCACCGGCCGGCTGGTCGGCCCGATCATCGACCGCGCCGGCAAGGCCCGCGCCCTGGAGGACTTCGCCCGCCGCGCCGGCGTCCCGATCAGCCAGACCGTGGCGATCGGGGACGGCGCCAACGACCTGGACATGCTGCAGGCCGCCGGGCTGGGCGTGGCCTACAACGCCAAGCCGGTGGTCCGCCAGGCCGCCGACACCGCCGTCAACGTGCCCTACCTGGACACCATCTTGTTCCTGCTGGGCATCTCCCGCGACGAGATCGAGGCCGCCGACGCCGAGGACCAGGAGCCCTTCCTGCAGTACTGAAACCGCCCGTCCGCCGGCGGTCACCGCAGGAAGTCGTGAACCGTCTTGGTGAACCACCGCGGCATGGTGACCCACGGGAAGTGGGCGGAGCAGTCGTCGACGACGAGACGGCCATCGGGGAAGAGGCGGGCCAGTTCGGCGGCCCGCTCCGGGGTGAGGTCGGGGTCCAGGGCCCCGGCGATGACCAGCACCGGGGCCTGCAGGCACGCCAGCGCCCGGCGGGTGAGGGCCGGGTCGAAGGCGCCCTCGGCGTAGTAGCCGGCGGCGACGGGACGGGAGCGGGCCAGTTCCGCCTCCTCGCAGCGGGCGTGGGCGAACGCCGCCTCGTTCCAGCGTCCGTAGCGGAAAGGGGCCGCCTCCAGCCGGATGGCGGGGGTGTCCTCCCCCGCCCGCCATGCCGTGATCGCCTTGCAGGCGTCCTCGTACCAGGGCTCGTCGGCGCGCCGCCGCAGCACGGCCCGGCGTTCCCGCTCGGTCACGCAGATCCCCACCGCCCGGGCGTCGGGGGTGACCAGGACGAGCCGGCGCAGCCGTTCGGGGTGGCGGGCGGCGTACAGGAGCGCCAGATTGCCGGCCGCCGAGTGGGCGAGCAGGTCCATGCGCTCCAGCCCCAGGTGGACGCGCAGCGCCTCCACGTCGGCGACCATGCGGTCACAGCGGTAGCCGGCCGGGTCGCCGGATGCGGAATACCCCGATCCGCGCAGGTCCAGCCGCAGCAGCCGGCGGTGCCGGGACAGGCCGCCGAGGTCTCCCAGGTAGCGCGAGGCGCGGCCGGGACCGCCCGGCAGGCACACCAGCGGCGGGCCGCCTTGGACCGTGGGGTGGACCGCCAGATGGGCGCCGTCGTAGGACGGAAAGCGGATCATGTGCGCAAATGATCATATCCGGGAGAGTTCGGGCACCTCCCTTTCCGTCCGGGACGACTGCCGTGCCCTCACGCGGCCCACGACCGGCCGGGACGGCGGCCACCGCCGGATGCGCCGAGGTCACTCCCGGGCGGTGTGGGCGGCCAGGACCCGTTCGGCGGCGGCCTCGTCGGTGTCCGCCGCGTTGCTCGCCTCGCACCACCGCTCACTGCTGAGGGTCGTGAACAGCCTGCCCTCCTCGGAGGCGATCCAGGCCGCGGACTCCTCGGGGGGTGATGCCGCCAGGGGACAGGTGGCCGGCCGGCCCGAGCAGGATCGAGTCCCAGCCGATGCCGGTGGCGCCGGGGCCGTACTGCTCCCACATGTCGTCGTGGGCGATGTGCTCCAGCTCCAGGCGGGTACGGCTCCCGCCCTCCTCGGTCAGGCGCACCTCGATCCAGCTCACCTTGCCGCCGTATTCCCAGGTGGCGGCGAAGCCGTGCGGCGAGGGATGAAGCGCCGCCGGAGCCCGGGCCGTCCGCGTGATCGCCGGACGGGCGGGGTCAATCCTTGGGGGTGCGGTGGGTCAGCAGCGTCCCGCCGCCCGGCCAGGTGTCCGGCCACGGACCGGACAGTTCGATCACCGCGAGGGCGCAAGTGGGGAACGACTCTGGAGCACCCCCGGTCAGGTCGTAGACCAGTTGGTGCATCGAGGGGTTGTGGCCGATCACCAGCAGCCTGTCGACATCGTCGTCCACCTCCCGGATCAGCGAGAAGGCGATGTCGACGTGGTTGTCGTAAAGACCCGGCTCGAACTCCACCGGGGACGGCAGCGCCAAATCCTCCAGGGTCTCCCGGGTGCGCACCGCCGTGGAGCACAGCACCAGATCGGGCACCAGGTCGTTCTCACGAAGCCACTGGCCGGTGGCCGCGGCGTCACGGTGGCCCCGGCTCGCCAGCGGCCGGTCGATGTCGGCCATTCCGGCGCCGTCGACGGCCTTGGCATGACGCAGAACGATCAAAGTGGGCATCGCCCCACCCTAATACCACGCACGCCCGGCCATGTGAACATCCCGACCGCTTGCCGATCGGGTGAACCTTCTCAACAGCCGGTCATCGCGGCGGCACCGCGTCCGTGCGCGGACCGCTCCGCCCGGCGAGAGCGGGGGATCAGGGCGCGGCGAGGGCGGCGATCACCCAGAGCAGCACAATGATGCCGAACATGCCACCGACGATCACAGCGAATCCCTTCGCCCCTGTCATCGGAGGTCTATCGCCGCTCATCCCGCCGTCTTCCCTTCGCTGCGCCGGCCCGTACCTCCGCCGAGCGGGACACGGCACGGACGAATGCCGCGCCGCCCGCCGGCGGGCGTGTGTCATGCCTGTACCCAGAGTACGGTCCCTTGCCCCTGCCCCGGCCGTCAGGTTCCTCCCACCTCCGGCTTCTTCGCCACCAGCAGGGCGAAGGTGAACGTCCTCCCCTCGTCGGCGTCGAGCATCCGCGCCTCGTGGCGGGACGCCTCGCGCACCGTCTCGTCCTCACCGGCCTGCGCGCAGACCCGGCACCAGTGCCGCCAGTAGCGCCACCCGTCGTCCTGCTCCCAGGCGTCCAGGACGCCGACCTTGCCGGTGAGCTCCCAGTGGCGGCGCCACCAGCCGACCGAGTGCAGCGATGCGAACTCCCACTGCCAGTAGGGGCGCAGGTGCTCGGGCACCCGGTCGATCTCCGCGCGCAGCCCCGGCACGGCGATGCCCAGCAGCCCGCCGGGCCGGATGAAGTCGGCCAGGTAGCCCACGTAGAAGTCGTCGGTCCCGAAGTAGTGGTAGGCGTCGATGCTGATCACCGCGTCGAAGTAGCCGTGGGCGAACGGCAGCTCCCTGGCCTCGGCCAGCAGGGGGAAGACCCGGTCGGCGCACCCGGCCTCCCGGATGCGGGCCAGGTTCTCGGTGGGCGCGACCCACAGGTCGGCCGCCCACACGGTCACCCCGAACTCGCGGGCCAGGAAGATCGAGGTCACGGCCTTGCCGCAGCCCAGGTCCAGCACCCGCATCCCCGGCCGCAGCGGCATCCGCGCGGTGAGCTCCTCCAGCAGCCACAGCGGGTTGGGCCCCATCACGTTGCGGATCAGCCAGCGGGGGTCATAGGCCGCCGAACGCGGAAACCGCGGCAGCGTCAGCTGTGCCCGCAGTTGCTCATCGTCCATCCCCATGCCCTCACGATCCCCGCGGCGGCCGGGTCATGCATCCGAATAACGGTCCCCTCAATCCGACCGTTGGCAGGACGACCGGGCCACCTCCGCTCAACCGGCCCAATGCTTTCGAAGGCTTCAACAGCAGGCCCGAAGGGCATCGCCCTCCCCGCACCGCCCAGCGGCGCGCCGAAAAGGTCCCCTGCAGACGCTCCGTCCTCGCTCCCCACCGCACACGCAGGACGTCGGGGAAGGCTGCGCGCCCAGGGCCATGAGCAAGCGAGGATTCCCCTTAACAGCCCCCTCGATCGACCGTTGACAGGACGACCGGGCCACCTCCGCTCAACCAGCCCAGTGCTTTCGAAGGCTTCAACAGCAGGCCCGAAGGGCATCGCCCTCCCCGCACCGCCCAGCGGCACGCCGAAAAAGTTCCCTGCAACTGCCCCGTCCTCGCTCCTCCTCGCATGCGCAGGGCGTCGGGGAAGGCTGCATGCCCAGGACCATGAGCAAGCGAGGGTTCCCCTTCACGGCGCGAAGGGGAACCCTCGAGCGTACTTGCGTTCTTCGCCTCGGCCGCTTGCCCGGCCCCGCGGCGCACGCACCGGGCCTCACCCAGTAAGCCTTTTTCAACACGTGGTCTTGGGCGCCGACGACGGGAGCTCAGGCGGTATCCGAGGTCATGAGGTCGCCGGTCACGGCATCGTCCTTGACCCCCAGGCCCCCGCTCCCACCTGCGGGAACGTCGTGTCAGTGCGTGCGCCGCTCAGCGACCCTCCTCAGCGCGCGGCTTTGAAGGCCGGGACGCCGAGACGGCCGTTGCCGGCACCGGCTCGCCCCTGGCCGCGGACACCCCCGGTCCCGGCCTGAGGGGACGGCGTGCCGGGCAAGCCCGGCGCGCCGTCCCCTCAGGAGGACGGTGGCTTGGGGGCGGGGCCGCCGGCCGGTTCGGTGCCGCCGGGCTCCCGGGAGGCCGGGGTCTCGAGCGGCGGCTCGGCGGCCAAGGGCGCGGCGGTCGGCGCAGTGCCGCCGGAAGCGCCCACCGCGGCCATCTCCGGGCTGCCGGCGGCGGGCGGGACGCCGCCGGGGCCGATGGGGACGGCCCGGTTCCTGGACCAGACGATCGCGCCGATCACGATGAGCACCGCGGCCACGGTGACGCCGACCCGCAGCGGCAGGTTGCCGAAGTAGGTCACGATCGCGTCCGCGATCAGCAGTGACACCAGGTTCATCACCTTGATCAGCGGGTTGATGGCCGGGCCCGCGGTGTCCTTGAACGGGTCGCCCACGGTGTCGCCGATCACGGTGGCGGCGTGCGCCTCGCTGCCCTTGCCGCCCAGCTTGCCGTCCTCCACCAGCTTCTTGGCGTTGTCCCAGGCGCCGCCGGAGTTGGCCAGGAACACCGCCATCAGCACCCCGGCCGCGATGGCGCCGCCCAGGAACGCCCCCAGCGGGGCGTACCCGAGTCCGAAGCCCACCGCGATCGGCGTCATGATGGCCAGCAGGCCCGGGGTGGCCAGCTCGCGCTGGGAGTCGCGGGTGCAGATGTCGACCACCCGGTCATAGTCGGGCTCCTGGGTGTGGTTCATGATCCCGGGCTTGCTGCGGAACTGCTCGCGGACCTCGATGACCACCCGGCCGGCCGCCCGGCTGACCGCCATGATCGCCAGCCCGGAGAACAGGAACACCACCGCGGCGCCGACGATCAGCCCGATCAGCACGTTCGGCGAGTCGATCGACAGGCTGAAGTCGGCGTAGGTCCCCAGCGCGTCCCGCACCCCGGCCGAGGCCCCGGCCAGCGCCGTCTCCACGGTCGTCCGGTAGGCGCCGAACAGCGCGGTGGCCGCCAGCACGGCGGTGGCGATGGCGATGCCCTTGGTGATCGCCTTGGTGGTGTTGCCGACGGCGTCCAGCCGCTCCAGCACCTTGGCGCCCTCGCCGTGCACGTCCCCGGACATCTCCGCGATGCCCTGGGCGTTGTCGGAGACCGGGCCGAAGGTGTCCATCGACACGATCACGCCGACCGTGGTGAGCAGCCCGGTGCCCGCCATGGCCACCGCGAACAGCGCCACCGTGGTGTTGCCGAAGCCCAGCAGGAACGCCCCGTACACGGCGGCGCCGATCACCAGGGCCGAGTAGACCGCCGACTCCAGGCCCAGGGAGATCCCCGACAGCACCACGGTGGCCGGGCCGGTGCGGGCGCTGGCGGTAACCTCCCGCACCGGCCGGCGGGTGGTCTCGGTGAAGTAGCCGGTCAGCAGCTGGATGGCGCTGGCCAGCACGATCCCGATCAGCACCGCGCCCAGCGCCACCAGGCGCGGGTCGGCCTCCAGCGCGGTGATCTGCGGGTCGGTGACGCCGCCGAGCTCGGCGAAGGAGGACGGCAGGTAGCCGTAGGCGGCCACCGCCACCAGCAGCGCCGAGATGATCGCGGAGATGAAGAAGCCGCGGTTGATGGCGGTCATGCCGGAGCGGTCCCGGGCCCGCGGCGCCACCGCGAAGATCCCGATCATCGCGGTGATCACTCCGATCATGGGCACGATCAGCGGGAAGACCAGCCCGTGGGTGCCGAACGCCACGGTGCCCAAGATCAGCGCCGCCACCAGCGTCACCGCGTACGACTCGAACAGGTCGGCGGCCATGCCGGCGCAGTCGCCGACGTTGTCGCCCACGTTGTCGGCGATGGTGGCCGGGTTGCGCGGGTCGTCTTCGGGGATGCCTTGCTCGACCTTGCCGACCAGGTCGGCGCCGACGTCGGCGGCCTTGGTGAAGATGCCGCCGCCGACCCGCATGAACATCGCCAGCAGCGCGGCGCCGAAGCCGAAGCCCTCCAGCACGCCCGGGGCGCCGCCCTGGTAGGACAGCACCACCACGGCGGCGCCGAACAGGCCCAACCCCACGGTGAACATGCCGGCCACGCCGCCGGTGCGGAAGGCCAGCCGCATGGCCCGCCGCTCGGCGGCCGCGTCCCCGTCCCGGGCCGCGGCGGCGACCCGGACGTTGCCGCGCACCGCCAGCCACATGCCGGCGAAGCCGGTGATCGCCGAGAACAGCGCCCCGATCACGAAGAACACCGAACGGCCGATCCGCACCGCCATGTCGTCGGCGGGCAGCAGCAAAAGCAGCAGCGGGATCAGCACGACGAAGATCGCCACCGTGCGGAATTGACGTTTCAGGTAGGCGCCCGCGCCTATCTGCACCGCCCGCGCGATGTTGCGCATCTTCTCGGTGCCCTGACCGGCGGCCAGCACCTCGCGGACCAGCCATCCGGCGACGATCAGCGCCAGCAGCGCGACCAATCCGACGATGGCGACCAGGGCCAGGTCGCCGCCACCGAGATCGATTTCGGCGCCGCCGGCCGGGCTCGACAGGGAAAGCCCAGACATCTGTCCTCCTCGACAGGGCGTTGCGCTCGGGACCGTCGAACAGACGATCTTCACCGCCTACCCCGCAGGGCATTTCGCACACCTCGCGGGGCGTAGCGGGTGCCGGGAGTCTACGCAGGCCAAGCCCGGATTAGAAGCCTCCGAGGGCACGCATGCCGCCTTCCCCGAAAAGCCGCCGGACATACCTGGGAATTTCGCGTTCTGGCCCGCCTTCTCGGCATCACCCCAGGTCAGGGAACCGGCTTAAATTTCAGTCGTTCACCACAGGCATCATGCCCATCATCATTCACACCTCATCATCCGAATCAGGCCCCATATGGCCGGTCGATAAACATAATTAACCACGATCCGGATGACAAGATCGAAAATATCGTCCGATAAATGATCTCATAGCGTTTTTCAGCCCGGACGTCCAGGGGCCGGAAAACGGATTTCGACGATCAATCGCGCCGGCCGCCGCCTGCGGGGACGTCCTTTCCGGAAGCCGCCCGCGGGCATGAAAAGGCCCGCACGGGGCGAGCGCTCCGTGCGGGCCGGGGCGGGCCGCTCCCGCCCGACGATGAGGGGGTCAGGTGCTCTTGGGCCAGCTCATGCGGATCTGGACGCCCTTGGGGGTGGACCCGATCTCCACGTCGTCGACCAGGCCCTCGATCACCGCCAGGCCCAGCTCCGACACATCGTCGGCCAGGCCGCCCAGATCGAAGGCGCCGCGGGAAAAGCCCGGGCCGGCATCCCCCCGGGGCGGCGTGACGGGCTGCGGATCCGCACCACCCGCCGCGTCGTCTCCGGGGACCGAGTCGCTGACGACGACCTCGAACCGGCCGCCGTCGTCGCTCAGCTCCAGCCGTACGGGCTCGTCCGGACAGTGCCGCAGATGAGCCTCCACCGCCCGCGAGCACGCCTCACCGACCGCCAGCCGCACCTCGTCCAGCAGTGTCTCCGCCACACCGCTGCGCCGGGCCACGGCGGTGACGATCAGTCGCGCCGTTCGCACATGGGCGGGCAGCGCGCTGAACGTGACCTCAACTGTCGCCATCTCGGGGGCCGTCTCGCGTGCAGCCGCTACTTGGCGCCCTTGCGCTTCTCCTGGGCGTCCTCGATGGAGTCGTGAATCCCGAAGACCTTGGTCAGCCCGGTGATCCGGAAGATCTTCAGGATGCGCTCCTGGGTGCACACCAGCTCCAGCGAACCGTCGTGGGCGCGGACCCGCTTGAGGCCGCCGACCAGGACGCCAAGCCCGGTCGAGTCCAGGAACTCGACCTTCTCCATGTCCACCAGGAGGTGATACTTCCCCTTGTTGACCAGATCGATGAGCTTCTCGCGAAGCTTCGGCGCCGTGTAGACGTCGATCTCGCCCTCCACGCTGATGACCGTGAGGCCATCGTCGGTGGTGTAGTCGTTCACCTTCAGGTCCACAGACTCCTCCAGCGCCGTGCCGCATTGGGTCGGGGCAACGGAACCCCGCCGTGATTCAACCACGACCCGGCGTCACGCATACGCGATTCCGCCAGGTGACGGCCCGCGGACCCCATGCCGCGTCAGCGCGCCTGCATAGGCCCGCGCGCAACCGAGTATCACCCGGTGGATGAGGGCAGGGGGTGCCGACGTCGCCGCCGGGACGTATCTCCACCTTGTGCCCAGGATGTCAGACTGGAAACCTGTGTCCGCACAAAGTTTTCGATCTTTGGGCTCCACCGGGCGGGACGGGCCCGCTCCCGGTGGGGGCGGCGTCCTGGCCAAGCTGCTCGCCGACCCGCGGCGGGACGGCCGGGTCACCCATGTGCACAGCGTCCCGCCCCGGCCGGGCCACCGGGCGCCCTGGCCGCCGTGGACGCCGCGGACACTGGTGGACCGGCTGGCCCTGGCCGGCATCCAGGCCCCCTGGCGGCACCAGGTGCAGGCCGCCGAGCTGGCCCGCGCCGGCCGCTCGGTGATCATCGCCACCGGCACCGCCTCCGGCAAGTCCCTGGCCTACCTGCTGCCCGCCCTCACCGCCGTCCTCGGCGAGGACGCCGACGAACGCGCCCCCGCCGGCGTCCCGCCCGGGCGGGAAAGGCCCGCATCCGCCGCGCGGGACGGCGGGGAGGGGACGGTGCTCTACCTCGCCCCGACCAAGGCGCTGGCGGCCGATCAGCTGCGTTCGCTGCGCTCGCTGCGCCTGACGCGGCTGCGGGCGGCGACCTACGACGGCGACACCCCGCCCGACGAACGCGGATGGGTGCGCAAGTACGCCAACTACGTGCTCACCAACCCCGACATGCTGCACCGGTCGATCCTGCCGGGACACGCCCGCTGGGCGGCGTTCCTGCGCCGGCTCCGGTACGTGATCATCGACGAGGCGCACGGGTACCGGGGCGTGTTCGGCTCCCACGTGGCCCAGGTGCTGCGCCGGCTGCGCCGCCTGTGCGCCCGCTACGGGGCCTTGCCGGTCTTCATCCTCGCCTCCGCCACCACCGCCGAGCCGGCCGTGACCGCCCGGCGGCTGACCGGGCTGCCGGTGGAGGCGGTGACCGACGACGCCTCGCCCCGGGCCGCCGCCGCGTTCGCCCTCTGGGAGCCGCCGCTGACGGACCTGCGCGGCGAGCACGGCGCCCCGCTGCGCCGCTCGGCCACCGCCGAGACCGCCGAGCTGCTGGCCGACCTGGTCGCCGAGGACGTGCAGACGCTGGCGTTCGTCCGCTCCCGGCGCGGCGCCGAGTCGATCGCGCTCAGCGCCCGCCGCGCCCTGCAGGAGTCCGCGCCGGACCTGGCCGACCGGGTGGCCGCCTACCGCTCCGGCTACCTGCCCGAGGAGCGGCGGGCGCTGGAGGAGGCGCTGCGCTCCCGCCGGATCATCGGGCTGGCCTCCACCAACGCCCTGGAGCTGGGCGTGGACGTCAGCGGGCTGGACGCGGTGCTGGTGTGCGGCTGGCCCGGCACCCGCGCCTCGCTGTGGCAGCAGGCCGGACGGGCCGGACGCGCCGGGCGGGAGGCCCTGGCGGTGCTGGTGGCCCGGGACGACCCGCTGGACACCTACCTGGTGCACCACCCTGAGGCGATCTTCGGTACGCCCGTCGAGGCGACCGTGCTGGACCCCGACAACCCCTACGTCCTGGCGCCGCACCTGTGCGCGGCCGCCGCCGAGTCGCCGCTGACCGAGGCGGACGCAGAGCTGTTCGGCCCGGCGGCCGGCGAGGTGCTGGCGGAGCTGGTGGAGTCCGGCATGCTGCGGCGGCGCGCCACCGGCTGGTACTGGACGCGGCGGGAGCGGGCCTGCGACCTGACCGACATCCGGGGGGCCGGCGGCGAGCCGATCCAGGTCGTCGAGGCCTCCACCGGGCGGCTGCTGGGCACCGTGGACGAGCCGTCGGCGCACAGCACCGTCCACGAAGGCGCGGTCTACCTGCACCAGGGCGAGTCGTTCCTGGTGCGGACGCTGGACCTGGAGGATGCGGTCGCGCTGGTCGAGCCCGCCGAGGCCGACTACTCCACGGTCGCCCGGGACGTCACCGACATCCGCATCATCGAAACGCTCCGCACCTGCGCCTGGGGCGAGGCCCGGCTGTGCTTCGGCACCGTGGAGGTCACCAGGCAGGTCGTCGCCTACCAGATGCGGCGCCTGCTGTCCGGCGAGATGCTCGGCGAGAAACCGCTCGACCTGCCGCCCCGCACCCTGCGCACCCGCGCGGTCTGGTGGACGCTCTCACCCGGCCAGGCCGGGGTCCTGGACGCGGCGGACCTGCCGGGCGCCGCCCACGCCGCCGAGCACGCCTCGATCGGGCTGCTCCCCCTCTTCGCCACCTGCGACCGGTGGGACATCGGCGGCGTCTCCACGGCCCTGCATCCCGACACCGGGCTGCTCACCGTGTTCGTCTACGACGGCCACGAGGGCGGAGCGGGCTTCGCCGAGCGCGGCTATCGCGACGCCGCCGAGTGGCTGCACGCCACCCGGCAGGCCATTCTCGCCTGCGAATGCGAAAGCGGCTGCCCCTCGTGTATCCAGTCCCCCAAATGCGGAAACGGCAACGACCCCCTGCACAAGCAGGGTGCGGTCATTTTGCTGGGCGAACTGCTGCGCGGCGCCCCCAAGATCACCGAACCGTAGCGCCCCGATTGCGAAAGGGTCTACCCTCCCTCCCTGACGAAGATCCTCCGGTTCCCGCCCCCCGGAGAGGAGACCATGAACATGATCTTCATGGGCCTGTTCATCGCCGGCGCCGCGATCGCCGCCGGCATCGGCGCCGCGCTGGCCAATGACGCCGCCGCGCAGCTTTTCGTCTTCGGCGAGCCCGTCCCGGGCGTCACCACCCTGTGGCACGTCTTCCTCGCCGGCGTCATCGTCGCCACCGTCTTCATCGCCGGCCTCACCCTCGCGGTCTTCGGGACATACCGCTATGTGCGCACCAAACGCGAACTGCGCTATCTCCGCGAAGAACACGAGGAGTCCATCACCGCCCTGGAGATGGAAAAGCGGCATCTGGAGCGCGAGCTGGCCCGTATCCGCCGCGAATCCGGCCCCGGGCATTCCCTGTCGTCACCGTCCCACCCACACCCCCCTCAGCAGCCCGTCGTCCAGTGACTCCTTCGCTGGACGCCCTGGCGGGGCAACACCCCGTTTCCGGCGCAAAACCCTGTGAGGACGTAGAGACCTGGACGTCACCAAGGTTCTCTCAGCGAATACAAGCCCGCCTCACGGCGTGACGCCTCCCACCGGGGCCATGGCGCGGCCTGCCAATCCCGACGGCCCTCTCCTCCCACCCGGCCGTGAGCCGCGCAGCCCTTGCGGCCCGCTCAGTGACGTCCCGTCTGCGCCCCCGCCCGAGAACCTTTTTCAACACGATGTTCCCCAAGTGGGGATAGGGGTCTTGAGGCCAGGAACGGTGCGGTGACCTGCAACGTCGTGCCTTCGAATACCGCCGGGGCTCCCGCCTCAGGTGTCCAAGACCGCGTGGTGAAAAGGCTCACCGAGGTTTTCTCAACGAGTAGGCGCCGAGAAGCGGCATCGCCCCATGGGTTGGCGCATGAGCACCGGCGAATGCAGAGGAAGAACGGCGCAGGGGCGCCCCCCGAAGGCCCATGCCGTCGCTACCGGAGACGAGGGCGTCCACCGCCGGGCGCGCTTTCGCTCTGCTGGGAGTCGCTACTGCAGGGAAGCGCGCTCCTTTTTTCGTTGAGAAAGCCTCACTGCATGGGCGCGTTCACGCCTTGCGGTGGCGGTCTCGTCGCCGTCGAAGCGGCTCATCCCGGCCAGATGCGGCCCACCGGCCGCCGGATGCGGCAGCCGGTGGGCCGCTCCACGGTTTTCAGGCTCAGCGATCGGCCTTGCCGGTGGGAGCCTGCGCGCCGCCGGCAGCCGGCCCGGCGGCGGGCGCACCGACCCGGGGGGCGGAGCCCGGCTTCATGACGGGCGCACCGGGGCGCATCTCCGCTCCGGGTTTGGCGGCGGGCGCCCCGTCACGAACGATCGGCTGGGGCCTGGTGGGAGGTGCGGCGCCGTGAGCGGACGGAGCGGGCCTGCCCGAAGGCATGCCGCCGCGTGCGGGTGCTCCGGGTTTGGCGGCGGGCGCGGTGCCGCGGACGGACGCGCCCGGCTTCACGGCGGGAGTGGCGCCGCGGGCGGGCCGCCTGGTCTTCGGGGCGGCGGGAGCCGGACGGGTCTTCGCACCGGGGGTCTGCTTCGCGGCCGTGCCTCCGCCGAGGAGGCGGCGGAGCCCGGAAGGAGACTTGGCGGAGGACTGGGCACGGGCGATGTGCTTTTGGGTTCGCTCCACGCGGGCCCGCCCGCTGCCGCTGCGAGCGGCCCTGGCCGCCATGCCGCGGCTGCTGAGCCCGGCCTGGGCCACGCGCATGCGCCGCGTCCAGGTTCCCAGGTGAGCCGCGACGAGCAGCAGGATCAGGGCGGTGGCCACGCTCTTGCCCCACTGAAGGCCGCTGATGGCGGAGTCCGGGCCGTCTGCGTTCTGTCCCGCGACCAGGGGGGCCGGGTAGGTGAAGCCGGGCGTCGCGCCATCGGGCTGGACGCTCGGGAGCGTGATCGGGGACTCGTCGTTGAACGGCGTCAGCGGGGTGCCGCCGCCACCGCCGTTCCCTCCGCCCTCTCCGTTGAACTCCGGCAGCGGCAGCGGGCTGCCGCCGCCTCCGTTGCCTCCGTTGCCGCCGTTGTCGCCGCCGCGACCGCCGTCATCGCCGTCACCGCCGCCACCGGGAATCTGGACGGACGTGGAAGCGGCGCCGGATGAGACGGACCCGCCGAGCCCGTCGGGCCGCCGGGCGCTGACGCTCACCCTCACCGAATCGGCCTGCACGGAGCCGAGGCTGAACTTGGCGGAGCAGATCGTCCCGCTGCACAGGCTCTGGGGGGAGCCGGACTTGCTGCCCACGCCACCGGCCTGCACGGTGTAGCCGGTGAGGTCGTCCTCCAGGCCGAGGTTCCAGGTGACCGACAGCGTGCCGCCGGAGACCTTCGCCGACAGCCCCGACGGCGTGGCCGGCGGCACCTTCACCACGATGGTGCTGGTGTCGTACACCGTCGTGGTCGTCCCGACCAGGCGCACGGTGTAGCGGCCGTTGCGGCGGATGTTGAAGGTTCCCGAGATCTCGCCCTTCATGCTGCCGCTGGCCAGCAGCTGGTCGCCGCCGTCGGGGGTTTTGACCCGCAATCTGACGCCGAGCAGCATGTCCCTGAAGGTGGCGCGGGCGGTCACCTGCGTCCCACTGGTGATCACGGCTCCGTCCGCCGGAGCGGTGATGTTGCCGGAGGGAAGCCTGCCGGAGACCGCGTGGACGGCCGTCGGGTTCGCGAAGATCGTGAAGCCTGCCGCAAGGGGGGTTGCGATGAGCAGCGCTCCGAGCCTGCGAGTCCTCGTCACAGCGGTAATCCCTTCGACGGACGACTCATCGTCGCCACTGCGGTCCAGCGGTCCACTGCGATCCAGGTGTGCCTGCTGGTACCCAAGCGCTTACAGCAGCGTAACGTACCGGGAAGTAATCTGAATCACAGGGTTGTGGCGTTGGAACGGCGGACCGAGACTCACCCCAGCCACGACCACGCTCCGTGCAGCTGGACGTCAAGCTATTGACGCTCCGTACAACGGGAGCGCCGCAGGACTAACTTACGCCGTCCAGCCGCTGTGGACCAGCCCTGGCCCGGGAAATAAGGTGCATTCGCCCCAACGGAGCCGGCAACCGGACGACCACCGCCACCTCCACGTCCGCCACCGAGCCCCGCACCGCGCACGACGACAGCCGCCCGCCGGCCCCTTGCGCGACCACCGCCGCCCGGCGGCACGCCGCCGCACCGCCTTCCGCCGCCTTCGCAGCCGCCGCCAGCGCCGCCAGATCCGCCGCCCCATGGGCCCGATGCCGCGCCGCCCGCACCCCTCCCGCGCTGATCACCGTCACCGCGACGATCCAGACCAGCGCCGCGAACGCCAGCACCCAAACGGTCCCGGACCCACGCTCCCCACCGCCGCCCGCCCCCTTGAGTTCCCGACCGCCGAAGCCCCTTAAAGCCCTCACCCGGCCACGAAACCGACCCGATGAGCCGAGCGCCCACCCAGGCAGCCCGACATCACCCCGCCCAAGAAGCCTGTGGAAAAGGGCCGGTGGCCTTCGAAACCAGATCCCCATCCGTGCACCATCCTTCACTCGTCGTGACATCACCGCCCCCAGCCGGTACCGGCCCCGGTGCCCGACGGACGCACCCGCGGTCATCGCCCCGCGGCCTCCAGCCCCGCAACGGCGTCAGAAGAACGCCCTAGCCCCTGATCGCAAAGCCCCTGAAAGCCCCAGACCAGCCGAGCCGAAGCGATCAGCCCGGTCACCGCCCGCCGGTTTTCACCAGGCGATCTGCGCGCTGCGAGCATCACCGCGCCTGGTGGACTGCATGCGGCCACTTCGACGACACGCCCTCTGACCCCCTGGCCACAGAACACCACCACAAGCGAGAACCCAAGAGCAGCGCAACGCGAAACATCAGCCGCGACACCAGACGGAGTTACACATCCGGCTTGAGAAGCCATCAGGACCGCCTCAACGACGCACCCTCTGACCCCTTGGCCACAGAACACCACCACAAGCGAGAACCCAAGAGCAGCGCAACGCGGAACATCGACCGTGACACCAGACGGAGTTACGCATCTGGTTTGAGAGGCCACCAGGACCGCCCTGCGGCACACCTCAGGCTGAGGAAGGCCGCCAGGTCCCTTCGACGTCGCGCATCTATCCCAGGAAGGCCACCGGACCCCTCCAACGCCACACATCCGGCTCAGAAAAGACCGCTGGACTCCCTTCACATCGCACGCCCGATCTAACACAAGTCGCCAGGCTCTTTCGGTGTCACCTATCCGGCCGAGGAAGGCGACCGGGTTCCTTCGGCGTCGTGCATCCGGCTCAGCGAGGGGCCATCGGGCTCTTTCAGCATGGGGTGTTCGGTTGAGGGAAACCGCTCGGGACTCCTTGGTGCCGTTCCTCGGCGGCCGCCGCGTCCGGCGTGCGGGGGTCGTTCTCACGGGTCGGCTGCTCCGGGCTCGGTGGCCGCCAGGGCTCGGGCGTGGAGCACCACCGGTGGCAGGCCGGTCATGCCGGGGGCGTGGATCCGGGCGGTCACCTCGACCGTGCTCAGCTCGGCGTCCCGGTGGACCCTGACGTCGGCCCCGGCCGGAGCGGCCTGAGCCACCGCCAGCTCGACGGCCGGCAGGGGCTCGCCTCTGGAGGCGGCGCGGGCTCCCGTTTTCGCCGCGTCGGCGCAGGCGAGCTGGGCCGAGGCGATCGTCACTCCCCACAGCGCGGCCACGGTGACCAGCAGGAGGGCGGGGAGCGCCACCGCGATCTCGACCGTGGCGAAGCCAAAGCTCCCGCCCGTCGAAGGGCCTCGGGCCCCGCCGGCGGGGCGGCCACCCTGCCGCCAGGGGAAGCGGTCGCGCGGCCGGTGCGGGGCTTTTGCAATGTGCGGTCTTGAGGGCGGGGCGTGGCCTCGGAGAGCGGGGAGGGGAGCCTCGGCGGGGCCCGCCGCTGTGCCGTCACAGGGCACGGCAACGCCCCCGATCGGGACGTATCCGCCTTGAGCTGCGGAAACGGAGCGCTGAAAACGATGGTGTGCGGCGTTGGGACGTCTCTGCTCGCAGCGCCGTCTCCGGCTACGGCGCGCCCGCAGGCGACCTGCGGGGACGGCGTGCTGGAAAAGGTCCGGCGAACGGCACGGCGGTTCACCGGAGTGCGGCGGCGCCGATGCAAGGTGCGAGCGCCGGGGCTGCACGGCCATGCGATCACCCCACCGACTGCAGTGCGCCGCGGATGATCCCCATGAGCAGGGATCGCACTTCCGAGCTGGTCACCAGTTTGAAAAGGAGCGCCGCGAACGCCGCCGCCGCGACCGTTCCCACCGCGTACTCCGCGGTGGACATGCCGCGGTCGCGGGCGGAGCGGAGCCGGCGTTCCAGTGTTTTTCCGACCGCCTTCATCCGTGGTCTCCCTTCGCGTCGAGAGAACGGGATCGTCTCGGCACCAACTCTGCGGCGCTCAAGGGAGCACGAAAAGCCGAGCGAGACTCTGTGGATAAACGCAAAATCACGGCGGCCGAGCAGACATGAGGCCGGTGGCATCCGCAGGGCCGCCCCCCGCGGCACGTCCATGATCACGGCCGGACGCCGGGGCGCCGCACCGGCCACCGCCGCCGTCGCGCAGTCGGCCGCAACCTGCCAGGAAGGTGCTGACCTGGGGATATCCGCGTTCCGGGCGGACCGATCCGGCAACCGGCTGCTGACCTGTTATTGGATTTGGTGTACTGTGCCGCAACAACCGATACTCCCGACACCCCCGACCCGCCATCCGCAGTTGGAACTTCCGTCCCCGCCCACCGCCCGGTGGAGGACGACAAGGGGATGGGCTCCCGGCCGCTCTGCCCTCCCCTCGCAGTCGGAGAAGCCGTGCGGGTGGCGCCGGAGAAGCAGCGGAGGATGACATGCCAGCAGGGTCACGGCGACGTCTGACACGCCGGGTGGGAGCGATCACCGTCGCCCTCATCAGTCCGCTCGCGATGACCGCTGTCATCGACCCCGCCTACGCCGCCCCCAAGTTCAAGAAGGCCTCCAACGGGGCCTCCATCGCCGGGGTCAAGTGGATCAAGAAGAAGCGTCAGTTCGACTTCACCATCAACTCCAAGGCGCTGGGCCGTAAGGCGAAGGTCCGGGTCCTGGTGCCGCGGAACTGGAAGCGGACCGCCAAGCGGACCTGGCCCGTCCTGTACGCCTACCACGGGGGCCGGGACACCTACGTCTCGTGGACGCGCTCCACCAACATCGAGGCCTGGGCGTGGAAGTACGACGTCATGGTCGTCATGCCCGCCGGAGACAACGGCTCCTACACCAACTGGTGGAACGGCGGCAAGCGCGGCATCCCCAAGTGGGAGACCTTCCACACCCTTGAGGTCAAGCAGCTGGTGGAGCGGAACTTCCGCGCCGGCGGCGCCCGGGCCTGCATCGGCAACTCCTCCGGCGGCCAGGGCTGCATCACCTACGCGGCGCGCTTCCCCAAGATGTTCCGCTACGCCGCCTCCTTCAGCGGCCCGCTGTCACTGCTGGCCCCGGGCATGCCGCAGCTGCTGCTGTACACGATGAGCGGGACCACCAGCAACCCTTATGCCGTCTACGGCCACCCGGTCCGCGACCGGGCCAACTGGGAGGCGCACGACCCCACCACGCTGGCTCCCAAGCTGCGCGGCACCAAGCTCTACATCTCCAGCGGGACGACCGGACGGCCCGGCCCGTATGAGAACCCCAACATGGCGCCGTGGGACATCGGCCTGGTGAGCGAGGCGGCGATCGGTTACAGCAACCAGGTCTTCTACAACAGGCTCAAGAAGCTGAAGATCCCCGTGACCGCGCACATCTACGGGGACGGCCGGCACTCTTGGCCCTACTGGATCCGGGAGGCCAAGAGGGTGTGGCCGCAGCTGATGAAGACCCTCGGCGCCCGCCGCTTCAAGTGAGCCCCTGCGCATTCAGGTAAGCCCCTGCACAGCGAATCGCCGGTCACCCCTGGTGGCCGGCGATTCGTTTGCCCGATCGCCCCGGGCCAGGACACCGGACCGTCTCCTCACGGGCGGCGGCCTGGGACCTGCTTCAAAACGGCAGAAGGAGGGTCTGGGCGATCCCGGCGACCGCCGGAGCCACGCCCAGCAGGATGAACGCCGGCAGGAAGCACAGCCCCAAAGGGGCCACCGCCCGGACGCCGACGGCGCGGGCGCGTGCCGCCGCGGCGGCGCGCGCCGCCGCCCTGCGGTCCGCGGCGAGCCTGGTCAGTGCCGGTGCGAGCGCCGCCCCGCTGTCCACGGCGCGGGCCACGGTGCGGGCCAGCGGCGCCAGTTCGGGCTCCTGCGCGAGAGCCAGCCAGGCGGCGGCCGGATCCGCGCCCAGCCGCACCCTGGCGGCGACGGCGCGCAGCTCGGCGCCCAGCGGGCCGCCGACGGCGTCACAGACCGCCTCGACCGCCTCATCCCAGGAGAGGCCGCCGCGCAGGCATGCCGCGAGCAGACCGATGGCGATGGGCAGGTCGGCGACCATGCGCATCCGGCGTTCCCGCTCCTCGCGGGTCTCCAGCCGGCCGAGCGCAACCGCCACCCCCACGGCGGTCGTGATCCCGCCCAGCACCCCCAACGGCCCGCCGAGGAGCGCCGCCATGGCCAGCCCCGACAGCAGCGCCACGCTCCAGTACCGGCGGCGCCGATTCCGCGTTCCGCCGCTCTTCACACGGGCAGGACCGCCTTGCCGCCCCGCATCGGGTTCCCTGTCGCCCCGGCTCAGCGGCTCCATGAAATCCGCTCTGGACACGGTGGCCGCCGTCCGGTCATTCCCATGCAGCAAACCGCCCACCGAGGAGACGGCGGTTTCTCCTTGCGAGAAATCCGCCCCCTCAGAAACCCGCCGACCCCTTTCGAAGACAGCCGGCTCTGCAAATTTCAGCCCCGGTTGAGGGGAGTTTCCGGCCGCCGTCCCTGACGAGCTGTGACCGCCGCCGGAGAGCAGGGCTTGTGGGGGCTCCCACTCCTTCCCTTCCGCCGGAGAGGTAGCGGCAAGACCTGCGTCAACGTACCGGACACCACCGCCGGGCGCCTCCGCCCGGCCTCCCCTTCCGTTTTTCTGTCGCGGTAACACGACATTGAGCCGCCTTACTGCTATGAGGTTCCCTTCAGCCCAGAGAAAAGCAGCCATCGCGGCACATCCGATACACAGCCATGCCGCAAAACTCATGGTTCTCCTTTCTTGCCACCACTGGAAATTTTCACCACGATGGCCGTTCGCTGAACCTTCTCAAGGCGTGCCCCAGAAGCCTCGATGACGTCCAGTATTGCGATGTTCCAATTCACGGCATCGTCTCCGGTTGCGACGCCCCGCCCCAACGTGTGGAGACGGCGTGCCGAAAAAGGCTCACCGAGGTTTTCTCACCGAAATGAAGCGGGGATTGCACCTGCCGCCTCCCACCAGGGCGAAAGCACACCCGGCCGCTTCCGGTGGAGCCCTCTCGTCCCCGGCGGCGACGGCGTGGGCCTTCGCGGACCGCCCCTGGGACACCTCTTCCCTGCCTCCGCCAGTGGACCTTTTTCAACACGTGGTCTTGGGCACCGCGGACGGGAGCCCTTGCGGTATCCACGGTCATGACGTTGCGGGTCACGGCATTGCCCCTGACTCCGATGCCGCCGGTTCCACCTGCGGGAACGTCGTGTTGAAAAGGTTCAGTGCTCATGCGCCGGCCTGCGGGCCGACACCGCCTCTCGGCGATGCCGGCCGTGGCGAAAGCCTTGCCCGTCTCGCCGGATGCCAAGGACGTTGGAGGGGTGGCGCTCACCGCATCGCCTCGGCGGATCTGGCCAGGCGATTCGTCCACCAAAGGCCCAGCACGTCCAGCCCGAGGCCCAGGGTCAGGCAGATCAGCCCCGGCAGGGTGCCGCAGAGGAAGGCCAGGGGGTCTGCGCCCAAAGCGGCGGCCATCCCCAGGCCGAGCAGGGGCAGGCCGGCCAGCAGCCGGGCGGTCGCGCGGGGGCCTGCCAGCTGGGCCGCGACTTCCCGGCGCTGGGCCTCCTCGTCCCGCAGCGCGGCGGCCAGGTCGGCGATCACGGTGGCGAAGGTGGCGCCGCTGTCTGCGCCGATCCGCCAGCACGCCCCGAGCAGACGCAGCCCTTCTGCTCCCGGGCGGGCCGACAGCCGCTCCAAGGCGGCGGGGATGTCGCCGGGGTCGGGCGGGCCGGCAGGGCCGCTGCGCCGTCGCGCCGCCAGCAGCGGGACGGACACCTCCGCGGGCAGGACGGCCGCGGCCGCCGTGAACGCCGCTTCGGGAGTGCGTCCGGCGTGCAGCTCAGCGGCGACGCCGTCGCACAACTCGATGATCGCGCCCCGCCAAAGCCTCACCGCCCTGTGCTTTTCACGGACCGCGGCCGCCAAGGCCCGCACTCGCCGCAGGAGGGCCGGGCCGGGAGAGTGCCTGGGTATCCCCGCCAGCCCGGCCAGCCGGTCCGCGGCCGCCGACGGGCTCAGCCCCACCCATGCGGCCAAGGCGGCGCAGATCACCGCCATGCCGGCCGCGCTCATCGGACCTCTTTCAACACGTGCTCTCCGGCGGCTGAGACGGGAGCCCCGATGAGGCACGGTGCCGTGCCGTCGCCGCCCACGGCCTCCTCCCCGGCTGCGACGTCTCTGCCCCGAGCTGCGCAAGCGGCGTGTTGGAAAAGGTTCATCGCACGCTCCTGAAAGGCCGCAGGCGCCCGAGAACCGCACTTCAGGGGTTCCGGGAGAAGACCCACGGGACTCCCGCCGGGGCACGGCGGCTCAGCCATCGCGGCTCCTTTCTTTGGCCTCCCAGACCTTCCTGGCCGCCTTCCAGTGGTCTCCCAGCAGCTCGGTCAGCGCGGCGGCCCCGGCTCCGGCGATCAGCCGGCCGTCCGCTGTGAAGGCGACCGCGGGCACGGCCTCGACCAGCCCGTCCGGGCCGCGCCGCAGCAGGCGGATCTCGGCGACGCGGCGCCGGCCGGCGCCGTCGCGGACGAGGTGGACGACTGCATCGAGAGCGGCCGCGGCCTGGCTGTGAACCGCCTCCCTGGTCAGCCCGGCGGCGCAGCCGAGGGCCTCCAGGCGGGCGGGGACGTCGGCCGCGGTGTTGGCGTGCAGCGTCCCGCATCCGCCCTCGTGGCCGGTGTTCAAGGCCGCCAGGAGGTCCACCACCTCCCGGCCCCGGACCTCGCCGATCACCAGCCGGTCCGGGCGCATGCGCAGCGCCTGCCGGACCAGGTCGTGCAGGGTGATCCCGCCGGCGCCCTCGACGTTGGGCGGGCGGGCCTCCAGCCGCACCACATGGGGGTGCTCGGGCCGCAGCTCGGCGGAGTCCTCCACCAAAACGAGGCGTTCGCGGGGGTCGGCCAGCGACAGCAGCCCGCTGAGCAGGGTGGTCTTGCCGGTGCCGGTGCCCCCGGTGATCAGGAACGCCAGGCGGGCGGCCACCAGCGCCGCCAGCAGCGCGGCGCCCGCCGCGGGGACGGCCTGCGCGGCGACCAGCTCCTCCAAGGTGAACGCCCGCCGCCGGGGCAGCCGCAGGGACAGGCAGGTTCCCCCGAGCGCCACCGGCGACAGCACCGCATGGAGCCGGATCCCGCCCGGCAGGCGGGCATCGACGCAGGGGGCCGCGTCGTCGAGCCGCCGGCCGGCCTTGGCCGCCAGGCGCTGCGCCAGCCTCCGCACGGCGGTCTCATCCGGGAAACGGACCGCCGTGCGCACCAGCCCGGCTCCGGCGTCCACCCAGACCTCGTGGGGGCCGTTGACGAGGACGTCGGTGACCTCCGGTGCGCGCAGCAGCGGCTCCAGAGGGCCCGCCCCGGCCAGATCGGCTCGTAACTCGTCGGCCAGCGCGAGCACCTCCCGGTCGCCGAGCAGCCTCCGCTCGGCCCGCAGGGCGGCGGCCACCTGCCCGCCGGTGGGTTCGCCGCCGGCATCGGCGAGCCGTTCCCGCACCGCGTCGATGAGCCTGGGGGCGTTCATGCCGCCTTGACCTCGGGGCTGACGGGGTGGGGCCGCAGCTCGGCGATGAGCCGGTCGCACAGGTCGGGCAGGGAGCCGCGGCGGCTCAGCCGCACGAGGTCGCCGTGTTCGAGCGCGGCGGGGAGCCTGCGGTCGTCTTCGAATGCGCCCAGCAGGGGAAGGCCGAGCGCTTCGGCCATCGCCTCGCCGGGCAGCCCGCCGGGCGACGGCCCGCGGACGATGAGGCCGATGTCGTCGGTGTCGCGGTGCAGCGCGGCGGCGACCTTGTCGGCCGCGGCGGTGGCGCGCAGCTCGGCCGGGACGACCAGCAGTGTGCGGTCGGCGACGCGCAGCGCGGCGCGGTCGGCGTCGGCGGGGCGGCGGGACAGGTCGATGACGATCAGGTCGAAGCCGCGCCGGGCGGCGTCCAGCACCGCGCGCATCGTCTCGGCGTCGACGGGTTCGGCCTCGGTGCGGCCCCAGGAGAGCATGACCACGCCGTGGACGGCGGGCAGCGCCCGGCGGAGCGTGGCCGCGCCGAGCCGGCCGCGGCGGCCGGCCAGGTCGGGCCAGCGGCATCCGGGCGCGTTCTCCTGGCCGAGCAGCAGGTCGATGCCCCCGCCCAGCGGGTCGCCGTCCACCAGCAGCACGCGCAGCCCGCCGCGGGCCCCGGCCAGGCTCAGCATCGCCGCCAGGACGCTCGCCCCCGCCCCGCCCCGTCCGCCCGCCACGCAGACGGTGACCGCCCGGCCGCCGCCGGGTTCGGCCGCCGCGGCCAGCGCGTCCACCAGCCACGGCTCGTCCTCGGGCAGGGTGGCCAGGTCTTGGGCGCCGACCCCCACCGCCGCGCGGAAGTTCTCCGGGGCGTCGGTCTCGGTCGTCACCAGCACCACCCCGGAGCGCCGGGCGATCCCGCCGGCGGCGAGGCCGTCCGCCAGGTCGGCGCCCACCAGGACGAGCGGCGGCCGGCGCCATTGCGCTCTGGCCTGTTCGACGGTGCGCGCCACGGCGGTGTCGGCGTCGGCAGCGGCGGCGAGCCGCAGCAGGTCGTCGGCGATCCGCGGATCACCGGTCGCGATGAGTGCAGCGATGGCCATGGGAGCCTCCTGTCGTCGGGTGGCTCCACCATGCGTTCCGGCCGCAGGGCGCGGAAAGACCATGCGTGAACTGTGGATAACCATCGCCGGGCCCCTGCCGGGGCCAGAGCGGGAAACCTTTTCCGGGCAGATCGGCAAAAACCACCGAACGTGCGGCGACCCCCGCCGGGGGGGAGAGCGGGGGTCGCCATCCGGTCCGGCCCCAGGGGGGGCAGGGCCGGACCGTTTCCAAGGAAAGCCCCAGAGATCTTCCTGAACGCCCCCAACGGGGTGCCGGTTCGATCTACAGGAAGCGGAAAGCCGTTGCCCTACAGTCTAGACATGATGAACATATCTTGCCGGATCGACACGACTTCCGTCGAGCAGCAAAGTGATACATCAGGCGATGTTTTTTGCTGACTTGCAGGAGATGGCGACCACGAAGCGGGACATCTTGTGATCAGTCCCGCCAAGCCGGCTCCCTCCGGCCTCGTATCGGGACGGCGCCCAGGTCAGAGGCGCCTTCACACCCCCATACCACAACAATGATCACAATCCGTGATCAAATTTCGCCGAATTCTCGGGCCGCCGGAATGCCTCTTCGATGCCCGCCCCGTCCGGCGCGCACATGCGGCCGAGCGCCCTCCCGCCGCCGTCCCGGTACTCGCCGATTTCCGACAGGGGGCTTGTCAACTGGGCAAATGAGGCGTAGACAGGTGTCGTGGGCCGATGGCCCACCCGCACGGCAGCCGGGTACCCACGCGCGACCAGCCGCGGGAGGCGCGTCGAGACGGGCTTGACCCGCTCCGACGATGTGAGGAGCACGCTTGGTAACCCGGTGTGACGTGCGGCGGCGGCGTCCCGGCAGCGGGACGCCGTCCGCTGTGCGGACGGTCCGGCAGGCCCTTTTGCCCGACCTGTTCGGCGCACCGCGGAAGCTTTTTCGACACGCCGTCCCCACAGGCCGCATGCGGGTGCCTCGCAGCCGGGGACGATGCCGTGACCTGCGACGTCGCGGCACCGGAACCCCCGGGCCACGTGTTGGGAAAGGCCCGGTCGGTGACGCCGCGCCCTGGAGCCCTGCGGTACCGCACGCCATCGAGACCGCCACCTCGGCGTCTTGAGCCATGTGCTTAAAAGATTCACCGATCAGCACCAGAACGGCGCCTCACGCGGCCGTTATGGATGACAGTGGAAGACGCTCCGGCTCGGCGTCAACGCAGCCCTCGGAGGCTTGCGGCAATGCCCCGCCCCCACGGCCGGCCGAGCCCCGATGCCCTTTCATTGAACCTTTTCAACACGCGCTCTTCGAGCACCGGAGACGGGAAGCCAGGCGGTATCCGAGCAGGTCACGGCACCGAGCCCCGCCTGCGGAAACGACATGCCGGAAAAGATCCACCGGCTGGAATGTCCACATTCGTCCCATCCGGCCCGAGCCCGGGCGCTCCCCCTGCGGATACCGGACGCGCCCGCGTGCACAAGCGCCGATGCCACGAGAGCGGGCGCCTTTCAGCCGCGCAGATAGGCCTCGCAGATCGCCAAAGAGTCCCGGGCGGCCGCCGCGGTGGCCGCGGCACAGTGCCGGATCCAGGCGGCGACGCCCTCGGGAGTGCCGCCGATATAGCCCCGCAGGGCCTGCGCATACTCCTCGGCCAGTTCGGCGTGCCCCACCTCGGGAGCGGTGAGCGACTTGGGGTCCAGGCCGCGTTCGACCAGGGTCATCCGCTCCGCGGCCCGGGCGATGATGCCGTCCCCCCAGCCGAACGGGCGCAGCGCCAGCAGCTCCCCGTGCACGATCGCGGCGACGACGATGGCGGGGGCCTTGGTCGGCCCGGTGAGCAGCGCGGTCAGGGCGTTCAGGCGGGCCGCCACCTCCTCCGGGGCGGGAGGATCGCCGAGCTTGAGCGGGTCGCGCACCTCCTGCTCCGCAGAGCGCGGACGGCCCAGCGCCTCCGGCCCGACCGCGTCGGCCGCCGCGAGCACGTGCAGCCGGGCCAGCACCTGGCCCGGTGCCTGCCGCCAGATGCCGGTCAGCGTCCCCAGTTCCGCCGACACCCGCAACGCGCCCTGAACGACCGGGTCGACCCGGCGCCCGGGATCGTCCTCCGCCTGGGCGGCGGCGTCCCGGCGCAGCTCCTCCAGGGTGACCGGCACCCCTTCCAGGGCGGCGGACGCGCGGGCGGCGCGCAGGGCGGACTCAGTGGACACCTCGGCGCTGCGGCGGCGGAGGATGCGGTGGCCCAGCAGCCGGTCCACCGCGGCTCGGACCTCGACGACCGCTTCCTCGACACCGGGCAGCGCCGCGACTTGGGCGAGTGGATCGGTCACGGTCCCCGACCCTATGCGGTCCGCGCATCGCCTTCGCCGCCGCCCCCGCCGGCCGGCGGTCCCGCCGAAGCGCGGGCCGGACGCCCCGGCTCTCCCGCATCCCGCGCCGCTCGTCCGCGAAGACCGGCCGGGGCGGTCGTGCCCGTTCGAGCAGGGGTCAGAAGGCCCGCTCAGACGCCGATGTTTCGGCGATGTGACTGCTGTCACATGCCTGTGAGGGCGAAACAAGCGATTTCAAGGCCCGAATGGCCTTGTGAGCCGCGCGGTTCCTTGGTGAAGTGGACGACACCGGGCGCCACCCTGCTTTCCGCTTCAGAAGGAGTCGACACCGTGAGCGACACGCGAGCTGAACGGGCCCTGCGGCCCGTGAGCTTGGCGACCGCGGTGGGGAGAGGCCGCACAGCGGCGCATCCCCGAGCGGGAGACGGCAGTGAAGTGAAGATCGCAGCCCGGAGAACGTGGCCCTGCCGGCCGCGTGGCGAGGAGGCCAAGTGAGCCAGGAGACCCTTTCCAACCTGCTGCAGGAGAACCGGCGCTTCGCCCCGCCCGCGGAGCTGGCCGCGTCCGCCAACGTCACCGCGCAGGCCTACCAGGAGGCCGAGCGCGACCGGCTGGCCTTCTGGGAGCGCCAGGCCGAGCGGCTGAGCTGGGCCAAGCGGTGGGACCAGGTGCTCGACTGGAGCAACCCCCCGTTCGCCAAGTGGTTCGTCGGCGGCCAGTTGAACGTCGCCTACAACTGCGTGGACCGGCACGTGGAGGCCGGGCTGGGCGACCGGGTCGCCTACCACTGGGAGGGCGAGCCCGGCGACACCCGCACCCTCACCTACGCCGACCTGCAGCGCGAGGTCGCCAAGGCCGCCAACGCGCTGCTGGAGCTGGGCGTGCGCAAGGGCGACCGGGTGGCGATCTACCTGCCGATGATCCCGGAGCTGCCCATCACCATGCTGGCGTGCGCCCGGATCGGCGCCACCCACTCGGTGGTGTTCGCCGGGTTCAGCTCCGATGCGCTGCGCACCCGCATCGACGACGCCCAGGCCAAGGTGGTCGTCACCGCCGACGGCCAGAACCGGCGGGGCAAGCAGTCCCCGCTGAAGGCCACCGTGGACGAGGCGGTGCAGCACACCCCGTCGGTGGAGCGCGTGGTGGTCGTCCGCCGCACCGGCCAGGACATCGCCTGGCACGACCGGGACATCTGGTGGCACGACCTGGTGGACCGGCAGAGCGACCAGCACACCGCCGAGCCGCACGACGCCGAGCACCCGCTGTTCATCCTCTACACGTCCGGGACGACCGGTAAGCCCAAGGGCATCCTGCACACCACCGGCGGGTACCTCACCCAGGTCGCCTACACCCACTGGGCGGTGTTCGACCTGAAGCCGGAGACGGACGTGTACTGGTGCTCGGCCGACATCGGCTGGGTGACCGGGCACTCCTACATCGTCTACGGGCCGCTGGCCAACGCCGCGACCAGCGTGATCTACGAGGGCACGCCCGACACCCCGCACCGGGGCCGCTGGTGGGAGATCATCCAAAAGTACAAGGTCACGATCTTCTACACCGCGCCCACGGCGATCCGCACGTTCATGAAGTGGGGCGAGGACATCCCCGCCCGCTTCGACCTGTCGTCGCTGCGGGTCATCGGCAGCGTGGGCGAGCCGATCAACCCCGAGGCGTACGTGTGGTACCGCCACCACATCGGCGCCGACCGCTGCCCGGTGGTGGACACCTGGTGGCAGACCGAGACCGGGGCGATCATGATCAGCCCGCTGCCGGGCGTCACCGAGGGCAAGCCGGGCGCGGCGATGCGCCCGCTGCCGGGCATCGTCGCCGACGTGGTGGACGATGAGGGCAAGCCGGTGCCCAACGGCGGCGGCGGGTTCCTGGTGGTCAAGGAGCCGTGGCCGTCGATGCTGCGGACCATCTGGGGCGATGACGACCGGTACGTGAAGACCTACTGGTCGCGGTTCGACGGCCTGTACTTCGCCGGGGACGGCGCCAAGAAGGACGACGACGGCGATCTTTGGCTGCTGGGCCGGGTGGACGATGTGATGCTGGTCTCCGGCCACAACATCTCCACCACCGAGGTGGAGTCGGCCCTGGTCTCGCACCCGAAGGTGGCCGAGGCCGCGGTGACCGGCGCCACCGACCCGGTGACCGGGCAGGCCATCGTGGCGTTCGTGATCCCGCGCGGGGAGGCCGGCGAGGAGGTCGACGGCGAAGAGTTCGTGGCCGAGCTGCGCGACCACGTCGCCAAGACCCTCGGCCCGATCGCCAAGCCCCGCCAGATCATGGTGGTGCCGGAGCTGCCCAAGACCCGCTCCGGCAAGATCATGCGGCGGCTGCTGCGGGATGTGGCCGAGAACCGGTCGCTGGGCGACGTCACCACGCTGACCGACAGCTCGGTGATGGACCTCATCGCCGCCAAGCTCCCCACGGCCAAGCCGGAGGACTGAGCGGCGTCCCCGCGGGGCCGGCGGAAGGCCCGCCGGCCCAGCGGGGGGCACGCCTCTTTGCGATCAGGTGCGCAAGAACACACCCCGGCCCGCCGAGTGAGGCCAGGGCGGCATGAGTAAACCGTGCAGCGCTGGGTACTCTTGAGCCAGGTGTGCCGGGAAGTCTGGTCGGCGGGGAAAGTCCCCTATGTCACCGTTTGGTCGACGTGGGGGTTTCCTCTTCCTCTTCTGTCCTGACCGCCGACCAGCCCGGGGAGCGCCGTGCCGCATCGTGTCGCCGCGATCTGGCCCGTCAACCACACCCTCCGCTACAGCCGCAACATCGCCGAGGCCCTGCGGACCGAGACCATCGGCGGCTTCGTCATGCTCGGCGCCACCCTCGTGGCACTGGTGTGGGCCAACAGCCCCTGGCACGACGCCTACGAGTCCTTCCGCCACCACACCCTCGGGCCGTCGTGGCTGTCGATGGACGTGGCGCACTGGACCTCCAGCGGGCTGCTGGCGCTGTTCTTCTACATCGCCGGGCTGGAGCTGCGCGAAGAGCTCACCCACGGGGAGCTGCGCAACCCCCGGCAGGCCGCGCTCCCGGTGATCGCCGCGTTCGCCGGCGTCGCGCTGCCCGCGCTGCTGTTCGCGGCGGTCAGCGCCGGGGTGCCAGGGGCGCTCGGCGGCTGGGCGATCCCCACCGCTACCGACATCGCCTTCGCGCTGGCCGTGCTGGCGGTGGCCTTCCCGTCCTGCCCGGCGCCGCTGCGGGCGTTCCTGCTGACCTTGGCCGTGGTGGACGACCTGATCGCGATCGCCGTGATCGCGCTGTTCTACACCGGCGACCTGGCGCCGCTGTGGCTGCCGGCCGGGATCGCCCTGATCGTCCTGTTCGGCCTGCTGCAAAAACGCGGCATCCGCTCCCCTTGGGTGCACGCGCCCATCGCGGTGCTGGCCTGGTACTGCGTGTTCCGCAGCGGCGTCCACGCCACCGTGGCCGGCGTCGCCCTGGGCATGCTGACCAGCCCCCGCCAGACCCCCGACGATCGGCGCACCAACGCCGAGCAGGCCGACCACGTGCTGCGCCCGCTGTCGGCCGGGATCTGCGTGCCGCTGTTCGCGCTCACCTCCGCCGGGGTGGCGCTGAACCCGTCCGCCCTGGCCGAGGTGAGCGCCGACCGGGTGGCGCTGGGAGTGATCGTCGGCCTGGTGGCCGGCAAGTTCCTGGGCGTGTTCGGCGGGACGTGGCTGGCGGTGCGGCTGGGCCTGGCCCGGCTGGGGGACGGCCTGCTGTGGCGGGACCTGGCCGGGGTGTCCGTGCTCGCCGGGGTGGGCTTCACCGTCTCCCTGCTGATCGGCGGGCTGGCCTACGCCGACCAGGACCAGGTGACGCGGGTGACCACGGCGGTGCTGGTCGCCAGCGCGATCTCCGCCGTCCTGGCCACTGTGATCTTCCGTATCCGCGTCCGGCGGCTCAAGCACTCCGGCGCGCCCGCGGTGGCCGCCGACGCCGGATGACCCGCCGCATCCAACGACATTGTTACGGCAACACAACACACCGGGCTTATGGGGTGGTCGCAAAGACGTGATCGCGGGTTGGATGGGTCCGGCGGGTGCGCCATCGGCCCCGGCGGCGCGGAGTGGGATCGTATGCCGTCGGGACGGATGTCACCCGGGTGGCAGTACGGTGATCGCTGCTGCCACGCTGTGCACCGTGCCCTGGGAAACCGGTGCCCTGGAAGAAGGGGAGCGACATGACGGAGGCAGGGCCGGGCGAGCGGATCGAGGACAAGTCTCTCGGTGAGCTGGTCGCCCAGGCGTCGAGTGGCATATCCAAGCTGATCAGAGCCGAAATCAGCCTGGCCAAGACGGAGCTGAAGGTCGATGCCCGCAAGGCGGTCGTCGGCGTCGCGCTGTTCTTCGTGGCGCTGGCGGTCTTCGCACCGGTGGCCATCTTCATCGGGTTCGGCCTGGCCTATGCGCTGCACGCGCTGGGCGTGTGGCTGTGGGCGTCGTTCTTCCTGGTGGCCTTCATCTACGTGCTGGTGGCCGCCCTGCTGGGAGTGGTCGGGGTGCTGGTGGTCAAGCGCATCCGGGGGGCCCGCCGCACCCGGCGGACACTACGGGACCTGCCGGGTGCCTTCCGACATGAAGAGTCCGACAAGCCGGCGCTCACCCGGGCGGACTGAGGGACATGGCCGGGCTCGACGATTCGGTCATCCAGATCGAGGGCCCGTGGAAGCACCGGGCGGTGAGCGCCGGAGGCACCCGCTTCCACGTCGCGGAAGCGGGTGAGGGCCCGCTGGTGTTGCTGCTGCACGGCTTTCCGGAGTTCTGGTGGGCCTGGCGGCACCAGCTGGTGTCGCTGTCGGCCGCCGGTTTCCGGGCAGCCGCGGTGGACCTGCGCGGATACGGCGGCAGCGACAAACCGCCGCGCGGCTACGACCTGGTGACGCTGGCCGGGGACGCCGCCGGGCTGATCCGGGCGCTGGGCGAGGCCTGCGCCACCGTGGTGGGGCACGACTGGGGCGGGCTGCTGGCCTGGACGATGGCGGTCCACCGGCCCAAGGTCGTGCAGCGCCTGGTCGTGGCGTCGGCCCCGCACCCGCTGCGGCTGCGGCAGGCGGTGCGCACCCAGCCGCGCCGCCAGGCCCGGGCGGCCCGGCACTCGCTGGGCTTCCAGCTGCCCATGTGGCCGGAACGGCGGCTGCTGCGCGACGACGCGGCGCTGGTGGGCCGGATGCTGCACGAGTGGTCCGGGCCGGGCTGGCCGGATGAGAGCACCGAGCGGCGGATCCGGCAGGCGATCCAGATCCCCGGGGTGGCGCACTCGGCGCTGGAATACCACCGGTGGCTGATCCGCTCGCTGCCGCGCCCGGACGGCATCCGCTACGCCCGCAGCATGCGCACCCCGATCCAGGCGCCGACCCTGCAGATCCACGGCGCCCTGGACCCGCTCACGCCGCCGAGCGGCGCCCAGGGGTCCGGCCGGTACGTGGCGGCCCCCTACCGCTGGCGCCTCATCGCAGAGGCCGGTCACTTCCCGCACGAAGAACGCCCCGAGGCGTTCGACGCGGTGCTCCTGGAGTGGCTGAAGGACTCCGGCGCCCCCGGCCGCTGAGCCCCCCGGCCGCCAGAACGGCTCAGCGCGCCGCGCGCAGCGTCACCTTCAGCGGGGCGGACGCCAACGCCGGGTCGTCGCTGCGCGCGGCGAGGTCGCGGCTGACGGCGATGACCGCGGCCACGTCGATGCGGTGGGGCGGCCGGGCCGCATACGGCTCCAGCCGGTCGGCGGCGCGGGTCAGCAGGGCCCGGGCGCCGCGGGGGTTCCCGCGCCGCAGATGGGTCAGCCCCACGGCCACCTGGGCGAGCCCCCGCCACAGCTCGCGCTCGCCGGGCGGAGCCGCCTTCCACACCGACTCCAGCACCTCGTGGGCGTGGAAGGGCCGGTCGGCGTCCAGCAGCCGCTGAGCCTCCTCCAGCGCCTCCTCAGGGCCGAGCTCCAACTCGTCCGGCATCGTCGGCACACCGGTCGCGCCGCGCGGCAGGGGGCGCCCGTAGGCGTCGCGGGGACGCGCGTTGCGGGGCCGCCCGTGCTCGTCCCGATCCCGCATGCCCTCAAACTTACGCGGGAGGCGTCAGTCGGAGCAGGCGCCGGTGCCGACGGGAACGGTGGCCGTGCGGCCGGTGACGGCGTCCGGCTCGACCTCCTCGGCGGTCAGCGCATAGCCGGTGGACGGGCTGCCCAGCGCCGCCGCGAAGATCACCCCGTAGACCGTGCCGTCCGGGGCCAGCAGCGGGCCGCCGGAGTTGCCGGGCTCGACCTTGCCGCGGATGGCGTAGATCTCCCGGACGACCTCGCCGGAGTGGTAGATGTCCGGGCCGGTGGCCTTCAGGTGGGCGCGGACGCGGGCGGCGTCGGCGGTGAAGCCGTGGCCCTTGGGAAAGCCGGCCACGATGGCGTCGTCGCGGGTGCGGGCCGGGCCGCCGAACTCCAGCGGCCGGGCGGTCAGGCCGGGAACGTACAGCACGGCGATGTCGCGCCGCGGGTCGTACAGCACCACCCGGCCCCGGCCGAGGCGGCGGCCGTCGTAGGAGATCACGTCGATCGGGCCGCGGACCCCGGCCACCACGTGGGCGTTGGTCATGATCCGTTCGGGGGAGTAGACGAACCCGGTGCCCTCGATCTTGCGCTGGCACTCCGGCGCGGTGCCCACCAGTTTGAAGATGCTGCGCCGGGCGACCGCCAGGGCGGGGCTGTTGCGCACGTTCTCGTTCGGCGGCGGCACCTCCACCACCGACTCCCCGCCCAGGCCGTAGAAGACGCGGGGGAACTCGCTGCTGTCGACGAACTGCTGGAAGGAGGAGAACCAGGTCCGTGACCGCTCGGGCATCACGGTGTCGACGCCCTCCAGCACCGCGGAGGCGTTGACCTGGGTGCGCAGCCACTCGATCTTGGCACCCGACAGCATGGTGCCGAAGAACCAGGCCACGATCAGCAGTGACAGCGTGCTGACCAGCGCTCCGCCCACCGCGTCGGCGGCCCGGGCGTTGTTGCCGGTCACGCGGTTGCGCAGCACCGCGCCCAGAGAGGAGGCGGCCAGCTGGCCGATGGTGGCCGACAGGAAGGCGATGATGATCGCCAGCAGGGCCTGCTGGGCGGTGCCGTCCACCACCGTCTCCGCGATCGGCGGGGCCACCAGCACTCCCACCACGCCGCCGCCGATGAAGCCGGCGAAGCTCAGCAGGCTCACGATGAAGCCCTGCCGGTACCCCGATACCGCGAACAGCACCACGAGCAGCAGCAGGATCAAATCAAGAACGTGGTCGCCCAGCACGAAATTCACCGTATAGTGCCGGGCTGGAGATTCACCTCTTCGCAACGGACCGGTTCCGGACGTGCCGTGACGCCCGCCGGGGGTGACCCCTTCCCGGGGGTGAGGGCCCGTCCCGGCCCGCGGAAGGTCAGCCCCGGGCGGCCAGGGCGATGACCTCCGGCGGCAGGTCCTCGATCCGGCTGGTGTCCCAGGGCCGGTCCCAGCCGCCGAGCTTGAGGATCTCGGTCAGCAGCATCGCCGTGAAACCCCACACCAGCATGCCGCTCACCCGGAACGCCGGCCCGGCGAACCCGGAGGGGTGCCGGACGTTGAGCCGGTTGCCCGGGTCGGTCAGCTCCGCCAGCGGCACCCGGGCGACCGCGGCGACCTCCCCGGGGTGGCCGGGCGAGATGTCGGAGGGCTCGCGCCACCAGGCGGCCACCGGGGTGACCCGGTAGTTGCTGCGGGACAGGTACAGCTCCGGCAGCGTCGCCAGCACCTGGCAGCCGGACGGGCGCACCCCGGCCTCCTCGTGGGCCTCCCGCAGCGCCGCCGCCACCGGCCCGTCGTCGTCGGGGTCGATGCGCCCGCCGGGGAAGGCCGGCTGGCCGGCGTGCTTGCTGAGCGTGGCCGCCCGCTGGGTGAGCAGCACGTCCGGGCCGTGCGGCCCCTCGCCGAACAGCACCAGCACCGCGGCGGCGCGGGCGCCGGCGGGCGGGCGCAGGAACGGGGGGACCTTCAGGCGCGGCGCCTCGGCCATGAACCGCTCCAGCCAGGGCGGCGGCGCGGCGGCGGGCCGCGGGAACGAATCGGGTTGCGCGGGCGCGAAACGATCTGCGGAGGGGGTCACGTCTGTGCGAACCTCCGCACCGGCCGGTTGCTTCCCGTCTGCGCTCCCATCGGCCACGTACGCTCATTCCCTCCCGGCGCCCGGACCGGCTTCGCGCCGCAGTCTCACTCGTCCGGGACGCCTCACCGTCGTGTGACTTCCCGCCGCGTCCGGCGGCCCCGGGACAGGGCACGTCCCGGCTGTTCGACACCCAGCGTTACCGACGCTACACCGTTTCGTGTGATTTTGTACCGGTTTCCTGCGTCATCTGAGGTGGAGAGGGCCACATTCCGCCGTCGTCAGGAGAACGGCCCCGTCCGCACCAGCTTGGCGGCGGCCTCCGGGTCGGTGGGCCCCTCCCCGAAGGACGGGCACAGCCTGGCAAGCGGGCAGACGCCGCAGGCGGGACGCCGGGCATGGCAGATGCGGCGGCCATGCCAGATCATCCGGTGCGACAGGATCGTCCACTCCTTGCGCGGGATCAGCTCGGCGACCTCGCGTTCGACCTTGACCGGGTCGGTCTGGCTCGTCCAGCCGAACCGGCGGGCCAGCCGCCCGAAGTGGGTGTCGACGGTGATGCCGGGCACCCCGAAGGCGTTGCCGAGCACCACGTTGGCGGTCTTGCGCCCCACCCCGGCCAGCTCGACCAGGTCCTCCATCCGGTCCGGCACCTGCCCGCCGTGCCGCTCGCACAGCTGCTGGCCCAGCTTGATGATGTTGTCGGCCTTGGCCCGGAAGAAGCCCGTGGGCCGGATGATCTTCTCCAGCTCCTCCCGGTCGGCGGCGGCGTAGTCGGCGGCCGTCCGGTAGCGGGCGAACAGGGTCGGGGTGACGGCGTTGACCCGCTTGTCCGTGCACTGCGCCGAAAGGATGGTGGCGACCAGCAGTTCCAGCGGGTTCGCGAAGTCAAGCTCGCAATGCGCGTCAGGGTAGGTCTCCGCCAGGATCCGGTTCATCCGCCGCGCCCGCCGCACCAGGGCCAGCCTCGTCTCGGGTTCGCGTACGCGACGTGGCTTTACCCCGGTCTTGCTCGTCATCATGCCGTAAGGGTAGGTGCTCCCGGGACGGCCGGGACGGGATACCCGCCTGCTCGGCCATCACGGCGCCCCGGCCCCGGCCAGTTGCCGTGACGCCTGGTCGAGGAGCTCCTTGAGCTCATCGGCGAGCGGCTGCGGGTCGTACTTGTGGATCACCCGCTGGACCTCCCGCAGCGCGTCCCACTCCGGGACGGGCTGGCCGATGGCGGCGAACTCCCTGGCGAGCCGGCCGTCGAGGGTGGGTCCTTCGGACTCTTGGTCGCCTCCGGGGGAGAACGGCGGCGGCAGCGGCCCCGCCTTGCGGTGCAGGCTCCGCGCGTAGGTCATGAACTCGTACGCCTCGCCGTAGCGGGCCTTCACCCGTCCGACCAGCGAGTCGCGCAGCAGCTCTGCCCGAGCCTCCGCGCGCACCGGCGCCCGAGTCAGCCACAGGGCCGGCACGGACCGTCCGCTCCGCCGCGGACCCCGTCCATGCCCCGCTACCAGGGTCGGTGTGACCCGGCTGACCGACTTATCCGTACACTTCCGCTGTCAGGAAGTGACGGCCAGCGGTTCAACAGACGTACAGGCAGAACCCGCAGTGGGCGGTCGGAACTCGACGCGGCGAGCCCCCGGTCGGCGCCTACGGAACGGCGGCCTGGGGGGAGCCGCGGTTACGGGCTTGGCAAGGCGCGGCGGCCCTTGGCGAGCACCTCCCGCTCCGGTGAACGCCCACCCTCCCGCAGTCGGTGGGATGTACGTCACACTATTGGTAATAGGTGTCTGTAGGAGGAAGCGTGACCGACCGCGACGTGGACGTTCTGGGGAAGGCGCCGCTCTTCGAGGCACTCGACGAGCAGGGCGCCAAGGCGCTGCGCGCCAATGTGACTGAGGTGCGGCTGTCACGCGGCCAGACCCTCTTCAACGAAGGCGAGACCGGCGACCGGCTGTACGTGGTGCTGGAAGGCAAGATCAAGCTGACCCGCACCTCCAACGACGGCCGGGAGAACCTGCTCAGCGTGCTCGGCCCCGGCGAGATGTTCGGGGAGCTGTCGCTGTTCGACCCGCGTCCGCGTACCGCCAGCGCCGTCGCGGTCACCGAGTGCCGGCTGGCCGGGCTGGGCCACGACGACCTGCGGCCGTGGCTGACCGGTCACCCCGAGGTGGCGGTGCAGCTGCTGCGCGCCCTGGCCCAGCGGCTGCGCAAGACCAACGACGTGATGGCCGACCTGGTGTTCACCGACGTGCCCGGCCGGGTCGCCAAGGCGCTGCTGGACCTGGCCGAGCGGTTCGGCCAGCCCTCGGACGTGGGCCTGCACGTCCACCACGACCTGACCCAGGAGGAGCTGGCCCAGCTGGTGGGCGCCTCCCGGGAGACCGTCAACAAGGCGCTGGCCGACTTCGCCGCCCGCGGCTGGCTGCGCATCGAGGCCCGCGCCGTGGTGATCTTGGACGTGGAGCGGCTCCGCAAGCGCTCGCGCTGAGCACTCGCCGCACGACGCATCGGGGGTCGAGGTCGGCTGGCCGCACGCCGGGCGACCATGACTGGGCCTTTCTCAACACGCCGTCTCCGCAGTTCGAGACGGGGCCTTGCCGTCAGGGGCGATGCCGTGACCGGCAACGTCGCGGCATCGGAGAGCATCGGGGCTCCCGTCCTCGGCGCCCTGGGCCACGTGTTGCAAAAGGTTCACCGCACGCCTTCCTCCTGGCCGGACCCTGGGTGAGCGCATCCCGCGCCGCGGCACGGCAAGGGGGCCGCGCCCGGCGCTTTCAGGGTGCGCTTTAAAACGGCAGACGGCCGCTTTCCCTCAGGTAGTCCAGCTGCGCCTGCACCGAGGCCTCGGCCGCCTTCCACAGCTTGCGGTCCACATCGGCGTAGACCCGTTCGACCACCTCGCGGGCGGTGCGGGCGCCCGCCTGCACGGCCTCCTCCACCTGGGCCAGCCGCCGGCGGCGGTGCTCCAGATAGCCGTCCAGGGCGGCGATCGGGTCGTCCAGCTTGGGGCCGTGGCCGGGCAGGATCACGCTCGCGCCCGTCCGCTCGGAGAACTCCCGCAGCCGCTGCAGGGAGCTCAGGTAGTCGCCCAGCTTCCCCTCCACGACGGTGGTGCCGTAGCCCAGCACGGTGTCGCCGGTGAGCACGGCGCCGTCGGCCGGCAGCCAGAACGTCAGCGAGTCGTCCGAATGCCCGGGGGTCTCCATCACGTGCAGCTCCAGGCCGCCGACGGTGATCACATCCCCCTCGGTCAGGCCCTCCTCGCCCAGCCGGTGCCGGGGGTCCAGGGCGCGGATCCGCCGCGTCCCGGTCAGCTCGGCGAACTTGCCGGCGCCCGCGGCGTGGTCGGGGTGACCGTGGGTCAGCACGATCAGCCCGACCCGGCGCCCGGACTCGGTGATCTTGTCGGCGACCCGGCGCAGGTGCTTGAGGTCCTTGGGGCCGGGATCGATCACCACCACCTCGTCGGCGTCCGGCTCGGCCACGATCCAGGTGTTGGTGCCGTCCAGGGTCATCGCCGACGGATTGGGGGCCAGCACGCAGGTCGCCCGGCGGGTGCCCATCCCGTCGATCTCGTGCTCGTCGGCCATCTTCTTCCCCTTCAGCGTGCCCAGATGGCGCAGGAGGGACGATCCGGCCAGGTGCCAGGTGACCGCCCTGCCCAGCTTGCGGCTCATCGCCGGTCAGCCCTTCGGGTAGTACTTGGCCGCGTCCTCGGGCAGCACCAGGTAGGGCTCGCCGTCGATGATCTCCGCCCGGGGTTCCCGGACGGAGATCGTGCGCTCGGCGGCCAGCACGTCGGCGACCGTGTCGTACTCGGCCAGCTCCGACAGCGTCGCCAAGGTGGGCGGCAGCAGCGCCCACTCGCCCCGCAGCGCCCGCTGCACCGCCTCGGCCGGACGCACCCAGGCGACCTTGTCGGCCTCGGTGCTGACGTCGCGGGCCCGCTGGCCGGCGGGGATCGCGGCGACGAAGAACCTGGTGTCATACCGCCTGGTCTCCACGACCGGGGTGATCCAGTGGCCCCAGGGGCGCAGCAGATCGGCCCGCAGCAGCAGGCCGCGCCGGTTCAGAAACTCCGCCAGCGACTGCGAGCGGTCCACCAGCGCCTTGCGGTCGGCCTCCCAGTCGTCGCCCCGGGTGTCGTCCACCACCGTCTCGGCGGTGGGCCCGGCCAGCAGCACCTGGGTCTCCTCGAAGGTCTCCCGCACGGCGGCGCAGACCAGCTCGCGGGCGACGGTCTCGTCCGCGCCGAACGCCTCGCCCCACTGGCGGGGGGACGGCCCGACCCAGCCGATGGAGGCCTCCCCGTCGCGGGGGTCCACCGACCCGCCGGGGAACACGTACGCCCCCGGCGCGAAGGCCATCGAGGCCACCCGGCGCAGCATGAACGCCTGCAGCCCCTGCTCGGGGTGGTCGCGCAGCACCACCACGGTGGCCGCGTGCCGGACGGGCGGGGGCTGGGTCCGCCCGGCCTGCAGATCCTCGATGCGCTGCCGGAACTCCTCCGGCAGCTTCATCAACCCGTTGACCACGCTCATCGGCCGCCTGCCGCACATTTGTTGCTCATGGCGGCCAATTCGGACATACCGAACGGCGTTCCGTCAAGTCCCCCGGTAGGGACACCTGCCGCGGCCGCCACGCCGGTCAGCCGGAGACCTCGGCGATCAGCTCCACCTCGACGGGCACATCCAGCGGCAGCACGGCCACGCCCACCGCGCTGCGGGCGTGCCGCCCGGCCTCCCCGAAGATCTCCCCCAGCAGGTCGCTGGCCCCGTTGACCACCTGCGGCTGCCCGTGGAAGTCCGGCGCGCTGGCCACGAAGCCCACCACCTTGACGATGCGCTTCACCCGGGACAGCTCCCCGACCTCGGCCTTGAGCGCGGCCACCGCGTTCAGCGCGCACACCCGCGCGGCGTGCACCGCCTCTTCCACGCTGACCTCGGCCCCGACCTTCCCGGTCGCCGTCGGCTCGCCCTTGACCAGCGGCACCTGCCCGGAGGTGTAAACCAGCGAGCCGGTGCGCACCGCCGGCACGTAGGAGGCCAGCGGCGCCACCACCTCCGGCAGCTCCAGCCCCAGCTCGGCGATCCGCTCTTCAGGCGTGCTCACTGCTGCAACTCACGCTTGAAGTAGGCCACCAGGTTCTCCGGGTTCGGCCCCGGAATCACGGTGACAAGCTCCCACCCGTCCTGACCCCAGGTGTCCAAGATCTGCTTGGTGGCGTGAACCAGCAACGGAACGGTCGCGTACTCCCACTTCTTCATGCCGCTCAGCCTAGCGATCCACCGCCCCCGCACTCCCTGGCGTACCGCCCTCGAGAGCCTTCGGGACGGGGCCGGATTCACCTCCCGCCCGTGTGGCGAGCGGCCGGCCCGGCGGGCCCATGAACGTGGACGCCCAGGACGCTGCGCGTGGCGGTACGGGTCCGGGTGAGCGGCGCGCCGCGCAAGGTCATATGCCGTTCTTCTGCGTGGATACCGGCCAGCAGCACGACGAACACGCCCCACGCGGCACCGGTCAGGAAGACCGCCAGCAGGATGATCGCGTTGAACATCGAAGATCGCCCCCTCGGGTCGGGCGTGGGGACCTCACGCAATCGAGAATGCGGCTCACCGCATGGACGGGATCACTGCGCGGCTGGACGCGTTCGGGACGTCCTCACTACAGTGAAGGCGTCCCGAGACGTCCTGATGAAGCGGTCAGGTGGATGCCGAACGAACGCCTACGCGCCGCCTTGCTGGAGCGAGGGCTGACCGCGGCCGCACTTGCCGAAGCGATCGGCGTCGACCAAAAGACCGTCGAGCGGTGGATCACCAAAGGACGCACCCCCTACCGGCGGCATCGTTTTGCGGTGGCCTCGCAGCTGGGGGTCGATGAGACTTATCTGTGGCCCGAGGCGCTTTCCCGACAGCAGGTGGCCTCCGCGTCGGAAAGCGAAATCGTCACCGTTTATCCACACCGCTGGTCGGTGCCGCGCGATGTGTGGGGACGGCTTTTCGGGAAAGCAAAACGAGAAATCGGCGTGCTCGTCTATGCGGGGTTGTTCCTGTCCGAGGACGCCGGGGTTCAGAAGATCTTCGCGGAGAAGGCCCGCGCCGGGGTGCGCGTGCGGATTCTCCTGGGCGACCCCGACAGCCCGCACGTGGCCGAACGCGGCGCGGACGAAGGCGTCGGCGTCGGCGACGCCATGGCGGCGAAGATCCGCAATGCCATGGTGATGTACCGGCCGCTGCGCGCCATCGAGAGCGTGGAGTTCCGGCTGCACAGCACCGTGCTCTACAACTCGATCTACCGGGCCGACGACGAGCTGCTGGTCAACACCCACGTCTACGGCCTCCCCGCGCCTCATGCCCCCGTATGGCACCTGCGCAAGGTCGCCGGCGGCGACATCGTGAACACCTACCTGGACAGCTTCGAACGAGTCTGGGAAGGCGCCCGACCTCTGCCGGGAGAGTGATGGCCCGCAGGATCGACTACTACGACGACCCGAACGCGCCCAAGGCCAACAGCCTGGTGCCGTCCGTCAATGTCGTCGTCACCAACGACGCCGGTGAAATCCTGATGATCCGGCGCACCGACAATGACAATTGGGCGCTCCCAGGCGGCGCCATCGATCTCGGCGAATCACTCTCCCAGGCCGCCGTGCGCGAAACCAAGGAAGAAACCGGAATCGACTGCGAAGTAACCGGCCTGGTCGGCATCTACACCGACCCGCGCCATGTCATTCGTTACACCAGCAACGAAGAGGTCCGCCAAGAATTCTCCATCGTGCTCAAGGCCCGCCGCATCGGCGGCGAGCCGACACCGAGCAGCGAATCCCGCGAAGTCCGCTGGATCGCCGCATCGGAGGCGCTGAATCGCCAGATGGACCGCTCGATGCGGCTGCGCATCGGCCACTACCTGGAGAACCGGGATCAGCCGGTCATCGGCTGAACGTTCACGCCATGGCCATCTGCAACTGACCGGCGACTTTGTGCACGGCCTCAAGGAGCCGAGGAGAAGCGGCCTCGATGAAGCGGGTGACCAGATGCCCGGGGCCGTAGCGGGTTTTGATCTCGGCAAGCCGCTGCTCGACGGTCAGATGCGTGCCGTCCGGGCCGGTGGTCATGTCGCAGTAGATCAGCGCTTCTGTCAGCGCCGGAGGGCCGGGCGGGAACTCCTCCGCCAGTTCTCCGGCAAGGCCGCGTTCCGCCGCTTCGATGATGGCGCAGGAGTGATGCGCGACCAGCCGGCACAGGACGTCCTGCGCCCCCAAGACGTCCCGCAGGTAGCGGGCACCGTCGAGTGGATGGAAGCCGGTGGCCACGAGCGCCGGGGCGTACCCGATGTCGTGGAGCCACGCGGCGGCCTCCAGGAGATCGGCGTCATCACCCACGATCGGGGCGAGGCTGCGGGCCTGCGCGGCCACTCCCTGAGTGTGCGCCCACCGACGCGGAAGCGGGGTCGCAAGGATGCTCCGGGCGGTCTCGCGCGCCCACGCGGCCATGTCGTTCATGCTCCTGACGTTACGGGCCGGCCGAGAGACATCCACGGACGGCGGGGCACCATCTAGGGACGTCTTCTCGCCCAACGTCTCGTCCCCGCCGGCACCGATCCCGGCCACTAAGGAGCGGCAGTCCGGCAAGAAGCTTGGGAAACCGGACTGCCGCTCCTGATCTACGGGCCACAGCCCCACGAGATCAGAGGCATGTTCTTCGCCTCTTCCAGCCGTGCTTCAAGCACGCCCGGGGTGTCCAGGTCCTCACACCAGGAGGGCAAGGCCATCGCGATGAGCCGGTGACGTACCGCGTCCCGCGCCTCCTCGTCCGCGGAGTACAGCCCGGCCATCAGGGCACCCCACATCTCCCGCGAGAGCATCACCCATCCGTCGCCGTCATGCATCGGCCCCGAGTTCATGCGTTCTCCCGGCGCCGTGGCTCCTGTCCCAGCATGAGCAGCCCGTGTCGAACGGCCTCCCGTTCTTGCGATTCCGTGCCTCTCTCCGGGACAGCCGCAGCCCACAGTTCCCGGAGTGGGGCAACCGTTTTGCACGGAGGGAGGTCAGCTGGCCGAGGACGAGTGGACCGAGATCGGCACCACTTCGGAGACGCCGAACAGCCTTCCCTCAACCGGATCAGCGTGTTGACCTCCCCGGCCGGACAAGCGAAGTACTGAAGGTCACCCGGCTTGCCCTCATGCTCTCGGACGCCCCCTCGTACGCCGGCCCGCACGGCACTGTGGAAGCGGTCAAGCACCACCACGACGGCGCCATGCCGAACACGACGGCCGGTCTCCGTGAGGGTCTCGCCGCGGCTCATGCCCCCACCAGCCCGAAACTGACCATGGCCCGCCGGAACCTGCCGTGCTGACG
>Ga0207874_1000161_pt1 | contig 102010 bp, 117 predicted proteins | sample HigsolmetaAR201D_FD_184833 | JGI IMG/M metagenome (GOLD analysis project Ga0207874, IMG submission 184833) | Ionic liquid and high solid enriched microbial communities from the Joint BioEnergy Institute, USA - AR20-1-D (SPAdes) (version 2) ...
ACACTCTCCTGCCTTTGCTCGTGACGGTATGTTTTATTTTGTATTTGATGGCCTTAGACGGCGCATACAAAACGCCGCCATGGCCGACCCTGGTATTTGGAGAAAACGTTAATTCTTGTGCAAACACGTTAAGATTGCCCCACGTTTGGATCTTGACCTAAAAAACGGTAATGTTGTATAATTAATCAATAAGTTTTAGGTTTCTATTGACTTATGACAGCTTCACGATCGCCAGAACACTGCGGACCGCACGGGTGGCCATGCGAACAACAGTCTTCTGATGGGCAAATAGCAGATGCTGGCACCGGATCTGAAGTACTCGAGCTTCCGATCATCTCAAAGGACTTTTTAGGTTGAAAGATGACCGCACGCTTATTGCACAACAATTAGCACGGCCGTCGCTAACCCAGAGCAATCCAATCAATAACCAAATTTCCTAGTAAAAGTAACACTTGGCGCCGAATACCAATTCAGCACTAGTCAATCCATATTCCGAAGTTTTGCTGTCCCTGGAAAGCGCCAGGAAATGACCCTCTAGTAGATCCAGAACGTGGGCCTAGCGCTCTACAAGTTCGGCTAGTGTGTCGTAGCCTGCGGTGGCGCCTTCTTCCATGCCGCTGGCTACCATACCGTCGCGGTCGGCGACCGATTGGTAAACCGAAACGCTTTTTACGGTTGTTTTGCCAGCTTCTTCCGTAAAGTACACGGTTTCCAGGACTACGTGGCCTTTCTCGGGCAGGCCTTCAAACTCGAAGGTCCAGATTATACGTTCGTTCGGCGCGACCTCGTGAAATACGCCGTGGAACGCATACTCACCGTTGTCGTCGCTCTGCACCATCCGCCACGAACCGCCAGAGTGCGACTCGAACTTGTCTATCTTGGTCACAAAAGTCTTGCCGCCCCACCACTTGACGATCTTGTCAGGGTTCACAAAGGCATCAAAGACGTCGGCAATGGGCGCGTTAAAAGTGCGCTCGAGGATTATGTTTTGTGTGTTTGGTTCTACAATGAATTTGGTCTGGCCCATGTTATTTCTCCTTTTTAATTAATTTCTGTTGCATGCCAATCAATTACTCATTACTCATTAGCCCCTCCCAACAACTCGTCTAATGCATCAAATCGCTGATTTATGAACCGCTTATACTGTTCCAGCTGCCTGGCAGCTTCGTTAATCGTTTCCGGATTAGCCACGATAACCTTTTCTTTGCCACGGCGTTTTTTGATAATCAATTTGGCTTTTTCGAGCACCCGCAGGTGTTTGGCGACTGCCGAAAAGGATATATCGTAATCTTTGGCAAGGTCAGAAATGTTTAGCTCGCTTTGAATGACGCGCCTGAGGATATCCCGCCGTGTCACATCAGCCAGTGAATGAAATATGAGATCCAGTGATTGTGCGTTATATTGAACCATTTGGTTCAATGATAATGCATGTGTCTTCTTTTGTAAAGCCCTGTCCGCCGGCAATTTGGGTGAAGAATCTGACCAGCTCTATACATCAACGACTGGACCGACTCTGTTATCTCATTCCAAGTCTGGTGAGCAGGTTTCCTAATGCATTAAACAATCCTGTACGCGATTGCTGGTCCGTTTGCTGTTTGACATTAGCAATAGGCTCGCCTCCATCGGCCAGGTTTATAGCCCAGTCGTGGTGTCGCCTATACCTCCGCATAAACGGCCTAAAGCCCAAACGCTCCGCGAACTCGTCGTACGACTTTCTTTCACGAACCTGTTCATAGTAGTTATTGGCATTTGATTGGATGGCGATATTCCACACCCCGAATTCCAAGCCGACACGCATCCAAAGCATAACAAAGAGTGCCTTCCAGTCAAGATTATTCGCGACCAGCGGCGACTTGTAATACTCCTTATTCTTTTGCCCATTCGGCAATTGCTTGGGCATGCTTGTAACGTCCTGAAGTTGCGTGATGACAAGGTCGTTATCCGTTATGGTGGCGGCTGTTATGGCGAGTAGCCAGCATCTTTCCGTGCCGTTTGCGTCCTTGTACTTATAGTAAAGAGCGAAGCCGTTGGGCCCGTCCAAAGCCAAAGTGTTTTTGTAGGTTCTATAGGGCGAACCGGGCAGACTCATGCGGATCGACGGACGTGTTTTAACACCCGGATTTCTTTGGGTCATTGGAGCAATCAGGAAGTTGGGAAGGTCCTTTATTTGGCCGAATTTCTCGGGGTTGAATGGGACGGCATACCGCTCGACACCTTCCCTGCAGATCAAAGATGCAATGTCCGCAAAATAGTCATGCCCATCCCGCAATTCCTTTTTGCCTTTAGGCCCGGGGTGATAGTAAGCCCAAAAGCGTTGCGGAAACCTTTCGTGGTTTGGCCGCTGATCCCTCGCCAGTAATTGCCGCGCCTCCCGCCATCCTCTTGCCAAACTTACGTCTTCTTCGTTAAGTTTCCTAAGCTGATCAAAATGATAACCCTCAAGAAGCTCAATTATTGGGTCGAACCGACACCTATTGCTTTCGGCCCGTGCCAACAGAGACTGAACAGGGGTAAAGACAAGTCCGCCTTCTGGTGATACACTGGAGGCAAGCTGGTCAACATACATCCCCTCAGGTGATTCGGAAGGCGTCTTCGGATATAAATGTGACACGTCTTTTCTGCTCATTCAGAGATAACTAAACCTTTGGATAGCTCCTTAACGATCCACGTAGCGCAAGTCCATAACATCAACACGCGTTGCGGTTATTTTGTCATCAGACTCTGGACGGGCCGCCAAAATATGGCCCCAGGCATAACTCATGTCCACTACACCGCCCGGCGCAAATTCACTGCCTATAACAGGATTTTCTGCCCATGAATCGTACTTTTTCATAGCGGGTGAGGCCATATTCAATACTCCAATTCAAAATATTATTATATCATATAAGTTAAGATAATACAATCTCCCGTAAGGTAACTATCCTCTCACAGCAAGTAGAGTCAGGCTTAATGCAGCCGGAACGGCGTCAGCCGTGCCACGCGTAACGCCCTACTTGTCGTGAGAGGATAGTCGCCGCAAAAAGAGATTGCCTATTTAGTATTTATATTTTATAATAACATAGTGAATGTTCCTCCCGCTCTTTCAGGGTCTAATATCGAAGAATTCCGTGCCACTAAGCACGGTTTGGCCGTGCTTGAAGGCTGTACCCCGATCCAAGAAGCTATTAAGACTTTCTCAAACGATCCCCAGAATCCAAACGTACTTCATGACTATGGCCCTGTTGTCGGCACTGGCAACACTTCTATGGTTTGGGATATTGGCGGGGTTGCGGTCAAGGTGAGTTCGGATAGCACCAGGTCTTCTATAGTATCCCCTACAGAAAACCTGGTGCTCCAGATGCGGTTTATGCATGCTCTCCAACAGTATCTGGAGGAGCACGGCAAGTCGTCCGACCCCCACACACCGGGCATTATCGCACCCCACCAGTACTTTGCCGCTCGCGTCCCGGGTGCAACAATCTTGGTGCAAGAATATATGACTAGGGACTACTGGATGCCTCTATCCGACTGGATGCGCGCCGCCAATTATCCTCAAGAGAATATTGGGGAGCTGGCAGACAAGCTCAGGCAACGGATACATGGCGCCTTGCGCGATAGTGCGCTACGACTTGGCGTGGTCGACGTAGTTCCTGATGGACAATTGCATGCCGAAAACGTGCTTGTACCTAACGACACGCAAGACCCATCCCGCGCTTGGCTGTGTATTATTGACCAGCCGTCGCGGGGCGTAAATGGTTATGGGCATTTCCTTGGCCGCTACGCCCTGCTGAGGGCTGGCATGGAAAAGCTAATCGAGAGAGTAAAACGACGCAGCTGATACAAAGAGTCTTTTGAATTAAGGGAATTAAGGAATTAAGAGGGTGTGCCTTCAAATGAGTTGGGTTATGGTGTTGTAGCTAACTATATAATCAATTGGATTATTTGGAGGTACGTCCTCTTAAGCTTTTACTTCTTAAATGCATATAGTGAGAAGCTGCCACCGAATTCTTTCCAGGCTCTGTCTAGCAGGTCCCACGTTACATGCTGGTATGGCTTGTTACCGTGTGCGCCGTCGGGATTATGAATGATAACTTCTTTGTCATCGTAGCCAACAACTAAAATGGAATGGCCTTCGTAACCGGTGCGGCCGGCGAGCGGCCGGGCATTGACCTCAAGCCGCACCAACCAGCCGTCGTCCAAAAAATGTTTGATGTCCTCATTGGTAGCCGGGCGCCTTTCGAGCGGCAGGCCGAGTGTCATATACTCTTGCATACGCCTGGCTTCGAGCGTCAGATCCGAATGTTTCAGCTGGTATTCCAACGCTTCTTTATCCAAAATGGAAGACAAATATCCGACAGGGTTTTTAACGAATGCCCGTGGTCAAAATCTTCGATCCAATGCACCTTGAATCCCATTTTGTGAAGCTCAAGCAAGGACTTTGCCGGCCACGTGCCGCGGCCCGGAACGTAACCGCACAACTCCTCAAGTTCCGACATGGCGAACTTCTTTTCTGACATAAAGTACGCCAGCACCATGCCTGTCGTTGCCGGCACACACTTGTCGCTTGGATTTTTTACGAACGGGACTTCTGCCAGCTTCATTGTATTACCAGCAAGTTTTTATTTGCCGCTGAGGAGGCGAATAAGGAGACCGCCAAATACGGCGTACACGAGCACGGCAATGAGGGTCGTCCATTCAAAAACGCTTGGTGTGACGATACCCGGCCCTTCGACTATCGTCGAATCTTGCCCAAAGATGCCGGCGAATGGTGCAACGAGCGGCGTACTCCAGTCGTATACCCAGTTAACGAATGCGTTCGCCGGGTTAGCACCAAGAAGCCGTAGCACGAATCGAAGTGCAACCAGTGTGCTCATAAATCCAACAATTGCTGATAAAATGCCCGCAAACATGTCGTTATTCCTCCGCAAACACTATCACTATACCGCATTTCTGTGATGCGCGCGAGCATCATCAGCTATGCAGCATCAATTGCTACAGCCTGCCTGATGTAGTCGGTAAGCGCTTCTTCGCTAAAGTCATCCATGGATTTGACGAAGACGTTGCGGTTTGTCTTGCCCTCGCCTTTCAGTAAGCCGTATTTGTCGGTAAATTGCGCGCCCTTGGAGAATGCAAAATTCACACCTTTCTTGGTGGGGCTAATGACGATAATGTCGCGCTTGAGCCGGTACACCGGCACGCTGTAATACTTCTCGGTGCCGCCGCGCATGCCCTCGGTTACCTCTGGCGCAACCCTCTTGATGAGGTCGCGGAACGCTTGTACGACCGGCCGATACTCCGGTAGCACCTTTTTCCCCATAAATTCGTCGATTGTCATTGCTCGTCCACCCCCTAATCTGTATGCCTTTTCTATTAAAGCACAGTCGTGAAAGGCTGCTAACTAGCAGGGGCGCTATTGGAGCGGATGCAGCAGCGGTCGGAGCTGGTCCGGTCCGGCACCAAGATCTCTTGCCACCTGCTCCCATTCGCTGGCCAATATTGCGCCCGGCTGGCGCTCTACCGATTGGTGGCCATCACTCTCTTTTACTCTTACAACGAGCGATCCCTCGTGCAGATCTGGAGTTACCCCACCTTCTTCTAATCTCTGGCGTAGTTGGCTGGTTGCAAAATGCAAGCCCCGCGCCACCATTGCGGCGGTATGCTGGTCTACAATTAATAATTGTTGCGTTGCTACCCTTTCGAGTGTCTCTGCAGCTTGTAGCAGTGCGCCAATTTCTTGGGTAAGCACACTATCGTTTCTAGCCACATCCGGACGCATGTTACCGGTGGCAGGATTGAACATGAACCGTTGCGCTTCATTTCTGAGGAAAGATGCACCCGTTGCCAACACAGCCACGTCGCTTACGTCTAAACTGCCATAGCGCCTTACCTCGTATCCTACTGCTACGCCGCCATCGCGCCTTGCCGCCCTCATATGTACTCCTTGTTTTATGGTAAGTATATTATACCATCAAATATCAATAGGGTAAAAACTGGTCTGTTCGAAGCTATGATATGGCGCCGAATGCGATAATCCAACTCCCTGCCAAATCACTATGAGGCAGACTGGATGGACTCGCTTGTTGTTACCGGGGCTTACGGCCGCCCTGGTTTTTGATTTGTCCTTTCGCGCGGCTTGCACCCTGTTGCACATCATTTGCCACCCGAGCGGCCTGTTCCTGGCTCTTTTGGTAAGCGCTTTCCCAGATGCGGGCGGCCATTTCGCGGCCGCCGAGGCCGAAGGCCAGCGCTGCGCCGAGCGATGCGCCGCCTACCAGTGCAGCGTAGGTGATCGTCACGATCTCCGGCGCAATACGCAGCTGGTTGAGGATCATGAAGATCGCGAGCCCCATCACTAGCGCCGGCGCTGCGCCAGCAATCACCTTGCCAGTTGGTGTTTTACCCATGATATTTGTTATAAGTTCGGCAATACCGGCCGAGATGGCACTGGCGATCAAAAAGATCAAAAGCGCAGCAATGATATTCGGTACGTACGAGTAAAAGCTGCGTACCAAATCAGTCAAAAGCGTCACGCCGAGCGCCCCGACAGCAAGCGAGATTGCGCCAATAAAGATTACCCAGAACGCAATAGATGCAATCAGATTACTCGGCCGCGGAAACGCGCGCTGGATGATATTGCCGCCATTGCCCGAATGCAGGCGCTGGTCAAGCTTAATGCCATGTAGTGCGCGGCGGACAAGCCCGGCAATGACCTTCGCCACAAAATAACCGATGACGAGAATAATGAGCGCGCCAATCAGCTTGGGCGTCCAATCCATCACCCCTTCGACAAATTTGTCCCAGAATTCCGACCATCTGTCCACTTGTTCCTGCATACTGCTTATCCTCGCTTAATGCTTTAACGGTAACAGCACTGAACAAGCCTAACAGTTAAAAAAAGCACAATCACGTTCCCTCGCAAAATCAAATACTGGTATACTCAGGGTGATGCCGAATTTGTCAAATCGTAGGTTAATGGGGGACGAGTACACAGCATGAGCGCCGATACACAAGCTGATCAGCTAGCAGTTAATACCATCCGCATCCTGTCTGCGGCGCAGCCGGAGTGGGCCAAAAGCGGCCACCCGGGCGGGGCGATGGGCGCGGCTGATTTTATCCACGTACTCTTTAGCGAGTTCATCGTAGAAGACCCGGACGACCCTACTTGGCCGTTCCGCGACCGCTTTTTCCTGGATCCAGGCCACATGAGCCCGATGCTTTACAGTGTATTAGCATTAACCGGCAGAATTCCGCTCGAAGAGCTGGAGCGCTTCCGCCAGCGCGGCTCGCTCACGCCCGGCCACCCCGAGCGCGACATTCTCCACGGCATCGAAAACACCAGCGGCCCGCTCGGCCAGGGCCACGGTTTTGCCGCAGGCGCGGCCATTGCCGCCAAATTCCTTGAGGCACGCTTTGGCGACTGGATGGATCACACTATCTACGCCTTTATCAGCGACGGCGGTGTACAGGAGGAGATCAGCCAAGGCATCGGCCGCATCGCCGGCCGTCTGGACCTCGGTAACCTAATCATGTTCTACGACTCCAACCACATTCAGCTGTCTACCCCAACTTCTGAAGCAACCAACGAAGACACGGCCAGGAAGTACGAGTCTTGGAATTGGCACGTTATTACCATTGACGGTAACGACCGTGACCAGATCCGGCAGGCGCTCCGCGAGGCTAAGGCCGAAACCGGACGCCCGACCATTATCATCGGCGAAACTGTCATGGGCAAAGGTCTACTCGACCCGGACGGCAATCCGTTTGAAGGCCAGCCTAGCACGCACGGCATGCCGGTAAGCGAAGCTGGCGCGTCGTTCGAAAAAAGCGTCCAAAACCTCGGCGGCGACCCGGAAAACCCGTTCGTCATCCCTGATGAAGTGAAAGAGCTCTACGCCAAGGCCGCGGAGCGCAAGCGCGCACTGGTTGCCGAGCGACGCAAGGCAGAAGCAGCATGGCGCGCAGCCAACCCAGAGAAAGCCGAAGTGCTCGACCGCTACCTCTCCGGCGAACCGCCCAAGCTCGACTGGGAAGCCATTGCAGCCAGCCAGCAAGCCAACACCGCTACCCGCGCCAGCAGCGGCCACGTGCTGAGCTACTTTGCCGAACAAGTTGGCAACATGATCGTCATGAGCGCAGACCTTGCCAACAGCGACAAGACCGACGCCTTCCTCAAGAAAACCAAGCCGCTCGTGGCCGACGACTTTAGCGGCGCATTCCTGCACTGCGGCGTGAGCGAGCTCTCCATGGCTGCAATCGCCGTTGGTATGGCATTGCATGGCGGCGTCATTCCGGTGTGCGGCACGTTCTTCGCATTCTCGGACTACCAAAAGCCGGTTTTACGCCTGGCCGCACTCATGCGCGTGCCCGTTAAGTTCCTCTGGACGCACGACGCCTTCCGCGTGGGCGAAGACGGCCCCACGCACCAACCAATCGAGCAAGAAGCCCAAGTGCGCTTGCTTGAAAAAGTCCGCAACCACGAGGGCAAACCCAGCATGCTCGTGCTACGCCCCGCAGACGCGGCCGAGGTAACAGTCGCCTGGCAGATGGCGCTCGAGAACACCGAAACCCCGACTGGCATTATCTGTACCCGCCAGAACATCATTGACGTCAGCGACTTTAAGGCTGCGCAGGGAGCGAAGAAGGGCGCCTACATCGTGCACGAACCGGATGGTAAACCAGAACTGGTGGTTGTCGCCAACGGCAGCGAAGTCGGCACCGCGTACGAGGCCATCAAGCTGTTGCCCGACCGTAAAATCCGCCTAGTGTCCGTGCCGAGCGAAGGCCTGTTCCGCGAACAGCCCGAAGATTACCAGGAGGAAGTTCTCCCAAGGGACATTCCGCGCTTCGGCGTAACAGCCGGCCTGTCCGTCAACTTACGCGGCCTGGTGGGCGAAAACGGCAAGATCCACAGCCTTGACCACTTCGGCTACAGCGCCCCATACAAAATGCTCGACGAAGAATTCGGCTTCACTCCAGAAAAAATTGCCGAAAAACTCAAAGAACTGTTGCAAGAACGCAGGCCTAAGAACAACCAATCCAGGTTCCTGGGATTGTTTTTTAGGTCAAACTAGCCAACGAGGCCTTGCAGTTTCTCGAACGCAGCCTTGGGGTTGTCGGCGTGCGCAATGAAGCCGCCAGCGTTGAGTTCGTCTACACCGCCGTCGGCCAGCGCCCTGGCCACCTGGTCGTTGACGCCGCCGTCCCAGCCAATTTCCAGCTCTGGCTTGATCGATTTTAATTCGCGTACCTTTTCGAGCAATGCCAGATCGGCCGTGCCGCCGTGATAGCCCAGGTTGCCTGAGAAAATCAACACATGATCCAGCTGTTCAAGGTACGGCACAACTTGTGACACCGGTGTGTCCTGCAAAAGCGCCACACCAGCCTTGATGTCATGCTCATGTACCTTTCTTGCAAAATCCGCCAGATCTACCACAACCTCTGCCGGCACCACGATGAGGTAGGGTTTGAGCCGACTCATGGTATCGAGATGTTCCATCGGACGCTGGTACATGACGTGGATGTCCACCGTCAGGTACTCGGGCCACCAGATTTTGTCGAGATCAACGAGTTTGGTCGGCGAAAACTCTCCGTCGCCGAGGTCGATGTGGACGCGCGAAGCAAACCGCCTGATCGAATCCATACGCTCGGTGTACCCTTCCAGCGTGGCTTCGGTAATAGTTGGCGCAACGACAGCCATACGCTTCCTCCTACTGGTCCAGCTTCTGGACGCGGCGGACGTGACGTTCGGCACTCCCTTGTGGCGTTGCCAGCCAGGTCGTCACCGCTTTTTCAATTTCCTCCCAGGAAAGGAAGCGTGCCGCCAGGCTCAGCATATTCGCCAGGTTATGCTCGCGGGTGAGGCGCAGGATCTCATATGGATTGCTCGAGGTGTCGCCCTCGGCGTCGATAGCCCCCTTTGGTGCCACCGGGCCGTAAAACAGCGCGCAACGCACACCTTTGACACGGTTGGCAGCCATTGCCTCGCCTTGTCCGCTGCCGCCCATGATAATGCCGACCTCGCATTCGCCGCTCGCTACTGCCCGCGCCGCCGGGAAAATAAAGTCAGGATAGTCGTCGTCCGGGTCAAAACTTTTCGGGCCGAAGTTGGCACATTCATGCCCTTGGGCGGTCAAAAATGCTTCCAGCCGGTTGGTTAGTTCCAGGCCGGCGTGGTCGGTACTGAGCGCTATTTTCATGCCTTTAACTATAGCTGGCGGGCGGGTTTACCGCAACGGCGGCACATGGTTAAATTTGAGCAGTAACCTTGTGGAGACAGTTGTTATGACAGGTGCGAACGTAGGCGAAGTGGTAATCGCAAAGGGCAAGCAGGAACTTGCCGAGAAAGCCGCAGACGCAATTGTTGCCGACCTGAATGAAGCGATAGCCCGACAGGGATCTGCGAACTGGACGATCGCCGGCGGCTCGCTGCCGCCTGTTGCTTACGGCATGCTGGCCGAGACTGCCGCCGATAGGGTGGATTGGGCCAAGGTAAGCTTTGTTGTCGGCGACGAGCGCCTGGCGCCTTTTGCAAGCGAAGACTCCAACTGGGGGCAGTTTAAGCGCGCGTTTCTGGATAAAGTGCCGCAAGCAGGCGGCGAGATAGCACCACCTCCAACAGACGTAGAAATCGAAGGCGCTGAAGCCAAGGCCGACGCAATTGCCCGAGCCTACGAACAAGAACTCGTCAGCAAGCTGCCAAAAACCAACAAAGGCGTGCCACGCCTCGACGTCATGTGGGTTGGCATGGGCCCGGACGGCCACACGCTCTCACTCTTTCCCAGCCATCCCTCTAGCACCGAGCCGACCGACCGACTGGTGGCACCAACTTACAACTCGCCCAAGCCGCCGGCCACACGCATTACACTCACCTTTAAAGCACTGACCGGCGCGCAAAAGCTCGTCGTTATTGCTGCTGGCGAAGACAAGGCCAACCGGATCAAGCAGGCGTTTGACGATCCAGACAGTCTGCCAATCGGCCGCGCCGTCCGCACTGTACTGGAATCCGGCGGCAAGGTGGTCTGGATGCTCGACGAAGCTGCCGCCTCCAAGCTCTAATCGTCACACAGCTGTCAGGTTTTTCGCGGCAGGTGGCGCCAGCCCCGTTCTAGGATAAACGGGGAGGAATGAGCTATGACGTTTCGAGAAATGGTCAAAAAGATGCAGCACTACTCCGGCTTTTCGGATAGCGAATCGCAGGATGCACTGGAGCTGATGGTAGAAAGCCTCGCTGTCCATTTAACCGAGGGCGAGCGCAAGGATTTTGCCAGCCAGCTGCCCCAGGAACTGAAAGACATTGCTATGTCGGTGATGCCGACCCGGGAAACAGCCAAACAGGACATGCTCGAGCAATTTATGCAGCTGCAGGATATCGACGAAAAGCGCGCCAAAAAGCAGATCCTCTGTGCCTGGAAAACGTTGAAAGACGCCATTACCCCTGGCGAAATAGAGGACATCCGCGCCCAGCTACCGAACCGCACAGTGGCGCTGCTCCATTAACTTGTAACCAACTTCATAGCACCCAGCTTCAAGCGTATTTACGATGTAAATATTACATAACGCGTTAAGGAGATGGGTGTGAAGCAAAAAATTATCGGACTGACACTCCTATTGCTCATCAGCATAGCGGGTTTTTGGGGTATAACAAACGCACAAGAATTCCGGAGCGGCAACACAAGCAGCGTGGAATCTGGCGAAACAATCGACAGTACGCTCTGGATATCGGGACGGACGGTTGACATTGCCGGAGACGTAAACGGCGATGTGTTCTGCGCCGGGCAGCACGTAACAGTCAGCGGGTCCATTCAGGGTGACCTGCTCTGTGCCGCGCAAACCATCGTCGTCTCTGGAGAAGTCGGCGGCAACGTGCGGGCGGCCGCGCAAAGCCTGACATTGAACGGTGATGTGACGCGCAACGTCAGCGTACTGAGCCAAAACTTCAACCAGGGGCCGAACAGCACGGTTAGCGGCGATGTCAGCATTGCCGGCAGCGACGCCGTGCTGAACGGCACTGTTGGACGCGACGTTGCCGTCAGCTCGGGTGCCATCCGGCTGAACGGCCAGGTTGGGCGCAATGTGCAGGCGACCACCAGCTCTCTGAGCCTTGGCAGTAATGCTGCGATCTCGGGTGATCTTCGCTACACCAGCCAGTCTGATGCCAGGATCGACAGCGACGCAACCGTCGGGGGCGAGGTTATCAAGTCAAAACCAGAGCCAGCCAAACAGCAAGGCGCCGGCGACCGACTCGGCGCTACGCTCGGACTTTTTGTGTACGCATCTGCAGCCACGCTCCTGATCACCCTCATCCTCGCCTTACTCTTCCCGCATGCTATCCATGCCGCTACCAATAACGGCTTGCACTCTTTCTGGAAATCACTGCTGGTCGGGCTAGCGGCGGCCGTGGCAGTGCCTGCAGCCATCATCGTAGCCATGCTCACCATCATCGGCATACCGTTCGGCCTGGTTCTGTTGACCGCCGCACTGACTGTGCGTGTACTGGCTATTACCGCATCCGCCTACCTGCTTGGTCGCATTGTCTGGCGGAACCAGCAGAATGTCGTGCTTATCATGCTGCTTGGCACACCCCTGCTCGTCCTGCTCATACTCATCCCGGTGCTCGGCCTGCTTGTCTGGCTGGCTGCGTCGCTGGTTGGCACCGGCATGCTCCTCATCGAACTCTGGCATCGCCGGCCGAAGGCGCGCTATAATCTCGAATCCCGATAAACAACGGCCGTTACATTATATCTGTAGACGCTGGCAAATAATTTACCGCCCCTTTGATGCCAGGGTGGTACAGTGGATGAATCATAACGTAACCAGGGGAGGAATGCATATGGCAAACCCAAAGAACCCAGGGCAGTTCGGCAACCGGCCGGACACTGAATTCCAGGCCAGCAGGGGCGGACAGGCCAGCCCGGGCAAATTTGGCAGCCCGCGCGGAGCTGATCCCCATGCGGCAGGTCGCAAAGGCGCCGCAGCCCAACCATTAGAGGCCAAGCGCCGCGGCGGACGCCACAGCCATCAGAGTGACTACTACTAGCTGATCTAACCGGGCAGCAAAGACCCGGCCATTCAAGGGCCGGGTCTTTTTGTTGCCATTCTCGGTCGTTCGCGCCTATTTCTTCAGGAAGCTCTTGAGATGCTCGGCGGCTTTCTTTGCCTCTTTGATCGCCTGCTTCAGGTCGTTATCTTCAGCATCGCCTTCATGGACAGCGCTGAGTAGCTCGCGTGCTTTTTCTTTAGCGGCCTTGGCGCCCTCGACAGCCGTATCGAAGTTCTTCTTTGCTGCGCCCTTTAGCTCGTCAGCCTTCTTGCCTGCTTCGCCGATGAGTTTGTTGAGCTCGGTGTGCAGCTCCTTCAATTCCTTTTCGGCTGCCTTGTAGGTTCGAACGGCGGTATTTTTAATGTCCTCACGCGTTTCCTTGCCGCTCTTTGGCGCCGTCAAAATACCTGCAATGTAACCGGCGGCTGCAGCAAGCAAGGCACCAATTGCAAACCGTTTCGTTCGTTTGTCCATATGTTGTTACTCTCCCTTGTTATCGCTCTTGTTAGATTTTTTGTGAACCATATCCACGATGTTTTGCACAAAGCGCAGGACACTCAACTGACCAACTGCGCTCTTGACAGCTTCGGCAGTCCGCTCGGCCGAATCAACAAACTGTTCGGCCTTCTCAGAGATACGGTTCAACGTCTTCATCAGACGAATAACCTGGACAGCGATAACAATGGCGAGGGCCAAAAACACTGCAAGTGCTGAGGCGAGAATAACAACCAGAATTTGTTCGGCGGTATTCATCAGTATTTACACTATAGTACTACTTAACCTTGTTGCGCAAGTATTCCTTGAACGCCGGGCCGATATCTTCGCGCTCCAGCGCAAAGTCGACCGCTGTTTTGAGGTATTCGAGCTTGTCGCCTGTGTCGTAGTATTTGCCGTTTTGGACTTCCTTGGCGTAGAACGTGCGGCCGTCGTCGATCATGGCCTGCATGACCGGCTGGATCATGAGCTCGCCGTTGCCGTCATACGCCTCGAGGTGTCGCTCGAGGTACGGGAAGATGTCCGGCGTAAGCAAGTAACCGCTCACGCTCGCCAGATCGGACGGCGCGTTTTCTTTGCCCGGCTTTTCGATAATCCGGCTGACGCGGATTAAGCCATCCTCGATTTCTTCGCCGGCCACGATGCCGTACCGGCCGTACTCCTCATCCTCGGTAATCTTCTTGCAAGCGAATACCGACGCACCGGTCTTGTCGTACACGCTAATCAACTGGCTAGTGCGTCCCGGCGTGGCCATAAAGAAGTCGTCAGCAAAGGTGTAAATAAACGGCTCGTCCCCGATCAGGTGCGCCGCGTCGATCACCGGCGTGGCGTTGCCGTACGGGCCTTTTTGGCGGAGATAGATAAAGTTAGCCAAGTTTGCGACCGCGTATAGCTCGTCGATGAAATGCTGCTTTTTGGGGCCACCAGCACGAAGATTGTTGAGTAGATCCTCATTGGGCAGGTCAAAGTGATCTTCGATCGCGCGCTTGTTACTCGAGCCGACAATAATAATGTCCTTGATGCCCGCTTCGACCAGCTCCTCTACAACATACTGGATGATCGGTTTGTCAACGATCGGCAGCATCTCCTTGGGCATAGCCTTAGTCTGCGGCAAAAAGCGCGTACCAAATCCTGCTGCTGCAATTATCGCCTTGGTCGGTTTTTTATACTTCATTTCCTGCCCTCCTCTTTTGCAATTCTTCGTAAGCCAGGAACGGCGCTTCGACGTCGGTCATTCGCGCACGTCTGGCATTATCAAATAATTCGTCAATGGTAATCAGGGCAACTTGAATATGCTCGGTTTCATCAAGCTTTTGGCCGTCTTTGTGTGGCGTACAGTCGGTGGCCAAAAAATAATGCCAGGTACTATTATTGTACGCGTCTTTTACCACATCACCCAAATAGTGCATCTTGCCAGCTTCATAACCCGTTTCTTCCAGTAGTTCCCGGCGGGCAGCTTGTTCAAAATCTTCACCCTTCTCTGCCCCGCCGTCTGGGAGTTCGTAAAGAATGCGTTCCTGGGCGGGCCTGTACTGTCGCGAAACGATGACCTTATTATCCTTTGTTAAAGCAATGGTCGCCACGCAGTGACTATCTTCTTCGCCAATAGTCTGATAATGGTGGACCTTCCCATCTGGCTGCACGAATGTTTTGGTGACGATCGTTCTAAAACCGATTTTACTGACAACTGTTGGCTCAATCCGCTTCCACTCCATCGTGCACCCTTCCTTGCCTTCCCTGCTAGATCCCTAATTGCTTCTTAATGAGTTCTTGCGCAAGTGATGGGTTGGCGCGGCCCTGGGTCTCTTTCATGATCTGACCGACGAGGAAGCCAATGGCTTTCATTTCTCCCTTATTGATGTCTTCGACGGCTTTGGGGTTAGCCTCGATGACTTTGGCGACGATCTTGGCGATTTCGCCTTCGTCGGATTGCTGGATGAGGTTGAGTTTTTGCGCCAGTTCCTCAACTTCTTTGGCATTCACCTGCTCCGAAAGCTCGGTAAAGATGTGGTTGAGCAGGGTCTTCGCGCCAGTTGAGCTGAGCTTGCCGGCTTTCTGCAGGTCGTAGACGGCACGGTAAATGTGCAGCCGACCTTGGTTGGTGAGCCCGCTGTTTACCTTGGCATTTTCGTCGCGGCGGAGCGGGATTTCGAAGTTAACGAAGAAGTTGGCGAGTGCCTTGGCAAACTCTTTGTCACCGATAACTTCCTCAACGAGTGCGAGGTATGACACTTCGGGGTCGTCCAGGTCGGCTTCGAGTAGTAGCTCCATGGACGGCTTTTCGATGCCAAGATTCCTGAGCCGCTCGCGCCACTCTGCTGGCATGATCGGCATTTCCTGGCGCACGGCCTCGATCATCTCATCGGTCAGTTCGACCGGCGGGATGTCCGGATCGGGCATGTAGCGGTAGTCCTCGGCGTTTTCTTTGGTGCGCTGGGTGAAGGTGCGCTGTTTGGCGTCGTCCCAGCCGCGGGTTTCCTGTACGACCTGCTCACCGCGCTCAAGTAGTTCGATCTGGCGGTTGATTTCGTACTCCACGGCCTTTTCAACGGCGCGGAAGGAGTTGATGTTCTTGATCTCGGCACGAACGCCGTATTTGTCGGTTTTGCTGACAGAGACGTTGACGTCAAAACGCATGTTGCCGTAGTAGAGATCACAGTCAGACACGTCGGCGTAGCGCATGCGCAGGTAAAGCTCGCGGGCGTAGGCTTTTGCCTCGGCCGGCGAGTAGATATCTGGCTCGGAAACAATCTCGAGCAGCGGCGTGCCGGCGCGGTTGAAGTCGACCAGGCTGTAATCTTTGCCCTCCGGGTGCATACTCTTGCCGGCGTCAGCCTCCAGCTGGGCGCGGTTGATGCGGACGGTAACGGTACGGCCGTCGACTTCAAAAGTCACACTGCCGCCCTTGATGATCGGCTCGGCCAGCTGCGAAATCTGGTAGCCCATCGGCAAATCCGGGTAGAAATAGTGCTTGCGCTCAAAGTAGCTGAACTTTTGCGGTACGGTGTCGAGCGCGAACGCAGCGCGCATTGCCAGGTGCAATGCCTCTTTGTTAAGCACTGGTAGCGCGCCCGGCAGACCAAAGCTGAGCGGACCGATAAGCGTATTCGGCTCGGCCTCGCGCGCATCGTTGCCTACTGCCTCAAACAGCTTAGTGGCTGTCTTGAGCTGCACGTGCGTCTCGATGCCAATCGTGGCGGTATACTGCTTGCGTACGTCGTCTGAAATCATAAAGGCCTCCGCAAAGCACCAAATACCAAGCACCAAATACCAAATAATTCCGAATGTCCAAAATTCCAAGACTCTAAACACGACCTATTGCTGCCTGTTTTGGACATTAGGTCATTAGCACTTTGGTGCTTATTTGGAATTTGGAATTTGGTGCTTGGTGTTTTCATTTCTTCAGCGCTCCCAAGTCTTTCAACGCCTGGCGGAGGGCGATCAGCGCCTCTTTCAGGTCCTTTTCAGTCAGTTTAAAGTCCGGGTTGCTTTCGACCTCGCGGCGAAGCTTGTGCGCAAACCAGACCCGTTCGTGGTCAGTAAACCGCTTCTGAGCCTTCACTAACCGCTCGCCCATGCTCGCACCGCGATAACGGTTCTTCTTGAGCGCAATGTCCACCAAGTTGTCGGCCTGCATGAGTGCCACATCCCAACGATCCTTGTTTCGCAGGAGCTTTTGCAACTCTTTCCATTCGTTCGTAAAGTACTCTTGGTTGAGCTTTGGCGGCACTTTCCACCGCCAAATCAGATATCCGGCCCCGCCCACAAAGGCCAAAACCACCACTGCCAGTGTGATCCAGCCTATCATGCGAGAATCTCCTCTGCTGCTTTAGCTATACCTAATAATTCACGGTCTTTCCGCTGCGGCGCCATGATCTGCAAGCCTACCGGCAATCCGTCGCTCAAGCCTGCAGGTACACTGATTGAAGGCACGCCCACCAGGTTGGCGGCAACGGTCATGATGTCCACCAGATACATCTTGAGCGGGTCGTTGTCGTTTTCGCCAATCTTGAATGCCGGTGTTGGTGCGACCGGGCCGATCAGGAAATCGACCTGCTTAAATACTTCGTTAAACTCGTTGATCAGCTTTGTGCGGACGATCTGCGCCTTGCGGTAGTATGCGTCATAATAGCCACTCGAGAGTACATACGTGCCGATCATGATACGGCGCTTGGCCTCCTTACCGAAGCCGTTGCCGCGCGACTTCATGTAACTTTCATCCAGGTCTTTGGCGTCCTGGTAGCTAAACGGGTAACGCTGGCCGTCGTGGCGGCTTAAGTTGCTACTCACCTCTGCCGGTACGATGATGTAGTACACGGCAAGGGCAAGCTTGATCGACGGCAGGCTGACTTCCTGCACGTCAGCGCCGGCAGCTTTGAGCTTAGCGGCTGCTTCTTCAATCCTGGCTTTCACGCCCGGATCCAATCCGTCGCTCATATACTCTTTGATGATGCCGACCTTCTTGCCCTTTACGTCCGCAGGCAGGTCCAGGTATCCCTCGGGCTGTCGCTCGATGGTGGTGCCGTCGAACGGGTCGCGGCCAGCCATAACATCAATAACAGCTGCCGCGTCTTCAACCGTGCGAGCGAAGGTGCCCACCGTGTCGGTACTGCTAGCCATGGCCACGATGCCGTAGCGTGACATCAGGCCGTAGGTCGGCTTGTAGCCGATACAACCAACATAGCTAGCCGGCTGACGGGTGGAGCCACCGGTGTCGGTGCCGAGTGCGAACGGCGCCATGTCGAGCACAACAGCTGCCGCCGAACCACCGGATGAGCCGCCGGCCACGCGCTCTTTGTCGTGCGGGTTTTTGGTTACAAAGAAATCGCTGTTTTCGGTGCTGGCGCCGTGGGCAAAGGCGTCCAGGTTGGCCTTGGCCACGCAAATCGCACCCTCGGCCTCCAGCCGCTCAACCACCGTCGCTTGGTACGGCGCGACAAAGCCTTTCAGCATATTGCTGGCCGCAGTTGTCTCGGCCCCGAACACCAGGTAATTATCCTTGGCAATAAACGGCACGCCAGCAAGCTTGCCGGGATTCTGACCATTCTTGACCGCCTCGTCTATGGCCTTGGCTCGCTCGCGGGCGCGCTCGGCGGTCGTGGCAATAATCGCGCCGTACTCTTGCTTTTCTTCAATCGTCTTGAGGGCACGCTCTACAAGCTCGCTGGCCGTTACCCGACCCAGACGTACATCTTCGGCAATTTGAGCAATTGGCTTCCACTGACTCATATCCGACCTCCGGCCGTATTCGATATACGAGACACGACATACGATATACGAACTCGACACATCACGCCGCCAAGCGACGCTCGTGTCTCGTGTATCGTATTTCGTGTATCGAGCCTGTCGAACCCTCTCATCCGATCATCCTCTTTACCTTAAGCAGACGACCTTCGGTGTTGGGTGCGATGCCTAGGAGATCATCTGGTGTGACGCCATAATCCACGATGACGTCGTCACGCATCACATTTTTAAGGCCGGTTACCTGGCTCGTCGGCTCCAGGCCGTCCACGTCGGCGTTCTGGAGCTGTTCGACGTACTTTAAGATTTCGCTGAGTTCTTTACGAAATTTTTCGACTTCTTCGTCGGTGAGTGTTAGCCGGGCAAGCCGAGCCAACTTCAATACATCATCGCGCGATAGATCTGCCATATTTTTTACACTATACCAGAGGTAACTACAGTACGGCAAGTTCGGCGGGTGTGGGCCAAGGATTGAACTTGCAGCCTTGCAGGTCGATAGACTGCTGTTGCATGACCGGTGCAGGCTGGCCGTCGCCCGGACAATTGCGGTGGCCAAAACCGAGCCAGTGGCCGGTTTCGTGGTTGATGACCATCACGCGGTAGTCTTCGAGTGTGCCGCCAGCTGCGTTCCATGAGTCACTGGCACCCATCCATCGGTCGTAATTAACAATGACGTTCGGGCCAACGCGACAGCTCCAGGTGTTATCACAGATTGTGGCGCTAAAGCTGGTCATTTGAGCCGCCGAGCTGAGCCAGGCGGTAAAATCACAGCCGCTGTCGGCGTAAACAAACGCGATGTCGCCGTTCTTGGCCCAGCCGCGCGGGTCAGCATACACCGCGGCGAGTTTTTGGCGGAATTCGGGGATGAGTCCAGCATCAACATCTCTGGTTGCCACACAGTAGTGGTACATTTTTACGCCCTGGCTCGCAAACTGGAACGTCACCGGCTGCTTTTTGTTGACGGCGTACAGTGCCGCCTGCACGGCTTCATCGCGGTTCACGGGCGCAACATCCAAACCCTGCGCTGCTCCGTCAACGACCTGGCTGATTTTTTCTTCGGACAGCTTGAGTGTTTGTCCGTCAGGCTCAAAAAAGCCGGCGATATCAGAACGGCTCAGCTGCCTTGATTGCCCCTTGTGCGTAAACGTAATTTTCGCATCCAAATGCTTATTGAGCTCGGCAAGCTTTTCGCCTAATTGCCCGGCTGGCGCATCAGATTTTTTAACTTCAACCGGCACATCCAGCTCGCGCTTGCCTTGTTCAAGCAAGCCCACCAGCTCCATACGCAGTGTGACTACATCGAGCGAAAAGCCATCTTCAGGTTCTGCAATCTTGAAATCATCGCCACCAAAAACGATGCGCTCTGGCAATGGGTTTTTATGGAACGCCTTCTCCAACTCCTTGGCGGCAACGGCAAACTTGGCATTATCGAGCGTCAACTCGGCCGGCACAGTGCGCTTCATGAACAGGCTGAGCGCCGGCAGCCAGTTACGCGAGCCCTGGATCTGTTCGCGGGTTACCTCCCAGTCCACAGCCACGCCCAAATCCTTGGGCGTTATCTTTTTTGTAATGTCATCTTTTTTGAGTGTTATCTCGTCTGGCAATAATTTTTCTACCGAAACTTTCTTATCAAGCTCATCAAAACGCGTACCCCCAATCGCCACCGCCGCAACAGAATAATTCGGTAACACCTTACCCCGGTACACCAGCATCACCACCAGATTAGCCAGAATAAACACACCAGCCAGTACGCCAAAAACAATCAAAGCAACCCACACCCACTTCGGCATTTCACGCCGTTTATTCACAAGCCGGAACCGTCGCCTGTCTATTGGTCGCATCTACTCTTAATATTACCCCATACATCGAAGTCCAAGCTAGAACGGCAAGATATGCGTTATCTTCAATCTATTAGGACTTCGGCCGATACTCTGTAACTACATCGATGGACCCGGCCATCACATGCAATTCGGCGGGTACCCCTAGCTGATGAGGGGTTAACAGTTGCATCCGTCCCTCTTCGCTTGACTGACGCTGAGGAATATCAGCACCTTCGGGCCATGTAATTCTTAATAACCTCACGTACTCACCAAGAGTATTAGCCACCCTACCGATAAATGGCGCAAAGTATGCAATCTCTTGGCGAATAATATCATGTGTCGTACCTGGAGCTATCCTGTAACATAGTGCATATCCGAGCCTCTGCTCTTGGTCGCCATGCCCATCATCAATGATGGGCTCTACCCGACGCCAATGCGGCTCATGAAGCTCAACGCTCAATGGCTGCTCGGCTGCTGATAGTAGCTCCCTTTGATCATATCCAAGCAAATCTCGCTCTTTAACCAGCCGTTGCAATAACCTTACACCAAATGGTATGGAGCGCGTTCCGGTCCAAGCCTTCCGACTGTTAAAAAATTCAAATAGATCCAACCTAGCATTTGTACGTGGAGGCGTATGTGCAATATCTGCTAAGACATTTCGACTAACATACACAATTCCGGGCCTACTTCTTCCAATCAAGGCTTGTTGACCACCGTACTCTGCCTCAAGTCGCCCCACAACACTGTCAAGGAACCCAAAATGACTCCCTTTCATAAGACGACCAAGATACAGAAAACGCCGATCTCGGTGCATGACGGGAGGTCGACCGCGCCGGCGCGACCGGTTATGCGTATGTGGGTCAAATCCGGATTGGCCATAGCTGCTCTCAAAAGATGGATGTGTCATAATATATTAATTATAATATAAATATCGTAATATAACAATATTGCCGTAATAGTCCGCCCTCTTCGCAACAAAAACCAAGACAGCCGCTGTGACCCTAGGCTGCCAAACCTACATTTTTGACTTAATCTCTGCGATGATGTCGCGCAGCTCGGCGGCTTTTTCGAATTCTAGGTTGGCGGCGGCCAGCTCCATTTGGGCGGTGAGGTCTTTGATGAGCAGGCCGTATTCGTCCTTGGGGATTTTCTTGAGGTCGATCTTGGCCTTCTTGGCTTCTTCGGGCAGATCTGGACGGAGGCCCTTTTCGATGGCCTTACTGACGCCGCGGGGCGTGATGCCGTGCTCTTTGTTGTATTTCTCCTGGATTTCGCGGCGGCGGTTGGTTTCGTCGATGGTGGCCTTCATGCTGCGGGTGATGGTGTCGGCGTACATGATGACGCGGCCTTCGACGTGGCGGGCGGCGCGGCCGACGGTCTGGATGAGGGCTTGTTCACTCCTTAAGAACCCTTCTTTGTCAGCGTCAAGAATGGCGACGAGCGAGACTTCGGGCAGGTCCAGGCCTTCACGCAAGAGGTTAATGCCAACAAGCACGTCGTACACGCCGAGGCGCAAATCGCGCAGGATGTCGGTGCGGTCGAGCGTTTCGATGTCGCTGTGGAGATATGCCACTTTGATGTTGAGATCCTGCAGGTATTCGGTGAGATCCTCGGCCATGCGCTTGGTGAGGGTGGTGACGAGCACGCGCTGACGCTTGTCGACGGTGGCGCGGATTTCGCTGATGAGGTCGTCGATCTGGCCGTTCACCGGCCGGACTTCGATCTTGGGGTCAAGCAGGCCGGTCGGGCGGATGACCTGCTGGACCGGCTCGGGCGAGTGGGCAAGCTCGTACTCAGCCGGCGTGGCGCTGACGAATACCACCTGGTTGATGTGTTTCTCGAATTCGGTGAACGTGAGCGGCCGGTTGTCGAGCGCGCTCGGCAGACGGAAGCCGTGCTCCACCAGTACTTCTTTACGGGCGCGGTCGCCGTTGTACATGCCGCGGATTTGCGGGATGGTCATGTGCGACTCATCAATCAGCATCAAAAAGTCGTCCGGGTAGTAGTCGAGTAAAGTGGCAGGCTGCTCGCCCGGCTCGCGGTCGGTGAGGTACCGGCTGTAGTTTTCGATACCCTTCACAAAGCCGGTTTCCTGCAGCATTTCGATGTCGAACCGCGTGCGCTGCTCCAGGCGCTGCGCTTCAAGCAGTTTGCCCTCTCTTTTGAACTGGTGCAGCCGCTCCTCCAGCTCGCGCTCGATTTTGCCGATGGCGATCTGCAGCTTTTCGTGAGGCGTGACGTAGTGGCTGCCCGGGAAGATGGTGAGTTCCTGCGGCTTGTCCAGAATCTCGCCGGTCAATGGGTCGATCTTGAGGATCCGCTCCAGCTCGTCGCCAAAGAATTCCACGCGGTACGCAAATTCCTCGCCCGCCGGGAACACATCCACCACGTCGCCGCGGACGCGGAACGTGCTGCGCTGGAAGTCAACGTCGTTTCGCTTGTACTGGATGTCAGTCAGCTGGCGCATGAATTTGTCGCGCAAGCGACGCTCGCCTACTTTGAGCTTGATGCTCATCTCGGCGTAATCGCTGGGGTTGCCAATGCCGTAAATGCAGCTGACGCTGGCTACGATAATCACGTCGCGGCGAGACAAAAGCGCGTCGGTGGCCGCGTGGCGCAGGCGTTCGATCTCGTCGTTAATCTGGCTGTCTTTTTCGATGTAGGTGTCGGTGCGCGGGATGTACGCTTCGGGCTGGTAGTAATCGAAGTAGCTTACAAAGTAGTGGACAGCGTTGTGCGGAAAGAACTGCTTGAACTCGCCGTACAGCTGCGCGGCCAACGTTTTGTTATGGCTAATCACCAGCGTCGGCTTTTGGACGTTCTGGATGAGGTTTGCCATGGTAAACGTCTTACCGGAGCCGGTTACGCCTAAAAGCGTCTGGTATTTCAGGCCGTCCTGGACGCCCTTAGTTAACTGCGCAATCGCCGCCGGCTGGTCGCCGGTCGGTTTGTAGTCACTTACTAATTGAAACGAGGCCATCTTTTTATTATACCATATTTACCGCGCCCTGTCCGGGCATACCTCCGCCTGACTATTCCCAGTCTGCCGGCCCATTTCGATACATTCGTCCGTTTTTGTAGTATTTTTTGTAGTATTGTTAACCCGTACACGGGATTGTAGCCTCCAAATCTCTTGCGCACCAACCCACGCCGCCCATGCAGTAAGCGCAATGAGCGCAAGTACGGCTAACCTCACTAACCACTTAAGCAGCTTTTGCCCTCTCATTTTTACGGGCGTGACGAATGCTGTACCGGCATGTCCACCCCTCCGCATACTTACAGTCCTCGGCCAGCAATGATATTAAGTACCTCTTCCTGATCGTCGGTAATGACGTAGATGTCCATGTCTTCTTTATCAATGGCGTGGGTTTTTTCGTACACCACTTCCTTAAGATAGTTATGCAGCGGCATCCAGAAGTCCGACTCAAAGAGGATGATTGGAATGGGTGGGATTTTGCCATTTTTCTTAAGTGTCAAAATTTCAAACAACTCATCGAGCGTACCATAGCCGCCTGGAAAGAAGATGTAGGCGCGGGCGGTAAAGGTTAGCGCCATTTTGCGGCTAAAGAAGTAGTAAAAACTGGCAGAATGACTGACGTAGCGGTTCGTCTCCTGCTCGTGTGGCAGCTGAATTGCCATGCCGATCGAATTTTTCTTGTCCGCTTCGTAGGCTCCACGGTTCGCAGCCTCCATAATGCCCGGCCCTGCGCCGCTGACGATTGTGAGATTCAACTGCTCCACAATCTTACGAGCCAGCTCGCGGGCGTGTTGATAGTACGGACTGCTTTCGGGAATGACCGACGAGCCAAAGAATGTTACGGTTGAGTGGTGCCCTTTCAACGCATCGAACGCCAGACGAAAGTCTTGCTCGATGCGGCGCATTCGCTCCTTGATCTCTTTTTCTGAAAGATCGCGCCGCACCCGCTCCTCTTCTTGCGCCATGAATTGCAACGGCGGCAGCTGTTTTTTTGACTTTTCAAAAATATTTCTTAACCCCATACTCCCCTCTTCATTTGTTTTTCATGATTTGGTTTTTATTATACACATGTCGCCGCCTTAGACTATGCCAGCATATCGTCTTCTTGTAATGCGAATTGCGGCGCCAGCTCGCCGGCCAGCTGTTGGCGCACTGCCGCTTCCAGGTTCTCCTGATGCAGGTAGTGCATCATCAGCTCGTGCCATAGATTGTCGCGCACAAAATGGACAATGCGCTCAGCAAATGACAGTTGGTTGCAATACCCGAGCGCCACATCGAGCGCATTGCACGACACAATAGCACCATCTCGCACCAGGCCAAGATGCGCCGTGCCCTGCCAGAAACTTAAACTGGGATCAAGCTCTGCAAGGATATCTTCGCCATTGGTCCAGCCGAAATCATCCGGCTGCACGTGCGGCTCGAAGATTTCGGGATGGTACGCGTCAGTAAAGCGCGCGTAGTAGCGCTGGATCATGCGCCACGGCACCGGCTGGTCGGCAAGCTGCGCCGATGTGAACGGCTCTGCCACCGACGACTTTTGGATGATCTTGCCAAAGTCGGGCTTAACCTGTTGTAGCTTGGCGTATGAACTGTGGGAGCGAATCCTGTTCATCTCTTCACACACGAGCAAAATGGTAGTTATCGCAAGCCCCCTTATTTCCTGCCCGACCGGCAGCACCACGATTGCGCCCAGTTCGGGAAAACTGAGGATATTGTGGTGTGCCTTGGCGACATATTCGGTTGCCAGCTGCTGCCACCGTTTGTTTGACGGGCAGACCAGACTCATTTTTTTGATTTCGAAGTCGCTTGGTGTGAGTTTGGCGTACTGGTCACGGAACGTGCGCTGCCATGACTCTGATTCGCAAATCAGCGCCGCTGCGTACAGCTGGCCGGCAGTCTCGTGCTTGAACATAGACTCAAGCGAACGGTAGCCCAACCGCTTCATGGCCGCCTTCGGCGGCTTTTTCTTGAGGAAACGCTTGGCCACGCTCGCCTTCAGCACAAACACACTACTGGCCGGCTTTTTATTCAAAAAATGCACAACCTTTTCGACGACTTCCGCAGGCGTAGCGTCTTCGGCAATTCCCAGCGCCTTCCGCACCGTCTGCTCGTCCTGCTCAAGCCGAACTTGAAGCGCGCGGTACAGTTCCGGCCCGGTGGTGTCCGAAGGATCCAAACCGAGCTGCATAATCTTGGCTCGGGTTTTCTGGATAATATCAGCCGTCAGCCGAACATCAGTCCCCGGCAGTCCGGCCGCATACTCCAGCTGCCGGATACTCCGGCTAAATACCGGCTCCACCGCCCCCAAAGCCTCTGACAGAAAACGCGTCATACCTACCTACCAGATTACCACAAGCAGAATTAAGCCGAAAGCCCAGAGATAAAAAGCCAAGGGCTTCTAGCTACGGACTAAAGTGGTCTGGGTTTGTAGTCTTCCGGAGCGCGGCCGAGGAACTCTTTCAGTTTCTCTTCAGTGAGCAGTCCCTTCTGAGCGCCAAGGAAGAGGGATACGTGCATGCTGTTTATTGGCGCCCAGGTGAGCGCAGTTTCCAGGCTGCCGCCGCGGGCCAGTACGGCTGTCAGTGTGGAAGCAAAAGCGTCGCCGGCGCCGGTGCGGTCGATCGGCGGCTCGATGTCCGGGTAGATCGGCATGAACAGCTTTTGCTGCCCGTCCGATGCGTATGCGCCTTCTGGGCCGTCGGTAATGACAATGGTCTTGACACCGAGGTCGTGCATGCCCTGCAAGAGGCCTTCGATATCTTTCAGGTCGCGGCCAGTTACCCTGGCCGCCTCTTCGCGGTTAAGTACTACAATCTCTGCCTGCCGGTAGAACGGCGCCATTTTTTCTGCGCCCCAGATAAGGTGGTACATGCCTGGCTGGAACGCCAGCTTAATGTCCGGGTTGGCGCTCAGGTAATTCAAAATTGCTTCGTGCAGCGGCCAGGTTTTTTCGCCCAGCACGCCCAGGTATATCCAATCCGGCTTCTGCGCCGGCTCGCGCCACTGGTACGAGTAGTCCTCGAATTTTTGCAGCTTTGTGCGGTCTGCACCATAGCGCAGGTAAAAGTGGTAGTTCGACCCCATACCGGGCTCTACCACCAGATCTTCGGTATCGACGCCCTGCTCTTTCAGATAGCCGATCGCCTCCCGGCCAACTTCGTCATCGCCAAGCCACGACATGAGACTGACGTTCAAGCCCAGCCGTGCCATCGATACGGCAGCGTTTGGCGCACACTCCACTGCCTTCACAACATCCAGCTGTTTGTACGGCAGCTTGGCTCCCAGCTCAAAGCTCAAGCGCTTGTAACCCTTGTCGTCGGTAGCAACCTCGACAAACCCTTCGTCCAGGGTAATAAACGAGCCGCTAATAATATCACCGATGCATAATATGCGCGGGTTGCTCATATGTTGTTTACTCCCTCCACATAGTGTTTACCCCAGACTACCATACCGGCGCGCCGGATGATAGTAGCCTGGGTGTTGTGAATTTGTTTATGCTAAAGCATCTTTGGCCGGTAATCCCGGGGTGCCTTGTGCAGGTACTTCAAAAGTTCGCGCTCAGTCAGCAACCCGTCGTGCGAGCCAGTGTACTGGACAACACTCATGGAGTTGATCGGCGCCCAGCGCAGCGCCTCCTCCAGGCTGAGACCTTTAGCTGCGGCCGCCACGAAGGTGGTCGAGAATGCGTCGCCTGCGCCGGTGCGCTCGTACGGCGGCTTGGGATCCGGGTAGGGCGGCATAAACAACCGCTTCATGCCGTCTGACGCATATGCGCCCTTCGGTCCGTCGGTAATTACTACCACTTGCGGTCCGAGCGCGTGCAGCTTGTCGAGCAGATCATGTATGTCGTTTATGTCGCCGCCGCTCACGAATGCGGCCTCTTCGCGGTTAAGCAACAAAATGGAAGAGCGCGCATAAATGTGCTTGAGGCGTTTCACACCCGCCCGCAGCTGGAACGTGCCCGGCTGGAATGCCAGATGGACGGTCGGGTTGTCCTCCAGCCACTCAGCGATTTCATCGTGGTACTCAAGCGCGTTTTTGCTGATGGAGCTAAAGTACACCCAGCGCGGGATGTCACGCCTGCTAAAGCGCGGCCAGCGGTAGTCATATTCCTCGTGCTTGATAAGGATGGTCCGCTCCTCTTTGTACCACAGCACGTAGTTGTAGTTGCTGACTTTGCCGCGGTTGATACGCACAAAATCCGTAAAGACGTCGTTATCTTCGAGTGTTGCGATAATCTCGCGGCCTTGTGCGTCGTTGCCAACGTTGCTAACAAGCGCGCTTTTTAGCCCCAGCCGCACAAACGAAATCGAGGCATTGCCAGCATTGCCGGCGGCAGGCACAATGTCGGAAAAATCGAACGGCAGCTTGGTGCCGAATGGCATGGCGATCCACTGCATGCCGTCTTTGCCCTCTATCAGCTTGGCGTCGTCGTCAAACAGCTTAATAAAAGCGTCGGTTGTGACGTCGCCGATAGTAAAGATATCAAAGCTGCTCATGCTTCCCCCTATTCCGCTTATGTCTATTGTACCGCGCTTTATGAGAAAAGCAATTATTGCGACTCTGAAGGGTTTGCCGAAGATTCCCTATCCTCGGGTGTAGATCCATCACCTTGCAGCTGGGATTCGTCAAGCTCACCCCTGACGGCGTCACTCAAGAGCTGCAGTTGACGAAGGAAGCGCCTTTGGACACCCTCATGGTTATCCTGATTTTCGGCCCAGGCCTTGAGTACCGGGTCCTGCAGCGCGCGCGAGTACGAGAATGTCACGCCCCAGCCCGGCGTTTGCATCCTGGCCGTACGGTTCATGACCTTCAGGCGGTCGATAATGTGATCGAAATCTGCTGCAGTGTCATTGGTGGTGAGCCCACTGCTTAGGAAGACGATGCCGGCTAAGTCTGCAGGCACATGTTCGGTAAAAACGCGCACTGTGCGCTCGGACGCCTCGTCGTGATTAATGGGCGCGCCGCTGTCTTTGCCGGGCAGCACCATGCTGGTCTTGAGGATAGTACCCGGCAGATGCACGCGGAACGCGCGCATGGTCTGGAACAGGATGTCGAACACGTGCGCCATAACTTGCTCGCACCGCTCGGCAGTATGCGTGCCGTCAACCATGACCTCGGGCTCGACAATTGGCACAACGCCAGCCTCTTGGCAAATACGGGCGTACCGGGCCAGCACAAAGGTGTTGGCGCCGATACACTCATCCGTCGGAACGTTGTCGCCAATGGTGATGACCGAGCGCCACTTCGCAAAACGCACACCTGCGCCCGCATACGCACTGATGCGCTCCGGCAAATCATCCAAACCTTGCGATATTTTTTCGCCGGGGAAACCAGGCAAATCAACTAAACCTTTATCCATCCTGACGCCGGGCAGGATACCAAGTTGCGCTAAGTGCTGACGGAACACCTGGCCGGACGAAGCCGACTGCCACAACGTTTCGTCGTGTAGCGCCACGCCGCTTACAAATCCTTCGACGCCGGGCGTTGTCAGTAACAGTTCGCGGTATTCGCGCCGCGTCTCCGGCGTGCACGTAAGACCGACGGCTCCGAACCGCATTTGGCAGGTCGCGTCACTTTCATCAATTTCGAGCAGCCCCTTGCCCGCCGCGACTAACGACCTAGCCGTCTCCTCAAGCAGTTGCGTGTCCATATATCACAAGTATACCGCTTATGGTTTGCAGGGCTCAACCACCCAAGTCAAGAATCAGAAGCGTACGTTTTAGGAATGTTAAACGACTGCTTTGCCGGCCGAGCCGAAGGTGTCGATCTTTTCTTCGACTACTTTTTGCACCGCTTCGATCACTTCTGTCATCAGCTTCATGACGGCGTATTCATCGGGGTTTTCGCGGAGCACCTTCTCCAGCGTCTGACGGAAGACGACACGCATGTCGGAGTTGATATTGATCTTGCTCACGCCGATCTTGGCCGCTTCCTGGAAATAATGGCCGGGCGTGCCGCTGCCGCCGTGCAGGCTGATGTTGCAGTCAATGGCTTCGCGGATGCGGCGCAACAGGTCCAGATCCAGCTGCTTCGGCACCGGGTACTTGCCATGCAAGTTGCCGATGGCTGCTGCAAAGGTGTCGATGCCGGTGGCGTCAACGAACGCCTTGGCGCCCTCGGGCGTCGAAAACGTCTTTTTGATCTCCTCGTAATCAATAGCTTCGGTGTGCAGGTTGGAGCTGCCCATAAAGTAATGCGGCTCGCTTTCGACCAGCGCGCCGGTCTTCTTGGCGTACTCCACCACTTCGCGCGTGGCAGTGATGATTTCTTCGTCGGTGGCGTCGTGGTTGGCCTGACTGACATCGATGTGAATGAACTCAAAGCCGGCGTCGATCCCGGCCTTGGCGGCCTCTACCGACGGGCTGTGGTCAAGGTTGATGTAAATCTCGATGCCGTATTCGCGCTTGTAGTTGTCGACCATGTCGCGCACATTGTGCAGGCCGAGCGCCTTCACCTCGCCGTCGCTCACCTCCACCAGCACCGGCGAGTTCTTGGCCTTGGCGGCACGACAGACCGCGATCAGCGTTTCCTGGTTGTCGATATTAAACGCGCCGACGGCAAAACCCTGCTCGCGGCTGCGGCGCATCAAATCCCGCGCACGCTCACAGTTATGCCTGATCTCTTCTTCGGTTATACGCATGCATCCCCCCTCATTACTTTTTCATAAGTGTAGCCTTACCAGAACATAATGGCAACGCCGATTGCAGCGGTAATGGAGGCTATAACTTTCCGGTGCAAGAATTTCCGTTCACGGAGCAGCCAGGCACCCAAGAACGACACAAACAGCGGCCTTAAGCCTGCCAACACTACAGCAATACAGAGGTTCTTGAGCGTCACAATACTAAGCGCAAAGAAGAGCGCCATAAGACTGCGCGTCAGCCCGGCGCCCCACAGCAAGAAGATATTCTGGCGGGTAAATACGTTCCGGTACTGCCGCACGCCAAAGCACAAGCTCAGCAAAGCAGCACACAAACACTGTGCGGTCCAGCTCCACGCCAGGTACGATGCCACTCCCACCTCGTCCAACAGATATTTCTCGGTCGTTGCCGAAGCAGAAAACATCACAGCGCCCAGCAGCGTAAACACTATGCCGAGCGTCCAGTTGCGCCGCTCACGCCGGCTTACATGTACCGAAAGGGCGTACACAACTGCAGCCAGCGCAATGCCAGCACCGATGAGTTCCTGCGGCCCCATCCGCTCGCCCAGCACATACATGGCTGCGAAGATAGCCATCAGAATATGCGTCGTCATAAGGAGCGCGCCCATGGCTGCGTCCATAAAGCGGAAAATAAGCAGCATGAACGCGGCATTCAGAGACGTAGCAACGCCGACAAGCAGAAAGTAAGGCCAGTATCGCCCCAAATCGGCAGTTGTTACATCGCCGAAATGCCACACGAAAGGCAGGACGATTAGCGCAGCGATACCGTATAGAACAGCCGAAACCTGCAGTTGAGCATGTGGCAGCGCCACAGCCAAGCGCCTTGAAAGCAACGTAAAGAACGCGCCGAATATGTTTTGACTCAAGACAAAAGCCGCCGCCAGCATAACCGCTCTACCTCTTCTGGTCGACCAACTGGTGGGCGGCCATGGCAATGTGCGGCGCGTCTAGTCCGTAGTGTTTGAGAAGCTCTTCTGGGTCTAAGGCGGTTTGGCCGAATGCATCCTTCATGCCAATGCGACGGATGGGAGTCGGACACTGCTCGCTCAAAAGCTCGGCAACAGCACCACCTAAACCGCCGGCGATTTGGCCTTCTTCGGCTACTACCACTGCCCTGGTTTTCTTTGCGCTCTCAAGAATTGTTTTTTCATCAAGTGGTTTTACTGTCGGCACATGGATAACTTCGGCGCTGACACCGTCTTTTTGCAGCATTTCGGCCGCCACTAGCGCGTGGTAGGTCATGATGCCGGTTGCAATAAGCGTGACGTCGGTACCAGGACGAAAAACGTAGGCCGGGCCGATGGCGAACGGCGTGCGTTCGGTAGTAATTACCGGCGAGGCAGCACGCGCCAAACGCACGTAATTCGGCCGCTTGTCGGCCGCCATCAACGGCGCCATCTTTTCTGCCTCAACGCTGTCGCACGGCACGAGCACCACCATGTTCGGCAGTACGCGCATAAGCGCAATGTCTTCGAGCGCCTGGTGCGTGGCGCCGTCCGGCGCGGTATGAAGGCCGGCGTGCGAACCGATAATCTTGACCGGCTGGTCATTCAAACAAATAGTGGTACGGATTTGCTCCCAGCAGCGCCCGGGGCAGAACGCGGCGTAACTCGATACAAACGGAATCTTGCCCATGGCGGCCATACCCGAACCAATCGTCACAATATTCTGCTCGGCCACACCAGCTTCGACAAACCTGTCCGGAAACGCCTCGGCAAACAGATTAATCTTGGTGCTTTCCGTCAAATCGGCGGCAATTGCCACGACTTGGTCGTTCTGTCTGCCCGCCTCCACCAATCCGCGGCCAAAGCCGTCGCGGGTCGGTTCTTTTTTGATATCCTTAGCGCGGATATCATCAATAAGATACATGTCGCCGATCATCAATCGTACGCCTCCTTAATCTTGCCTCGCAGCGTGCGGATTTGCTTGAGCGCATCCTTGGCCTGCTCGCTGTTGGGCGGTACGCCGTGCCAGTGGAAGTCATACTCCATAAAGTCCACACCCTTGCCCGGCACGGTGTGCGCGATGATAACAACTGGCTTGGAAACAATAGCCTTGGCCATGTGTACGGCGTCAATGACCGCCTCCATGTTGTTGCCGTCAATCTCGAGCACATGCCAACCAAACGCCTCCCACTTGGCGCGAAGGTCCTCAAGCGGCATCACCTCTTCTGTCGGGCCGTCAATCTGAATGTAGTTGCGATCGACAAATACGATCATGTTAGAGAGCTGATATTTGGCAGCAAACATGATCGCCTCCCAGTTGTTGCCCTCGTCCAGCTCACCGTCGCCGACAGTCACGTACACCCAGCGGTGTTGCTGCTTGTTCATGCGCATGGCCAGCGCCATACCTGCTGCCTGGCTTAAGCCCGAGCCGAGCGGGCCGCTGGTGGTCTCGACGCCCGGCAACATGGTGCGCTCCGGGTGGCCTTGCAGCTTCGAGCCAAACCTGCGCAGCGTCATCAGCTCTTTTTTATCAAAATAGCCGGCATGCGCCATGCAAGCGTAGCGCACCGGGCACGTGTGGCCGTTGCTCGTTACCAAAATATCGCGCTCATCCCAATCAGGGTTGCGCGGGTCGTGTTTCATCAGATTGAAGTACAGCGCTGTGTAAATCTCGACCTGGCCGAGCGAACCAGCCGAATGCCCGCTGCCCGCATGTTCGAGCATCTTGATAATATCTTGGCGGATATCGTTCGCCAACAATTCAAGCGCTTCTAGTGAATATATTTGTCTTGCCATTATTGAGCGATTATAACCGCTTATGCCTGGACGGTAAAGCCTTGGCAGCCGCCTCGAGCCGCTCATATGTTGCCCGCGGGTCGACGGAGCGCTGGATTGTACCGACGATATTCAAAACATTCACGCCGCCCGCAACCAAGGTTGCCATGTTGTCCATGGTAATACCGCCCTCCCAGCCAATCTCCAGGCCCGAACGAAGCTGCTTAAGACGAAGTACCTTAGTGAGCAAATGTGTATTGGCATGTCCGCTCGTATCGCTGAAATGGCCCGAGAGAATCAATACATGATCGATCGACGTAATCGCAGACTCGATGAGTTCCACCGGCGTCTCCGGCTTGAGCGCAACGCCGACGGCCACTCCCCTGCTATGCGTTTTTTCGGCGAAATCTAAAAAGTTGCCGTTAGATTCGGCCTGCACGATGATCATCTGCGGCTCAAGCTTGAATAGGTCGTCGATGTAGCGGAGCGGATCGGCTGACAATACATGGATGTCGACCTGCGTCTCTTCGGGCCACCAGAGCCCTCGAGTCGACACTAGTTTGGCGTGCATGAGCGTGCCATCCCCGATATCGATATGGATCCTTTTGGCGACGCCGCTCAAACGCTTCATATGGTCGTTAAAGTACACCTTATCACGCGCCCGAATGACCGGACAGACCGCTACACTATTGTCGGCGGCCACCGAAAATCCGTTAATAAAGACGCGCTTCATTTTGGTCAATTATCCAACTCCGGCGTCGTTGATGCTTGTGTTTTTATAGTATCAGTAAGCGGCTACTATTCAAAGCATAGAGACGCGCAGCAAGTACGCCTGCACCCTAAACCTGAGTAGCTTTAGTAGAGCCGTGCCAACCTTCATGAAATTACGCGGCCGCACAATGCGAATACGAACACGCACCGGCGCCCAACGGTGGGGCCTTAACAATATACTGACCGTATTGCGTCCCACAGCCGCAGGCACACTTGCAGGCCGACCAGCATACCGGGTCCAGTGGCCAGACATCGCGAGGCTGGTGCGCAGCCGCACCGCACTGAACGCGACGGCCAACCGGCCAAGGCCAGGCACCAGCGCGCTCAAAGGCGGGTCGTGCTCGTAATCGTCATAGTTGGGAATAAGCGCCCGCATCTTGGCCTGCTGCTTGGCATACAAACGGGATATCACTGCGGCAATTATCATGAGCGCCAAGGCGGTCGCCACCAACATAACTTCGGACGGGATAATCAAGTTCGTCCCAGGTATTACGCCATTTGCCAAAAATGCCGCAACCATGTCCATAACCGACTCGGACTGCGTCGAACTCAACAGCGACATAACTACCGCAAATAAAAAACCAGCCCTTACCATCAATCCGACCATACGCTACCTCTTGCCTGACCTACGCTTAATGCTCCGCGCACTCCAAGAATCCATACCGGCTGTTTCACCTAACGCTCATGTATGAGCAATCCGGCATGCGAAAATACGCGCTCGAAGTGTAATTTAATTTTTATACAATATTCTGGCGCGGTCGGTAAAAATGTTTACTATTTTTGCAGCAGCTTGCCAACGTCGGCGACGACTTCGACCAGACGGTTAGAATAGCCCCACTCGTTGTCGTACCAGGCAACTACTTTGAGCATGTTGTGGTCAATAACGGCAGTCAGGCTGAGATCCACAATTGCCGAGTGGCTATTGCCGATGAAGTCGCTGCTGACCAGCGGCTCTTCGGTAACAGCCAGAATGCCCTGGTAGTACGGCTCGGACGCAGCCTTCTTGAACGCTTCATTGACTTCCTCGACCGTCACTTTACGCTTGGTGATAATCACAAAGTCACTTAAGCTAACCACCGGGGTTGGTACGCGCACGCTTAGGCCGCCAAAGCGATTCTTGAGCGACGGCAGTGCCTCAGCAGCCGCAATGCTGGCGCCGGTCGTGGTCGGCACGATGTTCTCGGCAGCGGCGCGGGCCTCGCGCAAATCCTTGGCCGGGCCATCCTGCAACGCCTGGCTGGCGGTATAGCTGTGGATGGTGGTCATCATGGCCTTTTCGATACCAAAGTTGGCCTCGATCACCGCAGCAACTGGGGTAATACAGTTGGTCGTGCAGCTGGCGTTCGAGACAATGGGGCTCGCCTCTTCGAGCTTGTCTTCGTTGACGCCAAGCACGACCGTTGTGGCGCCCTCGCCCTTTGCTGGCGCGCTAATGACCACGCGTTTGGCGCCGGCATCGAGGTGTGCCTTGGCCTTGGCCGGATCCACAAAAAAGCCGGTCGATTCAATCACGACGTCGACGTTCATCTCTTTCCACGGCAACAGCGCCGGGTCCTTTTGGGCAAAAACCTTAATGGACTCGCCGTTCACCTTGATGCTGCTTTCGTCGTAGTCAACGTCGTGGTGGTAGGTGCCATAGTTGGTGTCGTGCTTGAGCAAATACGCGAGCGTGCGCGTATCGGTCAGGTCATTGATCGCCACGATCTCAAGATCGCTGCGCTCAAACGCAACCTTAAAGGCGTTCCGCCCGATTCGCCCAAACCCGTTAATTGCTACACGTGTTTTAGCCATGCGTTGTTACCCCTCACAATTATTACCTTAAGCTCATTGTACGAACAAAAAAGCATTAACGCAACGGGCATCAACGCACCTCGTCAAGGAGTGGTCTACTCAGTCCGTCAGAGAGATACACATCCCGCCAGTAGGCCTGCCACTGCCCCACATCATCCCCGGGGTCTTCCCGGTTGTAGTCGCAATAAACCGGGCCGCCGGCAAATGCAGTCTGTCCGGTTTGCGGGTTCTTGCGGTAATTCATAATCCAGGTGATCTCCGGCTCGTCCGGCCGGGCCACTGTCCAGAAACTGGATTGCGGCACTCCAGTCCGCAGGCCATCTAAATGAGCCCGCGCCAGCCGCGACGTTGCCTGCATGCGTTCAAGCTGTTCAAAGTGTAGTGACAATTCGGTTATGCGTATGTCTTCGCCCACCTCAACCACTTGTTTTAAGATAAGACGCTTGAGCGCCCAGAATGCTTCGTACCCGGAATCCTCCGGGCCAGGGCCAAGGATCAGCCGCTCTACCCCCACACCCCGGCTGGTCAGCACGGCAACAAATGGCACGTAATGCTTAACAATATCCGAAGGCGGCCTGTTGGCAGCTTTCAACTCCTCGAGCTTTGCAATGTCGGTTGGATATTTGACGCCGAGCATGGCATGAAACGCAACCGTGCCGCTCGGCACCTCATTCAAATGGTTCAGTATATCAAAGCCGGGCTTGTAGAGATGTCTTGCCACTACAACATTCTACAGGAATTTTTTCGAAAACGATTCAATGGCCTTGAGGATGGGCAGCATCTTTTTGCCCTTGTCGGTTAATGAATAAATAACCGACAACTGGTCGACGGTCCGTCGCTCCTGCACGATCAAGCCGTAGCTTTCCAACTTTTTCAACCGGTCGGTGAGCGTGGTCGGGCTGATGCCGCCGAGGTTGCGCTGCAATTCATTAAAGCGCTGGGCAGTCTCCCCAAGCCCCTGCACAATCAACAAGTTCCAAGCATCGCCAAAAATCTTCAACGCCTGGTGCATCAAATCGTCTTGTTGCCCGTCTCGCTTCTCCGCGCTCATCTCATAAAGCTCTTGACTGCTAAATTCTTTGCAGTATCCTTAATTGAATACACTACAATCATTGTAGCATAATTACCCACTACTGACGGATAACAAAGGCTGTATCAAAAACGAATCACGGAGATAGCCATGGTAGCACCAAATCGAATAGCACTGGCAGCAGAACGGGCGACAGGAGCGGAAGCACAACAGTACTCGGTTAGCACAGAGCAGCTCGCTGAGTATTTTGGTGCGATTCGCCAATGCGCAATTTATAACGCTAAGCACGACCCGCTCAACCAGCCATATCTAGATCTTGGCGAAGAACGAATAACCTCTGGCATGCATCTTGCTGCTGCACTCAGCAGATCCATACAAACAACCTATGTATCCAAGATAACCAAAGGGCGAGAAAGAAGCGCCGCACTCAAGGCAACCGAGCCGGTTGCAATACACCAACACTTAGGGGAACTTATCGAGCGACTAAGGGCTCGTGCCGAAGAAGATAGCAGCAATGAAGCTAGCAGAGTACTCCTGGATCATGTAACAGCTTTCGAACAATATCTAGATCTTGAAGCCGGCTCCCCAGGATTTACGCAATTTCTAGGATCTATAGGATCGCAATTTGTCAAAAGAAGTCTTAAGCGCAGAGCACCGAAAACTGGTCCACGAAAAGAAAATCTTACGCAAACGATAATTAACAGTGCAATTTTCGGAGAATAAATCGATCGGCCACAATCAACCGTACCGTATAGTAAGAAGCAAGATGAGATTATAGGTGACTGGGCGCGAATCAATACGTCTTGGTTTTTCCAGCCGCCTTGTTATAGCATGATCGTCTGTCGACCTACTTCTGTCGGCGATAATTTGGCGCAGAGGTAGTCAATTAGGGTTGGATAATTTTTACGTAATCAATATAAAAGCTTTGAGATTCAGCTGGGCTTGGGTTTTCTTCGCAGAGCGGTAGGCCGCCGCTACCTAGACCCTCAAGGCAGAGTGTTGGCTCGCCGTTGTCGTTCCAAATCTCGAGCGCCAGGCCCTTTAGCTTCACTGGCAGTACGTGTATGCCTAGCAGCTTATTGTTGACGTAATAGGTGACCGTTTGGATGCCGAGGATGTTCTCAGACCAGACCATCTTCACATCCATCCAGTCGTTGATATTCACCGGGAACAGCGGGCGCGCCACGCCAAGCGGCAGCTGATTGACAATGGTTGTGCCAGTAAAGCCGGTTATAAGGCCTGCCATTACGTCTTTGCTAGCCCAAACAAACCCAATGTGGTCGTATTCGCCGGTCGGGTAGCCGTACGGACCGTCAAGCGCGGGATTCCAGAGCACAATACCGCTCGTACCTTCGGCTTTGTTGCTGAGCCCAAGCAGGTCGTAGTTTTCGCTCCACTTAATCCTGGCCTCAAGTATGACCGGATGGCCGTAAGTTGCGGTGTACGACCCCTTATTGGTTGTGTTTTGGCCGAGGTCTAGCTGGGTGATGTCGGTGTTCACATAATCGCCTGGCGTCGTGCTTGGATTGACGGAGACGCGCATGTAACTCCGCTCGCCATCGTTCTCGAACGACGCGCAGGCGTCAACGCCGCACGCCAACCCTGGCGTCGCAACCCCGCTCTCAAAGTTGACAAAGTAAAGATTCTCTGGCTGGCTATCAAAATCGGTAAAGAAATCGTTCGCGCCAGCACTGACCGGCGCGACAATGACGAGTGGTAATGCTGCAACAAGCAAAGAAAGGCGCGAAATAAGCTTCCTCATGTCTCCCCCTTTATTTTACGATGCCTGACTATTGCACTTATGCTTACCCGCACGCGTCAACCATGCAAAAATTTTTATATTCCCCTGCCCCTAAACTCCGGCAGCTGCTTTAATTGCTCAATAGATTCGATCTTATCAAAAACAGCTTAGCGTGTTTTAGCAAAAGACTGGTACACGTCGAACAATACGCCATGGAACACCTGCTTGGCGTGGCTAGGGATGAGTACCGCGCCTTCCGGCACTACTCGCTTCATGGCTTACTGCTGCTTGTAGCGGGCGATGGATTCTTCGATGATCTTCTTGGCGGCCTCGACGTCGCCCCAGCCCTCAACCTTCGTTGTGCCAGGTTTCTTAAGATCCTTATAGTGAGCGAAGTGATGCTCGATCTTTTGCTTCCAACGCTCGCCCAGGTCATCCAGGCCGTTGATACGGTCGCCGGTGTTGCGGTCGTCCTCGGGCACGACAATAATCTTGTGGTCAGCCTCGCCATCATCGATAAAGTTGAGCACACCAATAATCTTGGCTTTGAGCCACACGCCGGTCGGGATCGGCTCGTCACAGACTACCAACGCGTCCAGTTCGTCGCCGTCTTCGTCTTTGGTCTGTGGAATAAAACCGTAGTTCACTGGTTTGGTAAAAATGCTCGGCTCAACGCGGTCCAGCATGAACGAGGCGCGCTCGCGATCCCATTCAATCTTAAGGAACGAGCCTTGCGGAATTTCCACTACGACATTCACAACGCCATCTTGCCAGTCACCAGGTGTTAAAACTTGGTTAAAGTCAGCCATACACGCTCCTTTCAGTTACTAGAAGGATGAATGGGAATGGAGAATGGAGGGGAAGCTTGCCCGCTTCAGTCCCATTCGTCATTCATCCTTCTCATTCTTTTTAAATACTTCGGCTATAATTGTACACTAGAGACAACAACTATGAAAATTATCGCACACCGCGGCGCGCGAGGATTGGCGCCAGAGAATACTATCGCCGCAATCAAGGAAGGGTTGCGCTGCCGCCCTGACATGATCGAACTTGATGTCCGCGTCACCAAAGATGGGGCATGCGTGCTACATCACGACCGAACGCTGGACGGCCTGGCAATCGCCGGCACAACATTCAAGGAACTACGGGCGCGCAAAAGCGACCTAGTTACGCTCGACGAAGCCTTGCAGATTATCAACCGTAAAATTCCGGTATATATAGAGGTTAAACCGCGGTCGGCGACAGAGCCGGTAATCAAATTGCTGCGAAACTATCTAGATAAAGGCTGGCAGCCTGAGGATCTGTGGCTAGCATCATTCAGTCAAAAGACCTTGCGGGAGCTACAGCAAGGCTTGCCTGAGCTACCGGTAATCGTCAATGCATACTTTAGCGGCGTATGGGCTACATGGCGCGCCCGCCGGTTGGGCACGAAATACTTTAGCCTGTACCACTACGTACTGTGGCCGGGATTCATAAGAAGCATTACGAAACGCGGTTGGAAGCTCATCGCATACACAGTCAACAGCCAAGCCGAAGCCGAGCGCTGGGCGAGGTGCGGCATATACGCCATCGTCACCGATTACCCTAACCAATGTAACGACCAGTCGAAATGATAGACGTCATCTTAATTCGCACCGAAGACATAACCCCCAGCATACAAACGCTGTGGTTCCGTCCCGAAAAGCCGGTGCGTTTCATCGCCGGGCAATTTACCGAACTCTATTTACCGCACGACGACGCGGACGAGCGCGGCACGCGGCGCTGGTTTACTATCTCAAGTTCACCCACAGAAGAGCTCATTGGCATCACCACCAAATTTGCCGCAGGCGACAGCAGCTCGTACAAGCGCCACCTGCAGGCGCTTAAGCCTGGCGCGGTCCTTAAGATGGCCGAGCCCATGGGCGACTTTGTCCTGCCCAAAAACCCGTCCATGCCAATCCTGTTCGTTGCTGGCGGCATGGGCATTACACCCGTACGCAGCATGGTCAAGTGGTTGATCGACACGGGCGAGCAGCGAAATATCCGCCTGCTCTACATTGTCAACGAGCCAGAAGACTTGGCGTTCCAAGATGTATTCCGGCAATATCAGATGGAATTTATGACGTACTTCACCAGTCAGAACGGCCGCATCACTGCCGGGCAAATTGCCAAAATGGTCACCGACGACGAAACGCTTGTCTACCTCTCCGGCCCGGAGCAAATGGTCGAGACATTTTATAAGCAACTGCAAACGCACGGCATTAGCTCCGACCGCCTCGCCGGCGATTACTACCCAGGCTACCCTCAACCCTAAAGGAATTGCGCCCCGTCATTCCGATTCCAACCCGAAATCCAACTCTCCTAAGGCATCATCCCAACCCTAATCCGAATCCACCCCTCCACCATTCCACCGTTATAATGAAGCCCTAAAAAAACAATCACAAAATTATCCAATTGGATAAAACTAAGATGGATGTTTTGTTTTTCGGTCGGGCCGTTCCGGCTCGCCATACATACTTTTGTGCCGGCAATGTATGCACCCGAAAGTGGAAGCCTCCCTGGCGAACGGCCTTGTTCAACTGGATGCCGGGTCAAGCCCGGCATGACGGCGATTGGGGGCATGTGCCCGACAAGAAGTTAACAGAGGTAGAGATTGACAAAATGGTTATGTTTGTGATATAATAAAAAGATAGGGTATCAACACCATTCTTGAGGGTGCAATAGGTTACTTCAACGCTACTCGCCGTGCTCGCGCGCGTGGCTCTCTAGGTATTCGCGGATGCTAAGGGCTGCTTTGGCACCCTCGCCGACGGCAGTAGCGATTTGCATGGTGGCGCCGCTGCGAACGTCGCCGGCTACGAAGACGCCGGGCATGCTTGTTTCCAGGCGCTCGTCGCTCTTCACCATACCGAGCTCATCAAGCTCGATGGCTGAACCTTGCAAAAACGCAGTGTTGGGCTTGAGGCCAACAAAGACAAATACACCGTCGGTCGGAAATTCTACTTTTTTGCCGGTTGCCTTGTCTGTGCCGATTACCTTGGTCACCTTTTTGATGCCGTCCTGCTCCTCGCCAACAATCTCATCGGTGGTTACGCCTAGATGAATAGTCACCTTGTCTTTGTGCTTTTCCAGCTCATGCTGCAATACTTCGCTAGCTTTGATAGTTGAGCGCACCAGCAGATCGATGTGCGAAGCAAAACGCGTCAGAAAAATCGTCTCTTGCACGGCCGAGTTGCCGCCGCCGACTACCACCAGCCGCTTGTCGCGGTAGAACGCACCGTCACAGGTAGCACAATAGTGGACGCCGCGGGCATAATATTCCTGCTCGCCCGGAATGCCCAGCTTCTTGTAGTCGGTGCCGGTGGCGATGAGCACCGCCTTGGCCAGCCAATCCGTACCTTCGGCAGTTTTGATGCGCTTAAATTTGCCTTCGTTGATGATCTCGGTGACCGTGCCGTACTCAATCTGCGCACCAAAACGTTCAGCCTGGGCGCGCAGGCTGTCGGCATATTCAAGGCCAGCAACACCCTTCGGGAAACCTGGATAGTTATCAATCCAGTCTGTAATGGCCGCCATGCCGCCGACCACGCCTTTTTCCAGAAGCACCGTATCAATGTCTTCGCGCGTCGTATAAATCGCCGCACTTAGGGCCGCCGGCCCTGCGCCGATCATTACTACATCGTGTATACTGGCTTGTTGTTTGCTTTGGTCTGTCATTCTTTGCTCCTAACTCTCAACCTCCAAGCACCAAATTTCAAATAATTCCGAAATGCCAATGACCGAATTTTCAAACATGGCTCTTATCTATGATAGCACTTAAAATTTTCTTTAATTCTGTTGCTTCGTTTATAAGGGCATCCGGCGCGTCTACGAGTTTAAGCCAAAAAATTGTTTCTTTTGCCTCTTTACGGGCAATCTTCAACCTCATTACAAAATCTTTCTTACTCAGCGCCTCGTTCGCCTCTATATAATAGCCCCGATGGAGCCAGATGACCGTATAAGTTGTTTCGCATCCTCGTACCGAACACTTGTTTTGGGGATGTGCGACACAAATTCTCTACAACTTCTCGCAAAAAGCAGCGTCCGTTCCTCAAGGTCGAATGTTTTGGTCATTGGCTTTTTGAAATTCGGAATTATTTGGTATTTGGTGCTTGGAATTCGGTACTTTACGAAAGGGCTGGAGCGAGTTTTGCCAAATTAAAGCCTACGACAACTTCCTTGGTGTCGTCGTCTTTGGTAATTACCGTTACCGGCACTGTGAGGGCGCCACTCAGGGCTAACGCTTCAGCCTGGCGTTCCGGTTGTTCATCAAGATTCACTACCTCGTACTTGTGGCCTTTGGCATCCAGCCATTTCTTGACCATCCCACAGTAGGCGCAGGAGTTAGTAGTAAATACGGTGATGTTTTTGACCATAGTTACCCTCTCTTTTATGTGTTTTTATATATGCTTATGTTTATTATATGTAGCGTATAAAGTCAGTGCAATACACTACATATTGTGTTTTTTACACAATTCCTACTCGCCGATGGCGTGAAGCGTCACATCAAAAACCAGCGCTGAATTAGCAGGGATACCCGGTCGCGCCTGGCTGCCGTAAGCCATATCGGCAGGAATGATCAAGCGGCGTTTGCCACCTACCTTCATGCCTGGAATACCTTCGGTCCAGCCTTTAATAACCTCGTTCAAGGAGAACGTGACCGGCTGGCCGTAGTCAAGCGAACTCTGGAAGATGGTGCCATTCGCAGCCAGTGCGCCGGTGTAGTCCACGGTTACGGTGTCGCCAGGCTTTACCTCGTCGCCGGTTCCAACCTCCAAGTCGATTATTTGTAGCTCAGCTACCTCTGCCATCGGCTCAAATCCGGCCAGCTTGGTGCCCTCAAGTTTTTCTCCTGATTGATTGTTTGTGCTATTCGTCTGGTTCACGTTCTTTGCCTGCTTGTTACCCTTGTATAAATCGATAATAAAAAACACGCTTGTTGCAACGGACGTCGCAAAAAACGCGACTGCTATAACGAGCGCAATTACCCTGTCTCGCGTTCGCACCATATATCCTCCATTCCCTCTTGTTTTCCCCATTATACGCCCGCGCGTTCGCAATGCCTAGCAAAAATGTGTCGTAATTTTCACCTGCTGACGAGCCGGCTTTCGCCTGCCATCTATCAAAAACACCACGCATTCGCTGTTAGGATATCGATATGCCGACGGCGCTCGGTAGCCCTACACTTTCCGTATGCTTCGCCCCCACGAGTTTCACCAACATACCAGCATGCTGCACGACAGCCTGTCGAGGCTTCTTAGGCAAGGTGAGGTCGAGGTCGCGCCAGGGAGAAAGCTGGCGTCCGGACTGCTGAACCCCCGGGCGTCGGAGCGCGGCGATCCGTACCGGCCGCGTCTGGTCGTCGTGTCCGGGCTGGCCGGTCTGGTCGGACGCATGCTTGGCGAGCCGACACGTGACGACCTTTTGGTAATCGGCCAAACCGTAGGCGACGACACTGATTCGGTTATCGGCCCGCTCTACGCCTGCTGCCCCGAAACGGCGAGAAACCTCAAAAACCGCCAAAGCCTAGAGGCCGAAAAGATCGTCAAGCTTGGCCATGCAGCCCGCATTGCCGAAGCGGAACAACTCGCCCTCGAGCAGGCCGGCCTATACCACTGGGAAATATACTCTCAGCTCAACCAGCTTGCCGACGTCAGGCCTCGCCCACACCCCTCTCAATAGGACTACATGTTATTTGTCGGTGGCGATTTCGTAGCAAAATGCGCCGGACGCGTCCTGCACGAATGCGTACCGATGCACGTGGCCATCAGTGACCGGAATAACCAGCTTGTAGCCGCGGTCCACCAACCCCTTTACATCCTTGTCGAGATCATCAGAGTAGATGGCAATATGGTTGCGAATAAAAGCGACCTCCGGCCGACTTTTGTTCTCAAACTGCCAAAGTTCGAACGTTACGCCGTCCTTGACAACAGTGGCAGCACGGGCCTCGAGTTCGGGCCGTTCGACCTCCTTTTCTAACTGGAAGCCGAGTGACCGATACAACGCTACCGACTGCTCCAAATCTTCCACCTCAATGCCAGTATGCAGAATCCCTCTAAGCATGTACAGCTTCACCCCAGGGCAGCGTGTATGTCTCGCCGTGGGAATTGTCTTCGTTGGCTTTTATGAACACCCGCCATTCGCGGACAGTGATTTTGTAGAACTGGTTGCCGTTTGGGTCTTGGGCTTCGGTGAGGATTTGGTCAGGCAGGTGTAAGCGGTCCTGCATGACGCGGAACGCCTTCTCCTGCCCTTTGCCGAGCTCCAGCAGCTTGGCCGTACCCTCAAAATACACGCCGTGCGGATACTCACCGTAGCGGAACGGACGGGCGATAATGCCGGCGACGTTGGGGTTGGCCGCAATCTCCTGGCTGTGGCGGCGCCGGGTCAATGAGCGGAAGTACAGGTTGAGCTCATCATCGTACGCAAAAATCACTTCGCACACCCACGGCTGATTGTCGCGGCTCGTCGCCAGCGACAGCACGATTACGTCTTTCAAATACGTGCGTACGATTTGCTCAACATCTACATCCATTCCTGCCTCCCCGATATCGTCTATTGTCTCTAGTATACCAACTCGCCACCGGTTTGACGATTAATCTGCTTCTTTCAATCGGATCCGCAGGCGCCCTGCCTTGCTGGCGTAGGATCTGGCGAATTAAACCCTTTCGGCGCCAAACTGGCCCTTTGCAGCCTGGGCGACTTGGTCGAGGAGGTTGTTAACTTCCTGGTCAGTGAGAGTGCGCTCGTAGCTCGCAATGGAAAGGCGGAGCGTGATTTGCTTGTGCTCCTTATCATCCTCGCGCTGGTAAATGTCGACCGGCTGGAGCGAGTAGTGCGTTTGGTCGGGACGGTTTTGTTGCAAGTGGACTTCGACGAAGTTAAAGAGTTCGGCATACGGCATAGCGGCCGGAACCTTCAGGCAGATGTCTTGCTCGACTTTGGGGAAGCGAGGTAATGGCGCGTAGGCCGGCTCAGCCATGGCAACTACATCCAAATGCACCTCAAATCCGGCTGTGTAGTCAGGCAATTTCAGCGCCCGGCGTACGGCCGCCCTGAACTCGCCGACCACGCCCCATATCTGGCCGTCGCGGACAATCACTGCGGAACGGCCGGGTTCGTATGGCGCGGTCAACTGACGCCCCCACTCATCTTGCGTTAGATCAAAGTCTGCCAGCGGTATTAATGTCGTGCTGCGCAGGTCCAAAATCTGGCTCAAATAGTGGCGAGCCTGATAGTACGGTGCGCCTGCAGGCTGCCGCTTGTCGCCATATGCCACCACTAGCGCCAAGTGATTATCCTCATTCGGCACGTCAGGCTCGTTGGTATCCATTTCGCCCTTGTAGTGTACTTTGCCCAGTTCGTACAACACAAAACTGTCGAAGCCAGCCTTGATATTCTGATGGACTTTATCGAGTAAACTTGGCGTGAGCCCGGTGCGGTAGTACTGCAGGTCAGGACTCAGCGCATTGCTCAAGCGGAATGCGTGGGCTGGATCCTGGCCGGTCTTTTTGAACAGATTTTCGTGGACAAAGCTGTATGTTAGCAACTCGTTGGCGCCGGCTGCCGTCAGCTTGGTGCGGATCTGGTTCTTTAGGTCTAGTAGCGGGTTGCGGGCCGGCGGTGTCAGGTCGCGCTTTGGCAGCTTGAGCGGCAGCTTGTCGTAACCATACAAGCGGCCGATTTCCTCAACAACGTCTTCTGGAATCTCGATATCAGTCCGCCAGAACGGCGCGGTGACGGTCAGCTCGTCACCATTAACGTCAACCCTAAACTCTACGTTCTCAAGCAAGGTCTTCATTTCATCAGCAGAAAGATTCCAACCGAGACGCTCGTTCACGAACTGGGTTGTGACAGTGACTGGAGCGTGGATGTTGCCGCGCTCCATGGCTTCCTGCGGCACGTGATTGACGTCAATAAGCGGGCTGGCCACCTTGCCACCAGCAAACCGGCGGACTTCGTCGGTCATTTTGGCCAGCACTGCCAGGGTTTGCAGCGGGCTTTGGCCTTTGTTAAAGCGCGTTACGGCGTCGGTGAACAGACCGTGCGCCATGCTCGTGCGCCGGATAGAATACATGTCGAAGTTGGCGGACTCGATAATGATGTTCCTGGTATTTTCGTCGACCTCTGTCTCTTCGCCACCCATCACGCCACCTATGCCAATGAGTTCACGATCGGTAGCAATCATAATGGCGCCCTCGCGCGGCTCAACCTCTTTGCCGTTCAGCAGCTTGATCTTTTCACCCGGGCGCGGATGGCGGACTACAATGGTAGCGCCGTCGCCGCCACTCAACGCCTTTACCTTGTCGTAGTCGTAGGCATGCAGCGGCTGGCCGGTTTCGAGCATAAAGAAGTTGGTGCAGTCTACGATGTTGTTGATGGAGCGCAGACCCACGCGCGCCAGCTCAACTTGCAACCACACAGGACTTGGGCCGATCTTAACGTCACGGAGCACAATCGCCGAAAACCTCGGCACCAGCTCCGGTATCTCATTCTGCACCTCAAGCTTGAGTTCTTCGGCTTCAATGCCCGGAATTTCCGGGTTCATGGTGTACCACGCCGGACTCTTGTACGGACGGTGGTAAATACCCTCAATTTCGCGCGCGATGCCCAGCCAGCCGAAGCAGTCCGGCCGGTGCGTGAACATCTTGTTTTCCATGTCTATGATGACGTCATCGCGCAAATGGAACTGGTCAGCAAACATAGTACCTGGCGCAATCGGGCCAAAATCTTCGGTAATTTCCAGAATGCCATCGTGCTTGTCGCCGAGCGACAGCTCCTTTGGGCTTGCCATCATGCCGTTACTGACCACGCCGCGGATAGCGCGGGCTTCCAGCACAAACGGGTCAGCAGAATCAACGGTATTCGGCACGGTCGAGCCGGGCGGCAGCCACGCAGCAAGCATGCCAGCGCGGACGTTCGGTGCACCACACACAACTTGCACCAAACCCTGCTCGTCGCGCTCCACGCCTTGCACCCGGCCGCCGTCGTCCACCTTGCAGACGTGCAGGCGGTCGGCGTTCGGGTGCTTTCCGCACGTCACGACTTTGACGATAACAACATCTTTAAAACGCTTGCCAAAATCAACAACTTCCTCGACGGCACCGAGCTGCGCACCGATACGCCGCACCAAATCATCGACGCCGTTTGGCACAGGATCGCCGGCCGAGCCGTAATGGGTATTGAGAAACTTCAGCAGCTGCGTACTAACTTTCATTCGCCGCCTCCAGGATCTTTTGCTGCACTGCCTTCAGCTCTTCGTCGCTCGCCTCAGGGCCGTCAGCGGTAATGAGATACCCCTGATACTTCTCGCTAAACGGCCGCGGCACTTGGTACTCGCCGCCTTCGTGCATCGGAATAAGTTTGATGTGCAGGTGCGGCACACCCTCGCCTTCGATCACCAAGCCAACGCGGTATATGCCAAACGCTTTGCGGAGCAATGCCGCCACCTTGCGAGCAGCCAACAATAGGCCGATATACGCCTCTTCGTCCACGTCCAGGTAATTGCCGCCTGGATTCTTCTTGGGAACAACCACAGTAAACCCCGGCGTATTTGGCCAGCGCGTCAAAAACGCCATGTAATTGTCGTCCTCCCAGACCTTATAGGCTGGAATTTCACCAGATACGATTTTGTCGAATACTGTCGGCTCGCTCATTCGTTTTTAATCCTCTCCTCCAACTGATCCATGGTTGTTAGAAATGCTTTTTCGAGGTCGATGTCATACTCTTTGGCCAGAACCAGGATTGACCACAGACAATCGGCCAGTTCGTGTTTGAGTTTGGTGTCGACGTCGTCGATGTGGCGCAAGCCCTCCTTGGCCATCACCAGCTCCATCAGTTCGCCGACATCCGCTACAAACCCCATGGAGCGTTCTTTTGGTCCCCACGCTTTGTGACCCTGCCGTGCGTTCAGCTCGGCGTATTTTTCGGCAATCTCAACGGCGCGCGACTGCAGCTCTTTCAGCTCACTCATGCGACCTGCTCCAGGAAAGTCTTAATGTCCGGATAAATAGCATCAAATATCAGGTACAGCGTCTCGGGCTTTTCGGGCACGCCTATACCGTAGCACTTCTTGCCCATGCCGTAGGCCACACCTAACTCGGTATGTGCGGACACCCCTGCGGGGAGCACCATTATCAGGGCTTTGGCATTTTTGAGGCCGTTCATGTCGTTCTCGAAAATCTGACGGAACGTCGGGTTGGTTTGCCAGTCGGTCAGGCTTTCCATGGCCGCCATCCCGGCCTCGATATTTGCGTCTTGTGCGTCGAATTTGATGCCGTCACCCTCATATGAGTGGTCGGTAAAGCAATATACACGCTTGCCTGCGTCGCGCAATGCTTGCTTAACCGCGTTAACCTGATCGCGGTTGCGCCAGCGGCCTACTACAATGTAATCATATTTAAACTGCTGCTCACTCATGCGAACTGCCTCAAAAAGTCTAGTTTGCCGCTCTTGAAGTGCCGGATGTCTTCGATGTTGTGCTTCATCATCACCAAACGCTCGACGCCGCAGCCCCAGGCGTAGCCGGTGTAGACGTTCGGGTCGACGCCGGCCATCTTGAGCACGTTGGGGTGGATCATGCCGCAGCCGAGCAGCTCGATCCAGCCGGTGTGACTACAGACGTTGCAGCCTTGCTTCTTACAGAACGGGCAACTTAAGGCAAACTCAAAGCTTGGTTCGGTGAATGGAAAATAGAACGGCTGGGTTTTGATCTCGATGTCCTGGCGGAAGTAATCCTGCAGAAAGGTCTTGAGCGTGGCCATGAGGTGACCGGCGTGGATGCCCTTGTCGACGTAAATGCCTTCAAACTGGTAGAAGGTGTGCTCGTGACGGGCGTCGAGATCTTCGTTGCGGAAGACACGGTCGGGCACCAGCACGGCGATCGGTCGGCCTTCGTCCAGGTTACCTTTGTACTTTTGAATCAGGCGGTTTTGCATGGTGGAGGTGTGGGCGGGCGCGATGAATTGCTTGCCGGTTTTGTCGGTTTCGACGGTCATGAAAGTGTCGTAGTCGTCGCGTGCCGGGTGGCCTTCGGGGAAGTTGAGGCTGGTGAACATGTGGTAATCATCGTCCAGCTCACGCGACTCTTCGATGACAAAGCCCATGCGGTAAAAGATGTCAGAAATCTTTTCGATCTCGGCCATCAGCGGGTGGCGACTGCCGTGGTCGCTCGAAAGCAGCTTAGGCCGCTTATCTGCTGGTACATTGATGTCAAACGGCGCCGTCACATCAATTGGCGGCAGCGCCTCAGCCTGCTCCTGGTGCGCCGCAACCATCTGCTCCAGCTCGGCCTTGAGCGCGTTAATCTCCTTGCCGAACGCCCCGCGCTCCTCTGGCGGCAAGGTGGGAATTTCGGCATACAGCGCCTTCAGCTCAACGGCCTTCAGAATCTCAGCCTTATTTTCCAGCTCTTCGAAACGCTGCTTCAGCGTCTCGGCAACTTCAGCAACACGGGAATTTTGGTAACTCATCTTACATCAATTATAGCAAACCCCCAATCCCACTGTACAAGGAACGTCCTTGTACAGTGGGAGTGCGATTAGTGGTCGGCAAGCATATCTTTTATTTCTTTCAATTGATTGCGGTACGGAATGTAATCATCATGGAATTTTTGGTACTCTTTCATATCCTTAAAGTTAGCGGTGATTATTTGAGGCTTTATCCACACAGCTTCTGCGACGCCGACATGAAAACGATAACTCGAGTACTCGTAGCTCTTATATTCTTTGCCAATATCCAAGGGGTTAAGATGTATGTAGCGGCTAATGTGCTGCCAGTACGCCTCCGAATCAATGGACTTTGCCTTATATCTTCCTTGGAATAATGCTCCGTCGCGCTTGTATCGCTTGTTAAAGTAAACGCTATAGCCTGTCGCAACTGATCTCATTAGTCTCGTAATTCCATCTTGCGCGTGCTGATAGAGGAGTAAGTGAAAATGATTAGGCATGAGGCAGAAAGCCACCAGCTCGACATCTTCGACAAGATTGAGCCTTCGCATATTAAACCGCTGAGCGTCGGAGAGTAGAGATGTGTCAATCTCTGCCCCTTCGCTTTCTTTCGGTGATAGCGCATATTTCAGAAAGCTCAGGAATACAGCATAATCACGCTCATCGCAAAAAATAATACGCTTCTCGACACCCCTGTTGTATACATGATACATGCACTCGGGCTCAAACTGCTTAATCGCGTTCTTCGCAGGCATACCTCCAGTCTACTGTACAAGGAACGTCCTTGTACAGTGTGTTAAAATTTTTGTGTGGCACAGTTGTTTTCGTTTGATGTTGTGAGTGAGTATGACAAGGCGGAGATGAACAACGTCTTCGACCAGGCGCAGCGCGAGATGGCGAACCGGTACGACTTTAAAGGTACGCCGGCGGCGATCGAGTGGCTCAATAACGACAAAACCGGTATCAAGGTGACGGGCAACGGCGAATGGCAGATCGACGCCATTATTGATATTGTTCGCAAAAAACTTGCCGCCCGGAACCAAAGCCAGAAAGTCCTGGATACCAGCAAAGAGATTGCCGAAAGCAACCTCAAGACTACCAAAGAAGTGCCGTTCAAGCGCGGCCTCGACCAGGAAAAGGCCAAGAAGATTACGAGCTTAATCCGCGAGAAATTCCCGAAGGTCAAAACCCAAATCCAGGGCGACGCCGTCCGTGTGATGAGCAGCAGCAAAGACGAACTCCAAGCTGTTATTCAACTACTCAAAAGCCAAGATTTCGACTTTCCGCTGAGCTTTACCAACTACCGCTAACCACCTGCCAACGACTTAGGGCCGGTGATCCGGCTCAACAATAATGTTGTCGTTTCCTCCGCGGAAGCACAAGTTAAACATGTGGACATAACCTCTATTGCAACGCTCAGAAGGCGTTTGTTGCGCGTTATGCACCCTATCTGCTATTCGCGGTGCTGCGTCAAAGGCCAGAGCTGCCCCCACGCCGCCAAACGCAGCTAAAAGCACAATCAAAGCGCCAATAGCCCAACCCGGCAATGGCCAGCGGCATGTAATCAACGCCATACCTGCCGCAAGCACAAAGACAGTTATGATCGCCAAGAATAAAAGGATAGAGACTAATGCCATTACTTCCAGTGTGCCTATCGGAAAGACGACAGCTTCGTTCACGGTCATGCCGTTAAGAAGTAGGTATATCCCGGCTGTCACGAGCAGGGCTAGCATCGCCACCGCCCCGGTGATGGTGGCCACGCCCGCGGTGGCCAGAAACACTTTTAAAACGGCATTGATCGCTTTTCCGGCAGTATTCGTCGCTCGCTCAGCCGTGCCTTTTACGTCTGCGCGCTCAACAACTTCTTTGAGCGCCTCAACGGTGACAGGTTTGCCCTGCATTTGCAAGCGCTCGCTGGCTGTCTTGGCCTCCGGCACGATCAGCCAGAGAACAATGTATATCAGAATGCCACTGGCGCCGGCAAAGGTTAGCAGAACGAACGCTAAACGAACCCATACCGGATCGATGCCAAAATATTTGCCGATGCCAGCGGCCACGCCGGCGATCATCGCATCCTGGGTATCGCGGAAGAGGCGCTTTGGCGCGGTCGCACCCTCTTGCTTTGGCGCTTCATCCGCGGCGTCGCCAAAGTCACCCGGCTCACCCAGCTGCTCTTTCAGATACTCAATGTCTTTGAGTAGCACGACCTTGTCGCCACTGATGCCGCGCTCGGTGAGCAGCTCGGCCATGCGCGCCTCAACCTCTTCGATCGCCTCGTCAGTATCGCCCATATGGTGCTTAATCGCTCGCAAATATTCCTTGAGCGCGCTATAAGCATCAACCGAAATGGTGAACGGCTGCCTGCCTAAATGAATTTGCGTTATCTCGTTCATTACCTCTCCTTTTCCAGCTTATTAATGGTTGCATTGAGACGCTTGTATGTCTCCCCCAGCCCTGCGAGCAGCTCCTGTCCGGCATCGCTCAGCCAGTAGTATTTGCGTGGCGGTCCCTGTTCGGACTCTTGCCACTCGTAACAAAGCAGCCCATCGCGCGCCAAGCGGTTAAGCAACGGATAGAGCGTGCCCTCTACTACGATCAGCTCTGCATCGCGCAGCGCACGGATAATGTCCGAGCTGTACACCTTACCGTACTTACACAGAAGCAGCACGCAGTACACCAGCATACCTTTGCGCATCTGCGTTTCGGCCTGGGCTAGCATCAACTGCTCATTACTATTTTCTTTCATAAGCTACCATGTTATACAAGGTACTTTGTTTTGTCAATACTCCTTTCTCATTCTAATGGTATTGGACTACTCTTCTTACAAAGACTACCGGACTGCGCGTACCCTCTATCTGGCATTCAAATACGCCTATCAAGTAACCCTGCCGAGCGATCATGGCAGCGGTTTTCTTGTATACTAAAGTCATGAGCACAAACAGCGACGCGCTTGACGCCGCCAAGGAAGTGTTAGCTAAAAATGACCGGGGGGCATACACCGTTCCGGCCGAACCATATCCGCACCAGTGGCTATGGGACAGCTGCTTTATCGCCATTGGCCTAAGACACCTCGACATTGATCGTGCCAAGATGGAAATTTTGAGCTTGCTGCGCGGCCAGTGGTCGAACGGCATGATACCGCACATTATCTTGAGTCGCGGCCGCCAGTACCGGCACGACCAAAACTACTGGCGCAGCTGGGTCAGCCCATTCGCGCCAGACAAGATAAAAACCAGCGGCATCACGCAACCGCCCATGCTGGCCGAAGCCATCGTGCGCGTCGGTGAGAAGCTACCTACTACCGAACGCCGCAGCTGGTACCGCCAGGTTTGGCCCAGCCTCCTTGCCTACCACCAGTGGCTCTATCGCGAGCGCGACCCGCACGGCGAAGGGTTGGTGCTCCAAATCCACCCCTGGGAGACGGGTCTCGACAACAACCCGGCCTGGATGAGCGAAATGCAAAACCATCTCCTGCCGGCCTGGATCCGCATCGTAAAAGCCACAAAACTGGACTACGTAATTGGCCTGTTCCGGCGCGACACGCGCAAAATCCCGCACGGGCAGCGCCTCTCCACCATCGAAGCGCTCGCCCTGTTCGACGCCCAGCGCCGCCTGCGCCGCAAAGCATATAACAGCGCCGCAATCCTGAGCCACTCGCTCTTTGCCATCGAAGACCTGGCATTCAACTCCATTCTCGTCCGCGCCAACGAACATCTGCTCGACATTGCCCAAACCATCCGAGCCGACGTGCCGAAAGACCTGCGTGCAAGCATGCAGCTAACTGTTGAAGCCTTCGAGCAGCTCTGGGACCCATACACCGAAATGTATTACTCGCGCGACTTTGTCACCCACCGCTTGCTCAAGGAGCCGACTATCGCCAGCCTGCTGCCGCTGTACGCCGGCTGCATCAGCAAGGAACGCGCCGCCGCACTCGTTAAACTCATCGAAAACGAGCACATGTTCGGCCCGGCCCACCCGGTGCCCAGCACGCCGCTCAACTCGCCGTGGTTTGATCCCGAACGTTATTGGCAAGGCCCAACATGGTTTAATACCAACTGGCTGATCATCGACGGCCTCAAGCGCTACGGCTACCGCCACCACGCCGAAGCGCTGATCGAAAGCATGCTAGAGCTCATTAAAGACCACGGCTGTTACGAATACTTTAACCCGATAACCGGCGAGCCGCTCGGCGCTCCTAACTTCAGCTGGACTGCCGCGCTGACAATCGATCTGATTGCGCCACCAAAGGAGAAAATTAAGAAAGATGTACCGAAATAATTCCTACCGGTCGCCCAACACAAAATCAAGAGGCTGGATTGCCGTCGTTGCCGTCCTGCTTATCCTAGTAGCCATCATCATCGGCGGATTTTTAATCATCCAAAACAAAGGCAAAGACGAGAGTAAGCCGACTAAACCCACCGAGCAAACGAATGAATTCGACAAAAGCCTATTCTCACTGGCTAACCCGACGAGTCCGTGGTTAGTCGTCAACAAGCAGCGACCGTTGAATCCTAAAGAATACGAACCAACCGACCTTCGCACGCCGAACATGAGCGTCGAATCAGCTGCCATGCAGGTCAACAGTCAAACCGCGGCCGCGCTCGAAGCGCTCGATGCCGCTGCCAAGCAGGCGGGCATTAACCTGATCGTCGCCAGTGCGTACCGCTCGTACGACGAGCAAGTGCGAACGTATCAAAGCATGGTCAACGGCTACGGCCAGACTGAGGCCGATCGCCAGAGTGCCCGCCCCGGACATTCCGAACACCAAACCGGCTGGGCGGTTGACTTGGGCACCGCGAACGACACCTCATGCCGCCTGGAAATCTGTTTTGCTGACACGCCCGAGGGCAAATGGCTGGCCGCGAACGCTTACAAGTTCGGCTTCATTATCCGCTATCCCGAAGGCAAAGAGCACATCACGGGCTATTCTTACGAGCCCTGGCACCTCCGCTACGTCGGCAAAGAGTTGGCAGAAGAAATGCACCGAACCGGCACAGCCACGCTCGAGGAGTTCTTCGGCCTTCCCGCCGCCCCCACGTATTAACAATTATTTGACACGTCAATTTTCTTGTCTTCATAATTCTTGTCGTGGTGGGCTATATTCCCGAAATTTCCGACAGAAGCAGAGCGTTCGACGACATCGTTGCAGGAGCGGCAGAGATTGTTGACTCTTTACCCCTGCTGTCCGCCTTCCATCCGGAAGTCCGCCCCGCAGTTACTGCTTTAGGCGACATCGTCAGCAAACTATTCTTGCCGAATATCAATGAGCAGGGTGTAGCAGAAGTGCCAGACTCCAAACTCGAGACGGACGGATACGGATTCGTGCCCCTTTTGCATCCTGATGAAATCGTTCAATACGGCCTGTCTTTTTACGTCTGTACGCCCCGGCGTATGCAGCTCACCGCAGCGCATTACCGCATAGCACCAAACAGGCTCCGGTTCATGTTTCTGAGTTTTGCGTACGGCTGGCCGCGCCACCCCATTCCGCTCGACGAAAGCGATAGGCAGGGCGGCACCACAGCCGTCGACGCACACCTGACCGACGAGGGCCAGACGTTCCATGTCGTCTCAAGACCGCTTATTTCTCTCCAACCCAACACGCCACCCAAAGGACTTATCCATGAACTGATTCACGCCTACGACTACGAGACAGAATTCCTGCCGCCCCGCCTGAGCGACGCCAAGCTGCTGCAAGTTGTTGTGCGGCATGAACTGCGCGCTTACCACGTCGACCACATACTAGCCAAACACCGGCAAGGCATGCCGGGGTACGATGCGATTGGCGACGATTTTAGCGCGCAAGTCGAAGCGGTACGACAGCGTCAGCCGTGGCCCTGGCGGAACGGCTTCCGCCCCCACAATTCCGCCATTCAATCCCTGATAGCACTTGGCGCTATCCAGCTGGACAAATCAACTCGTTGACGAGGAGGCTAACGGGGGACAGGACGGGATCGGGTTGCTGGTAAACACCGGATTCTGCGGTATCCAGCGCTCGGGATTAAAGGGTGTACCGCCGGTCTTCGGGTCGCCCAGCCGGTACCACGTTGTGTCAGCGAGCGGCGGCTTGCCAAAATCCGCCGGATCGCCCGGCGCGTTCGGCCCCGGCGCCTGACAGATGATTTCTACTGACGATCCGTCACGATACTCTCCAATTTCCGGCCCGAACGGATCGCTCCTAACCTGCAAAGGCTCGCCTCGCAAGGTCTCAATCCGCCCAGTCACTGTATTGCGGATCGCTGTCCGGGCTGCCGCTACCGTGGTTGTCGGCGCCGCGCGCGACGGTTCTTGATGATGACTGACGGGTTCGTCGCTCTTGGTACAACCGCCAACCAAAGCCGCGCCGCCCACTGTTACAGCAAGTAGCGGCGCTAGTAATGTTTGCACCGTTCCATAACTTCGCTCGATAGTTCGCAGGCTTCGCATAGTTACATCCTCCCTGCTTACGCCTACCACTATAGTAGGTGCCGATCAAAAAAGATGTAAAAAATCATGTGCAAAACCGCTTGCAAGTTGAGGTAAGCTATGCCAATATGTACGCGCCATGAGCGAAGAGCAATTTCTGAAACTGTTCAAATACATCGAAGCGTTTCGCGCGGAAGTCAATGCAAAACTTGACCAAAAGGCCGACAAAGACCGCGTCTATAGCGCGCTCGATTACATTATTAAGCAGCTCTCGAAATACACGACCAGGAACGCCTATTCACAAATCACCAACTGGACCGACATGAAACCTGGATCAAACAGCTCGCTGTAAAGACCAATACCAAGCTCGCACCCGAACCTTAATCTTGGTCTAATACTGGCTTATCAAGAACAAGCGGCTCTACGACCGGGTTGACGGCCGCGATTTTGACGACGTCTTTGTCTACCTTCTTAAGTTCTTTATGGGCGTTGTTGAAGTGTCCTACCGTCGTACCGAGGCTATTGCCCAACTTTTGCATAAGCTCTTCGTACGTACGAATATGACGGCCGAGTTCGCCGACGCGCTTCTGAATTTCTTTGGCTTGTTCCTCGATCTGCAGACTGCGCAGCCCCTGCAGTACCGTTTGCAGGTACGCCATAAAGGTCGTCGGGCTTACGATTATCACGTTTTTCTCGCGGAAGGCGTATTCGATCAGATCGCGCGCGCTGGTGTCGGTGGCGCCAACTTTGTTAATGAGCAGGTCGTAGTAAATCGCCTCGCTCGGAATGAACATGAAGGCGTACTCCATGGTATTTTCGCTCGGGCGGATGTATTTATGCGTCTCGTCGATGCGGTTTTTTAGGTCGGCCTTGAACGCCCGGGCGAGCAATTCGCGCTTGTCTTTGTCTTTTTCTTCGATCAGGCGGTTGTAGTTTTCGAGGCTAAACTTGGAGTCGACCGGCAGCATGCGGCCTTTATCAAGCAAAATGACGGCGTCCACCACCTCGCCGTCTTTAAACTTATACTGTAGTTTGTACCGCTCCGGCGGCAGTACGTTCTCAAGCACCTGGCTTAGGTAGTATTCTCCCAACACGCCGCGCTGCTTGGGATTTTGCAGCACGTTTTGCAGCGTCTTTAGCTCATCAGCGACGTCAACCACGCGCTTGTTTGTCTCATCAAGCTTTGCGAGCCGTTCAGTAACATCAGCGATGATCTTACTGCTTGCGGCAAACTGCTTCTGGATGGAGTCGCGCATCATTTCCTGGTTCTTGTCCAGACGCTCGCTTATCTGATGCTGCAGCCCCTCCTTTAGCTTGGTAATGTCATCGCTCAATTTTGAGAGATCTTGCTTGAGCAACAACGTCACATTCGTTTCTGTTGGTTTTGCCTTTTGCACTAACACATACAATAGCGCACCACCAAGTGCAGCGCACACAACCCCCAATACAATCACCGCCGCTATCATGATGTCATTAATTATATAGACGATGGGCATTAGACGCTAGATGTTAGAGTAACCAGCAGCGGCCTTGATCTCAATGTCTAATAAATCTTGAGGGATTCGACGATGTCGATGGCTTGTTCGAGTGTTGTACTGTCTATTGTGTCTTTGGGCACAGGGTCGAAAGCCAGACTGTTGGTTGAGTCTGCACCGTAGCCGCCGGCAATGAGGTAGAAATCGCCATTAATCGGCAACACATACATCAACGGCTCGCCAGCCTTAAATTCGTAGCTGCCGGTAACGATAAAGAAGCCGAACATGTCTTTCGGCCCCGCAAACGACAAGTTGGTGTACTGGCGCTGACCCTCGACCGGATTGGCGTAGGCAATAACTTCGGAATCACGGGTAGCGATTGACTTATCGATGGTCGCCTTCTGCGCTTCACTCGCGCCCTTGCGGATACGTAAGGTAAACACGCCGGTCTTGGATGTATTATCGGATGTCCGATATGTGATGCGCGGCGAGGTGATGGTTATTGCGCCGTCGCTCGACTCTTTGAGTGTCCAGTCCTTGCGGTGCGTAAGTTCAATATTGAGTTTTTCGCTCCTGAAGGTAACGGGTGTGCTGTCGGGCACCGTTGACGATGGCGTTTCTTCCTCTTGCTCGGTAGAAGCATTGTTCGTTTGCGTTTGCTGCTGTGCGGATTGCTTGTCGCTACTGCCACGCCCCAAGAGCCAGTAAAGTCCGGCTGTTATCAACGCCAAGCCGATGAGCCCAATGCAAACAAGCAATACAATTCTGCCCCGCCCTGTTTTACCTGTCTTAGGCGCAGGTTGCTGAACCGGCTGCGAGGGCCGCTGTGGCGCCATTGGGTCGCGAAGCATGGGATTCTCCGGCTGATTTGCCGACGCTTCGCTGGAATGATGCTGCTCGTTATCCATAACTATAAATTACAACGCACGCGCATTGAGCGCAAACTCAAGAAGATCCGGGGTTATGTCCCGGATCTTCATGGAAGCCTCACACTTCCTGCTTTCACTATACACCCGCCCGCACACAAAACGCAAGCGTTATGCGGCAAGCTTGAATACTTTGCGGATGTTCGCAGGCAGCAGATGAATGGTCGATACCACCGCCATTGCTACAGCCGCACCGCCTACCACATCGAGCGGCGCGTGCACGCCAAGGAAGATGCGCGACCATGCCTCGGCCACGATAAACAAAGCGAGCACTATCCGCCACGGCCAGGCGAGATACGGCCACGCCGTAAGCACTAAGGCAGTTACAATCGCCACATGAGCCGACGGAAAGCCTAGGCCGTCTTGCGAGGCACGCATAACGGCATCATACATCGGCAGCTCTACTGGACGCGCGCGGTTAACAATATGCTCGACAATCGTAACAGCAGCAAAAGTCGAACCGGCAGCGACAGCATACTGCCAGGCCAGCAGTCGGAATTTTGGTATCAACAGGAACGCGACTACCAAAAATGCCATACCCCACACCGCGTCGCTCACTGGCTTAGCAATCTGCTCGGTCACCCAGCCCGGCAAATCAACGTGGTTAATAAACGCGAAGATTCGACGCTCAGTCTCGTCCAACCATCCCCCCATTGCCAACACAGCGGTCACAGCAAGCACTACCAACCCGACAGCCAATAGCGCCCAATACCACTTGCGCCGCCGCGACAGCATCTGCTGGCGTCTTTTTTCTTCTACCGTCTCGGTCTCGTCCGAGTCCGATACCGTCCCGGCCTCGCGCGCAGCAACCACTGGCCGCCTTGCCGCTGCTGGTCGTGGAAACTTAGATGAAGGCCGTTTGGATATCCTCTTTTGTATCATGACTAAGATTCACTATAGCACCGACACTACTTAGAGTCATGTTGTGCAGCTAACGCTTGCCGAGATGCGATAATCGACGAACCGATAATTCCCAAACCTGCCAGACCGGCGATTACCTCTGGCACGTTGATAAAGATGCTCAAGATAAGCACACAGGCAAGCACGGTAATAGTGTAATGCGCGCCATGCTCGATATACTTGTAGCTGTCGAGCGTGCCGCGCCGCACCATGTAGACTGTCAGCGAACGCACCCACAGTGCGCCAACGCCCAGACCGATAGCAATCAAAATGACGTCCTTGGTCACCGCAAACGCACCCAGCACGCCGTCGAATGAGAAGCTGGCGTCCAACACTTCCAAGTACAAGAAGCTAATGAATCCAGCCAGCCCCACGCGCGCTGCGTTGCCCAGCTTGCGCTTTTGTACCGCCGAGAAATACTCACTCGCGCCGTGAATCACACTGTATGTGAGCACGCCCAGGATGCCAGCTACCAGCGTCTCGCGCGGCTCGTGGTTAAACGGCATGGCTGCCGCAAGCGCGATCACCGACAGCGCGACACATGCTGGCACCCACCAGTACGCGAACTGCTGCAGCCGGCGCTCCAGTCGCTTGTACCACAGCACCTCGCGCTTGCCGTCAAAAAAGAAGTGCAGCGCCAGCATGAGCAGGAATCCGCCGCCGAACGCCGACAATACCACATGCGCCTCTTCCAGCTTATGTGAATATTCGTCGGGGTTATTCAGTGCCAGATTAATCACCTCCGACCAGCTAAGGCCAGCGGTCAACGTCACCAGAATGATCGGGAAGACCAGCCGCATGCCAAACACCGCAATCGCCACGCCAACAGTCAGAAATATCGTCTGCCAGAATTTAGACATCTGCTTGAGTACCTTGGCGTTCACAATCGCGTTATCAAAGCTGAAGGCCACCTCCACGGCAATCAGCACCATGACAACGAACATGGCGCTCAGTCCCCAATCGAACAGCGCCCACAAGATTGAACCGAGCGTAACCAGCCCCGAAACAGCAAAAATGCGCAACGGCGAACGTGCGTGTAAGTATTTTTCCATCCCGCCTATTATACAGCCTATTGAGTTAACCGCCCAAGACAAATCCTACAAAACCTAACTTTTGATGCTATAGCATTCAAAATGGGTATTACTGCCGGGGCGGCGAGATGACTAGAAGCGGATTTTGCGGATAATCAAACCGTCCAAAAGCAAGTGACTAAAGTAACCGGCGACGGCCGCGCCGTAGATCAGCAAGCCGACGGTCCAGATCTCATGATTATTAAGATACGGCACGATTAAAATCGGTGACGGCACCAGAAACATGGCGAGCTTGTGATGTGTCCAGCCGCGGTGCTTGCCGATGATCGGCGTCATGGCCAGCAGTCCCAGGTAGGCGGCAGGCTCGAACTTGCCGCTGATAATCAGGACAATCATGGCAATGAAGGCGATGCCGAAAAAGAGATTCTGCCCGACCGAGTTAGTATCGACATCCGGGAATAGGCCAAACAACACCGCCACCACAAAGAGTCCAATCAACAGCTGCCAGTCCTGCAAAGAAATGTCCCACCGCTCAAGCATCTCGCCGGGCAGCAACCTTACTGCGCCAACGTACACAGCATTCACCACAACCGCTCCAACAATATGGCCCTTATATCCCGACATATATTCCAGTTAAGCATAAACAATGCTTCGCCGCTATGTAAGAACTCCCACACCCCGTCATTCCCGTGCCAACGGAAATGACGGAAGTAAATCAACTGAGGTGAAGATTGACAAAATGGTTATGGTTGTGGTATAATAAAAAAGGGTTATTATTGTTTTGCGGCTTTGAGGGCGCGGGCGAACCAGACTAGTTCGTCGTAGGCTTTTTGAACGTTTTTGGTCTGCATCTCAACGTATTCGGGCTTGAGCCGTCCCTGCTCATCAAACATCTCCTGAATCTTCGGGAAGTATAGCTCGGGCTTCACCGGCACCATCCACATGGTGTGGTACACCGATAGCAACGCTTCGCACACGCGCACGCCGCCCCACGGGCCGTTGCTGACGCCGGCAGTTGCCACCGGCTTGTGGTAATAGTTGTCAAACTCGCTGTCGAGCAGGCGTTTTAGGCTGCTTGGAATGCTGTGGTTGTATTCTGGCGTGACGACATAAAACGCATCGGCCTTGGCGGTAATTTCGCTGTACTTGGGGTCACGGCCGTCAGCTGGCGAGCCGTCCGGCGGTAGATTGAAATCGCGCGGATCGACAAAAATAATTTCAACATCATCACGTTTGCGCCCCTGCTCCGCCACCCAGCGGGCAGCCATCTCGGACAAACGCCCCTCTCTTTTTGTGCCCAGGATAACCGCAATCGTAACCTTTTCGTCCATATCTAAGAGTATAGCACCGTTCTCATGGCGCCATGTGGGGCTTATCTGGATACCGGGTCAAGTCCGGCATGACGAAGGGAGAGGGGTGGCAGTATGGCGCTCAGCGCTCGAGTTCGTGGATACGGTCGTGGTCGAGGCCGAAATAGTGGGCGACTTCGTGCCAGAGGGTGTGGCGGACTTCTTCTTCGAGCTGCGGGATGGAATTGACGTATTCAAGCATTGGTTTTTTGAAGATGGTTATTTTGTCCGGCGGATAGTTGTCGATCGCGCCCTGGCGGTAGGCGAGCGGGACGCCCTCGTACAGGCCGAATAGCGTTTCGTCGTCCAGCAAATGCAACTCTTCGCGCTGTTCTTCCGTCGGCTCGTCGGCATACACAATTGCCAAATTCTTTAATGCCTGCATGTGCGTCGGATGCGTCTTCATTAAATCATCCATCGCTTTGGAGATAATGGCGTCGAATTGTTCGTCGCTAATTTCGAGCATTGCAGGTATTGTACCTTTCTTGCGACCAAGGTGTGAAGTTTCTTATTTTACCGGCATACCGGTGGGCGCATACTACTAAAGGTAAACAAGGATGGAACCATGGGAATCATCACCTGGATTATCATCGGGGCGCTGGCCGGCTGGATTGCGTCGATCATCACCGACACTAATGCGCAGATGGGCGCATTTGCCAACATCATTGTCGGCATTATCGGGGCGCTGATCGGCGGTTTTTTGTTCAACCTGCTAGGCGGCGAGGGCTTTACCGGGTTTAACATCTGGAGCCTGTTCGTCTCGATCGTCGGCGCCGTCATCCTGCTGGCGCTCGTCAAAGCCTTTACTAAATCGGCCTAAAATATTAACAGGATACCCTGCATTGTTTTGGAGCAGCATGCGCTTCATGATACCATGAGGGCATAAGCGTAAGCAGGATGGAGTCTCAATGAAAAAACTACTACCAAACCGCCAGGCCGGCTTTGGCCATGTTGAGCTAATCATCATAATTGTGATCGTTCTGGCGCTCGCCGGCGTGGGTTACTTCGTCTTTACTAAAAACAAAAACAACAGTAGCAGCGGCAACAATTCTACGGAGCTGTCGGTCCAGGAGGCGATCAAGAACGCCAAGTGTGATTACGACGAAGCTTTGTGTAAGTTCTACGAGGGCTTCTCAGCATTACAAGCCACGACCGTAACCACTGTTAGCGAAATAGAGGGCCAAACCACCAAAATGACAATCATCAAAGACGGCGACAAATCGCACGTGAAGATGGAAGGCCCGCTGGTGTACGAAGTGATCACAATCGGTAACGCGACCTACATGAAGGGCGCTGACGGCACCTGGTGGAAGCAAACCCGCGAGAACGAGGATCAATTCAGCCCAGTTCCGGGAGACAGCAACGTAACAGTAAACATCCAGGAGCCTGAGTCGGCCGAAGTTGTCGACCTCCGCTACAAGAAGCTTGGCAAAGAGCCGTGCGGGAACCTGACATGCTTCAAGTACCAGGAAATTGACCCGAGCAACCCGTCAGTAGTTACCTACTACTGGTTCGACGACAAAGACTACCTCTTGCGCCGCCTAGTCACCGAAGAGCCGAATGGTAAAACCGATTCAACCTTCTCCTACGACAAAGTCACTATCAATGAACCGAGCCCGGTCAAAGAGCTTGGCCCGAACCAAATCTTCATGCCTGGCGATAGCGAACCGCAAACCATACCAGGCTTTAACTAGTCTTGCTTAGGTATGCAACAGAAGAACGGGCAATGCGCCCGTTCTTCTGTTTCTAAGAAAAGTTAGTGTAGAATAAGTAGCGTGAAAACTCCAACATGTCCGTTTTGCTTGGAAAACAACCTTTTAAAAACACCGATCCTACACAAAAGCAATGGCGGCTTTCTGGTTCCGGCACTCGGCAGCGAAGGCAATTATCTTATCGTCCCCAAGGTGCACGCCGAGGATCCAGGGGAGCTGCCAGATGACTGGTGGGCGGATTTTAAGGCGCTCTTTGCCAAAGTTCCAATTGAAAAAGCGCACTACAATCTCTCGCTAAACGTCGGCGAGCACGCCGGCCAAACCGTCAAACACCTGCACTTCTGGGTCATCCCGCGCAAACCCGGCCTGCCAACATCAGGCAAAGGCCTTGCGGCCCTGATACAATCGTCGAGCATTGAATAACGTCAACATGAAACGTTTAAGGGGATTGGCGCCCATTACTTTTAACTCGAGGTCCACATAATCGCGTAACTCAGCCGGAAAGAGCAACTGCCAACGAATATCCTCTAATTTTTCTCTATCTACAGGCTCTTGCATACGACCTGACTTTGGATGCATTCGTTCTGAAGTGTCGCCGCCTCGGTAGCTTGGCATCACGTGACAATGCACATGCGGCACATCATCCCCAAAGAGGCGTGGCAGGGTGAACATCCAGTAAGACCATCCACCCTGATTCATCATTACGATAAATCGTGTATGCGGGCAACTCTCTATTCCAAATCCTTTGGAATACAGTAGGATTAGGCGCCCTTTCGCCCACACGCTGATGGTGACTCATTTGACATATCTACTTTATTATAACATAAATGATGCAGATTCGCAATTTTAACTCCTAAATTCACTCCAGGTATAATAAGTTTAATGGAAATAATATTACTGGTTATCCAAGTATGTCTGCTCGTGGGGTTCGCAGCAGTTTGTTCGGGGTTGAATGTATCATTTATGTCACTCAACATTGCTGACTTGAAGCGCAAGGCCAAGCTCGGCAATTTTTATGCGCAGACACTTCTGCCGCTGAGGCGTAATGCGCATCTAACACTGGCCGCAATTTTGCTCGCCAACGTGGCAGCTGCTTCGGCGACCCCGCTGGTGCTGGACACGCGCATTAACGGCGTGGTAGCGGGCGCCGTTAGTACGCTGCTGCTGGTAACGTTCGCCGAGATCATGCCGCAGGCACTCTTTGTGCGTAAAGCACTCACCTACTGCGGCCGGTTGGCGTGGCTACTCCGCCTCATGATTTTCGCAACCTACCCTATCGCCAAGCCTTTGCAGCTATTACTCGATAAACTGTTCGGCCGCGAAAAGCCGGAGCTACATACGCGCCACGAGCTAGGGCTGCTCATCTCGGAGCATTTGCATGTCAAGGGCAGCGAGCTGGACGAAGACGAAGTTGAGATTATCAAAGGCGCGCTGCAGCTGAGCGAAAAGCGCGTACACAGCATCATGACGCCCATCCGCCAGGTGTACTGGGTGGCGTGGGACGACGTGATCGACAGCCGCAAACTCAACGATATTAAAGCCCACGGCTGGAGCCGCATACCCGTCTTTAACAAACAACGCACTGTCTGCTACGGCGTATTGCACGTCAAAGACCTGCTGGACATTGACTTTAATGGCGGCGTCAAGGTGCAAGACCTCCCGTTTTATCCCACCGAGATTGTCGGTAGCATGATGGCGCTCGATACGCTGTTTCGACGGTTTATCACCGGCGGCGTACATCTAATTCCGGTCGAGAAGAACGACCACATCGTCGGCATTGTGACAATCGAAGACCTGCTAGAAGAAATCGTCGGCCACGAAATCGAAGACGAAACAGACAGACGACGGCGCAAGACGCCCGTGCGCAAAAAGAAGTAGGTGTATATAACGGTATGCTAGACGTATGAAACCACTGGCAGAGAGGATGAGGCCGGAGACGCTCGATGAAGTCGTGGGGCAAAAACACCTCGTGGAGCGAGGCAAGATTATCCGGCAAATTATTGAGTGCAAACAACCAACGAGTTTGATTTTGTGGGGGCCGCCGGGCAGCGGCAAGACGACGCTGGCGCGGATTATTGCGCGCGAAACCGGTGCGGATTTTATTGAGCTGAGCGCCGTGACTGGAAAGAAAGACGACGTACGCCGGATTGTCGAACATGCCCAAGCCAACCGCCGGCTCGGCATGCAGACGGTTCTATTCGTCGACGAAATCCACCGCTTTAACAAAGCCCAACAGGATGCATTTTTGCCCTACGTGGAAGATGGCACGATTGTCTTGATTGGCGCAACGACCGAAAACCCCAGCTTCGAAGTCATCACGCCCCTGCTCTCGCGCTCGCGCGTGCTGGTGCTCGAACCGCTCAGCAAGGAAGAGATTATTACTATCATTAAACGTGCCGCCAAAGCTGAAAAACTGACGAAAAAAATTTTACCTGACAAAAGTATTGACTTACTCGCCGAAATTTCCGGCGGCGATGCGCGCGTGGCGCTCGGCAACCTAGAGCTTGCCCGGCAGCTGACCGACGGCGTGATCACGCCGGAAATCGTCAAAACCGCAGCCCAAAAGCGTGTGCCCGGCTACGACAAAGCGGGCGAGCAGCACTACAACATCATCAGCGCGTTCATCAAAAGTTTGCGCGGCAGCGACGCCACGGCCGCCTTGTACTACATGGCGCGCATGCTGCAAGCTGGCGAGGACCCCAAGTTCATCGCCCGCCGCATGGTGATTTTTGCGTCTGAGGACATCGGCCTGGCCGCGCCCGCCGCCCTCAACCAAGCCATCTCAACCTTCCTAGCGGTCGAGCGAATCGGCCTGCCGGAGTGCGAATACAACCTCTATCAATGCGCGATTGTACTGGCCAAAGCGCCCAAATCGCGCGAGGTCGCGAACGCCATGTACGCCGCCAAGCAAACCGCGCGCGAGCACCCCGACCTGCCCGTGCCGCTCCACCTGCGCAACGCGCCAACCAAACTCATGAAAGACCTTGGCTACCAAGAAGGCACCAGGTGGGATGCCGGCTTCAAACACCCCAAAGGCTTCCTGCCCCCGGAAATTGCCGACCTTAATTTCTTCAAATAAACGCTATTTTTTAAGCAAAGGGGCAATTTTTTCGCGGATTTGTGCTTCGAGGTCTTCGATTGAGCCGTTGTTGTCGATCTTTACGTCGGCGCTTTCGATGATGTACCGGATGCCCAAATCTTCATGCTTCTTGGACACGCCCTCATTCTCGAGCTCTTCCTGCTTCAAAAATTCGTCGTAGTTTGCAAGCGTATCGCGGTCTTTCCGGAGGCGCGCGTACCGCTTCTCGATGTCGGCGTCCACGCCCACAATAATACCGCCGGCCTTGCGGAAAATATCGGCTTCGGCCATTGTACGCAGGCCGTGGATGATCACCAACCGCACGTTCTGGACCTGACCCTCAAGTAGACACAACTCGATAATGGACGATGGCGACAGGTGCTTGCGCATAAATGTCGCCACATTGTACGCCTGGTCGTGCGTTGGGCGAACATGCGCCGGCAGGTGGTATACCTGACGAGCTATGGCGCGCACCATATCTCCTGTACCTATACTGATGGAACCAAACATCTCGCCCATCAGCATTGCAACTGTATCTTTACCAGAACCAGCCGTTCCGGCTATACCTATGTACTGAATGTCGTCGCTCATTGCCACATTGTATCATCACCTTCCTGTTAGGCAACTACATAAATAGGGCCATCCTCTGTGACATACAGCAGCATTCAAACAATAGTTCGAGACAGCGCTTCGCGCGAATTGCACAAACGAAAAAACAATAACAATAATTAAATCAACAAGAAAGCGCACCTCTGAGCATTATTGATTACAACTATTATTGCAATTGCACCGAAGCGAGAGTAATGTTTTTTAAGTCAATGTTCCGAAGTTAAATCGTATGCTTGCTTTGCGTGCGATTTTATTTTCGGGTAACCATAAACATCATATGGAACCTATTGGATACATTGCCTCGGGCATTTTTATTTTCGGTTACATTTTAATCGCGTTCGAGCAGAAGCTGAGCTCGCACCGTTCTGCAATCGCACTGCTCCTTGGTACTGCCCTTTGGTTTATCGTAGCCCTCTACTTCGCCCACGCACCCGAAAAGCTCAAGCATGCAGTAGAGACAACCGGCGCCGAATTGTTCGGCGTCGTTGCTTTTTGTTTGGCGGCCATGGCCTTGGTCGAAATTCTCTCCCACTACGGTTTCTTCGACATGATTAAGGCCCAGCTCGTGCGCATTAAAGTTGGTCCGCGCAAGCAATTTGCCATTATGATGTTCATTCTGTTCTGGATTTCATCATTCCTCTCGAACATCGCCATGACAGTGGCGATGATTCATATTGCGAGAAAATTCTTTAAAGGCCACAACCTCATGGTTGCGGCCTGCGCTATTGTGGTGCTGGCAAACGCCGGCGGTGCGTGGTCGCCGATTGGTGATGTCTCGACAGTGTTGCTTTGGTTGAACGATAAGTTTACGGTATGGGAAGTCGTTTCAAACGCACTTGTTCCTACCATGGCGCTCGGCCTCATTACCTGCGGGCTGCTGTATAAGAAGATGAATGACGAAGACTTCATTGAGGACATTACCGGCACTAACCGCACCAAGTTCTCGCTGAGCGAACGCGCCATTGTCGGCACCGCCATCGCCAGCTTCTTCCTGCCGCTTGGCATGAACGCTATCGGCCTGCCGCCGTACTTCGGCCTGCTGTTCGGACTGGGCCTTACCTGGGCGATGATTGAGTTTGCTAAAGTCGGCAGTCGCACGCCGCACCAAACCCATTTGACTGCTGACGTCGAACACTTGGTACAAACCATTGACACCGCATCGATTAAGTTCCTTATCGGCGTATTGCTCGCCGCTTCGGCCTTGACCGCACTTGGCGTATCAGATTTCTTTGCAAGCCTATTCGGTGAGCAACCCAGCGACAGCCACCTCATCCTGGCGGGCATTGGCGCTGGCCTGCTTTCGGCATTCGGCGTTGAGAACACCGCAGTCGTAGCCATGACCATCGATACACTGCCGACCGCTGACCCGCGCATCTGGTCGCTAGTGGCTCTAACTGTTGGCACAGGCGCTTCGGCCGTTATGACCGGCAGCTCCGCGGGTATCATCGCTGCTGGCATGGTCAAGAGCATGACATTCTACAAGTACTACAAGATTGTGACCTGGCCGATGCTGCTCGGCTTCGCTGCTGCCATCCTAGTGTGGCTATTCCAGTACTGGCTGATTTAGCCTAGATTGCGAAACGGATCAAAAATTTTGTCAATTTTTTGAGACAAAAATCACTTATCCTGCAAGCGCAGTTCTGTTATTGTCGAGGTGTGGAGGACAGCCAGATGGAGCGAGAAGAACTACGCAAAACACCAACCAACGGAACGCTGGCAGTGCTGCAAACTGTTGCGCTTGCCGTCCTGATGATTGCCGCGATTAGCATTTTTCTCGCTGCCGCCATCACGACAATTGTCCGGTAGCATTACCACCGCTGAGATCAGTCGATAAACACATGGAACAGCCGGGGCCGCATGTTTTCGTTAACAGAGGTGAGCTTACTATTTTGTTGTTAAATTTACCTTAAATTCTTGCATCTTCCGTTAAATAGGCGTATCATCAGAAACATCAATTGTTAAGTCCTCCTGAAGTTAAAATCTCATGGAAGCATTAGCTTGGCTTGGCGCCGGTCTCTTTATTTTCGGCTATCTGCTCATCACGCTTGAGCAGAAGATTGGCACACACAAGTCTGCTATTGCACTCATTGTGGGCGCTGCGTTGTGGCTGATCGCCGCAATGCAGCTTGGAGGAGATCACGTCTCGGAGTCCATCGCACATACAGGCTCCGAGATTTTTAATATTGTAGCCTTCCTGCTGGCCGCTATGGCGCTTATCGAAATCCTAGTACACTACCGTTTGTTTGACCTTATGCGCGCCAAGCTTATCCGAATGAAGATTGGCGACCGCCAACAATTCCTGATTATTATGGCGCTCACTTTCTTCTTTTCGGCCATGTTGGACAACATAGCCATAACCATAGCGATGCTGCAAATTGCGCGTCGCTTTTTTGTTGGCAGGAATCTGGTTATTGCCGCGGCTGGCATCGTGGTGGCGGCCAACGCCGGCGGCGCATGGTCACCAATTGGCGATGTAACGACCATTCTGTTGTGGCTGGCCGAGAAGTTCACGGCGTTTGAGGTTATCAAATACGCGTTCTTCCCGTCACTCACCTTGGCTGTTGTAGCTATCGCGCTGATGTACCCCAAACTCAACGACACCGATTTTGTGAAGCGCGAAGAGGGCGATGCCGTTTTGCTCAGCCCCAGCGAAAAGCTTGTCGTCGGTTCGGCGCTCGGCAGCTTCTCCCTGCCGCTTGTGATGAGCTTCTTTGGCCTGCCGCCGTACGTGGGCTTGCTGCTCGGCCTGGGTATCACTTGGGGTGTTATCGAGCTTGCCCGGCAACATAACGGCCGAAACATCGAGACACACATGTCGGTAAACATCGAGAAGCTTATTCAAACAGTGGACATCGCATCGATCAAATACATCATCGGTATTCTGTTGGGAGTTGGCGCGCTTTCCGCGCTTGGCGTGCTACTTTGGCTGTCGCAAACTGTCGTTGGGTCGGACGCCAGCAGTAATTACCTCATTGCCATTAACATGGGACTTGGGGTGATTTCAAGCATCGTTGACAACGCTTCGCTCGTCGCCATTGCCATTAAGACGCTGCCGATGGAAGACCCGCAGCTCTGGTCACTGACCGCCGTAGCAGCCGGCAACGGCGGCTCGCTGATGGTCATCGCCAGCGCCGCAGGCGTGGTTGCAATGGGCGCACTGAAGCAGTTGACCATCGGCGCGTATTTCAGGCTGGCTTTCCTGCCAGTGCTCTGCGGTGTGGTTGCCGCTTACGGTGTTTGGCTCATCCAATATAAATTTATCTTCTAGATAAAAATCACATACGCTGTCAGATTTATTACGGCATACTCTAGGTCATGGAGGATGACGTGGAGCAAGAACAGCAAATCAGTCCAGATGGCCGGTTGCCGGCCGTCCGTTATTACGGGCTGCTTCTGCTTATTGCCTGCGTGCTCGGATTACTTATCGCGGCTCTCATCGTGTCTCTCAGCAGCCAAGGATAGCCGTTCTATGGCCTTTTGTGTTCCACCTTGGCCGTGTTCCGATTTTTACACAAAATTTGTGTCCGATTCACATGACAATCGCCCGCAATCGGCGTATACTTTTAATACTTATGAAAAGAGTATTAAGCGCTGTTATTCTGTTTGTTTTATTAGTCTTGACTATTGTGGCGCTCATCCGGATCGACCACGACAGGACAAGTTCGGGCAAATCAATCCAATCTGTAAGCCATGCAGCTAACTAGCATTGCTTTCCAAAACGGATCAGCTCTGCCGGCCGACTACACGTGTCGCGGGCGAGGCGTGAGTCCGCCGCTTACGATTGCCGATGTACCGGAAGGCACGCAAAGCTTGGCGCTGATTATGCACGACCCCGACGCCGTGGGCGGCCGGGACTTTTTGCACTGGGCAGTATGGAATCTATCGCCTGACCTTACGGATATCGACGAGGGACAACTGCCAACCGGCGCCGTCCAAGGCACCAACGATTACCCCAACCAAATGTACGGCCCGGCCTGTCCGCCCGCCGGTAGCGGCCTGCACCACTATATTTTTGACCTCTACGCGCTGGATGCCAGGCTGGATCTGCCCGCTGGCGCTTCCCGCCAAGAGCTCGAATCCGCCATAGCCGGCCACACCCTTGCCACGGCCCAGCTTATCGGCACCGTCCAAGCATAAACGGGTTGAGTCGCGGCAGCGTCTGTGAGAAGATAAAACTAAAGTAGGGGGAGAGTATGACGCAGACTGCAGGCGACGATGCAATTGTAGTATCTAAACTTGTAAAGAAATTCGGCAAGTTTACGGCACTGGACGGCTTAGATCTGACGGTGCGGCGCGGCGAAGTACACGGTTTCTTAGGGCCAAACGGCGCCGGCAAGTCCACGACAATTCGCGTACTCCTTGGCATTTTGCGCAAAACCAGCGGCTCAGTGAGCCTGCTTGGCGGCGATCCGTGGCAGGATGCTGTGGAACTGCATAAACGGCTCGCATACGTGCCAGGTGAGGTGAACCTTTGGCCCAACCTCACCGGCGGCGAAGCCATCGACCTGTTCGGCGCACTCCGCGGCGGCCTCGACAAAAAACGCAAAGCAAAATTATTAGAACGATTTGAGCTTGACCCAACCAAGAAAAACCGTACGTATTCCAAAGGCAACCGTCAAAAAGTCGCGCTCGTCGCTGCGCTCGCGTCTGACGTTGAACTGTACATCCTGGACGAACCGACATCCGGCCTGGACCCGCTCATGGAAGCAGTCTTCCAAGAGTGCATCCAGGAACTCCGGCGCGAAGGCAAAACCGTGCTCTTAAGCAGCCATATTCTGGCCGAGGCCGAGGCGCTCTGCGACCGCCTGACCATTATCCGCGAAGGCAAGACAGTTGAGAGCGGCACACTCAGCCAGCTACGCCACCTGACCCGTACCGTTGTAAAAGCCGAAACCGCCAAGCCGGTCGAAGGGCTCGACAAAGTCGGCGGCCTGCACAATTTGCGCGTGCGCGGCCACCGCGCCGAGTTCGAAGTCGAGACCGACAAGATCGACGCCGCGCTCAAACATCTGCTCCAGTACGACATCCGCGAACTCATCAGCTCACCGCCGTCGCTCGAAGACCTCTTCCTCAAACATTACGAAAAGACACCAGCGGAGAAAAAATAACATGGGTGCGCTGACAGGCACAGGCAGACTGATCCGTTTGGCGCTCCGGCGCGACCGCGTAAAGCTGCCAGTGTGGATACTGGCCATCGTTGGCTTCATGGCGATTGAGGTTCCGGCCATTGAACAGGTGTACGGCGAAACCGAAGAGTCTCGCATTACGTACGCCACTACAACGGCTTCGAGCTTGGTATCGCGGCTTTTTGGCGGGCCGATTGGCGGGCCGCAGCTTGGCGAAATCCTCAACAATGAGACATTCGCCTTCATGGCTGTAGCCATCGCGTTTATGAGTACGCTGCTCATCGTGCGACACACCCGTCAAAACGAGGAAACCGGGCGCAGCGAGATTATCGCCTCGGCCATCACTGGCCGCAATGCGGCCCTGACCGCCGCGCTCGCGGTTGCCGTCGGCGCCAACATCGTGCTCGCCGGGCTGCTGGCACTGACGATGTTGGGGTTTGGCCTGCCAGCGAAAGGATCAGTCGCCACCGCTGCCGCTTACGGCGCCATCGGCATTTGTTTTGCCGGCGTTGCTGCAATTACCGCACAGGCGGCCGACAGTGCGCGCGGCGCGAACGGCCTGGCCGCGGCAACCATTGGTGTCCTCTTCCTGTTCAGGGCCGTCGGCGACGGATTGGGCAAATTAGGTTCGGACGGCATGAGCGTCATAAGCACTTGGCCGTCGTGGCTCAGCCCGATTGGTTGGGGACAGCAAATACATGGCTTTATTGCTGCCAACTGGGCTATCTTTGGCCTCTTCGGCGCGTTTATCGTGCTCGCGACTGCTGCTGCGTACTATTTGAACGCGCGGCGCGACATCGGACTTGGCATGCTACCAGCCCGCAAGGGTCCGGCACAAGCGGCGCCGTCACTGCTTAGCTCGTGGGGGTTGGCGCGGCGCCTGCAGCGCGGCACGCTCATTGGCTGGAGTATTGTGTTTGTCGTCATGGGATTGACGACCGGGCTCATCAGCAAAGAGTTCGCCACGTTCTTCGAAAGCAGCCCGGAAATGCGCCAATATCTGGAGGCCATTGGCGGCGGCCAGAATATCAACGACATTCTGTTCTCGGCCATGATTGCCCTCATGGGGATCACTGCCGGCGCGTACGTTGTCCATGGTCTGCAGCGTATGCGCTCAGAAGAGGCGAACGGCCACCTGGAACCCGTGCTCGGTACGAGCGTCAACCGGCAAATCTGGATGCTCGGACACTTTGCCTACGTGGCCGCAGGCACGCTAGCGTTAATGGCGTTGTTCGGGCTCTCTACCGGAGTGGCGTTTGTGCTGGTCGAAGAAAGCGCGGCACTTGGCGACATCTGGCGGCTTACCGTCGCTTCACTGGCGTACATCCCCGGAATACTAGTGCTTGGCGCCGGCTCCGCCTTTGTCTTTGGGCTGTTGCCGCGTGCGGCAGTCGCACTCTCGTGGCTGCTCTTTGTATTCTGCCTGTTCGTCAGCCAATTCGGCGAACTCCTCAAGATACCGCGGGCGATTGTCAATATTTCGCCCTTTGCACACATCCCGCCGGTTCCGTCCGAACCGTTTGCCTGGCTGCCGGCAACGATGCTAACCGGCGCTACCCTGCTCCTGCTCGCTGCTGCCCTGCTTTCTTTCCGGCGCCGCGACCTGACTACGGCGTAATTACTGCCAGCTATATTTTGACAACGCTCTCCCACGGCAGGTCGGGCTTGCCAAAATGACCGTAGGCCGACGTTTGAGAGTAGATGGGGCGGCGGAGGTCGAGGGTTTCGATGATGCCTTTTACGCTGGTGTCGATGAGTTTGTCTTTAAATGCGTAGAGTTCTGCTTCGCTGACTTTGGCGGTGCCAAAGGTTTCGATGGTTTGCATGAGCGGCTTTGGATGACCGATGACGTACGCCAGGCCGACTTCACATTTGTCTGCCAGGCCATTGGCTACGATATTTTTGGCAATGTAGCGGGCAGCGTACGCGCCGGAACGATCCACCTTGCTCGGATCCTTGCCACTGAATGCGCCGCCGCCCACGCGGGCGTACCCGCCGTAGGTATCGACCACGATCTTGCGGCCAGTCAGACCGGCGTCGCTCTCGGGACCGGGGATGTGCCACAGGCCGGTGCCGTTTACCACAATATCTTCGTCTTTTGGCAAGTCAAAGCCGTACTTCTTGAGTATCGGTGTAAAAATGTGGTTGACAACGTCTTCGCGCACTTCGGCAGCGCTGGTCTTTTCGTCGTGCGCAACGGCGGCAACTAACTTTTCGATGGCCACGGGCTTGTCGTTTTCGTAGCGTACGGTCACCTGCGCCTTGCCATCAGGCCGGAGCCAGGCCAGCTTGCCGGACTCGCGCACTTCGTCGATACGGCGGGTCAGTGCGTGCGCCAGCGCAATCGGCAACGGCATCAGCTCGGGCGTTTCCCTACAGGCAAAGCCGAACATCATGCCCTGGTCGCCAGCACCGTCCCTGTCAACGCCAAGCGCAATTTCCGGCGACTGCTGGTGCAAGTTGTTGGTGAATGTCGATTCGGTCGAGAAGCCCCAGTCCGGGTTGGTGTAACCGAGCTCCTTGATCTTCTGGCGCACGATTGCTTCAAAATCAACCGTGGCTTTTGTTTTGATCTCGCCAAACAGCGCGATCTGGTTGGCGCCCGCCACCGCTTCGACACCTGCGCGCGAGTGGGGATCCTGCGCGATTAACGCGTCGACGATCGCGTCGCTGATCGCGTCGGCAATCTTGTCAGGATGGCCGGCGCACACGGATTCGCTGGTAAAAAGTTTGACAGTAACTTTTTTTGACATATAAAAAATCCTTTCTCCCTAAACCGAGAAAGGATATTCCATGCTACGAAATATCTTTCCCGGTTTACCGGGCTAGATGGAGCACCTTGTTTAGTAGCTAGTAGCAAGTAGTTAGTAGTTAGGGGGATAAAGGAGCGGCCCCTGGCCGCTGTTTTTATTTGTCGGCCAAAGGCCGACTTCCTTTACTCCTTGCTACATGCTACTTACTACTGGCTACTAAATCGGTTGCCGGCAGATCAACGAGCTAGTTCTCTCCCTGCACTCTTTATATTTCTGAATTGTTAAAGGCAGCGTCACCATCATACACGACGGGCCCGCCGCTTTGCAACCTGATGCAAGACCAGCTTGTGCAGATCAATGGCCATCAAAACAGCAGTTACCGGTACGGCGATGGCTACCAGCGCGTCGCGCCAGTCAACGGCCGTAACATGCAGGAACGAACCGAACGGCGTCATGAATACAGCAAGCTGGAGTAATACCGAAACACCGATGGCGATCCATAGCGGCTTGTTGGGGCGAATGAAGTTATAAATCCACGACTTGTACTCAAAGTTTACACCCAGCACGCTCGCCCACTGCACCACTATCAGGCTGAGGAATGCCAGTGTTTGCGCGTAAGCCAGGCCCTTACCGAGATTGAGGTTAAAAATAAACAAAACGCTCGCAGCCATGACCGCGGCAATCGTTATAATCCGCGAAACTTGCCTGAAGTTAAGGAGCGCTGCATTGGCCGGCCACGGCGGCTCTTTCATCTGCCGCGACTCGCTGGGGCTTAGGCCCAGCGGAATGACCGTCATGGTGTCGGTGGCCAGGTTAACCCACAAAATCTGGATGGCCGCGACCGGCAGCGGCAGGCCGATGACGAGCGCGGACAATATCGTCAGCACCTCAGCCGCGTTGGTGCCCAGCATATAAACCAGCATCTTGCGGATATTAGCGAGCGCCGTGCGGCCGGCGCGGACCGCGGACACGATGGTACGGAAATTGTTATCAAGCAGCACGATGTCACTCGCATCCTTAGCGGCATCGGTGCCGCTGCCCATGGCAATGCCGGCGTCGGCTTCCACGAGCGCTGGAATGTCATTGACACCATCGCCGGTCATGGCAGTAATTTCACGACCTTTCGTGGCCTTGAGCAGCGCATACTTATGCTCGGGCAACACGCGTCCGAATACCCGCGTCGTCTTGAGTTTTTCGCTGATGTCCTCGGCGCTGCCTGTCTCAAGAACCTTACTGTCGCTCACCTCATCGCGCGAGGCAGCAATGCCTACCTGGCTGGCAATAAATGCCGCAGTGTTCACATGATCGCCGGTAAGCATCACGACTTTTATGCCAGCCTCTTTGGCTTCTCTTACTGCCTGTTCGGCGCCTTCACGCAGCTGGTCACTTAAACCCACGAAACCATCAAAAGACATGTCGCTAAGCGTAGTAGCGTCGATCTTGTCAATCGGAACCGAGAAATCCTTGTGCGCAAACGCGATTGTGCGGTAGCCACGGCCGGTAAATGTTTCTAACATGTTCTTGATTTTGACATCACTGCGGTGATGCTTGCCGCAGTGGTTAAGCACATGCTCCGGCGCACCTTTGATGTACAGCGAATACGTTTCGCCGTGTTGCCACAATACGCCGCTCACCCGCTGTGTCTGGTTAAAGGCAAATTCTTTCACTTTGCGCCATGAAGCCGGAATCTCTACACCATCCACCGCATCATGCAGGATTCTATCGAGCGCATCGCCGGCGTGCTCTTCGTCGCCATTCAGGCTGGCGCGAATAACTTGATCAAACGCCTGGGTGCTAGCGTGCGTGGTGTGTTTGTCGGCAACGGAAAGATTGTTCTTAGTAATGGTGCCGGTTTTGTCAGTGGCAATGAGCGTGACCGCACCCATGGTTTCAATGCTCGAAATCTTCTTAACCAGCGCATTGAGCCGAGCCATGCGCCGCGCGCTCAGTAGCAATACAACCGTCATGGCGATTGGCAATTCTTCAGGCACGGCAGAGACCATAATCACCAGGCTAAAGCGCGCCGCTTCTTCAATCTCAATGCCGCGCCACAGCTCCAGCCCCATGGCCACGGCAGCTACACAAACGATAACGACAATAAGTCGCTTGGTAAACGTGTCAATTTTCTTTTCAATGGGCGTGCGGCCAATGTCCGCCTGGGCGGCCAACGAGGTAATATTGCCGAGCTTTGTGTCGTTACCAATGCCGGTAACCACCATAAGGCCGCTGCCGGCCTTGACGTATGTGCCCTTAAACAACATGTTGTGCTGGTCGTACACCTCTTTTTTGCCGGCGATGGCTGCAGCATGCTTGTGTACTGGTAGCGACTCGCCGGTCAGGATTGCTTCGTCTACCTCGATCTGGTTCGATTCAATCAAGCGGCCATCCGCCGGCACCTTCATGCCTTCTTCGATGTGCACGATGTCGCCGTAGGTCAGCTCTTCACTTGGGATTTTGGTAGTGTCGCCATCGCGTATCACGTGCGCGTACGTTATGTCCTGCCGTTTGAGCGCGTTCAACACCCGCCCCACCGAATACTGCTGCACGTAATAAATGACCGCATTAATGCCAACAATCACGGCGATGATGACGGCGTCCAGGCGCTGCCCTTCAATCAGACTCAACACAATTGCGCCGAGCAGCACAAGGACGAACGCACTGGCGAACGGTTCAAGCAAGCGCTTGAGGAGCGATTCTTTTTTGGGTTCGAGCACATTCAGGCCAAATTCGCGCTGCCGCGCTGCTGCTTCGGCCGCACTCAACCCTTCCCGAGACGTTTGAAACGCCCCGAATACCTCATGAATTTCCAGGTTATAAACAGGCCTGTGCTTTTGTTCTGACATGTTTGTGTTATGACTTGTACTCTTCTATTGTAACACCAGCGCTATACCACTGGAAAAACGGTCCAATTTTTGCTATACTAACGGAGTTAGCGATGGCGAGTGGCCAAGTGTGAGAACTGCCAGTGGCAGTTCGCAAGGCCGGAAGCCCGGCGCGACAAAGGTCGCCCGAGCTGAGGCGGGGCCGAGACAGATTTGCAAGCGCAGCTTGCAAGTATGATCGTGGCAAGGCGCGCCTTACCACTTGTCCATGATGGGCTTTAACAATTCGATCGTATTTAGAGTAAAATAAGTTTTGTGATGGCGAGTGGCCAAGCGGTAAGGCGTCTGGTTCTGGCCCAGAAGATCGTAGGTTCGAATCCTACCTCGCCAGCCAATAATAAAAGGCCAAACGTAGCGTTGGCCTTTTATTATTGCTCGTAAGTTGATTTGAACCTACGATAGTAGGCCGAAGGCTGGGCATAATCGTAGGTTCGGTGGAAGCAAACATAGAGACACAGGCATGTGAAGCACACCATCCTGCCCGCTAGCCTAATAAAACTGTAACTACCAGCCCTTAAAACCGACTTTAAGCTTCCCTAACGGACGCCGCGCAAGTCGGAAATGGTCAATAAATATTCATGGTTACTAGTCTGACTTGCCTGCAAAAGACCAAAGCCATTTTTCATGAATTGATTAATGGCACCCCACACATCACGATGCCATATCCTAAGCAAAGTTATATGCTCATTTTTGCCAAGCTCTACTCGCCGTAACGCATCACCCAAATCAAACTCAATAGTTAACGCCACCTTTAAGCGGGCCTTAAGAAAACGCGCCTTTAGTTCCTCATCAAAATATGCCTCAAGCTCATAGCAGGACTGATCGATGTTTAATTGCTCGAGCATATAGGTGTACTGTGAAGGCGGCTTATCTTCACCGAGTCTAACATTACTAAAATCAAAATAGCGTCGAGATTGTGGCGTATCAAGCTTAACACAATGAATCAAGAGGTCACCAGGCATCATACTATTGTTGATTATGCGCAACACGTCGTCAGGGTTCCTAAAGTTTAACAGAGTGCCACCCAACAAGAAGACGAGATTAATAGATTCATCGGCTCCGCCGGCCAGATAGTCATCAACAAGCAAATCCTTGAATCGTTCACAGGTCATGTCTCGCTGATACCCCTCAAAGATCACGCTGTCACCAAACCACTGCTTGATATTGCGCTCGGCTATTTCCAGCATCTGAGCACTGACATCTATTGCAATATACCTACCTAATATCCCTCGCTCGACAAGATATTGCAGAATACCTTGGATAGGCAATGCATTACCAACACCCAAATCGACGACGTTGACGCGTTTACGATTCCCGATTAGTCTGTCTAGGCTGCCAAGGTTGGAATCTAAAAGCTGAATTGTATTTTTAGTAGTACCTCTATCTTGATCCACCAATCGCCAGGCATACTCATCCCAATAGCTTGCCCCGCCACCTATGTAGCTATATTGCACAGGCACTTCGCGATATGTTGTCAAGTTAGATATGATGTCTGCAATCTGCTCTCTCGTATAATTTTTATAAAATTGAGCACCTGGCCTGATAAGCTTGTGACCGCCTGAATTTACAAACTTTTTACGCTCGGCGACCAATTTTTCAATAGTCGCGATATTAGATGCCGTATTGGCGATATACCTTCTCCCGCCATGCTCATGCAGGGTTAGTTTGAGCTTGCCGCTTGTAGCGGCCTCGATCCAGTTTGCCACCGTGGACTGGTGGACATGGTACAGTTTTGCGAGCTCGGCGTTTCTGAAATATTGCATAGATGTGTCAATAATGCGAAGCGAAATTCGAAATAAAATTATTGACATGTTAGAGTTCGAGACTCTAACATGTCAATTAGGACAAGCGCTAGTCCTGCCAACAATGTTACGCTTGTATAAAAATGTTCCGTTAATAAAGCGTAACATAGCAAACAGCACTATTCAAGTCCTCCGGCTGTGTTAATATACCTGCCGTCATAATATTGACGTCAGATGTAATTATACTCTTTACCTCTGTTAGGGTAAAGAGATGTTTCTTTATGTCAAATTAAGACTAAGTGCTACTCGCAGCTTAGTAGAAAGGCTATGTTACCCATGGACCGCTCAGACAAGAAGACAATACAGAAGCGTTTTACAGAAGAAAGCGTTTTGCTTGAACCAGGCATTGCCAGAAGAATAGGTGTCGGAGCGTACGATAAATCCGAACCGGAACCGGAATTTACGCTTAACTTTGAACCCGAAGACATGCGGGAGCGTGTCAGGGTGGCGTTCGACCAGATGAAAATTCCTGGGACTAAGCGCACACTTTATTTCTGCATTCTTCTCAATACCGGGAATAAACGTTGCCGCGCAACAATTGCATTACGAAACACAGGGGAGAGATAGTCATGAGCCACCTAAACTCGCAAGAGACGCGGCGCGAGCCGGACAAAGGTATTGGCGGCGCATATCACCTTACCTTGGAGCCATTCAAAATGACGAAGCTGTGGATCGGCCCCTTTGATTCTAAGGAGAGTCCGGAATTTAAAGTTTCCGAGAAGGGGGTCAATCCGCCAGGATCATTCATTTGCCAGCAAGACCGGCTCGAGCAAGACAATGGGAGCCTCATCCTCTTTTTAATGCAGAACTACGGCATAAGGGAAGTTGAGGTTACAATTAAGCGCACTGCATAACACCTCGCGCTCCTTTAAGTCGCGGCTTGGCTAAGCCAACTTGCTCCCCTACTGCGGGTGTCGCAAATGGACGTTATTGTTCCGCTGGGCACAAGACACCGCTCAACTGACGCGAATGGATAACTTGCAGAACTCCCGATCCGCGCAGCCAGTCCTTGGACGTATCAGACCTTCCGGCCAAGCACTACCAAATGCTCGATGTGCGGGGTGCGGGGGAAGAAGTTGTAACCTTTGTGGGCGAGGATGTCGTATTTTTGGAGCAGGCGGGCGACGTCGCGTGCCTGGGTAACGGGATTGCAGCTTAGGTAAATGATCCGCTGGGGCGCTTCCTTAAGCAGCCTTTCGACAACGTCCTCGTGCAGGCCGGCGCGCGGCGGGTCGACGATGATGCAGGCCTCGCCTGAGATGTAGTCGAGCGCTTGTTCGCTGGCGGCCAGTACCGCCGCGGCCTCGCCTTCACGGCCGAGCGCGGCAATGTTCTGGCGCATTTCGCGCACCGCGTGCTCATTCACTTCCACCAGCGTTACGTGTTTGCCGCCGATCGTCAAGCCGATGGTGCCGACGCCGCTATAGAGGTCCACGGTCGGCTTTTCGGCCTCCACCCACTCGCGCATGTCCTTTAATGCCCGCTCGTACACTGGCAGATTAATCTGGAAGAATCCTTCGGCGGCGTACGAAAACGGTACGCCGAGTATGGTATCGCTTAAGACAACATTTCCCCACTGCTGCAGTCGCTTGGTGATGACACTGGCCGGGCTCTTTGGGTTGCTGTAGATCAGCTCGAAGCCGCTCAGTCCTAGCTGTTCCAGCTCCTCTTGGGTGAATGGCGCAAAATCTTCGTCTTTAACGTACAGTTGCGCCACAATGCTCCCCTGCTGGCTCGTGCGAATCAAAAGCGTCTTGAGACTTCGGGCTTCAATACCATTGCTGCGCAAGAGGTCGCGGGTACGAACAGCTGCGGCGTTAATTTCGTCCCGCGCAAGCTTGCTGCCACTGACCGGAATTTTGCCGTGCGACCCGCGGCGGAAGAATGCCAGATCAAGCTGGTTGGTTTCGTTACTCCACCACCAGCTGAATTCGATTTTGTTGCGGTAGCCAAACATGCGGCCGTCGGTAAATACCTCGGTTTCGCCCGGTAAGGTTACGTGGTGTAGTTCGAATGCTTCTTGTATCGATTGCGCTTTGTACCGCTGCTCGGCATCGAACGACATAATCTGCCATGGGCTGGTGGAAAGGTAGCTTTCGGGTTCTGACACCTCTACCCTTTCGCTGCTTGGCTCCAATACTTCGGTCACAATGCCCTCGGCATACTTAGACTTCTTTTTCGTGATCTGAACAGTAACAAGCTCGCCCGGCAACCCGCCCCACACAAACACCTTACGCCCATCGGCAAGCTGGCCAAGCACCTGCCCGCCACCAACAATCTTCTCCAACCGAACTGTCTCGTATGCAGCCTGTTTCACTCTGCATAGTATACCTTAAACAATTACTTCGCTCACTTTACTTCGAGTACATACTTCTTGGCGAGCGGCTCTAAATCCGGCACGCCAAATCTGCGAGCCATGCCGTCAAACTTCAGCACCTTGTCCGCGCCAAACCGGGCAATCTCTAATCTGTATCGCTCGAACGAACAAAAGAATGGCGCATCATGCAGGGTATTATTCTTGGAGTGGAACTTGTCGGCATACATGACGAGCAACTCCTCGTCGGTTTCCGCCAGATAGTCGGCCACTGGTATCGGCAGCTTCTGGTCAATGACATCCTGTCTGGAGAGGCCGACGCCGGTGTGGTGCGACGGAAAGCGCCAAAGCACCTCCGAAAAACCCTCGTTTTTAAGTATGATTTCGCCCTCCACCCCGTGTCTCACACCTTTTATAATCACACCACGTTCGTCAAACAGCGGGTAGACGCCTATGTCGTGCAGCAGGCAACCCACCTTGACTAGCGCGGCATCTACCGTAAGATTGTTTCTGGCTATTAATTGATTCGCGATGTCCCACACTATCTGACAATGAGTAAATACGCGTTCAAAGGCCGCAGCTGACGGGGCGTACTTTCTGTGCAAGGCTTCTATCTCTTTAACGGTAGGCAGTTTCATACTCTCGATTGTATTGTAATTGCGCTCGCTGTGGGCCGACCGACCTCTGGAACCCAAATGTATTTTCGCCAGGCTCGGTGGGCCACTTCAGGTAGTGTCTATTACCTAGGCTCTCAATATTGTCGCCGGTTCGTACACATAATTTAGCCGTCTGGCCCGGATCGAGGAAGCAGCCCCACACAACGTTTCCCTCTGCGCAGATGGCTTCTACCACTTCGGTCGGCGTTACGCCCGGAAATACATCGCTGCCGGGCCGCCCGTCGTACAGCCGTATATGTATCTTACCGTCCTCGGTTTCGTATAACACAGTTCGCGCCATTGGCCGCTCCAGAAACGGAGGCTTGTCGCTCAGCGATTTATCCCTGTTGATTGAGTGAGCATTGAAATCGGGCGTATCGAGCATAGGCCCCACCGACAGGGCACCCAGCATTGAGCTATCAATCGGCACCGCATCAATCGTATGTACCCACATCTCGGGATCTTTGGTGAGGTACCTCTGATGGCAGCGCACGACTACATCATGCGCAAAGATGTCCACGCCGCCCGTTGTGCTGGCATCCCTGCCCTCAAACGTCCCGTCGCCCCGCGCGACAAAACCGATATCTACAATATCGTCATGCTCAATGGGAGGAGTGAACCGTGAGCGCTCATCCAGAACACGGACACTGCCGGTAGCCTCGTTGCGTTGGTGAGTAATGATTGCATTGCCGTTGCCGAAAACCTTGGCGTCGGTCTCGTAATCAGTCAATGATCCTGACCAGCTAAGCTCGCAGCCATTGATGCTGAGCGTACCGAGCGATCTGACCGGCCTCGCAAATAACATATGCCCATTACAAAAAACCGCCTCGCGATCGAGGACGGGAAGACTCAGTAATTCGCCATTGGCTATCGCAAGATTAAGGGATAATTGGCGCGGCATGCCGCTCGTAACGCCTGCCAGGAAGAAGAAACCGCCGCTGCTGACAACGCTGCCACCGTGCGATCTTGCAAAGTCGTATACGCTCAACAAACGATCGTGTACATGGATTGCAGGAATCGCCTCACCCTTACGATAACTGATATCGTATACGTTGGTGAATCTGCCATCGGCTAATCCATATGGAAACGCATGAAACTGTACGCTTTCGGCAATTGCCTCTTTATGTTCCGTTACAGGAACATCTATGATGTGGCGTACATATTCCTGGGCTTCAGCGACAGTCTCAAAACTTGTCACAGAGACGCTTCCTTACAGAGGACGATAAGCGCCCGCCATATCCTCTGGCCTCCTTATACCATGACCCGTGCTAATATGCAATACCCCCTTTAGGTCACAGTCGCGTGGCCAGCCTCGGGCGGCCGGAGGAGGCTGGCCAGTCCAAAGGCAACTTTTTCCTGGGCGAGCAGATGGAGCACGGGCTGCACGGTGTTATGTTCGGTCAGTTCGCGCCTGTCAAACCACCCCCAGGATGTTCCCTCGCTATCGAGCGTAACATTTACCGTATTATCGACGACACCCGCAAAGGCGTTCCAGTGGTGTATATCAGCTCCCCCTTGACAGGAATCACCCTCGATAACACCCTCGAATATCTTTTCCAGCCGCGATAATGCAATGCCGACTTCTTCCCTCGTTTCGCGAAGCGCCGCCGTTTTCGGATCTTCCCCTATAACCAGATGACCTGCAGGAATGGTGAGTAGGTACGGAAATTTGGTGCGCCTAAAGAGCAACAACTTGCTATCGGCTTTGATTAGAAAGACACCGCAACTTTCATGCACTAACCTGTCCTGCTCATCAAAGTACTGTTGCATATTGGGGTCGTAAATGAGTACGCGGCCAGACGATTGCCCACAATCGTTACATGAATAGGCGACCTGTTGCCCCTCCTGCTTTTCCGGCCCCACGGCATGGCAGTGCCAGCAATAGAAGGTTTTAGATGTTGGCAGAATTTCTGGAAAGTCAGACCGGGATGTAAACTTCATTTCCTCCAGGACTCCTTCTGTCAATCTGTAATCCGTCGCGGCAATGCTCCAACACAAGAACGCTCGGTGTTTGGCGATCCCAGCTTATTACACAATCAAAGACAGCACCGGAAAATATTTAACTGCCGAGATTGTTCATTTTACCCAAAAACACTATTGTGAATAAAGTCTTATTAAATTTCAAATTGACTGGTAGGTATCCCGCTGCCTATCCCCGACAATATCTGCGGCAACCTTATCCAGTCGACGCAAAGATAGGACGTGTTATAAAAACTACTTTCGTAAAATTTTTTCCATCGCCTTGCCGCGCGCCAGCTCATCAATGAGCTTGTCGAGGTAGCGAATTTCCTGCATGGTCGGTTCTTTGATTTCCTCGACGCGCATACCGCAAATCACGCCCGTTATCAGGCGGCGGTTGGGATTGGGTTTGGGCGCCTGGGCGTAAAACGTTTCGAGGTCGGTCTGCTTGTCTATTTGCACCTCGAGCTCCTGCTGGCTGTATCCTGTCAACCAGCGGATGATTTCGTCAACCTCTTCTTTCGTGCGCCCCTTTTTCTCAGCCTTGGCGATGTACATAGGGTACACGCTGGCGAAACTAATGCTATAAATGCGCGGTTTTGTCATGGCCCTATTAGTATATCAATGTCGCTGCCGGGCCTGTAGAAAAAGAGGTCGTCGGATGACATGCTCCAGGCGTGCTGCAGCGGACCGAGAATGCGCCAGGTTTCCAGAATTTCATCGTCGGTAACAAACAAGCTGCGGTCGGACCTGATGGCGTCCAGCATAACCCGCTCATATGCCGGCGGTAGATGATCGTTTTGGCCGTATTCCATGCGGAGCGTGCGCTGCTCGATGCGCGGGTCGTAGCCGGGGCGCTTCGCCCACAGGCGCAGCTCCATCCCCTCGCCAGGGTCAATGCGAAGCACCAGCTCGTTCGGCCCCTTGTCGCCTTCTGGCCGGTAGGTAATGCGGATCTCGGACCGTTTTTCTTTGAGCGCCTTGCCAGTGACGAGACGTATCGGCACACCCTGCCAGCGGGGGTCGTCCGATTCCAACGTTACCGCCGCAAATGTCTCGACGATACTTGCTGGACTTCCCACCTGCTCGCGGTAACCCTCATACTGCCCGCGGCGTGCGGCACGCAGCGGATCATCAACCGAAGCAAGCCGCAGCTTTTTAAGCGCAGCGAGCCGCCGCTCCGGAACCAACTGCAACTTATCCGGATCCGGCGCTTCCATAAGCGTAAGCGCTGCGAGCTGCAACAGGTGATTTTGGATAAAATCGCGCAGCGCGCCGGTTTGCTCGTAAAACGCCGCGCGGCCCTCAATGTCCAGCTGCTCACTGGCAATGACGTCGATGCGCTCGATGAAGTCCTTGTTCCATGCCCGCTTAAACAAAATGTTCTCTTCGCGGAACACCAGCAGATTCTGCGCCATTTCTTTAGCCAGGAAATGGTCGATGCGGTACACCTGCTCTGGCGCAAAATGTTTATTTAAATGATTAATAAGCTCGGTCGCGCTCGCGAGATCAGTGCCGAACGGCTTTTCGAGCAGCAGCTTGGCCTCGCCCGAAGCAAGCCCGCTCGCACCAAGCAGGTCTATAATCGGCCGCGACACCTGCGGCGGCACCGCCAGATAAAACAGCCGCTGCGCAGGCGCGCCAAACTGCTGCTCGATCTCTTTCAGGCGCTTCGCCAAACGCGCGTATTCAGCCCGATCGGTCAGGCCCATCTGAAACATCTCGGTGTGCGCATGCAGATACGACGGATCTTCAATATTCTTGGTAAGTTTCGCAACCTCTACATCCGAGCTTCGGCTAACGCCCACGATCTGCAGCTGCTCCGACACCTCCCCGCTTTTGCCCAGACGGTTCATGGCCGGCAGCAGCTTACGCCTGGACAAGTCTCCGGTAATGCCAACGATAACAAGAATGGTCGGTTTGTATTTCATACCTCTCGCTACCCCAAACAATTCCGCATACTTGCCAGTATAACCCTGCCGACGTCCTCGCCACAAAATGAAAATGTGGTGTAAAAAACATTTGACGCATATAGCGTCGCAACCGTATGATCAAAACACTACATATGGGCAAGCGAGGTGCGAGTCCTCCACTGTGCCGCAACTGTGATAGCGTTGAATACAGCGCTTCAGTCAGAAAACCTGTGTAGTGAGGTTATTAACTAACCCCGAATCCTTCGAGCAAAGGGCGCGATATGCATATTTTTGACAATAAACGTGCCTCCGACTTGAAGCCTTTCGGTCAGGAGGCTTTTTTGAACCAGCTGAAACGTTTCTGCTCGCCGCGCCGCATCATCGGTGCGGTATTTTGCGCAGCAGGCGCCGTCCTGCTCGTCGCATCCCTGGCTGGCGCGCTGGGCAGTTCACCGCCACCTGACGGACCTCCGCCGCAGGCCGCAACCAGCATACCGGACACACAGACCACTAGCGGCACAGCCGAACCGAGCATCGCAACAGAGCAAAACGAAATATCCGACCAACCAAAAGCATCCAAACCCTCACCGCTGAACACCCAAACCGACACCCCAAAGACGCAAGGAGCAACTGCCGAAAGTCCGCCAAAGCCCGATCCAAATACCTTCACGGTATCGCTCAAAATTAACAACCAACCAGCCGCAAGCGTCACGGTCCCGCTCGGCAGCAACCAGTGCGATGTACTGACGAGAGCGCTCGAGCAAGGCGTCATCCAAAGCCTCAACATGCGCTGGGACGAAGACAAGCAAACCTACGGGGTTTACCAAATCAACGGCGTCGGCGACCCAAATAAAGTCACTTGGGTCTACGAAGTCAACCGCACATCGCCATTCAAGGGCTGCAGCCACATAACTGCCAACGCGAACGACACTATTCACTGGAAACATCTAAATTAGGAGCACATGATGAAACGACCGACCATCAAGAAACTACTCGCCAGCATACTGACCGCTACACTGCTGAGCGCGCAAACATCGACAGCCGCTTTTGCTGCGACTGACGCCCAGGCTGGCTGGGGCGCAAAAATGGGCGCCGAGTATCTGATTGCCCAGCAGCTGCCAAACGGCGGCTACCCGGCAATCCTTGGCGGCGAGGCCGACTGGGCCGCAATCGCGCTGGCAGCCGCCGGCTACGATCCGAATGAGGTCAAGAATGGCAGCACCTCCCTAGTCGACTTTATCACTGCCGACCCGCTCAACGACGAAACAGATGTTGCTCGGCGCATTCTGGCGGCCGCTGCGATTGGCTTTGATAACGACGCTTTCACCGGTATCAATTTCGGAGAGCAATTATATGCCCTCTATGACGGCACGCAGATCGGCGACCCGGGCGTTCTCAGCGATGACATGTTTGACATCATGGCCGCCGCTGTTCTGATCGACAACCCGGCCCAAACTCAGAAAGACGAGCTGGCAGCCATGGCCCGGGCCAGCCTGAGCTACCTGCTCAGCTACCAGGAGTCTGATGGCGGCTTTAGCTACACAACTGCTGAGTGTCCTGACTGGTGCGGTTCCAGCACTGACATGACTGCCGCTGCCATCATCGCCATGCAGGCTGGCGCCGCCCACGGCTTTGCCGACCCGAACGACGCGGACTTCGTCAGCACACTCGACAAGGCAAAGAACTACCTGCTGCAGGCGCAGGATCCAGAAGGCGGTTTCTTGATGGCTGTTGGGTCTGTCTGGCCAGCGGACGGCCTGACCACTTCCTGGGCGCTCATGGCGCTCAACACACTCGACCCATCAAACGAAACCGTCCAAACCGCAAAAAACGCGGCACGCAGCTGGTTGCTCGCCCGCCAAAATGCCGACGGCGGCTTTGACGGCTGGACGTGCGGCGCAAGCGACGTCATCATTACCGCCCACGCCGTTCCTGCTCTGCTAGGCACAACCTGGCTGCTCAGCCCTGCACCCATTACCATCCCAGACGCCGCTCCTGACGAAATGCCGACTCATATCGACTGCCCGGCGCCAGCCCCTACTCCGACAGAACCGGAAGAACCCAAGCCACAGCCCATCAACACCACTACGCCAACGCCGGTTGCCACGACCGACACCAGCACCAACACCCAGCCAGAATCTGAACCGCAAATACTGTCTGCGACTCCTGCCGAAGAGTCATCCGAAGGCCAACCCGAAAAAACCGACGCCGAGGACATCAAAGAGGTCATTCCCATTTCCGAAGAAGCCAAGAGTTCGATTAAGTACGTTATCTACGCCATCATCGCCCTCAGCTTAATCGGCTTCGGCTGGTTCCTGTTCCGGCCGCAAAAAGGTTAAAATCCACGCCGCGAGGCAGGCGCAGCTCTGCTATCATAAAATCATGCAACTAAAATATGGGAGCCTTCGCCTGCTAAAGCGCCTGTCCAAGCGCGATTGGCTGATGTTGGCCAGCGGTGCGGCGATCGTTGGCCTGCTTTGGGGTCTTATCTCATGGATGGATAGACCGCCGACGCCGCTTGCAGCGAAAAAGGACTCCCGCGTGTCGATTCCGTGGCTGCCTGACACTGTCAAACGCTGGGAGGACATCTTTAATGAAATGGGGCGGAAGTACAATATCAACCCCAACCTGCTGGCTATCATCACCACGCTCGAATCTGGCGGCTACACCAAGGCCGTCAGCCCAGCCGATGCCCAGGGGCTCATGCAAGTCACGCCACCTACCGCCAAAGACATTGCCCGTAAATACCTGCAGGAACCACGCGATAGTTACGACCTGACCGACCCACACACCAACATCGAGTTCGGTGCCGCCTACCTTGCGTTCCTCCGCGACGAATTTGGCGAACCATCACAGGGGCCATCCTGGGACTACACGGTTGAGCTGATTGCCGCCGGTTACAACGGCGGCCCTGGCGCCGCTGGCAAGTTATACCGCGGCGAGGGCCTGACCAGCAGCGAAACCGTTGTGTACTCGCGCGACGCCTTCAATATGTGGCGCGAACGGCACGCCGAAACCAGCCCCACCTTCGACCGCTGGCTGGAGCGCGGCGGCCAACGCCTCATCGACCAGGCCCGCGAAGAGCAGGAACAATCCGTCCAACAATAAACCTCCAGTCTTACAATTGCAACAATCACCCCGCAACTAGTGCCAATAATTTAATCCTCAAAATCCTCATTTTCGATGCTATAGCATTAAAAATGAGGATTGGTGCTAAATGGCACCTTGCGTGAATGGCGGTGGCTGTTGGTGGACGCGGCGTTTGAGCCAATTAAACGTAGCAATGGCAACTTCGCGCCAGCCGCTGTCGATATGTAGCGAGTGCCCGCGGCCGTCGAATTCTTGCAGATCCGTTACCGCCGTTGATGATCGCTGATACAGCGCTTGCTGTGCGCGTACCACTGATGGCGGCGCCATGTTGTCGCGCCCTGCCGCAATGAGTAGCAGCGGCCCGCGCTCGGCATTCCCCACATTAGCCTTCGTCGCTTGTGACGAGATACTAGCAAGCGCCATCTGGAAAAACGGCAGTGCCGGCGATGGCACCGACCACATCGTATACAGCTCTACCGCTTCCTCGCGCGACAAGGCGTTACCGAAGCTGTAACGAAACTCATCGACTGTTAGCGATACTGCCCGCTTTGGCCGAAACGGATTTCTAAGCGCTGGCCAGCTGGCCGCCAGCTGCCTGAGCGGCAACTGTAACACACCCTGGGGCTGGATGGGCGCAATGGCAACCGCCGCAGCTGCCAACCCATCGCACAACAGCTTCTGCGCAACCAGCCCGCCAAATGAATGACCGATCACCACCGGCCGCATATCCATGGCCGCAATCCACCTGGCATAGTGCCGCGCGATCTCATCTACCCCATACCCGGCCACCGATTCGGGCGACAGCCGCGCTTCATGCACCGAGTCCGGCTCGCCCGGCCAGCCCGGCGCCACTGGTATGTATCCCAGCCGGCGGAAAAATTTGATCCACCCATTCCAACTCGTCGCATGCAACCACTGGCCATGAATAAACACAATCGGCGTTACCTGGTGCTTGTTTTCACTCTCGGCCATCTGCCATCCTCGCCCGCCCGTCCAACTATTGGCACTATACGAGCAAGCCAGCGGCGTCGCAGTAACCTATTGCACAAATGTTTGCCCTTAAGACTGCTACAGTGTAGTACCATAAGAAGTATGAAGTAATTAGCGAGGGTGACATGCGGCCTATTTGGAACGGATCAATTAGCTTTGGACTTATTAACATTCCTGTCAGGATGTACAGCGCAGCCAATCCGCGCCAGGGCATCGACCTCGATATGCTACACAAGGCCGACCACGCGCCCATCCGCTACGCCCGCATCTGCCGCAAGGACGGCCAGGAAATCCCGTGGGACGACATCGTTAAAGGTTACGAATACCAAGAGGGCGACTACATCGTGCTCACCAAAAAAGAGATGGAAGAGCTGGACGTTGCCAAAACCCAGACCATCGATATCCAACAATTCGTGGACGAAGGCGAAATTGACATCCGCTACTACGAAAAACCGTATTACCTGGAAGTCGACAAAGGCGGCGACAAGGCGTATGCACTCCTTCGCGTAGCACTACAAAAATCCGGTAAACTGGCGTTGGCTAAATTCGTACTGCACGAGCGCGAGCACGTCGGCGTCATTAAGCCGGTTGGCCGCGCGCTGGTCCTCAACCAAATGCGCTTTCCTACCGACATCCGCGAACCGGGTGAGCTGAGCCTGCCAACCGACAAGGGCCTCACCGACAAAGAAATCGAAATGGCACTCAAACTCATTAAGCAAGAAACCAGGCCGTTTATCGCCGAAGACCTGCACGACACCTATACCGAGGAACTCGAGGAACTCATCAAAGCCAAAACCAAAGGCAAAAAGCCAAAGAAAATCAGTACCCGCACACTCGAAGCCACCACCGCCAAAGACCTCATGGCCGCCCTCAAAGCCAGCTTAAAGGAATAATCAGGTGGGGCTGAGGGATTACTTCAGAAAACGAAGATTCGGCCGGACGCCCGAACCGAGGGGCGAAGTAAAAACCAGTAAAAGCCGGCGGCTCGCGTTTGTAGTGCAAGAGCATCACGCGTCGAGTTTGCATTATGATTTTCGGCTTGAGATTGACGGCGTTTTAAAGAGTTGGGCGGTACCGAAAGGGCCGAGTCTTAAACCGCACGAGCATCACCTGGCTATTCAGACCGAAGACCATCCATACGAATACCGAAAATTCGAAGGCGTTATTCCCGAGGGCGAATACGGCGCCGGCAACGTCATTATCTGGGACGAGGGCTGGTACGAGGCGCGCAAAGGCGACCCCAAAGACAGCGAAGCCACCATGCGCGAAGGGCTCAAAAAAGGCCACATGACATTTATTTTGCATGGCAAAAAATTAAACGGCGAATTCGCGCTTATTAAAATGAAGAATGCCGACAATCCCAATGCCTGGCTGCTTGTCAAAAAGGCGGATGAATTCGCAACAACCGAAGATGTAACCAAGCAAGACCAATCAGTCGTGAGCGGCAAGCGCGTCGACGACCTCGGTGGCAAAATGCCGGACCTGAAAAATTACCCGCAAAAAGCCAAGCCCTGGCCAATCAAACCCATGCTCTGCACGCTCGTAGACGAACCGTTTAGCCAGGAAGGCTGGTTGTTTGAGATTAAGTGGGACGGCTACCGAGCCATCGCCAGCAAATACAAAGACAAGATCGAGCTTTATTCGCGAAACGGCCTGGACTTTTCAGAGAAGTACGCGCCGGTCGCGAAAGCACTCCAAGCAATCAAGCATGACGTTATTCTGGATGGCGAGATTGTCGTGGTTGACGACGAAGGCCGGCCACACTTTGAATGGTTGCAACACTGGCACAAAGAACCGTACGGTCATATCAAATACTATGTCTTTGATATTCTGTGGTGCGACGGCCACGATGTGCGCTCCATGCCGCTCATGCAGCGCAAAATACTTTTGAAAAATATCTTGCCGCGTCATGAAATTTTACAATACGGCGACCACGTCGAAACCGAGGGCGAAAAGCTCTTTGAAGAGATGGAGCGGCGCAGACTTGAAGGCATGGTTGCCAAGCGCGCCGATTCGCCCTACCGCGAAGACGTGCGCGGGCAAGACTGGCTGAAAATCAAAACCAGGCAGCGGCAAGAGGTCGTGATCGGCGGCTATACCGAGCCGCGCGGCAGCCGCAAATACTTTGGCTCACTGCTTGTTGGCGTCTACGAAAATGGCAAGCTTGTGTACGTCGGCCACTCCGGCGGCGGCATTCCCGACAATGAGCGCAAAGAATTGCTTACAAAACTCCAAAAACTGGGGCGCAAGACTTCGCCGTTTAAGTTCGAACCCAAACCCAACGCGCCAGTCCACTGGGTGCGGCCAGAGTTGGTGTGTGAAATGAGTTTTGCTGAGTGGACGCATGACGGCCTGATGCGCCAACCCGAATTTAAGGGTTTGCGTCCAGACAAAAAACCAACTGACGTCCACCGCGAAAAACCCGAAAATACTAGCACCATGCCAACCGAACCACGCGACTCAACGCCACGTCATTCCCGCGAAAGCGGGAATCCAGTCAAACACAACCCTTCTTCTGGATCCCGGATCAAGTCCGGGATGACAGATGCGTTGCCGTTCGCACCAACCAACCTCGATAAAGTTTTCTTCCCGAAAACCAAATACACCAAAGGCGACTTATTCAGGTACTACGAATCCATCGCCGAATACATCCTGCCCTATCTCAAGGACCGGCCGCACTCGCTCAACCGCATGCCAAATGGAATTACAGGCGAAAGTTTTTACCAAAAGAACAACCCGCTCCTGCCAGACTGGGTACCGCACGCCGACATCTTTTCGGAATCCAACAACGAGCATTTGCGCTGGATCGTGTGCGAAGATCTCGCCACCTTGCTCTACATGGTCCAGCTCGGCTGCGTCGAGATCAATCCGTGGAACTCGCGCGTCGGGCACCTTGATAAACCCGACTGGCTCGTCATCGACCTCGATCCGGACGGCAACAAATTTGAGGAAGTTATGCGCGTCGCCCACACCACGCGCGAGGTCTGCGAAGAATGGGGCATTCCTACCTACCCCAAAACATCTGGCAAAACTGGCATGCATATTTACGTCCCCTTGTTAGCCCAATACACCTACGAGCAAGCCAGGAACCTGGCGCACCTGATCGCACTCGAAGTTCATAAGCGCCAGCCAGACATCACGAGTGTGGAGCGCATGCCCGAAAAACGGAAACACAAAATTTATCTCGACTACCTGCAAAACCGCGAAGGTCAGACGCTCGCTGCACCCTACTCCGTCCGCCCCACGCACGAGGCCACGGTGTCCATGCCGCTCGACTGGAGCGAAATTAAACCAGGCCTTTTGCCAACAAACTTTACAATTAAAAATACCTTACAGCGCCTCAAACGCATCGGTGACCCCTTCAAACCAGTCCTTGGCAAACCCATCGACCTTGAGAAAGTCCTAAAGAAAATCCCTGAATCTTAAACCAATGCCTCGCGGAATGTGTCAGTCCAGTCGCGGGCGAAACGGGCGAGGTTGAAGCGTTGGTTGGCATAGTTGCGAGCATTGTCACCCAACTGGCGCGCAAAGTTAGGATCGTCCAGCAAACGCTGCATGTGGGTTATGAGTTTGTCGACGTTCGTTTCAACAAAACCAGTTTTGCCGTTCTCTACCACAGTTACCATTTCGGTTGTCGCGAGTCCCACAATCGGCAGGCCCGTCATCATTGCCTCGCACACTGCCAATCCCAAGCTGGTATAACGGATCGGGTTGCAGAAAAACCTATAGCGCGCCATAAAGGCCGGAAGATCAGTATGGGGCACCTCGCCCAAGCCGCCCAGTTCTTCAGAGCCCATGCCAACAAGCTCAAGTGGTACGTATTTGCGCATGTACTCAAACACATCCAGGCCTAGCCGCCGGCCGCGCAAGCCGATGTTGTTAATAACCACGATACCTTTTGGAATGTCGCCGGTGTAGCGAGCATCCTGCGGCACCACGACGCCGTGATCGATTACCTTTGTTGGCGTGTTGCCACAGTCCCACATCAGCCGGTTAAAGCCAGTAACGTGCACAATCAGTATGTCAGGGCTGGCTGCAATATGGCAGGTGTCAGTCGGGCTCTCGCGCGGCGGGTCGTGCTCCAAATAAATCTTAGGTAGTCGCCGCTGGCGCTCGCTTAAAATTTCGTACTGGTCCTCCAGATAATTCCGGCGCGATTGGAACAAAATAATGTCAAATTTGATATTTTTGACATCATTAGCCGGCACCTCGTGCACGTTATCGCTCCACTTGTAGCCCGGAATGCGGCCGCCGTAGCCTTCCCATCCTGGCTGGACTGGCAGGTAAAATTCAGCGTCCGCATGGGTGAGATAAAACAAATAGCTGCCGTGCACGTTCCAGGTGAAGACTCTCGGGCGTCTCATAGCTTAAACAACTCCTTTACCTGCTTCATGACCGTGTCGGGCGTGGCTTCGTCCGCGAGCACGACGCGGTGGAGCTTCATGTCGAGCGGACCCCAGCGCGCCGGGTCGGCATTGGAAAAAATAGTGACGCTTGGTACATCGAGCGCCCGCGCGAGGTGCGCCGGACCAGTATCGTTGCCGATGTAAAACTCAGCATTTTTAAGCAGTGCTGCGAGCGTACTAAGCGACGTTTTGCCAGCCAGCACCACAGCGCCGGACTTAGTTTGTTCTGCAATCGAACGCGCCAGCCCAACTTCGTCTTCCGACCCCGTCAGCACTGGCCGGAGCCCCATCGCCGAGCACGCGTCGGCCATGACTGCAAAATACTCGGCTGGCCAGCGGCGGGACGACGCCGACCCGGGGTGTATACAAGCGTACGGTTTGTCGAGCTGCACCAGCTGCTGCAGTTCCCGTTCATCCCGTTTGCTGACTGGAAATTCCAGTGAGTCGTCCGTGGCCGGAATCCCCAAAAACGTTAACAAGTCCAAAAATTTGTGGATCTCGTGCCCACCTTCGGGATACGGCGCAAACCAGTCCTCATTTGGCCGGTAAGCATCTTTACTTGCGTAACCGGCGGCAATCCGCGCGCCAGAGAGCGGTACAAAATAGTTCACGACCCAGCCGCTGCCGTGCATTTGGAGCAGCAGATCGTACTTACGGCGCTGCATGCCGCGAAGGAAACGAACAACGTCCGCTGCCTGCCACCCGCGCTCGGGCAAGCCCGGCAGTCCCGGAAACGGCACGAACCCATCCAGGTACATTCGGAAGCGCCACGCGAGCTCCTTGGTTTCGGGCAGGCCGATGTAGTCAATAACCGCGTCCGGAAACGCTGCGCGCAAAGCCCTTAGCGCTGGCACGACCACCAAAAGGTCGCCGATTTTGAGCGGCCGCCACACCGCGATTTGCCGTACTGGCAGACGCATTAAATGTCCAAATCGCTCTTCGGGCGTCATGCTCATAGCAACTGCTCCGCTGCTTCCATTACTTCTTTGATGGTTACATCATCAACGAATGACTCATTGTGCTCGCAGCCCTTTACGCCAATCGGCACGCACGGCTCTTTGCACACCGGGCATTGCGTGCGCCACGACAGAAGCGACAAATGCTGCGCATGGCGCATGGGGCCGGCCGTAATAAAATTACCCACCCAGTAAATGCCAACGGTCGGGCAACCAACAGCCCGTGCCAAATGCAGCGGGCCAGTGTCGTTAGAGACCAAAAGCCGCGCACCTGCGAGCAGCCCAGCCAGCCCACCCAGCGACAATGTGCCGCTTATATCCACTGCCTCATATTCGGTTAACGCCGACACTTCCTCGGTTATTAACCGCTCGTCCTCACTGCCGGTGATAAACACAGAAAAGTCGCGTTTTAAGTACTCGTTCGCCACCGCCGCGAATTTGGCAATCGGCCAGCGCCGCCGCGGGTCTGTCGCGCCCGGGTGGACGACGACGTAATCAGCAGTGTTACCAATCTGCCGCCTCGCTTCTTCTTTATCGTCCTCGGTTACAACTACACGCGGCATAATTTGGTCCGTGGTCGCGCCTACCCGCGCCGCAAGCTCCAAATAACGCAATACTTCGTTTTGGTAAAACATGTACGGCACTGTGTCGTCCAGTTTTGGAGCATCGGGCGTGGCTGAGCCGACCGTCCACTTGGCGCCAAGCCGGCGCACAAAGCGATTGGAATGGCGGCCGCCGCCGTGCATTTGAAACGCCAGGTCGAATTGCTCGGCCTGCATTTGCTCAAAAAAATCCTTAACACGTTTAGCATCTATGCTTGCGCCTTCTGGCGCGCCGACGCCCGGGTAGCGCGGCACGGCTACCACCCGGTCGATGTCCGGCACATGGTCTGGTACGAATTCCGCATGCCAATCCTTGGCAAGCAACACGATTTCGGCCATGGGGAATGTGGTTCGCAGGGCATGGATGGCCGGCAACGCGAATAGAAAATCGCCAAGCGCGTTGGCGCGGAGCACTGCAATTTTTTGGACGTTTAAATCGGGAGGCATAGCGGTGCATCTACCTTTCTGTTGTTTAGCGTTGTTGGCCATTCCTGGTGATATGCGCCGGACGGCAGCACGCCGCAGCCGCCGAAGCGCCGCATGACCCGCAGCTGCGCGAGCACGTCCTCGCCACTGTGCTCGCGCGGCAGCTCCTGCCAAAACGAAAAGCCGCCCACTTCGCGCAGCTTCTTCGCATCGTACAGCACGCATCCGCCAATCCACGCAACCTTGTAGGCGCGCGGTTTGTCGGGTGAGATTTTCAGGTGCTGCTGCACGTGCCAAACGTTCGCCGCGTTATGCAGTAGGTGCCGCTGCCACGCCGCCTCGCCGGGCCGTATTGTCTCCGGCTGTACATTGCCGCCCCAAAATTCAATCACCTGCTCGGACGGCCGATGCTCCCGCGCATACGACAGGCCGATAACCGCGTTGCCTGTAAAACCACAGCCTTGTTCTATCAATACCTGCAGCAAATTGCGTATGACAAATGGCTCAAGGATTACATCGTCGTCCAGAAACAGGCAGTAGGGCGCGTTAGAATGATCCAGTAAAAACTGCCGCTGCTGCGCCATGCCGCGGCGCGGGAAATTATCAAGCACACGTACCCGGTGGCCGCGCACGTTCAGCAGCCTGAGCGCGCAGGCCAGGCTGGGGTCGGCATCCAGCTGCTCACGGTCTCCCTGGTTGGCGATAATGACCGCAAAATCGCGGTAGTCCTGAAAACACAGGCTGGTGAGTGTCACTGCCAGCGCCTCAGTGCGGTCGCGCGTGGGAATAAGCACGTCAACCATGGCCCGCCTCCTCCACGAGTGCGCGCACGGACTGCACAATCCGCTTTGGCGTCGCCATTGGCTCATCAGGCCCTGGCCAGACTTGCAGCCAGCGGTTTTTGGACCGGAGTTTCTCGGCCACCGGAAAATACAGAACTCTTGAAGGCACCTCCCACGGCGTGTGCTGCGGGTTGGTTTGGGCATAAAGCACGACCACGGGCGTGCCGAGCGCTGCGGCGATGTGTGCAGGCAGTGTGTTGTTGGTAACAAGAACCGGCGCCATGCCAATGACCGGGCCAAGCTCGCCAATGGCCAGCTTGCCGGCCATGTTGACAGCGCCTTTGCCAATCATAGCTGCAAGCTTGCCGATATACCCCTTTTCGCCCCGGCTGCCGGTAAGTACGATGTGCCAGCCGTCCTGCACAAGCTCGCGGGCGGCCGATGCGTACTCTTTGAGCGGATAGCGCCGCCTTGGGTCGCTCGCGCCGGCGTGCAGCACTAGCCATTTACCATCCAAATCCACGCCAGCAGCGAGCAGCTTGCGGCGCGCGGCATCACTAAATTCATCACCCACATCAAACGAAATCTTGACGTCGTCTGTGGTGGCGCCAATTGTCCGAACCAAATCGAGCTGCCGCTGTACTTCGTGGCTAATCAACTCCTGCGGCTCAACATCCGGCACCCAGTCGGTCAAAAGCGCGTACGGATTTTCGTGGCAATAGGCCAGCACGCGCTGGATGCCTGCCTCATAGCAAAGCACTGCTGCCGGCAGTGGGCTTTGACTGTAGGTTGTAAAGATAATTGCTCCATCAAAATTCTTGTGATACAGCTCCTGGGCCATGAAGGCGATGTTGTCCCGATACTCCTCGCTCACCCACGGCGCGTCGAACATCAGCACGTCGTCAATTTCCGGCACGAACGGCACGATCAGCGCGCCCCGCGTTGATGTAAGGAGCGTAAGCTTCACGTCGTCAAACGAATCCTTGAGCGCCCTAAGCGCCGGCGACGTCATCAGTATGTCGCCCATGTTATCGAGCCTGATGCATAGCAGGTTTGTGCACCCCTTCCAAGCTTCGTCGATAGCCACTGATGAGCCCTCCCGTCATTGTCAAAATAATGTCCGCCGCTTGCGTTAAGCTCTTCACTTGCTTAAGCGGGCGGCGGTACGCGCCCGGCCGCCACTCGGTTTCGCCGCCGTTCATGAGCAGTATGCTTTTGCAACCGGCGCGGTTGCCTGCTTCAACATCGTCCAGAATGTCGCCGATCATCCAGGATTTCGCCAGGTCAATGCCAAACCGCTCCGCAGCCGAAAGCAGCAAGCCCGGCGCAGGCTTACGGCAGTCGCACTGCTCGCGATACTCCGGCACGTCAGCATCCGGATGATGCGAACAGTAGCAGTATGCGTCGAGTATCACGCCCTCAAGCGAAAGTAGTGTGTATAAGTGGCGGAGCATGAGCCGCACCTGGTCTTCGTTGTAGTAACCAAACGCCACGCCTGGCTGGTTGGACGCCACGACTAGCAAAAAGCCGGCTTCTTTGAGCCGCTTGAGGCTTGCGGCTGCTTCCGACATCAGGCGCATGCGCGACGGGTCAATGTTGAAAGGAACGTCGTGCACGAGCGTGCCGTCTTTATCCAGGAAAACTGCGGGTTTTAAGGCCATGACGTCTCCTTTACCGGCACCACCATTACTTCGGGCATGACGCTTTCGGCTGGCAGCGTGAGCGCAAAATGCACGGTTTCTGCCACAACGGCTGGGTCTTGCAGCGTTGACTGATCAATGTCCGGAAACCGGTCCAGAATAAACGGCGTGCGCATGCCGCCGGACACAACTGCCGTGACCCGCACGCCGTACCGCCTGCCTTCAGCATGGAGCGCGTGGCTCAAGCCCAAAAGCCCCCACTTACTCGCATGGTAAGCCGAGGCGTCGGTCCAGGCGCGCTTGGCAGCGGTCGAAACAATGTTAACGATATGCCCGTACCCTTCGTGGCGCATCCACGGATACAGCAAGCGGCTCAACAAAAACGCGCCGCGTAAGTTCACGTCGATCACACGATTCCACTCGGCAATGTCTATTTGCTCGAACGGCTTGGTTACGTCCGTGCCGGCATTGTTAATGAGGATGTCCACGCGAGTAAACTGGTCGAGTATCGCCTGCGTGATGGTACGCACCTGCGGCTCGTTGCCAACATCCAGGCGGTAAACGTGCGCCCGATGCCCCTGACTACGCAGCTCTTCGGCCACGCTTTCGGCTGCGTCAGCCTGGACATCGCAAATCACCATGATTGCGCCGTCTCTGCTCAAGCGCCGGCAGATGGCCGCGCCCAGCCCGCTGCCGCCGCCAGTCACCACGACTACTTTGTCTCTGAGGCTGACAGGTTCCACGGTGACCTCTCCTTTTTGTCTACACCATACTCATCCAAAATCGCCTGATACATTGCGGCGGTTTGGTCGGCAACATTTTGCCAGGTGAACTCTTTGACCCGCTCGAGCCCGCCTTTGCTCAGACGTTCACGCAGCTTGCGGCTGGCAATCAGTACGGACAAAGCTTCGACCAGAGCCTCTGGATCCTTGGGCGGTACCAGCAGCCCGTTTTTACCATCCTCAATGGTGTACTTGATGCCGCCCACTGCCGAGCCGATGACTGGCGTGCCGCATGCCATAGCTTCAAGCGGCGTAATGCCAAACGGCTCGTACCACGGCGTGGTGACGAATATGTCGGCCGCGCTGTACCAATACTTCAGCTCATCCCGGCCGCGCCTGCCCAAAAATGTAACGTCGCCATTCACGCCCTCGTCTGACGCCGTACGCATGAGCCGTCCGATTTCTGGCGTAAGCTCCGGGTCAGCAGCGCCGGTCTCGCCGCCAACAATGAACAAATGCGCCCGCACACCCGTGCGTTGCAGCATGCCGAGCGCCTGGATAACGGTATCCACGCCTTTACGCGGTACAAGCCGCCCAAGCTGCAGAATAATTGGCCCAGATGTGTTGATGCCGAGCCGTTCGCGCGCTTCCTGCTTGTCTACCGGATGCAACTCGTCCGGGTCGTAGCCGTTTGGAATTGTTACGATTTTGGCCGGGTCGGCGTCATACAAGTCAATCAAGTCCTGCTTATCCTGCGGGCACAACGCCACCACGCGGTCGGCCTCGCGGATCACACGCTCCTCAATCGCCAGCCGCTCTTCTGGAAACTGGTCGCTTGCCCCCTGGTGCATGAGCCGCACTTTACCGAGCGCATGGAACGTCACCACAAACGGCAGCCCCAGCGTTTGCTTAATCACAGCCGCCACCAAGCCGGACATAAAAAAGTGCGCGTGCACCAGTTCGTACAGATGCTGCTCGCGCTCCATAAAACGAAGCGTATTCCCCGTAAACTCGGCCATGTACGGCAGCAGCGATTCTTTTGGCACATACTCCGCCGGCCCGGCCGTCACATGGACGATGCGCACACCGTCCTGCCACTCCATAACGTCGGGCAGTCCCACATCATCGCGGCGTGTAAACACGTCCACCCGCCAACCGGTTTTCGTCAACTGCCGCGCAAGCTGCCCTACTGCCACATTCTGGCCGCCAGCATCGGTGCCGCCGGCTGCTGCGAGCGGCGAGGCATGCTCGCTAATAATCGCCACTTTTCTGGTGCGCATCGGTCCTCCGCGCCTAACCGCTTATTCTTCCTCTGGAGATTCCTGGATCTCTTCAATCGCCTGGCCCACTTCTTCTGGCGAGTGGTACAAGTCGTCGGGGATCATGCTCAGCGTGTCGATAACATCCTCGTCCGCACCCTCTTCCACAGCGTAGTCAATCAGCTCCTCGCGGCTGCTTGGATACACAAGACCGCTCAAATACCTTTGCACCTGTGCTGGACTGACAACTGCCATAAGCACCTCCTTTGCTCGCTTTTAAGCTCACTAGCAGAGTATGGCTTAGGGCAGTGCTGTTTTCTGTAAAAAAAGAAACTAGATAGATGCAACAATAACGCGCCGCTCGCGCGGGCCGTCAAGTTCTACGAGCACAATGCGCTGCCACGTACCCAGCACCAGCTTGCCGTTTTCGACCGGCACAGTAACGCTCGGGCCAATGATGGAACTGGCCAAATGTGCCGGCGCGTGCGCCGGATTGTGCGGATGGCGGAAATTGAGCTT